>OJHH01000073.1_pt1 | contig 26002 bp, 28 predicted proteins | sample 1594911 | NCBI WGS metagenome assembly OJHH01 (sample SAMN05416787, study PRJEB24817) | seawater metagenome | isolation source: Sea water | place: Canada:Atlantic | collected 2013-11
CGGAAGGTCACCAGCATCAAACAATTCAAACCCTACGGGCAAGGCTTCGTAGGCCTGTTCAGAATGAATTTTCCAAATATTGCTCCCGTCGACATCCAGTTCGTGACCGTTCGCAAGGTCAAGGTGGTAAGCTGCGAGCGCAAGTTCGGACATGAAGGCTACTTCGCCACCCCTGGCTGCAAAAAGATCAACTGTCATTGCGTGGTCAAACGCTGGCTCTAAGCCAAGGGCATAGTTGATTGCGCTGCCTGCGAGTACGGCGACTTCGGCTTGCGTGATCGCGTCGGTTGGGCCGTTGGAATAATGGTCAAGCGGGATCGTGGAATAGAAGACGTTGCCTTGCCCGTGGTCATAAGAAACCGCGACCGCATTTCCTTCAACCCCAGTTGTCAAAAGCACTTCGGCGCCGTTTGGCAATGATGATGCTGTGACGTATCCGTGATTAGATGAGTTGCCACCGTCAAACATGTCGTCGGTGATCGTCTCAACCGCGTTAATAAAGCTATCGGGTGCCCCGTTAGCCACATCGACGTCATACTGATCGACGCTGTCCAAATCGCGGACAAACACGATCCCGTCGGAACCCGGTAGTATATCGCCCGCGCCAGTGACGTTTCGGTCAAAGACGACAAGGCTCATACCGTTAGACACTGCCACATCAAGTGCAGCAATCTGCGCCGCGCTTAGGTTCCAGCCGTCGTTGTCGTAATTTACCAAATATAGCGCATCCAGCCCGCTAAGCGAACTGATAGTAATCCCTGGTAGGCTAACTGCTGTGTGCCCGTTTGTTGTAATTTCATCCGCAAGATACGCATCACTCGCATCGGAACCTGCGTTCCAGTACCCAATATTTGGCATAAAAATTCCCTCATCAAAAAAAAACATCGTTGGATTGATGTAGTTAGGATGGCGAGCGGAGCGATGTCAATGTTGGTTAAGTATTTGTTAACTGGTCTTCTGCGACCGATGGTTGCATGGGGGGCTTGGGTTCGTCTTCCGCGTCTGGGATTGTAGACCAGACGCGGAAGACGATTAGCCGGTGATCAATTCTGATTGGCGTACGATGACTTCGGCTTGTTTGATCGATGCGATATCGACGAGCCGGCCTTTGTAGACGGTGGCCCCTTCGCCGTTGGCGGTGGCTTGCGCCATGGCTGCGAGGATCTCGCGGGCCTCGGCGACGGCCTCGGTTGAGGGGGTAAAGACCTCGTTGGCGATGCCGATTTGTTTGGGGTGGATTGCCCATTTGCCGACCATGCCAAGGGTGGCAGAGCGACGCGATTGTGCGCGGTAGCCTTCGTCATCGGAAAAGTCGCCGAAGGGGCCGTCGACGGGCAAGATGCCGTGGGTCCGGCAGGCCGCGACGATCGCCGTTTGTGCAAGGTGCCACGGGTCGGAGTAGTGCCGCGTGTCGCCGTGCAGCATGTAGTAGTTGTCTTGTGTCCCGCCGATGCCCGTTGTTTGCATGCCCATCGAGGCCGCAAAATCAGCCGCGCCCAGTGACATCGCGACCATGCGCGGGCTGGATGCTGCGATTTCATTGACGTTCACGAGCCCTGCAGCGGATTCGATGATGACCTCGAAGTTAATGCGTTTTGTGCGCCCTTTAGCGGCTTCAATCGCGGTGACCAGCGCGTCGACTGCGTAGATATCGGCTGCATTGCCAACCTTGGGGATCATGATCTGATCGAGCCGGTCGCCTACCTGTTCCAGCACATCAACCACGTCGCGGTACCAGTACGGTGTGTCGAGAGAGTTGATCCGCACTGACAGGGTTTTGCTGTTCCAATCGACGGTATTAATCGCGTCGATCACATTGGCGCGCGCGCTGTCTTTGTCGGACGGTGACACGCTGTCTTCGAGGTCGAGGTTGATCACGTCTGCTGCGCTTGCCGCCATTTTCGCAAATAGTTTGGTGTTTGAGCCGGGGCCGAAAAGCTGGCAGCGGTTTGGGCGGGCAGGCGGTGTTGGTTGCAGGCGGAAGGACATATGGCACCTCGAGTGAGTTGTGATGTTGCGCGTGATCTGATCGGATTGTTAGATTGTTGCGCGTGCGTTCACAAGTGTCATTTTGCAGGTGCAGCAATTTGCCCTATTCGGGGATGTGTTTTGCTTCGCGTTTGATCGACCATTCGACGAGATGCGTCCAAAGTGCCTCGGCGAGATCAGGGTCGAGGTCTTTGGTGGCAGCCATGCGCCGCACGTTTGTGATCACTTCGTCCACACGAGACGTGATCCGCGCGGGCAGGTCGGCGGTTTTCTTAATGTCGACGGCGCGGTCAATATAGCCCGCGCGTTGCACCAGAAGGTCCACCAGTGCTGCATCAAGTCTGTCAATTTCAATCCGCAGTTCTGCCATGTTGGAACAGTCCTGCGGGGCTTTTGGGTCGGTCATGTTAGATGCCTGCGTCCACGATTGCGCGCGCCAAAATCGGCACGGTTTCAGCGTTAAGTCCTGCGATGTTCATCCGGCTATCGCCGACCATATAGATACCGTGATCGGCGCGCAGTTTTTCGACCATCTCGGGCGTGGTGCCGAGGCGGCTGAACATGCCACGGTGATCGGCGAGAAAGCTGAATCGGTCCGAATTGGTCAAGCGCTTTAGCTCGTCGGCAAGCTGTTGGCGCAGGCCAAGCATGCCGTTGCGCGTTTCTTCAAGCTCGGCTTCCCAATCTGCGCGCAATTCAGGGTCGTTCAGGATTGTGGTCACAACCCGTGCGCCGTGATCGGGCGGGAACGAGAAGTTTTGCCGGTTGAGGTAGTTCAGGTTTTCTTGGGCGAGGGCGGCTTGGTCGGTGTCTTTTGCGATGGCCATCAAGATGCCTGTGCGTTCGCGGTAGATGCCAAAGTTTTTGGAACACGACGCCGCGATCAGGACGTTTTCAAAAGCGCCTGCGACTTTACGCGTGGCTGCCGCGTCTTGCGCCAAGCCGTCGCCGAACCCTTGGTAGGCGATGTCGATGAAGGGCGTGGCCCCTTTGGCTTGCAGGATCGCGATGACTTGATCCCATTGGTCCAGCGTCAGGTTTGCCCCAGTTGGATTGTGGCAGCAGCCGTGCAGCAGGACCACATCGCCCGCGGCAACGCCGTCGAGATCGGCGAGCATGCCGTCAAAGTCGACGCCGCGTGTTTCACTGTCGAAATATCGGTAGTCGCTGGATTTCATGCCCAGATAATTGATGATCGACGGGTGGTTTGGCCATGTCGGGTTGGACAGCCAAACTGTGGCCTCTGGTGCGGCCATTTGGATCAGCTCGAGGGCTTGGCGGATCGCGCCCGTGCCCCCAGGGGTGGCCACGGCACCGATCCTGTCGCGCGCAACGGTGGTGCCAAGAACGAGGTCAATCATTGCGTCTGAAAACGCAGGATCACCCGCAAGGCCGACGTAGGCTTTTGATGTTTGCTCTGCCTGCAGGCGCTTTTCGGCTTCTTTTACGGCGCGCATAACGGGGGTGTTGCCGGATGCGTCTTTGTAGACGCCAACGCCCAGATCGACCTTGGTGTCGCGATCATCGGCGCGGTAGGCGGCCATCAGCGCGAGGATTTTATCAGTGGGTTGTTTGTGCAGGGAATTAAGCAACATTATGCGTCTCCGGTAGCGATTGGAAGGTCGGCGTACATGCCCCATTCGGACCATGAGCCGTCGTAAACTGCGTGATCGGTTTTGCCGATCCGTTCAAGTGCGAGCGACAAAATTGCCGCCGTCACGCCAGACCCGCAGGTGGTGATGACGGGTTTTGTCAGATCAACGCCTGCCGATTTCAGGGCGCTTTTGATGCCAGTCGCATCTTTCATCGTACCATCTGCGTTCAGCAGGTTTTGATAGAATACGTTTTGCGAATTTGGGATGTGACCAGAGCGTAGCCCTGCGCGCGGCTCGGTGCCTTCGCCGCGAAACCGTTCAGCGGGGCGCACATCGATGATGGTGTAATCCCCAAGTTTGGCGGCGCGCGCCACTTGGGTCACGTCTTTTATCATTTGGTTTTGGCGTGTCACGGTCATATGCCGATCACGGATCACAGGGGCCATGTCGGACGTCGGATGCCCTTCGGCCTTCCATTTGGGCAGGCCCCCATCAAGCACGGCCACGTCGGTTTTGCCCATCAGCCGGAACAACCACCAGACGCGGGCGGCTGAAAACAGGCCGGACCCGTCGTAGACGACGACCTGATGTCCGTCGCCCACGCCCATCGCCCGCATGCGTGACATGAATTTTTCAACAGGCGGGGCCATGTGCGGCAATTCGGACCGGTGATCGGAAATATCGTCGATGTCAAAGTACCTTGCGCCGGGGATATGGTCGGCTGCGTATTCCGCCGCTGCGTCCCGTTCCATTGCTGGTAGGTACCAAGACGCGTCGATCACCCGCAGATCGGGGTCTTTCAAATGCGCCGCCAGCCAAGCCGTGCTGACCAGTGTTTTTGGGTCATCCGTTGCAGTGTTTGTCATGGCGCGCCTCAAAAGGTTTGAACGCCTTGTCAGTACCGCGCGCGGGCGTGGCTGACAAGGACCCCGCATGAAAACGGGCGCCCCGCATAGGACGCCCGCAATCATCAATGTCGTGGTGCTAGATTAGCCCATGAACTTGTTTTTAATCATGCCAACAACGGCAGTCACAACAAGACCGCCAACGCCGCCGCCAGCGAACTGACCAATGATGCCGCCGATATCCATGCCGGGTGCAACCGCGTCCGTTGCACCGGCGGCCATAGCGCCCGCGCCGCCCATAAGACCGCCCAGCGCAGTACCGCCAGCAAGGCCGCCGACGGCGCCTGCGATTGTATTGCCAAGGTTGCCCATTGATGCAGACGACAGCAGTTTGCCTGCCCCGTTGCCACCGATTGCGCCACCGACGAGTTGTGCGATAATTGTTTCCATAGTCCCAATCCCTATATTTTCAGGCCAGATTTCATGCCACGGGCTTGGCCCAAGCCGCTGTGGTGTCAAACCTTAACAGGTGCATATAATGCCGTAATAGGGGGGATTTGCCGGATTTTTCCCCGTGCGGGAGCGGGGTCAGTCCCCGTGCCGCAACAAGCGCTGCTTTTGGCGACCCCAATCGCGTGCCGCGTCAGACGCGCGTTTATCGTGGTTTTTCTTACCTTTGGCGGTCGCGATTTTGAGCTTAACCAGCCCTTTGTCGTTGAAATACATCACCAACGGCACAAGCGTCATGCCATCCCGTTTGGTTGCATTCCACATGCGCACCAACTGTTTTTGCTTGCACAAAAGTTTGCGTTTGCGTCGTTCTTCGTGGCCAAACATTGCGCGGTCGTAGGGCGCGATGTACGAATTTGTCAGCCAAAGTTCGCCGTCATCAACAGATGCATAGCTTTCGGCGATGTTGGATTGGCCCAGCCGTAGAGATTTGACTTCGGACCCGAGCAGGATGATTCCGACTTCAAGGTCTTCTTCGATCGCAAAGTCGTACCGGGCCCTGCGATTTTCAGCGAGCACTTTGTAGTTTGTATTCTCGGATTTGTTAGCCATGGTCTGCAAATAGGCCAAGGGATGGGTGCGCACAAGTGGCCCGCATCGCCCTCGTGCTGATAAAGGAGCCGCTGATGTCTGTCCCCGTTCTGTCCAATGCCGCCGCGCGCGCTGTGTTTCTGCATCGCCACGGATTGTCTGCGCCTCCAAGTGGTGCTGGCAAGGGCGCGGATTTGGCGGAGGTTATTTCGGATCTAGGATTTGTTCAGTTGGACAGTGTGAACACATTTGCCCGCGCCCATGACCTAATTTTGTGGTCCCGCCGTCAGCAATATCGCCCGAGCGGGTTGCAAAATGCGCTGGCCCGTGACCGCGATGTGTTTGAGCATTGGACCCATGATGCCGCCGCAATCGACATGAATTTATATCCGCATTGGAAACTGAAGTTTGCCCGCGATGCCAAGCTGCTTGCGTCCCGTTGGCGCGACACCCGCCGTGGCGATTTGATGACCAAGATCGATGAGGTGCTGCGTCAGGTGTCGGATCACGGGTGTTGTACGTCCGGTGATGTTGGTCTGGACGAGGTGCGCGGCAAAGGTGGCTGGTGGGATTGGCATCCGTCCAAGACTGCGCTGGAATATTTGTGGCGGTCTGGCCAATTATCAGTCGCCCGCCGTGACGGGTTCAAAAAGGTCTATGATCTGACGGAGCGGGTTATTCCAGCTGCGCAGTTGAATGCCTATGCGTCTGAGGCTGATACGGTTCATTGGGCCTGTGGGGCCGCGCTGGACAGGCTTGGGTTTGCCACTTCGGGCGAGCTGGCTGCGTTTTGGGATATCGTCACGCCTGCGGAGGCGAAAGCATGGGGTATGGCTGCGATTGCGGATGGCACGGCGATTTGGGTCGATGTGCAAGGCGCGGATGGCAGTTTGCGCCAAAGCCTCGCGCGTCCTGATTTGATGGATCAAGTACCGCCTGTGCCGCCAGCCCGTGTGCGTATTTTATCGCCGTTTGATCCTGCGTTGCGTGACAGAAAACGGGCGGAGCGGTTGTTTGGGTTTCATTACCGGATCGAGATTTTCGTGCCCGCCCCAAAGCGTCAGTATGGGTATTACGTGTTTCCGGTGATGGAGGGCGACCGTTTGATCGGGCGGATTGATATGAAGGCGGATAGGCCTGCCGGCATTTTGAACGTCACAGGGTTTTGGCCAGAGGTTGGCGTGCAGATGGGCGCTGGACGCCGTTCGCGGTTGGACGCCGAGCTGGGTCGCGCAGCCCGTTTTGGGGGCTGCGCAGACGTCGTGTATGCTGATGATTGGTGCAAAGGGTGATGGGTTTTAACCCATCGCCCGTTGGCTCAGTTCAACAGGCCAGCGAATTGCATGCCAGATTTGATCGCGGCCTTCGTTTCATCGGACAGTGGTGTCAGTGGCGACCGGACTTCTTCGCCGCAAAGCCCTAGCAATGACATGCCGTATTTTGCCCCAACAAGACCTGGTTCTGTGAACACCGCCTCGTGCAATGGCATCAGTCGGTCAAGCAACACAAGCGCCGTGGCATAGTCACCCGCAAGCGTGGTTTCTTGGAATTCTGCGCAAAGCTTAGCCGCGATGTTGGCTGTGACCGAGATACACCCGACCCCGCCGTGCGCGTTGAACCCAAGCGCCGTCGCATCTTCGCCGGACAGTTGCACAAAGTCGTTCCCACAGTGCATCCGCTGCTTTGGCACGCGTGACAGATCGCCAGTCGCGTCTTTCACGCCCACGATCATCGGCAATTCGGCCAACTTGCCCATTGTCTCGGGCGACATGTCCACGACAGACCGACCCGGAATGTTGTAGATGATGATCGGCAGACCACAATTTGCCGCAGCCGTGAAATGCGCGATCAGGCCGGCTTGGGTTGGTTTGTTGTAATATGGCGTTACGACCAGTGCCGCATCAGCGCCTGCCTTTTTTGCGGCCTCGACCAAGCGCACAGTTTCCACGGTGTTGTTCGATCCTGCGCCAGCAATCACAGGGATACGCCCAGCGGCAGCTTGTACAACAGTTTGCACAACCAAGTCGTGTTCTGCGTGGGTCAGTGTTGGGCTTTCGCCTGTTGTGCCAACTGGCACCAGACCGTGGCTGCCTTGATCGACATGCCAGTCGACCAGTTTTTTCAGCGCATCAATGTCCACTTTGCCGTTGTTAAACGGCGTGACAAGTGCAGGCATAGACCCTTTGAACATGACGCGCATCCTTTTGGTGGTGGCCTGAATCAGACCAATGAAATCGCGCGGACATTAGACGCCTTTCCGCCGATGAACAAGATTTGACATTGCCCAATGGTCTTTGCGCTTTAGGATGTGGGTTACCTTGTTGTTTGAGGATGATCTGATGCGTGTTCTTGCTGTTTGTCTTGCGTTGGCGTGGCCCGCCAATAGCGTTGTCGCCCAAAGCGCCGATGCGATTGCCGCGGTGCGCGCTATTTCCCAAGATGGATGGGATGCGGCTTACGGCATGATCGATCCGGATGATACCCTGACCCGGGATGTCATCACTTGGATGCGATTGCGCGAAGGTGGCACAACGTTTGCAGATTACCAAGGGTTCACACCCCGCCGCGCCGATTGGCCGGGCATGGACCGCGTGCTTGCTAAGGGTGAAGAGGTCCTACCCGCCGAGATTTTGCCCGCCACGACGATCGCGTGGTTCGCGGGCCGGATGCCCGAAACAGGCGAAGGCGCTGTCCGGTTGGCCGAGGCGTTGATTGCCACCAATGACACGACAGCCGCCCATGCCATGTTGATTGACGTTTGGCTGACATCCAATCTGACCGACACTGGCCATGCCGCCATGATTGATGCCTTTGCAGAGGTGCTTGCCCCCCATCACGCCGCCCGCACCGATGCATTGCTTTGGCGTTGGCGCACGGCGTCTGCGGCGCGAATGGTTGCGTTGTTGGATGATGATCAGGCCGCTTTGGCGCTGGCGCGGCTCGCTTATATTAGCAAAGCGAGCGATATTGTCGCGCGTGTCGATGCCGTACCGCCCGCGTTGAAAAACAGCGCTGGGCTGGGTTATGACCGCTATAACTGGTTGGCGGATCGCGGCGACCGGACTGCTGCCATCGTCATTCTTAAGGCCCGTTCAACCAGTGCCGCCGCATTGGGAGAGCCGTTTCGCTGGTCGGGGTGGCGCAGGTCGTTGGCCCGTTGGGAAATGCGCGAGGGCCGCGCGCAAAGCGCCTATGATCTTGCATCGCAGCATTTCTTAACGGACGGATCGTCGTTTGCTGATCTCGAATGGGTCGCGGGCTATGTCGCGCTGACGTATCTGGATGATCCTGCGCTTGCCCTGACCCATTTTCAGGCCGCAAATGCAGCGGTCACAAGTCCGATTTCTGTGGGCCGGATGCAATATTGGATTGGCCGCAGTCACGCCGATTTGGATGATCAAACCGCTGCTGTTTCCGCTTATCAGATTGCTGCCCAGCATCAGACCGGATTTTACGGGTTGCTGGCGGCGCAAATGTTGGGGCTTTCGTTGGATGCAGCGTTGACGGGGGCGGCTGACCCAACCGATTGGCAGGGCGCGCCGTTTATGTCGGATGACCTTACGCTTGCAGCGCTGACGTTGTTGCAGGCAGGTGAGCGCGGGCATGCTGTCCGGTTCTTTGCGCAATTGGGCAAGCAGTTGTCGCGCGATGATCTGGCCCGTCTTGGTGCGTGGTTGCGCAGCAAAGACGAGGCATTTTATGCCGTTTTGCTGGGCAAAACGGCAGTGGCGCGCGGTGTGCTGGTCCCGTCGATCTATTTCCCGCTGCACGACCTGGCCGACATGGATCAGCCTGTGCCGCCTGCGTTGTCATTATCGATTGCGCGGCGCGAGAGCGAATTTAATGCCGGCGTCGGCAGCCCTGTTGGGGCACTTGGGTTGATGCAGCTGATGCCTGCTACCGCGCAGGAAGTCGCGGGTTTCATCGGTGAGCCGTATTCGCGTGCCCGTCTGACAAGCGATTGGGAATATAATGCGCGGTTGGGGTCGAAATATCTGTCGGTTTTGGAGGAGGACTTTGGCTATTCTCCGGTCATGATGGCGGCTGGATATAACGCGGGGCCGAGCCGTCCGAAGATATGGATGGACGCGCGCGGTGATCCGCGTGTCGGCGAAGTGGATGTGGTTGATTGGATCGAGCACATTCCGTTCCGCGAGACCCGCAATTACGTGATGCGGGTGACGGAATCCATTCCGATCTACGAGGCGCGTTTGACTGGCAAGGTTGGCCCTATCCGGTTCACCGATCTGTTGATTGGGATGAAACCGAACATCCGGCCCCGTCCGCGACCTGCGACGCTAGAGACAACGCCCGTTGCCGCGCCCGACCCCGAGGCGCGAGCCTCGCGGTCGCCCGCGGCCCCTTCAGGTATCCGCCCCGTCAGCCGTCCGGGCGGTTGACGCGGCGCGCACGCAGCAGCGTGAACAGCCCAGCGGCCACGACGATGCAGGCCCCAATCGCCACGTTGGTTTCCAGCTTTTCGCCAAAGACGCTGATCCCGATCGATGTGGCGAACACCAGTTGCAGATAGGCAAATGGTTGCACGGCGGATGCCTCGGCGACTTCGTAGGTTTTTATCAACAAGAAATGCCCTGTCACCCCTGTGACGCAGAGCGCGCTCATCCAGACCCAGTCGCTTCCGATCATTGGCTCCCAGAACCAGACGCCGACGCATGTCATGCCAACCGCCCCGGCAATACCGGTCCAGAAGAACGACGTTGCTGCCTTGTCGCGCCGTGCTGCATAGCGCGTAAGCAGGCCGTAGATCGCAAATAAAATCGCTGAGGTCATCGGGATCACAGCATAGGGTGAAAACACCCCGACGCCCGGTTGCAAAATCACGAGCACGCCGACAAAGCCGATTGCGATGGCTGTCCAGCGTCGCCAGCCGACGGTTTCGCCCAAGATCGGCCCCGATAATGCCGCCACCAGCAGCGGATAGCTTGCAAAGATCGCGTGGCTTTCGATTAGCCCCAGTTTTACGAATGCAAAGACCATCACGCAAATTTCTGCCGCCAGTAACAGCCCGCGTGTGATTTGCAGGATCGGTTGGCTGGTGGCGGCTGCAACGCGGATCGAGCCTTGGGTTCGGATCGCGATTGCGATCACAAAGGCCGCAAAGAACCAATACCGGATCATCACGATCATCAGCACGTTGTATTCTGCTGCTAGGTGCCGCGAGATCCCGTCTTGGACCGCGAACACAAATGATGTGGCACACATAAGCCAGATGCCGAGCCGGATGTTATTTTGCATTGCGTAACCTTGCCACTGTCATATGCCATTTGCGCCCAAAGCCTTTTATGCGCGTCACGTCAAAGCCTGCGACGTCCAGTGATTTGCGTATATGCCCTGCTGCTGAATAGGTGGCTGCGGTCCCATCGCGGGCCGTATGCTTTGCGACGTGTTCCAGTAGGGCAGGTTCCCAAAGTTCAGGGTTCTTATCTGGTGAAAATCCGTCGAGAAACCATGCATCTGCCGCCCCATCCCATGCGGGCAGGGTTTGGCGTGCGTCTCCGATGATGACCTCAAGGATGACCCCATCAGCTAATGTGACTTCCCCTGCATCTGGGCTCCATTTATCCAATAGGATTTCGGCTAGATGTCCCAGTTGTGGGAATGCTATTAGTGCTGCCTTCATATCGGTTATCGCCATCGGATAGGCCTCGAAGGATGTAAACCGCAGCTGCCCTTTGGTCTCTGCTTTGATCCATGCGTCCCACGTTACCAAAAGGTTCAGGCCTGTCCCGAAGCCCAGTTCGCCGATATGAATGTCGCTGCCAAACCGATCTGGCAGATTGTTCCCTGCAAGGAATACATATTGCGTTTCGGCCACCCCGTCTTTGAGCGAATAATACGGGTCGTCGAATTGGTCGGACACAGGCACGCGGCCTGCGTCAGTGTCTTGCCAAGTAAGGGAAGCCGTCTGGTTGATCATTGCGCGATGCCTTATGCAGGCCCAATCAATAGGGCGGAAAGGCCGGATATGGCAACGGTTGATGTGACAGTGATGGGTGCGGGCGTTTTTGGCCTGTCGGTGGCCTATGCGTGTTTACTGCGCGGAGCAAAGGTTCAGGTGATTGATCCGGCGGGCGTGGGTACGGGTGCCAGTGGCGGGATCATTGGCGCGCTTGCCCCGCATGTGCCGGAACAATGGAATGCCAAGAAGGCGTTTCAGTTGGATAGTTTGCTGATGCAGGCTGCGTTCTGGGAGCAGGTTGGCGCCCGATCTGGGATGCCGACGGGGTATGCCCGCAATGGCAGGCTTCAGCCGCTTGCGGATGTCGCGGCTGTTGATTTGGCCCAAGCGCGTGCGCGCAGTGCAAGTTCGCTTTGGGAGGGGCAGGCATCTTGGGATGTGATCCCTGCACCCACCGTTGATTGGTCGCCGCCAAGCCCAAGCGGGCAGGTTGTGTTTGATACGTTGTCGGCCTTGATCCATCCGCGCCAAGCGACGCTGGCTTTGGCGGCTGCAGTGACGGCTTTAGGCGGTCGGATCGATCTTGAAGGTGCGCCGCAGGGCAAGGTGGTTTGGGCAACCGGTTGGGCCGGATTGGACGATATGACTGCGAAGCACCATCGCTTGATTGGGAGTGGCATCAAAGGGCAGGGTGCGTTGTTGGATTTTGATGCGCGTGGGATGCCGCAGCTATATGCAGATACGCTCCATATTATCCCGCACAACGATGGCACGGTTGCTGTTGGTGGCACAACTGAACGTGAGTTTGACGACCCCTTTGGTACGGACGCGCAGCTGGAAGATATCATTGCGCGTGTCCGCCGTGCCGTGCCGATTTTGGCTGATGCGCCGATCATTGAGCGCTGGGCAGGATTGCGCCCGCGCAGCAGGTCACGCGCCCCGATGCTGGGTGTTCATCCGTTTATCAAGGATGCGTTTGTGGCCAATGGCGGGTTTAAAATTGGCTTTGGCATGGCCCCGAAGGCGGGCGAAGTCATGGCCGATTTGATCTTGGATGATCGCGACACGATACCGGATGATTTTAAGCCGGATCGAAGCCTGTAGCCTATGTTGCCTCGGCGGCCATGCATTGCCGCCCGTCTGGCCCGCGCACCCATGCGCGCCCGTCTTTCCAGCATAGCGTTGCAGTCTCGTGATGCATAAGCGGTGATGTTGCGCGGTATGAAAATGTTTGCAGCCCGCCCAGTTGGCGTTGCGCCAGTCCCATCAAAAGATGCGCTAAAAGCGGGCCATGCACGACGAGACCGTCGTAGCCTTCGACATCGCGGGCGTAGGTTTCATCGTAGTGAATACGGTGCCCGTTGAACGTGAGCGCGGAATAGCGAAACAGCAGCGTGCTGTCGAATGTAACCTGTTCTGAGAGGGCTTCATCGGTGCTGGCGATTGGTGGCGGTACGGTGGTTGCGGGGGGCGGTACGCGGTAGACCAGTTCTTGCCATTCGGTCAGCGCAAGGGTTTGTCGTTGCCGGAAATCATGGCGCATGCGCACAAATGCCAGCGGTCCGCTGCGTCCATCTTTGCGGGTCACGCCTTCAATTGTGGAGGTTTTCTCGGCGCGGATACCTGCCAAAAGGGGCCGGTGGAACACAAGTTTTCCTGCCGCCCACATGCGCCGTGCACCCCCCATATTGGGGATGAACTGTCCGGTTGCTGGATGCCCGTCTTGGCCCAACACGTCTGGCGTTTGCGGATCCCAAAAGTAGATGTGATGCGCAAAGGGCGGTAGGACATCGCCGGTTGCAATTGATGGTGTTTGCCCCAAAGCCGCCTGAAGCGCTTGCGCCCGAGCAACATCCATCATGTCGACTTGTGTTTGCGCGCGAAGGGGTTGTCCTGTCATAATGAGATATCATGCAGCAAAATAAGGACCGTGCAAATGCCGATTGTTGATGGGTTGGATCATCTGGTGTTGACCGTGGCGAATATTGATCGCTCCGTTGGTTTTTACGCCAATGTATTGGGCATGACCGCCGAGGTATTTTATCCGGCGGATGGCAGTACCCGCACTGCGTTAAAGTTTGGTGTTCAAAAGATCAACTTGCATGCCGCTGCGACCCCGTTTGAACCCAAGGCCCGTCATCCCAGCGCGGGCAGCGCCGATTTGTGTTTTGTCAGCCAAGCGCCTTTGCATGACTGGCAGGCCCACCTCGCAGTTCATGAAGTCGAGATCATTGCGGGACCGATCACGCGCACCGGAGCCACGGGCCCGCTGTTGTCGCTTTATGTGCGTGATCCTGACGGTAACCTGATCGAGATTTCAAATTATGCCTAGTTGCGCGGACTTGGGCAGGGATGGCCGAATGCGGTTGCCAGTTGGCATGGTCTGACACATGTTGTGTTCAAATTTGGCAGACTCAAGGGCAGGCAGATATGCAGCGGCACGGCGGAAAAATCCTAAGCGATCAATTGGTGAAACTTGGTGTTGAACGGGTGTTCTCGGTGCCGGGGGAAAGTTTTCTGGCGGCGCTGGACGGGCTGCTTGATAGCGGGATCGCGAATGTTGTTTGTCGCCAAGAAGGCGGTGCCGCGATGATGGCTGAGGCTTACGGCAAGATGACAGGGCAGCCGGGCGTGTGTTTTGTGACCCGCGGACCGGGGGCCACGAACGCAAGTGCGGGGGTGCATATCGCCCAACAAGATAGCACGCCGATGGTGTTGTTTGTCGGCCAAATCGACAACCGCCTGACCGACCGTGAGACGTTCCAAGAGGTCGATTACCGCGCGATGTTTGGCGGCGTTGCCAAATGGGTGGCGCAGATTGATCATACCGACCGCATAGCCGAATATGTCAGCCGCGCGTTTCAGGTGGCGACGTCTGGCCGTCCCGGTCCGGTGGTTTTGGCGTTGCCGGAGAATATGCTGAGCGCTGTATCTGATGCAGCTGATCGCCCTACATCGCCGGATATGAAGGTTTCTGATTTGTCGGGTGTCGCGGCTGATATGATGGCGCGCATTGCTGCGGCGGAGCGCCCGTTGGTGATCATTGGTGGCCCGCATTGGTCGGACAAAGCTGCTGCTGATTTGGCCCGTTTTGCTGAGGCGCACGGTCTGCCCGTAGCGTTAGGTTTTCGCCGTCAGGATTACCTTGATAACCGTCACCGTTGTTATGCGGGTGACCTGAATGTGGGTATCAACCCGCGACTTGGCGCGCGTATAAAGGCCGCTGATTTGTTGGTCGTTATTGGGTCTCGGTTTGGCGATATTGAGACCCAAGGCTATACCAACCCAGACCCAAATGACGCGGTGCCGATGATCCATGTGCATGCGGATGCGGGTGAGATCGGCACGGTTTATCCCGCACAAATGGGTGTCGTGGCTGATGCGCCTGCGATGATCGCGGCGCTTGCCACATTGCCGTCTTGTGGGGCGGATTGGTCTGCTTGGGTCGCTGATGCGCGCGCGGATTACGAGGCTTGGTTGGTGCCTACCGTCAGCCCCGGTGATCTAAAGCAAGAGGATGTTATTGGCTGGTTATCGGATAATTTGCCTGAAGATGCGATACTGACGAATGGCGCGGGGAATTATGCCGCGTGGTTGCATCGGTATTTTGTCTACAAGGGATATGGCACTCAGTTGGCCCCGACATCTGGGTCAATGGGGTATGGGTTTCCTGCGGCGATTTCGGCGTCCTTGCAGCATCCTGAAAAAGTTGTGGTTTGTTTGGCCGGTGACGGGTGTTTTCAGATGACGTGCAATGAGTTGTCGACCGCTGCCCAGCATGGTGCGACACCGATTGTCGTGGTGATGGACAATGGCCGCTATGGCACGATCCGGATGCATCAGGAAAAGACCTATCCGGGGCGGGTGTCTGGGACGGCTTTGGTGAACCCTGATTTTGCGGCTTTGGCGCGTGCATATGGCGGGTACGGTGAGCATGTCACAAAGTCGGCGGATTTTGCGGATGCATTTGCGCGTGCCCGTGCGTCGGGGACATTTGCGGTCATTGCTTGCAAGGTTGACGATGAGGCGTTGTCGACGGGGGCGACATTATCGGCTGTGCGTAAGGCGGCTGGAGGGTAATCTAGATCATGTCCCAGCGTGTAGGCGTATTTTCTTGCCAATCTTTGCGGTGCAACAGTGGCGTGTCGTCTTGAGTTTCTGCAATGCCAAGGCAAAGATAAGCCGTCAGCGACCATGTGGCCGGTGCATCCAGGATCGCGCAGATTTTGGCGGGGTTCACGATGGATACCCAGCCCATGCCGATGTTGTCGGCACGTGCGGCCAGCCAAAGCGTATGGATCGCGGCGACGGTCGAGTAATCCAGCATTTCAGGCATGGTTTGCCGCCCCAGCCCGTGCCCTTCGGCGGGGGTGTGGTCGGTGAAGACGGCCAGATGTATGGGCGCGTCGTGCAGCCCTGCGAGTTTGAGTTTCATATAGGCGTTGCGCTTTGATCCGCTGTAGTTTGCGGCGGCTTTGGCGTTGGCATCTTCAAAGTCAGCGATGACGGCAGCGCGTTTGTCGGGGCTTTGTACCTGCACAACTCGCCAAGGGCGGGCGTTGCCCACAGAGGGCGCGAGGTCCATTGCGCTGCGCAGGTTTGCCAGTCTGTCGTCTGCAATTGGATCGGTTTTGAAGTTCCGCACGTCACGGCGCCATTCAAGCACGTCTTGCAAGGCGTCACGGTGGGATTGGTCGAGCTTCATGCAAGTTTCCAATTGGCGGATTGGTTGGGCAAGAATGCTTCAATCGCCGCGGTCGCGATCACGGCGGTGTCGCCGGTGGCAGGATTGGCCACGTTTTGCCCGCCTTTGACGGCTGTGACTGTCGCCCGTCCGCGTGGCAGCATGGCGATCAGGGCATCGGTGTCGAGCTTGTCTGGCTCTTGCACGCCGACGGTGACTTGCACGCGCATCGCGTCAGTTGGGATGTCGAGGGTTGTGAAAATTGGCAGCGTGGAATGCCGGAACGCGTCTTCGATGGCGCGGCGTGCGGCCTTTTGATAGTCCATGCCGTGCAGGTCGTTGCCCATGCCCATTTCGATAATCATGCGGTTTTCGGTCATGTGCGCTCCATGTCAAAGCTGACGTTGATGGCGGCGTTGGCGATGACGGTGGGGTTACCATCGGGGCGCGCAATGTCGAGGCCGCCGTGCGTGACTGTCACGTTTGGTTGCCCGTATGGGAAGATTTCAAGCAGCTTGGAGGTGTCGACCGCATCAGGGTTTTGCACCGCGATTTGCACGTCGATGATCATCGCCTCTTTGGGGAACCCAAACAGCTCGGCCATGTTGATCGAATTGTGCCAAAGCGCGTCTTGCAGTGCGCGGTGGGCGGCTTGGGTGTAGTCTTGGCGGCGCAAGCTGGTACCCATGCCGAATTCGGTCAGGACGCGGTGTTTGGGCATACTATTTCCTCGTCTAATTGTGCGTTGCTTATGCTGGAAACGTAAATGATCGTTCGGATTTGTTCCAGATTAAGCCAGTGCGTTCGCCGACAAGTTTGAAAGAATCGTTCAAGCCAAGGCTATTTGCGCATTTTCCCAAAGACCGCACTGGAATGGCGTGGATGTCTCCGAACCCATCAACCAAAACGCATTCAAACCCGGCATCACGGGTGCCAAAAACCAAATTGTGTGGCTTAAGATCACCGGCACGGATGCCAAGTTGGTAAAATTGGCTGACCAGGAGATTGAGCGCGATGAGATCATTATTATCGATAGTCCCCGCATCGGATTTTTGTCGCAGAGTTTCGCCCACTGGGCTATTCTTGCCTGCAACACGTTCGGCGACGCAAGCGAGGCCAAGGTTTGTATGTGCAAGGCCGTACATGTGCGTGATCGGCAAACGCTGTTCGAGCTGAGGATTTTGGAGTTGGATACGGATGTATTCGTCATATTCTTTGCGGATCAGGCGCGAGCGGACCGCAGGAAACAACTGGGTCGTGATGTCGCGAAACGTGAAGCGCTTACCTTGATCTTCTTGCGGGCGCATGACCTTTAGTAATTTTTGTGAGTCCGCGGGGTGCAAGTAGACATGCCGTTCTACACCACTGGCGATATAGAGCGATTTGTCCAGTTGCAGCGGTTTTGGTTCATAAATCAAGTTGCGGTACCCTATTGGTAGAAAATCTTATGCAGGTGCTAAAATTCCACGCCGATTTGTGCTTTTACGCCGGAGCGGAACGGGTGTTTTACCAGTTCCATTTCGGTTACGAGGTCTGCAATCTCGATCAGGTCGACGTGTGCGTTTCGGCCTGTCAGGACGACGTGGGTCATGTCGGGTTTTTGCGTGGCGAGGAATTCGACGACTTCGTTGATGTCCACGTAATCATAACGGATCGCGATGTTGATTTCGTCGAGCAGGACCATTGTGTTGGTCTCGTCGAGGATCAATTCCTTGGCCTTTGCCCATGCGGCTTGGGCCATTTCGGTGTCGCGGGATTTGTCTTGGGTTTCCCATGTGAAGCCTTCGCCCATGGTGTGGAACGCGCATTCGTCGGCAAATTTGGACAAGATCAGATCGCGTTCTCCGGTGGACATGCCGCCTTTGATGAACTGGACCACGGCGCATTTCATGTCATGTGCGATGCACCGAAAGATCATGCCAAATGCGGCGGAGGATTTGCCTTTTCCTTTGCCGGTATGTACGATGATCAAGCCCTTTTTGTCGGTCTTGGTCGCCATGATTTTATCGCGCGCGGCTTTCTTTTTGGCCATCTTCATTGCGTGACGTTCGTCACCTGCGTTTGTGGTTTCATCGGTCATGGTGCGGTTTCCTTTGCGTTTCGTCTAATCTGGAGGCAACGGGTCTGTCGTGCAATGCATAGTCGTGTTTTGCGTGCCATTTTGCCGATAATTGCGCGTTACCCAAGCAACCACCCCGCGATGATCGGTGCGATTAAGGCCGTCAGAAGCGCGTTGAGCCCCATGCCAACGCCGGAAAATGCCCCTGCTGTTTCGTTGACTTGAAACGCACGTGCCGTCCCGATGCCGTGACTGGCGACGCCGACCGCGAAACCGCGTGCTCGCCAGTCGCTGATCCCAAGCAGGTTGAGCAGTGGTGTCGCGATGATCGCCCCTGTGATCCCTGTTGTGATGACGAAAACGGCCGTGAGGGACGGTGATCCACCGATGGCTTCTGACACGCCAAGTGCGACGGGGGCGGTGGCTGATTTTGGGATGAGCGCCAGTAATATGTCGGTGTCTAGTCCAAGTGCTGCGCCGATACCAACCGCGCTGAACATGGCCGCGAGCGATCCGGCAAACAAGGCAGCGATCATTGGCAATGCCGCTTTTTTGATATGGTTCAGGTTTGCGTAAAGCGGGATCGCTAAGGCGACGGTTGCTGGTCCAAGCATGAAATGCACAAACTGCGCACCCGCGAAATATGTCGCGTAGCTGGTCCCTGTGATCTGCAGCAAAACGGCCAAAAATGCGACCGCGATCAAGACCGGATTGACGATTGGCTTGCGGCCAGATGCCTTAAATAGCGCATCACCCGCGCCATATGCCGCAAGCGTCAGGGTGAGCCACAGCAACGGATCGGTGGACAGGTAGGTCCATATCTCGGCGAACTCAGTCATGGCTGGCGCCCGTCAATTTGCGCAGCCCGACAAAGGTCAGCGCACCGACCGTGATGGCCACAACCGTTGATCCGATGATCGCGACCCCAAGGGCTGCACCGTCCGACCCGAATTTGTCTAAATGGCCGACTACGCCGACGCCAGCCGGAACGAAAAGAAGCGAGAGATGTGCCAATAATACGGTTGTGGTTGGTGCGATCGTTTTCGCCAATCTCGGCCATATCACGCAGCTTATAAATAACAGGGCCATGCCGATGACTGGTCCTGGCAAGGGCAGGCCTAAGCCACGTGATGTGACCTCGCCCAATAATTGAAATGCCAAAAGTGTTGCTAAGTGAATAATCATAATTAGCAGCCTATGCGGGCGGGGTCTGTCTGCCCAGACTTATGGGCGACAACAGTCAAATTTCCCCGCGCATTTCTATTTTGGCCAGTCTAGCTAGCGGTTAACTAAACAAAGGTGTGGACCATGAAGCTTTTTTCAATTTGCCTGTTGATCGGATATTTGGGCGTATCTGCTGCGGTTGTTGGAATTTAGGCCAGTAGTCCTGCGATCCTTGCGCGCGCCGAATTTGATTTGGGTTGCCACAGGTCGCGATCGATTGCTTCTTGCAGCCGTGCCGCGATTTCAGCAAGGGCTGGCGCGTTGACGTCTGCGATGAAGTCGCGGGTGTCGTCGTCTGCTAGGAATGCCTCTTCGACCAGATCAAAGTGGTGGTTTTTGACGGCGCCTGTTGTCGCAGCAAAGGCAAAAAGGTAGTCCACAGTTGCGGCGATTTCGAAAGCGCCTTTGTAGCCGTGCCGTTTGACGCCGTCGATCCATTTGGGGTTGACCACACGTGACCGCACGACCCGTCCAATTTCATCCTCTAGCGTGCGAATGACAGGTCTTTCTGGTCGCGAGTGGTCGTTGTGATAGATCGGTCGGTCGCGTCCCTGAAGGGTGCTGATCGCGGCGGCGGCCCCGCCTTCGAATTGGTAGTAGTCATCGCTGTCTAAGATGTCGTGTTCGCGGTTGTCTTGGTTTTGCACGATGGCCTCGGTTTGGGTGAGGCGTTGTTCAAAAGCATCGCGTGCAGCGCGCCCTTCGGCCTTGGCGTCATAGGCGTAGGACCCCCAAGACAAGTATGCGTCGGCAAGGTCGGCTTTGTCCGCCCATAGCTTTTCGTCGATCATGGCCTGCAAGCCAGCCCCGTATGCACCAGGTTTGGATCCAAAGACGCGGGCTGTGTCTTCGCCTGATTTGGTGCGCGCTGCGGCAGGGTTCAGGTTGGCAGGTTCATCAAGGGCTTGGACCGCCCGTGCGGCGCTGTCGACCAGTGCAATCAGTTGCGGGAATGCATCGCGGAAGAAACCCGAGATGCGCAGAGTGACGTCAACGCGCGGGCGTCCAAGCACGCCTTGCGGCAGGACTTCAAATCCTGTGACGCGGCGGTTGGCGCTATCCCATGTCGGTTTCACGCCCATAAGTGCGAGTGCTTGGGCGATATCGTCGCCACCCGTGCGCATGTTTGCGGTGCCCCAAGCGGTGATCAACATCGTGCGCGGCCAGTCGCCGTGGTCTTGCAGGTGTTTTTCGATCAGCAAGTTTGCGGATTTCCAGCCGAGTTTCCATGCGGTGGGCGTGGGTACGGCGCGGCTATCAACGGAATAGAAATTGCGCCCCGTTGGCAGGACATCAAGTCGTCCGCGGGTCGGAGCGCCGGATGGCGCCGGGGCGACGAAATGCCCTGCAAGGGCGGTGAGGAGACCCGCGCCTTCGGCAGGGCCGCATTGCGCAACTGTTGGGATGATCCGGTCGAATATTTCATTAAGGACGGGCTGTGACGCTCGTGTGCTAAAGCCCACGTCGCCCCACCCCCCATCCCGCAGCAGGTTTTGACTAAGCAATTCCAACCGTTCGACAGTGTCCCCTTGGGTCCGCCAGGTGTCATTGCTCAGGCCGTTTAGTTGATCGGGTTTTTCGGTCGTGGCTTGACCTAGATCGCAATCAAGCGGGTCAAAAGAGATGTCTAGATCGCTTGCAATGGCCCGCAAAAGCGATGCGTTTTGTTCTTTTCCGTCTCCCCGTGGTACCCGCGCCAGTGCAATCGTCAAATCGCGCGCAAGATCACCTGTTGGGGATTGTCCAAAGATATGCAGGCCATCGCGAATTTGGGATTCCTTGAGTTCGCACAAGTAAGCGTCGAGTTTAGCAAGATCGCCGTCTGCATCCCCGTTAAATCCTGCATCTTTGCCAAAACCAGTAACGTCTGACAGCGAAAGGATTTCTTCACGCAGGAGTTTTATTCTGCGTGGATCAACGCCTGCAGCTTCGTAGTATTCGTCCACAAGGGCTTCGAGGTCCCGCATCGGCCCGTAGCTTTCTGCGCGCGTCAGCGGCGGCGTCAAGTGGTCGATGATCACGGCCGATGTGCGCCGTTTGGCTTGTGTTCCCTCGCCTGGATCATTCACGATGAAGGGATAGACGTGCGGGGTTGCCCCAAACACAGCTTCGGGCCAGCAATTTTCGGATAATGCGAGTGCCTTGCCAGGTAACCATTCGAGGTTCCCGTGTTTGCCCATATGCACGATTGCGTCCGCGCCCCAGTGGTGCCGCAGGTAAAAGTAGAACGCCAGATAGTTGTGTGGCGGTACGAGGTCCGGCGAGTGGTAGGTATCGGTTGGGTCGATGTTGTAGCCGCGTGCAGGCTGTAGCCCGACGACTGCGTTCCCAAATTCATGGATTGAAAGTTTGAAGCCTGCGGTGTCGGGTTTGAGTATTTCAGAAAAAGCGAGGAAGGGGTCATCTTCGGGTTGGCCCCAACGTGTGGTTATGTCGTTTTTTATGTTCCATGGCAGCGCATTAAAGTGTTTTTTGTAGATATCGAGGGGAAGCGTGACGCCGCCTTTTGTGTCAGCGCGGTCGGTCAGCCAGTTGGTTGGGCCGGCCATCATTTGATCCATGAGCGCTTGGGCGTCGATCGGTGCCGTCGTCGTGTACCCGTTTTCGCGCAGTAAATTGAGCGTGTGAACTGTCGCGGCGGGGGTGTCGAGGCCAACGCCGTTGGCGAGCCGTCCGTTTTTGTTGGGGTAGTTGGCGAGAATGAGTGCGACTTTGCGGTCTTTGGTTGGCGTGCCGCGTAGCCTTGCCCATTTCGCGGTCAGGTCAGCCACAAAATCGATCCGGTTGCCGTGCCCTTGGTAGGTCGCAATCGCGCATTCGGTGGCGTCGTCGAAGAATGCCTCGCCTTTGAACGAGACTGCCCGCGATAGGATGCGCCCGTCGACTTCGGGTAGGGCCACGTTCATCGCGATGTCGCGCGCAGAAAGCCCTTGGATGCTGTCGGCCCAAGCGGTTTCGGATGCGCTGGATAGGATGACTTGGAAAACGGGTGATTTGTTTGCTGCGTCCATTGTGAGAGGGTTTTGCGGGCTGTCGTCGCCGTCATGTGGCGAGCCGACTGCGAAGGCGGTGCAGTTGAGGATCACGCTTGGCGGTGCTGATTGGAACAACTGCTGCAATGTTGCGGTGCTTAGCGGGTCTTTGAGTGAGGCCACGAAGATTGGCAGCGGGTTGAGGCCGCGCCGCGTCAGGCTGCGCACCAAACGGTTAATCGGGTTCAGGCCGCCGCCTTGGACAAGGGCGCGGTAGAAAATGATCGGGATGATGGGCGCGTCCTTGGTCCATGCCGTTTGGGCGGTGTCGAGGTCGGCGATGCCTGAACCGGGCCAGTAGACGCCTGCGCGCAGGAGTGGCGCCGCTGGCGTTGGTTTATCGGTATTTTTGATAATGGAATCACAATAGGACAGGAAGTTTGTGCTATTTTGCGGACCTCCTTCAACTAGGTAGGACCAGAGTGCATCGTAGTCTTCGTCTGATACAGTGGACAGCCCCCGCAGTTCGGCGTCTGGCTTGTCGTCACCGGGCAGGGCCGCGAACGGGATGCCTGCGTCGTGCAGTGAGGCTGCGTATTGCGTCAGCCCGTATTTCCAATAGCCCATGCCGCCAAGCACGCGGGCCACGACGAGCTTGGATTTGGACGCGCAGTTGTCGATATGCAGGTCAACTGACATCGGGTGTTGCAGGTGCATCATGTTCGCCAGCCGCAGGGCCGGCGGGGCGGTCATTTCGCTACGTGCTTCGGACAATGCCGCCAATTCGGTGTCAGCTGCCGAGATGAAAATCACATCTGCGGGCGTTTGCCCAAGATCAAATGGTTCATCCCCGTCAGAGATTGCGCCGGGGGTGGCAGCTAGCAGGTGCATAAGGTTTGACCTCGTGGTAGGGACGCCCCAAATTGAAGGAATCTGTTATGGATTATAAAGCAGCTGGAGCTCCGAAATTGGGTAAAAACGCACCGAAACATATCGAGCATAATGCCGTTGGATCGAAGAAAAAGCCATTTGGCACACGTCCGAGCAAGGAAGAATTGCTGGCGCGGATGAAGGCGGCGGCTGAAGCTGCTAAGTCCGAAAAATAAGGTCACAGCGCCTTTTCCATGAAAATGGAGGATGGCGCATCGATGTAGTCGCCGAATGGCCCGCAAGGGACAAATTCGTGGCGCGCATAAAGCCGATGGGCAGCGTAGAGCACGTTGCCCGTTTCCAGTTTTAGCATCCGCAGGAATTCGGTTTTTGCGTGGTCTTCGAGCTGTCGCAAGATAGCGTCGGCGACGCCGCGCCCACGCGCGTCATCGGATACATACATTGATTTTATCTCGCCGTAGCCATCTTTGACCATCAGCGCGCCGGTACCAAGGATGGTGTCCCCGATCCGTGCGGTGAAAAAGTGAATGTTGTCGGCGCACAGATCGTCGATGGACAGATAGAAATTGTCCTCCGGTGGAAACAGGCTTGTCATTAATGCATGGCTTTGCTGCAGCAATGCGGTTGCCTGTGGGTCGTGTGGATCTGTGCGACCGACGATGATCATGCTTGTAGGGCTGCCGTGATTGCCGCTTGGTCGAGCCCTGCTTCGCCGATCACAACCAGTTTGGTTTCGCGCGCGCCTTCAAATGGTTGATCGAAATAGCTGTCGATGCGCGGGCCCACGGCTTGCAGTGTCATGCGCATTGGTTTGTCTGTGACGGCCACAAATCCCTTGAGGCGCAGGATGTTATGGGCACGGATGACGTCGCCGACTTGGGCCTTAAATGACGGTGCATCGGTGACTTCGCCGCGTGTGACGATGAACGATTCAAATTCGTCGTGGCCATGCGCGTGTTCGTGCACATGGTGGTCGCCGTGATCGTCGTCGTGATCATCATCGTGGTGGTGATGGTGGACCTCGTGGCGCGCATCAAGGTCGTTTTCGGCGCCGATGCCTTGGCCAAGCAGCACGTCAACGGGCAGGGCGCCCATGGTGGCTTTTACAACTTGAACGCCAGCGCGCGCGTCTGATTTCAGGCGGGTCATGAGTGAATCGACTTCTGCCAAATCCAGCAGATCGGATTTGTTCACGACGATCATGTCCGCGCAGGCGATCTGGTCTTCAAACAGTTCTGACAGCGGTGTTTCGTGGTCGAGGTTTTCGTCCTCGGCCCGTTGTGCGTCAACTGCGGCGACGTTGTGCGCGAATTGGCCGTCATGCACGGCGCGCCCGTCAACGACTGTGACAACGCCGTCCACGGTGACTTTTGTTGAGATGCCGGGCCAGTTGAAGGCGCGGATCAGGGGTTGCGGCAATGCGAGGCCGGAGGTTTCGATCACGATGTGATCGGGCTGTGGATCGCGTGCCAGCAGCAGTTCCATTGTCGGGATGAAGTCGTCGGCCACGGTGCAGCAGATGCAGCCGTTGGACAGCTCTACGATGTCGTCCTCGGTGCAGGTTTCCTCGCCGCAGCCTTTGAGGATATCGCCATCAACACCAAGATCGCCGAATTCATTGATGATCAGCGCGATCCGTTTGCCGGATGCGTTTTGCAACATGTGCCGGATCAGCGTGGTTTTGCCGGCCCCAAGAAAGCCTGTGACAACGGTGGCGGGAATTTTAGCTGGCATTTTTTGGTTTCCAATTATGGGCGGCGTTGGCTAAGGCTTAGGCCATGACCAAGCGAGTGACAATCTGTGAGACATGTGCGGGGCCGGGAACGGCGCTGGCTGCGGCGTTGCGGGATCTGGATGGATGGGATGTTGTGATGCACCCATGTTTATCGGTGTGTGACGAGCCTGTTGCGATGGCTGTGCAAGGCGCGGGGTCGGCGACATATGTGTTTGCAGGGCTGACGGAGGCGGATGCCGATGATGTCCGTGCGTTCGTTGCGTTGTATGATGCAGCCCCCGCAGGCTGGGTCGCGGACGCCCGTCCTGCGGGGCGGCTGCGTTTTTGTCTGAAATCGCGGGTTCCAGCACTATAGGTCATGGGACGGAGATTTCGACCGCGATTGGTTGATCGTCGATGGCCCAGCCCGTGTGATCATTTGCATTTAAAGTGACACGCACCACTGATCCGCTGGGCGCATCTGATAGATGCACCCAAGGACCGTAGGCGCGCAGGGTTTTGACCCCGTTCACATAAATATGCGCGTGGCCGGTGCCTGCGACTGGTGCGGTGTTCACCGTTTCAGGGGTGAAGGTGAAGCCAGCCACATCAATGAACAGGTTCCTTGCGTCGCCCGCGTCATTGGTGACGATTAAGGTTAGGCTTGGCGCGGGGCCGGTCCATTCGGACAGGGTTGAATGGTCATGGCCTTTATCGCTGTGGCCCGCGTGGTCATGGCCTTGGGTCGGCGTGCCGATGATGTAACCAAATCCGGTCCCAAAAACCAAACCAATCACAAAAAGAATGATGGACCGCATGGATCAGCCCTCCGCCAATTTGCTGTGCCAGACCGACCCGAGCAGTAGGCCGAGTGTCGACCAGACTGCCAGTGACACGCCCAATGTGCGTGCCGCAAACGACGCAGCCAGTTCGGGCGGTGCAGCTTGGGACAACGCGTCTGGCATCGGAGCGCCGATCAAATGCGGTGCAGCAAGCAAGACAATGCCTGCCCCCCACATCGCCCAATTTCGACCAAACGCGATGAGCCATAGGGCGATGCCTGTGCAC
>OJHH01000081.1_pt1 | contig 24718 bp, 23 predicted proteins | sample 1594911 | NCBI WGS metagenome assembly OJHH01 (sample SAMN05416787, study PRJEB24817) | seawater metagenome | isolation source: Sea water | place: Canada:Atlantic | collected 2013-11
TATGTCGTTTAAGGACGTCATGAAAATCACCGACACCATCGAAATCGCGGATTGGGAGCTGACAGAAAGCTTTACCCGCGCGTCCGGCCCCGGCGGGCAGAACGTGAACAAAGTGTCCACGGCGGTGGAACTGCGGTTCGAGGCTGAACGGTCGCCGAACCTGACGGCGGCGGTCAAAATCCGACTGCGGCGGATCGCGGGGCAAAAGTGGACGAAGGAAGGCGCGATTGTGATCTTTGTGCAAGACACACGGTCACAAGCCCGCAACCGCGAGTTGGCCCGCGAACGGCTATCGGAGATGATCGTGGCGGCCACACATGTGCCCAAACGCCGCCGCGCAACGAAGCCGACCTATGGGTCGGTGAAACGGCGGCTGGCAGGGAAGAAAGAGCGCGGAGAAGTGAAGAAGCTGCGGGGGAAGGTGGAGGAGTGAGGAAGGAAACACCATAGAGCTGATCTACCGCATGACACCAAAAGGGGAAGGCGAAGTAAGCCGCCCCGCGCCTGAGAAGGTGATCTCAGGAGACCCCGTTTTCACCACATCGAACGTCGAGGACCGCGACGGGTTATACGCAGGTATCTGGCAATCCACGGCGGGGCGATGGCGGATATCCTACGACGAATGGGAAGTGATTAAGACGACGATGAAGGAGTATGTGGTTAGGGCTTGAGTTGGCACGAAAATTGGCGCGTAAAGAAACTTTCCTATTCGAAATTCGCCGATTGTTTTTCATTCGCCTAATGCGTGTGAAGAGCCTATGATTACCGAAGAAATTATTTGTAACTAATTGTAGGGCTTATTTTGGAAATTTTCGAACTTTGGGGTCTCGCCGAATTTAAGGATAAATACCTCACGCCAATACACCAATCCATGTCCGAGTTTGGGTCGGCGCTTCAACACAATGCCAGTCAGCAAAACCAAATCCCTCTGGCTGAATCATTTGATTCCGTTGTCGCAAGGACCGCGCGAACGCCTCTGGAAGAACTTACCTATTCTCAACGAGAATGGCTGAGTGATCTCGATATTTTTGAATTGCTGGGTCCAATTGGCGTACAATCGCTAAAAGCAATTAAGACAGATTCCTCTTTTGATCCCGCAACTGCTGCTACCGATATTCAAAATAATATCCAGCGTTTAGCGGAAGCGATCCAGAAACTAACTTCTGTGCAAACCGCATTGAAGGCTTTTCCTTGGGTTGTGGATCATCCATTGCAGTCCAGAGACCAAATCGAAATTCGAGTGAACTTCAAAAGCGAAGCGGGGATAAAGAACCCTTCCGATCTCAGGAAATCTTCTCAGGAATGGTATGAGATTATTCGTGGGGTTGCCAATGCTGTGGACCAAAAACCCGAAGACGTGTCCATTAAAGGTGTGAGCAATGGCTCAATTGTTTTGTGGCTTGTTGCGACTGTTGGAGTAACTGCGCTTCTAGCCAAAATTATTAGAAACGTAAGCAATATGGCATTGGACGGACTTAAAGTTGCAACTGCCATCGAGAGCCTGAAGCAACAGAAGCTTCACACCGATGCAATCGAACAAAACCTTCACGCCGATAGGACTGCTCGACTGGCCAGTCAGCAAGTGGATTTACTAAATGAAATCAAACTTGCTTTGCCTGACATATCGCCAGAAAAGGAATCTTGGCTGAATAAATCTGTAGAAAATATTCTAAAGTTTTTTGAAGCTGGTGGCGACGTCGACTTTATTGAACCACAAGATTCGATGAATGACGGAGATTTGGAAGATGATGAACAGGGCGAACCAGAAGACTTAGTTGATCTCCGTGAGAATTTGGTAGGTTTGCGGAATACCCGAAAAGAAGTTCTTTTGTTAACAAACAGAACCGACAATATTGACTAAACCACAACCTCAACCTTCTCTTGCTCACCTACCCCAAACACTCGTTTGTAGCGGGCGATTTCTTTGCTTGGGCCCATGGCTTTGTTTGGGTTGTCGCTAAGTTTTACGGTGGGGTTGCCGTTGGCTTGGATTGCTTTGCACACGAGGGAGAATGGTGCGAGGGCGTCGTCTTGGGTGAGCCCTTTGAAATCGTTGGTCAGCATGGTCCCCCACCCGAACGACACGCGGCACCGCCCTGCGAATTGCGTTTGCAGTTCGACGATTTTATCAACGTCGAGCCCGTCCGAGAAGATGACCAGTTTTTGGGTCGGGTCTTCGCCACGGGATTTCCACCAGTTGATCGCCTGTTCGCCGCCCGTCGCCGGATCGCCGCTGTCGACCCTGATCCCTGTCCAGCTATTGAGCCAATCGGGGGCTCGGTCAAGGAACCCTTGCGTCCCGTAGGTGTCGGGCAGGATGATGCGCAGGTTGCCGTCGTGTTCCGCCTGCCAGTCCGCCAGCACGTCGTAGGGGGATTGCAGCAGCGCCGCGTCGTTTTCGGCCAGCGCCGCATAGACCATCGGTAATTCATGTGCATTGGTGCCGATCGCAGGGACTTCGCGGTTTTTGGCGATCAGGCAGTTGGAGGTGCCGATGAATTTGTTGCCCAGCCCTTCGGACATGGCCTGCACGCACCAGTCTTGCCACAGGTGGCTGTGACGCCGACGGGTGCCGAAATCAGCGATGGCCAGTTCCGGCAGGGTGCGCAGGGTTTCGACCTTTTCCCAGACTTTGGTTTTGGCGCGTGCATAGAGCACTTCGAGTTCGAACCGCCCCATGGTTTGCAGCACGGCCCGCCCGCGCAGTTCCATCAGGACCGCAAGTGCCGGAATTTCCCAGAGCATGACTTCGGGCCAAGACCCTTCGAAAGTCAGCTCGTATTGCCCGTCGACCTTTTCAAGGTGGTAGGGTGGCAGGCGCAGTTTTTCGAACCAGTCCATGAATTCGGGCGTGAACATTTGCCGTTTGCCGTAGAACGTGTTGCCGCGCATCCATGTGCTTTCGCCGCGCGATAATGACAGGGTTCGGATGTGGTCAAGTTGCTCGCGCAGCTCGCCCTCGTCGACCAGATCGGCCAGCCGGATATGCTTGGACCGATTGATCAGGCTGAAGGTGACCTGCGTGTCGGGTTTGTTGCGGAACACGGACTGACACATCAGAAGTTTGTAGAAATCCGTATCGATGAGCGACCGCACAATCGGGTCGATCTTCCATTTGTGATTCCAAACGCGGGAGGCAATATCGACCATAGATGTGTTCCTTTAACTTGGGGGTGTTAGACCAAGGGACGGGGGGGCATGGCAAGCGGAATAGATGCAATCTATGTCGGCTAACTCGTTAGCAGGAATTCGTCCAATGTCCGCTTGGCGCCCAACACGACGATTGTGGTGGCAGCAGCGCAGCAGAAAATGGGTGGAGCGGTCACTCGCAAAACACCCCTTCTAGCCTATTCTTCGGTCGCGCGGCGATACGAATGGGCATGAAATCTATCCTTCTACGCGCGTTACAACGCTCGGCTTTCTGTCAAAGTAACTCTTATTGTTTAGGCTTTTGGAGGAAGCGGTGTGCAGGTTGCCCTGTTCGCCCGATCGCACATGTATATGAAATCTTACCTCACTGAACGCGAGAACAGGTTTGATCAAATTCGTCTTGGATTGGCGCTTTCTGTTGTGCTGGGTCACTGCTGGCACATTAGTGGCGGCCCCGAATCTCGGGTTCCGCTTCAGGACTTTACGCGTCTTGGTTTCCACGAATACGCGGTGAATCTATTCTTCTTCATCTCAGGCCTTTTGGTCACGCACAGTGCGTTTCGTCGTCAGAGCGATCTTTTTGGGTTCGTAGTTGCCCGCGGTTTGCGGATTTTTCCTGCTTTGATAGTTTGCGCTCTGACTGTCCCGGCACTGTTGGTCCTAGCCGGGGCGTGGGTAGATGCGACGCCTCAACAGACGCTTAATTATACCGCGCGCTTGATCAGTCTGGTATTTGTGGAATTCAATAATCCAAACGTATTCGTCGATCTCCCATTCCCGCATGCCCTTAATGGGTCAGTTTGGTCGCTGCGTCACGAAGTGGGTGCCTATGTTCTGCTTGCGCTTTTCGTTGCATCCGGCGCCTTTTTTAAAAGCCGCTGGGTTCTTTCAGCATATGTAATTGTGGTTGGATCGATTGCTGTAGCCGGCCATATTTACGCGCAGACAGCGACAGGGGGTGTTCCATTTATTATGGCCGAAAGCCGATTTGTTATCGTCTAATTATTGCTGGGTGTATTAACACACAGGCTTGCGGCGTGGCTTCCAATTCGTTGGGCGATAGCTGTGCTGCTCTGGGTCGCCATCGGCGTCGGACAGGCTTTTGCTTCGGATCTCGTGGCGATCTATGGGCTCATCGTCGCCCTTAGCTACTCTGTCCTGTGCATCGCCTATCTGGGTGGGCGATCAAAAGGCTTGCCGGTCGACCTCAGCTATGGAGTTTACATCTATGGTTGGCCACTTCAGCAGCTTACTGTCTTTGTTTGTTTGACTTATTTCTCGTCGATCCCAGAACCACTCACGCTGTTTTTGATTGTGCTTCCAGCGCTTCTCGTCGTTGCCTTGGCGTCTTGGGTTTTAATCGAGCGACCAGCGATCGGATTTGGACATCGCTACGCATCAGCCTTTGCTGCAAAACGTTGCAGACAGGCGGAAGGCGGATAGCAAACGAGATGGTGCAAATTTCCCTAATCCGTTTCCGGCTAACGGTAGTTAAGTCTGCACAGCTAACATTGCCCATCAAGCCCAAGTTGGGATCTTGTGCGCGCGTTAGCCACGTCTGACGGGGCGTTTGGCCATTTCGGTGTCGTGCAGCCGTTTGGCATCAGCGGGCGACACGCCGAGTGCGGCCTCGACGGCGTGCAGGAGTTCGTCTTCTTCCTCGTGCTCGACACCGTCGGCAAAGACCACTGACCAAAGGGCTGTCACTGCCGCCTCGCGGTCTTCTACGCTGATGGCATCATGCAAGATACCAGCCAGGTTTTCGGTGTCGGGCATCTCTTCTTCTAATAGCTCGCACTGCGCGCGCATTTTGGCGGCTTGTACGGGGTTCAGATTGTAAAGTTTCGACAGGACTTTATCGATCTGTTCGACCTCTTCAAACAGATATGCTTTGTCCGCTTTGGCGGCCCGAACCATCAAGGCCCCAAGTGCTGTGCGCGCATCGGCGGCAGGCAATTCGGTGTGAAACCCACCGTTGCCTGAGAAAAGCGATAAAATACGGTCAAACATGACGGGCAGCCTTATTGGTCAATTCTGGCGACAACGCTAGGGGCACGCGCCGTTTCGCGCAATCGTGTTAGTCTTCTTGCAAGATATTCAGAAACGCATCGCCAAAACGGTCGGCATATTTGTCACCCATCAGGCGGCTGAGCCCTGCTTGGTCCGCATTGCGCAACTGCGCGACCTTAGCGAGCATCGACGCTGTGCATGACATCGGTTTATCCGCCCCGTCTGGCCCACGTTGCAAGTCGGTTTGCGCTGCAAGCAACCGGTCGTAAACCGCCCCCTCGTCGCGGCCTGCAAGCTTGCGGCGCATCGGATGCACGTCTTCGACCGCGCCTGCGATCACTTCAAGGAATGCTTTGCCAAAGCTTTCCAGTTTCTTGGCACCGACCCCGCCAATCGCCGCCATTTCATCCAAGTTGGACGGTCGTTTCTCGGCCATCTCTATCAATGTCTTGTCGTTGAAAATGATATAGGCCGGACCGCCAGCCTGTTCGGCGAGGAACCGGCGCTTGGCTTTGAGCGCGGACATCAGCGGCGCGTCTTCTTCGGATACCAGTTGGCGGACTTTGGGGCCTGACCCTTTGGCGTTGCGGATTGAATCGCGACGCAATGTGATCGACGCTTCGCCGCGCAAAATGGGCCGCGCGTGGTCAGTCATACGCAGCGCGCCGTATCTGTCGCGATCAGGCCGCATCAGATCATGCCCCATCATCTGTCGGAAAATCGCCTGCCATTGGTTTTTACTAAACTCTTTGCCAACGCCGTAGGTCGGCAGGCTGTCATGGCCGCGTTGATCGATCTTATCGGTCTTGGCGCCCAGCAATATGTCAATCAAATGCCCTGCGCCGAACCATTCATCGGTCCGCAGCGCGGCTGATAGCGCCATGCGCACAGGGGTCGTTGCATCGAACGTCTCGGGCGGTTTGTCGCAAAGATCGCAATGACCACAAGGGCTTGGGTCTTCGCCAAAATAGGTCAGCAGGGTCTGGCGGCGGCACACCAGCGCCTCGGCCAAGCCAAGCAGCGCATTTAGGCGGCCATGATCAGCAGCGCGGCGGTCAGCGGGGGCCAACCCTTCATCGATCTGCTGGCGACGATAGCGGATATCGTCAGGGCCAAACAACGTCAGGGTTTCGGCGGGGGCACCATCGCGACCCGCGCGGCCAATTTCTTGGTAATAGCTTTCGATCGTTTTGGGCAGATCGGCGTGCGCGACCCAGCGGATATCGGGTTTATCAATGCCCATGCCAAAGGCGACGGTGGCGCAGACGATCAAGCCGTCTTCTTGTTGAAAACGGCGTTCCACGATGCGCCTGTTTTCGGCGTCCATACCGCCGTGATACGAACAAGCAGTGTGGCGCGCATCGTTCAGCGCCTTTGCAAGCGTTTCGGTTTTGGCACGGGTGCCGCAATAGACGATGCCGGACTGACCTTTGCGGGCAGCGGCAAAGGTCAAAATCTGCGCGCGCGGGCCGTCTTTTACTTCAAACGCCAGATGAATATTGGGCCGGTCAAAGCCCCGCAAAAACGTCGATGGCTGCACGCCGTCAAACAGCTTTTCGATAATTTCGACTTGGGTTTCGGCGTCTGCAGTCGCGGTGAACGCGGCCAATGGGACATCCAGCAGGCGGCGCAACTCGCCAATGCGCAGGTAATCAGGGCGGAAATCATGACCCCAAGCGCTGACGCAATGCGCCTCGTCGACGGCGATCATGCCAACACCGACGCGGCGCAGCATCTGCATGGTGCCACCAGATGATAACCGTTCGGGGGCCATGTAAAGTAGGCGCAATGTGCCCGCCTCTAGCCCCGCCCAAACGGCTTCGGTTTCTTCTTCGGTATTGCCAGACGTCAGCGCGCCCGCCTCGACACCCACTGCCTTAAGACCGCGCACCTGATCGCGCATCAGTGCAATCAGCGGGGAAATCACAACAGTCACACCGGTGCGCATCAGCGCCGGAAGCTGAAAGCACAGCGACTTACCACCACCCGTCGGCATAATCGCCAACGTGTTTTCGCCAGCAATGACAGCATCCACTATCTCGCGTTGACCGTCGCGAAACGCGTCGAATCCAAAGACATCCTTAAGCAGCTTATCTGCGGGCATAAACGGGGGACCTGTAGTGTTTTGGTTACTCTTGTTAGCGGCGACAATCCCACATGCGGAATCTGCAAACAAGAGCGCATCGCGCCCCGTTGCCAAGCCACACGCAACCCCTTACCCATATCGCAACATCAGGAGGCATCATGGGCGAAATCACACTGGTCCGGCACGGGCAGGCAAATTCAGCGGCAACTGACGAGGCGGGTTATGACAAACTGTCAGAGCTTGGGCATCGGCAGGCGGCATGGCTTGGCGATTGGATCAACGCACATGATGGGCCGTTTGATGCGGTTTTCTCGGGCTCGCTGCGTCGCCAACGCGAAACCGTCGCAGGCATGGGGTTCACGGATGTGACCGTCGATGAACGGCTTAACGAGATCGCCTATTACGACCTGACCGCCGAAATGGACGCGCTAAAGCTTGCGCCTGCGCGCACCAGCCCCGAAGATTTTGCAACGCATTTCCCTGCGACGTTGACCGCATGGCGCGACGGGAAAATCCAAGGGACCGAAACCTACGCCAACTATAGCGACCGCGTTGAGGCCCTAATTCAAGAGGCCGCCCAACCCGGTAAACGCATTCTTTGCGTGACATCTGGCGGGATCATTGCACGCGCTGTGGCGCATATTTTGCACCTCGATATTCCGCAGATGGCCCAGATTGCCTTGCCGATTTTGAACACATCGGTGCACCGCATTCATGTGACCGATCACGGGAATATTCTTGGCACGTTTAACAGCGCTCCGCATCTGGATCACAGCGACCGGATTGCCGCGCGCACACATTATTAGGGAGACGTCAGATGCACCTTTGGGTTCGGGCCGAAACACGCCCCCATGAAGAACGGGTTGGACTGACACCCGCAGGCGCAAAAACGCTGCTGGATGTCGGATTCCAAGTCACCGTGGAAAACAGCGACCAACGCGCGATCCCAATTGGTGGATACGGCGACGTTGGCTGCGCTATTGTGGACCAAGGCGCATGGGTCGATGCACCCGCTGACGCGGTCATCTTTGGGCTGAAAGAATTGCCTGATGACGGCACCCCATTGCGCCACAACCACATCATGTTCGGGCATGCGTATAAAGGGCAAGCATCGGGGCGGGTCTTGTTGGACCGGTTTCAGGCTGGCGGCGGCGCGCTTTATGATCTGGAATATCTTGTTGGCGAAGACGGGCGGCGGATCGCTGCGTTTGGCTATTGGGCTGGGTATGCGGGGGCGGCTGTGAGCTTGCTAACATATGCCGCACAGCAGCACGGGCGGCTGATAGGGCCGATCAACACTTTTGCTGACGCACCCGCGATGGTCGATCATATCCACGCGCAATTGGCTGGAGCCACCCCCAATGTCCTGATCATCGGCGCATTGGGTCGCGTTGGTACAGGCGGCGCAGACTTATGCGAAGCACTGGGGCTAAACGTGACCAAATGGGACATGGCCGAGACCGCGTCAGGCGGGCCTTTCCCTGAAGTGTTGGACCACGATGTGTTCTTGAACTGCATTCTTGCGCGCGACGGGACACCTGTGTTTGTGCCTGCATCAGCGACGACAGACCCACGCCGCCTACGGGTGATTGGCGATATCGCCTGCGATCCGCAAAGCGACTTTTCCCCGATCAAAGTATATGGATCAGAGACCACATGGGACGCCCCCGCGCTACGGGTTCACGACGATCCAGTCCTTGATGTGATGGCGATTGATAACTTGCCGTCGTTGCTGCCTGCGGAAAGCAGCGATGATTTTGCGGGTCAGCTGTTGCCGCATCTTGGCACTTTGGGTCAGTTAGACGCCGGTGTCTGGGGACGTGCGAGGCAAATTTTCGATGATGCGTAGGATGGGTTTTAACCCATCTAACGTCATTTCGCCTCGGAAAACCGGTTAGCCCCTAGGATTTGTCCTGTGCAAGCGGCAGCGGCGCCGCGACCTCTTTTTCGATCTCCTCGAAATCAAAGTTATCAAGCCGCGTCGCGCGTTTACCCGCCCGTTCAGCTGCAGTATTGATGTCTTCAAGATCCTTGCGGGCCTGTCCAAAGTGGGTGTTCAACTTACCCACACGTTCGACCACCAGCTCCACATCGCGGTGCAACAGACGCAAAGTCGTGCGAATTGCACCCGCTTGCTCGCGCATCCGTGCATCTTTCAGGATCGCGCGCATAGTGTTGAGCGTCGCCATACAGGTCGTCGGTGACACGATCCATACGCGGGCAGTGAACCCGTCGCGGACCAGCTCCGGAAAATTCGCATGCAATTCCGCGTACACGGCTTCTGATGGCAGGAACATCAGCGCACCATCAGCGGTTTCACCGTCAAGAATATACTTTTCAGAAATCGCTTTAATATGGGCTTTCACCGATGTGCGCATGAACTTGGCGGCCTCGTTTGCCTCCCAATCGGTCTTGGCATTGCGCAGGGCTTCATAGGCTTCCAGCGGGAATTTACTGTCGATCACAATGGGTCCCGGAGGGTTCGGCAGGTGGATCAAACAGTCGGCCCGCTTGCCGTTAGATAACGTGTGCTGGAACGTATAGGCATCCGACGGCAGCGCCTTGCTGACGATATCATTGAGCTGGATTTCACCAAACGCGCCGCGCGTTTGCTTGTTCGACAAGATATCTTGCAACGACAAAACATCGCCCGACAGCTTGGTGATATTTTCCTGCGCTTTGTCGATGGTCAACAATCGCTGCTGCAATTCACCCAGACTTTGGGCAGTTCGCTGGGCCGATGACGACAAGTTCACGTTCAACGATTCCGTCACTTGCGATAACCGCTGTTCCATCAGTTGCAGCGTTTTGGCCTGCTGCTGCGCCTGTGCTTCGGTCACCGATGTCAGGCCGCCAAACAACTGTTGTTGGCCGTTTGACAGCATCTCAACGCGGCTCCCTAGCCCGCCCATTTGGCTCGCCAAAACCTGCGCCATTTCGCCCGATTTACCGGCACGGCGCACCGTGACGACCAACAGGACCACCAGCAGCAAGAGGATGAGAGCAACGATCAGACCGGCGATGAACAACGGGTCTGCTAGGCTAAAGGTATAATCGCCGACTGTGATCATGTGCGGCCAAACAATCGTTCAATATCTGTCATTTTCAACTCTACATATGTGGGGCGCCCGTGGTTGCATTGGCCCGACCTTGGGGTCGCTTCCATTTCGCGCAACAGGGCGTTCATTTCTTCGCCGCGCATCCGGCGGCCTGTGCGGATTGATCCGTGGCAAGCGACGCGCGACAAGATTGCTTCGATCTTGGATTGCACCCGGTCAGACCCGCCTGTGTCGGCGAGTTCGTCTAAAATATCGCGCAGCATTGCGCCTGCGTTGACTTCGCCCAAGATCGCGGGGGTCTCGCGCACGGCCACAGCGTTGCCGCCAAACGGTTCAATCCCTAGGCCAAAGCGGGCCAAGTCATCGGATATTTCCAACAATTGCGCCGCCTCGCCTTCGGCCAATTCAACAATCTCGGGGATCAATAATGCTTGGGCAGCAACACCATTTTCGGCCATCTGCGTCTTTAGCTTTTCATAGACCAACCGTTCATGCGCCGCATGCCCGTCAACAATGACAATGCCATCCGCCGTCTGGGCAATGATGTAATTTTCATGCACCTGCGCGCGCGCAGCGCCCAATGGCAAATGGTTTGGTTCGTCTAGAATATCAGGTTCAACCCGCGCGCTTGGGGCTTCTTGAAATCCGGGGGCTTGGGCCTGAAATGACATCGACCGCGCCGTAAATGACGGGCGGTCCATTTGGTATATGCGTGGCTCTAGCGGTTGCGGTTGCATCGCGCCCAGCGTCGCATCAGCCACGGTCGTTGACGCACGGTGCCCCGCGCCTGCCATTGCATGGCGCAAGCCTGAAACGATCAAACCGCGCACAGTGCCTGGATCACGAAACCGGACCTCGGATTTGGCGGGATGCACGTTCACATCGACCATCACCGGATCACAGTCGATGAACAGCGCGGCCACCGGATGCCGATCGCGGCTTAGCACATCCATGTATCCAGCTCGCAGCGCGCCAAGCAACATTTTGTCGCGCACCGGACGTCCGTTCACGAACACAAATTGCGCCACCGCGGCACCGCGCGAATAGGTCGGCAAGGCGGCGTATCCCGTCAGGTGAAACCCGTCGCGCTGCGCATCAATCGCCAGCGCATTGTCGGCAAAGTCGCGGCCAATTACAGACCGCAATCGCCCATGCAACGCATCAAACAAATCACCGCTTTCGGCGTCAGCGCGGAATGTGGTCCGGCTATCGCCGCCAGATGCATCGCGCAGGATAAACGTGATAAACGGCTCTGCCATTGCAAGCCGTTTGACGACGTCACCCACGGCCTGCGCTTCGGACCTGTCGGTGCGCAGGAACTTGAGCCGCGCAGGCGTCGCGTAAAACATGTCGCGCAATTCAACGACTGTGCCTGCCGATAATGCAGCGGGACGCACGCCGCCCATCACGCCGCCCGCGACTGAAATTGACGCCCCTTCGCCACCCGCGACGCGACTGGTCATCGTCAAACGACCGACTGCACCAATACTGGCCAAGGCTTCACCGCGAAAGCCGAATGAATGAATATTCAACAGATCTGATCCGTCAATTTTGCTGGTCGCATGGCGCGACAATGCCAGCGGCAAATCCGCAGCCGCGATCCCGCAACCATCGTCAGTCACGCGGATCAACGTCTTGCCACCATCGGCGATCACGACCTCAATGCGGTGCGCGCCCGCATCAATTGCGTTCTCGACCAGTTCTTTGACGGCAGACGCCGGACGTTCCAACACTTCGCCCGCTGCAATCCTGTTGATCGCGGCGTCGTCAAGCTGTCTGATGACAGGCTGAGGCTTTATGTTGGGGTCAGAATTGGCCATGCCACAAGGGATAGCACGGCCAATTGCGATTCTACGAGGGGCGAAAAATGGTTAATCGGTGGTTTCTAACCCAACAGGCTGACCCACAACGACAAAGTGCAGATCGTCTGGGCGCAGGAATTCTGCGGCCACACGGTTCAGGTCATCTAGTGTCACCGCCCTGATATAGTCGTTGCGATTGATCACATATTCTGGCGGCAAGCCGATCATTTGCATCCCAACCATGATGCCCGCAATCTTGGCGTTGCCATCAAACCGCAGCGGGTATTCGCCCGTCAGGTAGGTTTTGGTCACAGCCAATTCTTCTTGCGTCACGCCATTGGTCGCCAAGTCAGACCAGACATCGCGGGTGACCGCGATCGCCTCTGCAATCGTTTCATTGCCGGATGCGACCTGCCCGATCCACATTTCCGCGTGAAATTTCGGCACCAAATAGGACGAAATGCCATACGTCAGGCCGCGCTTTTCACGGACCTCGTTCATCAGGCGGGATTCGAACCCAGAGCCGCCAAGAATTGAATTCAAAATATAGGCTGCAAAGAAATCGTCGTCGTCACGTTCAATCCCACTGTGGCCGAACAACGCAACCGATTGCGGCGTGTCGAATGGAATAACGGTGACGCCACCGGCCAAACCAAAGCCAACATCAGCAATCGCAGGCGGGCCATTCGCGGGTAAATCACCCAACAGCGCGTCAAGCAGCGGGCCAAGCGCATCCGCCGAAATATCACCTACAGCAGACACGTAAATTTGGTCACGGGTCAGCGTATTGCGGTGCGCGGTAAACATATCATCTTGGGTCAATGCACCGACGCTGTCGGCTGTGCCATCAATGGACGTCGCATAGGGGTGACCCGCAAACGCGGCACCGTCAAAGAACGCGCCAGCGATCCGGTTCGGGCTTTTTGCGTCGCTTGCGATGCCCGCAATGACCTGCGCGCGCACGCGGTCAATCGCGTCTTGGTCAAAGCGCGGTTGGGTCAATGCTTGGTGCAATAGCGCAAGCACCTCGTCTTGGTTTTCGGTCAGGAACTTCGCGGAAATCGACATGATGTCATCGGATACGCGGAACGACAGGCTTGCCGCGAGCGCCTCAAGGCGTTTCTGGAACGCTTGCGCATCCATGTCGCCGCTGCCTTCTTCAATCAACGCAGTCATCAGGTTTACCGCACCGCGCTTGCCAGCCACGTCCAAGGACGCGCCGCCACGCATACGAATTTCAAGCGCTGTGAACGGAATGGATGGTTCTTCAACGACCCACGCATTGATCCCGCCGGCAGACGTGATCTGTTGAATTTCGACGTCAGCAAGGGCGCTGGTGCCCGCCACAACGGCACAAATCGTCAAGATATATCGAAACATCAGCGTGCCTCCTCTGGGTTTGCCACGACCCATCCGGTCACGGCTTGATTGCGGTCCAAAACCTTTGCGGCGACGGCTTTGATATCGGCCTCGGTTACGTCTTGTAGGATTTGCGGCCAGTCTTGCACGTCTTGGATCGTCAGCCCTTGGGTCAACGCACGCCCGTAACGCCGCGCGATACCTTGCACGTTATCTTTGGCGAAAATCTCGGAGGCGCGCAGCTGGGTGCGCAGGCTTTCCATCTGGTCTTGATCTATCGGAGCAGCGAGGAATGCAGCAATCGCAGCGTCCATCGCGGCCTCGGCCTCGGACAGGCTCACGCCCTCGGACGGGGCAACGGACACGGCAAATGTGCTGTCGTCCAGCGATGCGCCATTATAGCTGGCGCCAGCATAGACCGCCGTCTGGGTTTCAAATTGCAAGGCTTGGCCAAGTGCGGACGAGAACGGCGACCCACCGAGCAAATCAGCAAGATAGACCAAAGCGGCTGCTTCAGCCTGTGCGCCTGCATCACGTTCGGGCGCGATATATGACCGCGTCAAATACGGCTGGCTGACGCGCGGGTCGGTATAGGTGATACGCCGTTCGGCGCGCTGTGGTGGTTCTTGTGGGCGAATGCGTTCGGGCAGATTTTCTTCGGCTGGGATGACGCCGTAATACTGTTCGGCCAAGGCCTTAACCTCATCGGGCGCGACGTCACCAGCAACGACCAAAATCGCGTTGTTGGGGCTGTAATACAGGTCGTAGAAATCAAGCGCGTCTTGCAGCGACAGCTGTTCCATTTCGTGCTTCCAGCCAATGACCGGCACACCGTAGCGGTGGTTTTGGTATTGGGCGGCGACGAATTGTTCGCGGGCAAGCGCGCCTGCGGAATTTTCGGTGCGCTGATTGCGTTCCTCAAGAACCACGTTGCGTTCGGTCTCAATGTCGGCCTCAGAAATCGCCAGATTGTTCATCCGGTTGCTTTCCATCTGCATCATCAATTCCAGCCTGTCGGCGGCGATACGTTGGAAATACGCTGTATAATCATGGCTGGTGAACGCATTATCAGACCCGCCGTTGGCGGCAACAGTCGCCGAAAACTCGCCGCTTTCCAAAACATCCGTGGCCTTAAACAACAGATGCTCAAGGAAATGCGCGACACCGGATGCGCCAACGGGTTCATCGGCTGATCCAACCTTATACCAAACCATATGCACCACGACAGGGGCGCGGTGGTCTTCGATCACAACGACATCCATGCCGTTATCAAGCGAATAGGTCGTGACCTCTTGGGCCAGCGCGGGGGCGCTAAAGGCAATCAGGGCAAGGGTAAGCAATCGGCGCATTGGGCATCCTTATCTCGTGGGTCTGTCTTGGGTATCAACCTACGGCGGAACGCAGCGCAATCAAGTGGTCATACGCGGATGTGACAACGCGCAATCGTGCCAGAGGCGCGGCTGGTTACTGTGCCGGAGGTGCGGTTGGGGTCGCGATGCCAAGGCTTCGGAACCGCTGCAATTCGGCGTAAGCGTCAAGCGCTTGCGCGGCGTATGCCTTAAAATAACGATTGCCCGACAAGATACCGCCAAAAAGTGAAAACCGTTTGCGGGTTTGACGGAACTGCGCGTCTTCAGCAGCGAGCGTTTCACGGATATTCGGGATCACGCCGTTGCGGCTTACACGCGCGACAAGCGCTGCATCTGCCGTGGGAATACCGCCAGCGAACTGGGACGCACGCCGGCCACCAAGGGCCACAATCGCGTCACCCTTTGGGTCGGCATCGGTGCGGTTGCTGCCACCTGGGGTCGGTGTGGGCAATGTGAACGTGTCCGGCAATTCCAAGGCTGCCACAGGCATCACCGAAAATTCATCCGGTCCGCCATTGCTGCTGCGCATGTCATGCAAAGGACGATCGCCAGCGGAACATGCCGCCAGCACAAGTGCCCCGAAAATTGCCAAAATAGCGTTACGCATCACGTCGTCCTTGGTCAGTGTCGGGCATGTTTAGCCTAACCCGCAGGCTTCGTCACGCCCGTTTCTTTTTCTGCTTGTCCGGTTCGGCAAATGCAATGCCCACAGCGCCCACAAAAATGGCCACATCCGCGATGTTAAACGCATATGGGTTTTCAAACCCGCAGCACGACATGTTCAAGAAATCCGCCACCGCGCCATACAAGACCCGATCAACGACGTTGCCCAGCGCGCCGCCGACTAGAAAACCAGCGGCGATATAGGTCCATTTATTGGTCGCAGGCCTGCGCCATAGCCAAAACAGCACCGCCCCCGAAATCGCAAATGCAATACCAATCAGCACCCAACGCATGTCAAAGCCCGCGCCAATGCCAAAGTTCACGCCGCGGTTCCATGCCATCCGAAACGTCAGATACGGCGGCCACACGTCGATGCGCAGCTTGCTGAACAAATCAAGGTAATGGACGACCACGTATTTGCTGGCTTGATCCGCCAGAAACACCCAAAAACCTGTCCAAAATAACAAACGCATCGATTGATCCTTAATGCCGGAAGTGGCGCATGCCGGTGAACACCATCGCGATACCGGCGTCGTCTGCTGCGGCAATTACCTCGTCGTCGCGCATTGAGCCACCGGGTTGAATGACGCAGGTAGCGCCCGCAGCCGCAGCCTCTAGCAAACCATCTGCGAATGGGAAGAACGCATCAGATGCGACAGCTGACCCGATTGCCAGTGACTGCGGCAAGCCCATTGCCCCCGCCATGCGTTCTGCCTTTTGGGCGGCAATAAGCGCGCTATCGAGCCGGCTCATTTGGCCTGCGCCAACGCCAACCGTTGCACCGTCTTTGACATAAACAATCGCGTTGGATTTAACGTGCTTGGCGACGGTCCATGCGAATTGCAGATCGGCCATTTGGGCGTCGGTTGGTTGAACCTTGGTCACAACCTTTAAGTCGCCCATCGCCACATGACCCACGTCTTTGTCTTGGACAAGCATACCGCCAGCAACCTGTTTCATGGTGATCTGGGCCGCCTTTGGATCAGGCAAGCCATCTGTTGTCAGCAAGCGCAGGTTCTTTTTAGTCGCGAAAATTGCGCGGGCTGCGTCCGATGCACCCGGTGCAATCACAACTTCGGTGAAAATCTCGACAATCGCCTTTGCTGTGGCTTCATCCAGCGCGGTGTTCAGCGCGACAATGCCACCAAACGCAGACGTGCGGTCGCAGTCAAACGCGTTGGTGTAGGCTTCTAGCAATGTCGCGCCACGGGCCACGCCGCTTGGGTTCGCGTGCTTAATGATCGCGACGGCTGGACCGTCGGCAGGATCAAACTCGGCGACCAATTCAAACGCGGCATCGGTGTCGTTGATGTTATTGTAGGACAATGCCTTGCCCTGAAGCTGGGTCGCGGTCGCAACGCCCTGACGGTCTGTACCGTCAGTATAGAACGCGGCGGACTGGTGCGCATTTTCGCCGTAACGCATCGTCTGTTTATAGGTGCCTGCAATGGAGCGGCGGCGCGGTGTGTCTAGTTCAATCGCGCCGGCCATCCACGTGCTAACAGCAGTGTCATAGGCGGCGGTGCGGCCATAAGCGGTTTGCGCCAGCTTTTGGCGGAACGCCAAGGTCGTCTGACCGTCGTTGGCATCCAATTCAGCCAACAGCGCATCGTAATCCTCAACATCGGTAATCACGTTCACAAACGCATGGTTTTTAGCAGCAGAACGGATCATCGCGGGGCCGCCAATGTCGATGTTCTCGATGCAGGTATCAAAATCCGCACCCTTGGCGACGGTTTCTTCAAACGGGTACAGGTTCACGACCAACAGATCGATTGGGCCGATGTTATGCTCGGTCATCGCGTCGACATGCGCAGGCAAATCGCGGCGCGCCAAAAGGCCGCCATGCACAACAGGGTGTAGCGTCTTGACCCGCCCATCCATCATCTCTGGGAAGCCTGTGACATCGGCCACATCGCGCACGTCTAGCCCTGCATCGCGCAACGCCTTGGCAGACCCGCCAGTCGACAACAATTCGACCCCGCGGGCGGCAAGCGCCTTGCCCAGATCAAGCAATCCAGCTTTGTCAGATACAGAAAGAAGGGCGCGGCGCAGTGGTGCAAGGTCGGTCATGTGATCCCCCAAGAATCAATCTTCAGTTGGGTCCATCAAGTCGTCGGTGACCAGATCACGCACACCATCGGGCGTATCCTGAGCCTTGGCCAACGACCAACGGACGCGCGTCGCATATGCCATTGTGCGCCCAGATAAAACCACCTGCTGGCTCGGACGGGGCTTTAATCGGCCATTTTCCAAATAAACTGATGGTTCAAGCGTCATTTCTGCGTGACCATCTTGGCGCAGTATCCAAATCTCGCCGGATTTGAGCGCCAACGAGATTGCAGCGCCGCCCATATCGATTTTCGCATCGACGTCAGGATGCAGGTGAAACCGCACCGAATATTGAATGCCTTGCAAGGCAGTTCGATCCAAAGCTGCATCAAATTTCGCCTTGTCAGCGTCAAGCAACGTGGTCAGTAGATCTTCGCCGACCATGCCACGCCCATCGATGGCCAAATCGAGCGTGCGGGCATGCGTCAACCCGTGGGTGCCGCGATATCCGTCATGTGACAGCTCTAATCTGCGCCCGTCGTGCAGGCTTGAAAAATGCGCCTGAACAATTTGGGGAACATCAACCAGCAGCTCTTGTCGTGCGGTGTTTAACCTGCTTGGCGGGCCAAGACGCGACGACGAATATCCCTCTAAGCAGACGGTGCTATGCGACGGTGTCGCCCGACCAGCGCGGCGCCATTCTTCGCCAAATGAGCGCCCCGATCCGCAGCTTACGATCATTGGGCGACGGCCAGATGTAACCTCCAGCGCGAGCGTGCTGGCATGCGCATTGATCGATTCCGCGCCTGTTGGCGGCGCTGCGACATCGATCACAATGGTCGTGCGTCCGGCGCTAAGACGGGCAAACCCCATATGTGGCCCCTCGCCCGCGCGGGTTTTATCGCCGCTTGCAGCTAAGGCATGATCCAAGCGACCATCAAGCCCGCGCCCACCACCGTGAAAACGGGCCAAGCCGCCATCCGCATGCCGCAAGGCGCGCAACGTCGGGGCAATGCGGGCAATCGCGGTCAAGATCGGCGCGGGTGGCTGGCGGTTCATCTCGGTCAATGCTTGCACGGTCCACGTCAGCAATGTCAGCACCTCAAGCAATTCTTCGGGGTTGCGGGTCAGAATGCCGCCTGTGTCATCAATTTCGCGGGCACAATCGCGGGCCAATGCCTTAACAGCGGGATCGACGTGTTCTTCCATGCCCTCGAGCGAAAGGCCTGCGTAAATCATCCCTGTCAGGGCCTCAAAACGGGGCAAGCCGCGTTGCGAGGTTTTCCAGCGCCGTGACAAGAATATTGTTTGCTGCGCAAGCGAGCGGTAAAATGCATCGCTTGCGTCTTTTTCTTGGCCGCGCAGTAGGAAAAATCCGTGTTGTATCCAGCGGATCAAACGGCGGCCAACCAAATCAGGGGTCCAGCCAGCGCCGCGCCCACGGCCATAGCGCACGATCCAATCAGCGACCCAAGTCTGCGCACAAGCCCGCGCCTTTGCATCGCCAACAGCGGCCAAATCATCAAGCCACGCGCAGCCTTGCAGTTCTTCGGCAACAACGGGATTGTCAGGAACGATGTCCCAGATCGACGCATCTTTGGCCTCAGTCAGAGCACCGGAAAACAGGAAATTACCCGCAACAAGCTGCCGACCACGGGCGAAATGACCGATTGTGCGGGGTTCTGGCTGGCTTACAAATCCGGTCGCAGGACGCGCACGGCTGGCGGCACGCGCGTGAACACGGTGCATGAAATGCGTAGCGCCTGCGCGCCATGTCTGCGGTCTTGCCACGATACTGCTGCCTTCGACTTCGCGCTGATGCGCTGTGTTATTGCAGGTATCTTAGGGCGCTAGGACGGCTTTGTCAGCACCGCAATATAGAAACCGTCCATGCCGCCCATTTCTGGCCAATAATCAGGGCGCAGACGCAGGCCACCTTCAAAGGTTGTCCAGTCTGGATCAATGCCGGCGCGGTCGGTTGCATTGCGATCCACGGTCAGGCCGGGGTGACGCTCTAGCGCCTCTTCGACCTGTACTTCGCCTTCGTCAGGCAGCAACGAACAGGTACAAAACACCAGCTTGCCGCCCGGCTTTAGCAGGGTCAGGGAATGGTCGATCATCGCTTCTTGTTGGGCGATCAGATCGGCGAATTCGGTGCCGTCTTTGGCATAAGGCAAATCCGGATGACGGCGAATGGTACCCGTCGCGGAACACGGCGCATCGAGCAAAACCGCGTCATACTGACCGGTCAGATCAAACGCATCCGCCACGATCAGTTCGGCATTTTCATTCACACGGGCCAAGTTTTCAGCGACGCGGCCCATGCGGGTTTTGGAAATATCCACCGCAGTGACCACAGCACCCGCGGCAGCCAATTGCATGGTCTTCCCACCCGGAGCAGCGCAAATATCCAGAACGGTCATGCCCTTTGTCGGGGCAAGCATCTGCACGGGAATGGCAGCGGCCACATCTTGGACCCACCATTCGCCAGCCTCAAATCCGGCAAGGCTACTGACCTGACCCGCATTTGGCACGCGCACAGACCCTGTCGGCAAAACAAAGCCGTCGACCGCAGCGGCCAAAGCCGCCGGATCACCTTTTGGTGTCAGATCAAGCGGCGCGCCTGCAAAATGGGCGGCGTCCATTGCGTCCATCGGCTTGCGGCCCCACGCGGCGACCATCGGCTGGCGCAACCAACCGGGCATCAGCGGGACGTTACGTTTATGCCAAGCATCTGGGCCCTCGGCTGCAATTTTGCGCAGCACGGCGTTGACCATGCCCTTGAACGAATGGGTATTCTTGTTCTGCGATGTAATTTCAACATAGGCGTTCACAACGCCGTGGGCTGCCTCGCCTCCGGTCAGCTCAATCACCCCAAGACGCAGGGCATTCATGACGTTTTCGGGCGGGGCCTTTTTCAGGTATGGCTTGAGCATCCGGTCAGCGCGGTCCAAGCCACGCAACGCATCGGTGGTTAATCGCTGGGCGCGGGCACGATCCGCTGGCTCCAGATGATCCAACGCACCGCCGCCGATCAGCTCTGACAACAAGCGGCCGTCCTCAAAAATCTGATCCATCAGATAATGCGCGGCGCGGCGCGGTGGCAGACCTGTTTTGCTCATGGGGAATCCCTTGTTTTCACTGCCGCTGGGGGTATATCAATCACGACGATCCCACAAGGAGCAGCCCCAATGACCGATGACATGCCCGATGCGGCGAAACGCGCCTTGGCCGAAGCCGTTGAGCGACGCAAAAAAGCAGGCGATGTTGCGTTGCCAAAAGAGCTTGGCGGCCGCGATGGCCCCGAGGCCGTGCGCTATGGCGATTGGGAGAAAAAGGGCATCGCCATTGATTTTTAATCGGTGATGGACAACGCAGGCCGCCATGGCGCAAAACTGACGCAACTGCATCAAGGGGCCACGCCATGAAACTCGACATCAATCCATTCACCCACGCGATCAAAGCCGGAACTAAGCAAATCGGTCTTTGGATCACCCTCGCCGACGGGCTTGCAGCCGAAGTTGTCGCAGGCGCAGGGTACGATTGGGTTGTGGTCGATACCGAACATTCGCCTGGCGACGGGCTGGATACGGCCGCGCAACTGCAAGCCTTTGCAGGGACCAAAACCACCGCGCTAGTGCGTCCGGCATGGAATGACGCCGTGCTGATCAAACGGGCGTTGGACATTGGGGCAAAAGGCCTTGTGATCCCGATGATCCAATCGGTTGAGGAAGCAAAGCAAGCGATCGCAGCAACACGGTATCCGCCAAACGGCATACGCGGGGTCGCGGGTGGCACACGGGCCACAAAATTCGGACGGATCACCGATTATTATGACCGCATTGACACCGAACTGACCGTCATCTTGCAGCTTGAAACCGCAGCAGCGATTGGCTGTGCGACTGAAATCGCTGCCCTTGATGGGGTCGACGGGATCTTCTTTGGTCCCGCAGACATCGCCGCAGACATCGGACATTTGGGCAACCCGATGCACGAAGACGTCTGGGCATTGATCAAGCCCGCAGCTGCCAAATTGCAAGCGATGGGCATACCCTGCGGCACGCTGGTGTTGGACACGGCATTTGCAGCGGACTTGCTGAACACTGATTTCACATTCGTGGCGACGGGCACCGATGCATCCGCATTCGCGCGGGCTGTCGACGGGCTGTTAGCGCAAGTCAAAGACGGCATAGCCACCTAGTTAGCCCTCGCCTCGCTTTTTTCTAAATACTCTGGGGTACGGGGCAAAGCCCCGCCTGTCGACGTGCGCAGCACGGCGAACGCTCTTTCACGATAATACCCTTAAACGCAAAAATGCCCGCCAAGTTGGCGGGCATTTCAGTATTAGCGTGACATGTGCGGCAGTTAGCGGCGCAGGCCCAAACGCTTGATCAGGTCCTGGTAACGGGCCTCATCCTTCGCGCGAGCATAATCGAGCAGCTTACGACGCAGAGCAACCATTTTCAAAAGACCACGACGACCGTGGTTGTCTTTTTTGTGGGTCTTGAAGTGCTCTGTCAGGGTGGCGATGCGGGATGACAGGATCGCAACTTGAACTTCGGGCGAACCAGTGTCGCCTTCTTTCGTTGCGAATTCTTTCATTACGCGGGCTTTTTCTTCAGCAGTAATCGACATCGGGGTCTCCTTGTTTAAAGGTTGATGGCGCGATCCGGGATGTCGTCCAGAAAAGGCCCATGGAGTATCCGCCCAAGGGGATTCCCTGTGCGGATGGCTGCGTTTAAGACAGTCACGTCAAAAAGAAAAGGTTTTTGTCGAAACCTGTTGTCAGATCAAATAGCCGTCAGCAATATCGGCACACTGGCCAGATCCAGCGCGGCATGCCCTGCAAATGTGGCCACGATTTCACTGTCTGCAAACAGTAGAACCCCATCATCGGTATCTTCGAACCGCAAAACTGGGGCTGTAGTCAATGCATCATACGCCACTTCGATCGTATCTTCATCAGGATTGAAGTCGTCTACATATGCGTTGGAATCACTGCTTAAGCCAAACAGGTCGGCTCCAGTGCCGCCGTTCAAATTATCACCCGTACCTGCGATCAGCACGTCGTCACCCGCACTGCCGTTTAGGTAATCCATCGCGCCATCATCGTCGCGACCATCCAGCAGATCATCACCCGATCCACCGAACAGAACATCGGCGCCATTGCCGCCAATCAGCGTGTCATTCCCCAGATATCCTTGAAGCGCGTCAGCGCCATCACCGCCTTGCAGAATATCCGTGCCGTCACCACCGATCATCGCATCGTCACCAGTTCCACCAAACATCACGTCGTCACCAACATGACCGTAAAGCGTATCATCGCCACCGCCGCCAATGATTACATCATCGCCGCGACCACCATGCAATTCGTCGTCGCCATCACCGCCATCAACGGTGTCATTGCCATCCTCGGCGTCAATCAGGTCATCACCGCCACCTGTGACAATGTCATCATCGCCGCTGCCTGAAAATATGATTGTATCATCACCCGATTGATCAGACACGCCCTGCGCGCTGTCATCAAGAATGGCATCCAAGCTGACGATTTCCAGTTCTTCATCGGTATCGGTCGAAGCGGACGCGTCACCCTCGGCGTCACCGCCAAAGCCAAAATCCGTATCGGTAAACATAATAGCCGACAGTGCCAGGCTTAATAATCCAAGTATCGCAAGCATCGCGCATCTTCCGCAAATTAAGGTCACCCCGACCCAAGTCACATATGTAGCACGCAAGGTCTGGTGAATGGGTTAATTCGCGATAGATAGTTAACGGTCCTTAAAATGCGGGACAAACGCATCCAGAACGCTTGTGGGATTTTCTTCCATCACGAAATGCCCGCTGTCACAGCTAGAATCAGTAACGTCGTCACACCAGCGCTTCCAAAGTTCGGCGGGTTTTGTCGTCTGTGCCGGAAACCCCGATCTCGCCCATAGAAAATGCAGCGGCGCTTTGATTTTTCGCCCTGCAGCGCGGTCAGCATCGTCCAAGTCTTTGTCAAACGTCGCACCAGCACGGTAATCGGCGCACATCGCATGCAGATGGGCAGGATCTTGGGCCTGTGCACGGTAGCTGGCCAATGCATCGGGGGCAAAAACGTCGAGCGACTTGGCAAGGGTCCAGCCGCAAAGCGTCCAGTCAATATAGCCCACAGGGTCAGCCCCGATCATGCGCTCTGGCAACGGGGCGGGTTGGGCGAGAAACGTCCAGTGGTAGGCTTTCATCGCAATATTGGCATCCCAATTGGCCCAGAAATCTCCCGTCGGAACGATCTCGATGATCCCAAGGCGGTCAATCCTGTCAGGGTGATCCAGCGCGAACCGGTATGCGACGCGCCCGCCGCGGTCATGTCCAAGGATATGTGCGGTCGGTAGCCCCAGCGCATCCATCATAGCCACGATATCCGCCGCCATCTGACGTTTGCTATAGGTCGTATGATCAGGCGTGTCCGCTGGTGCGTCGCTATCGCCGTATCCACGCAGATCAGGGATGATCACGTCAAAATGTTCGGCCAGTGTCGGGGCGACTGTGGCCCAACAATGGTGGTTCTGCGGATACCCGTGCAGCAAAATCAGCGGCGCACCTTTGCCTGCACGGTGAACAGACAAATGGACATCGCCGCATTGTACAGTGGACTGGCTGAAACCTTGGATCATGTGTTTTCCCATATGGCTGGCTGCTGGGTATAGGCGATATAAAGCGGATGCTTGGGGTGGCCGTGTTTGGTCAAGCCAAGAGAATAGATTTGATGAGGTGTTTGGCGCAGCATCGCCTCGACTTGCGGGCCGCGATCACGGTGGACACCGTGGGTGCCCCACGCCGCAATGACGGTGTCGGCCCAATCGGCGCCATCCCGGATTGTCGCGTCATTGTCTGGGCCAACCGGATCAGCGGCGGCACGCATGTTGCGCGGATCGGTGTCACGCCACGCAAAGATATTCGTCACCCGAAATGCACCAAACCCCAGCGCCCGAGAGCGCCGCTCGCAACGCTCGACAGTTGGGTCGTTCTGGATTTCGGTCGCGGTGGACGGATTGAGCATGACAAACAAGGCGCGTTTGCCCGCGTCATCCCAAACCCGCGTGAGCGCATAGCGATAGCGTTCGCAATCTGAATAGACCGCAGTGGAACGGGACAAAAGCGTGTCGTGGTGGCGTGTGATCATAC
>OJHH01000088.1_pt1 | contig 24026 bp, 26 predicted proteins | sample 1594911 | NCBI WGS metagenome assembly OJHH01 (sample SAMN05416787, study PRJEB24817) | seawater metagenome | isolation source: Sea water | place: Canada:Atlantic | collected 2013-11
CGCATTACTTATTAGCTCCTATGCAAACAGACCGCGGGGCTTGAACAGCAACACCTCCCCCACCGCACTACATTTACTGTGCCATAGCACAGCCGGTGGCTGGGTCTTCCAGAGCTTCGGCCGCCACACCGATAACCACGTTTTGACCATTCTGCACTTCTTGCAGGTACATGTTTTGGATCGGGTTGTGGGCTTTAGAGAATTTCCATGGACCACGGGGGCTATCATCAAAGGTCACCTTACCCATGGCTTCGACCAATGCCTCCTGATCGGTGGTATTGCCGTCGACCTCGGCCATTGCTTTTACCAACAATTGGCCTGCGTCATAGCCCTGCACTGAGTAGATACTGGCTTCCTCGTTGAAGCGCTCTTTGTAGGCTTGAATGAAGGCGCGGTTGTACTCATTGTCCAAAGCTGGGTTCCAGTGGAGAGTAGTACGAACCCCGTTGGCGATATCACCCAGGCCCGCGATCGAGTCCGTAAGGAAACCGGTGCTGAGCAGCTGTACATTCTCATTCAAGCCTGCTGCGGCATAGTCCTTGAGGAACTTCACTGCGCCACCGCCGCCGAAAAAAGCGTACACGGCATCTGGGTCAATGGAGGCGATATCGGTCAGGGGTACTTGGAAATCCACGCTAGGGAAAGGTATTAGGATACGCTTGACGACTTTACCGCCGAGCCGCTCAAATTCTTCCTCGAAGCCACCCAGATGCTCTTCGCCGGCAGCATAGCGCCAGGAGATGGTAACCACCTCGCGAACACCCGACTCATAGGCTGGCCTAGCCATACTAAAATCGGGCTGCCAATTAGAGAAGGAGGTACGAAAGATGTTGGGCGCGCAAAGCTGGCGAGTCGCCACGTTCAGTCCAGCGTTGGGAATCACCAAGATGGTGCCCTCCTGCCTGGCGACCTTAAGTGCGCCCATGGCTACCCCCGAATGCACGGGCCCCAGCACGAAGTCTACGTTCTCGCCAGAGATGAGCTTCTGCATATTGCTCACCGCATTACTCGGATTAGCACCACTTGGCACTGTCACAATCTCAATGTCACGGCCACCGAGCTTATTTCCCGCCTGCTCGAAGGCCAGGCGGATACCGTTATCTATCCCCTGCCCCAAATGACCAAAAGTACCGGAGTAAGGCAGGAAAAAGCCTACCTTCACCGGATCCTCATTGGCCTGAACGTTACCCCCCATGCCCAGTGTCAGCACGACACCAGCCACCAAACTGCTGGCTTTGCGAATCAATTTCTTCTTGAACATTACGTTCTCCCTATCCTCAATAGTTGTTGTTGTTAGTCCGGCTAGCGACAAACTCGCGTTGTTTAGATCTGAACGAGTAGCTCCTCACCTTGGTGCTTCACCGGATAGCTAGCTACTGCCTCGGTGATCGGTGCACTGCCGGGGCAGCCGTTGCGGACATCAATCAGACCTTGATGCAACGGGCATTCAATCATATAGCCCTCAAGGAAACCTTCAGACAAGCTAGCCTTGCCATGACTACAAGCATCGTCGGTGGCGTAGTACTCACCTTCCACACTGTATAAAGCAATACGGCGGCCTGCGGCCACCACGCATATCACCTCTTCGTCACCAAAATCCGAGACACTCGCTACTACATGCCATTCACTCATATGCTCCCCGGAATCTGCTCAAACCCATTGATCCGCTTTACCATTAACTTTGTCTGTAGTTATATATTAGTAAAGCGATTACGTTATGTGTAATATAGACCATAAACCACCTTAGGGAGATGCGCAATGACCAAAAACGAAAATTACATCATCGTCGGCGGTGGCCAAGCAGGTGGCCAAGCCGCCATCTCCTTGCGCGCCAGCGGCTTCCAAGGCCGCATTATTATGATCGGTGAAGAGAGATTGATCCCTTACGAGCGACCGCCGCTGTCTAAGACCTGCAGCCCCGGACATGCGTAACCAGTCATTCCACGACGCAGTTGATTTTCTTATTTCACATCACGGAGAGGTCTAAGCAGACCCGGCGAGACCTTATACTGCGTACTGCAATCATCACCCAGCACGATCACGCTCTTGCGGTTAATTTTGGTGACGATTGACCTTCCCGTCCCTCGAACGTTACCTTCAGTCCCACTCGCAGCTGACTCAGGGCTTGCACGGCTTCTTGTTCGTAAGCCAATAAATCCGCACCTGTTTCCAGCCGCCAGAGTTAGCCACACTGATTCCTGCCTTTTCATCCTAGGAGGAATCCCATGCCCGACCCCGACTTGCACCAGTTTTGGCAGAAGGCGCTGTCTGACTGGCGCGTTTCTGGCTTATCCGGAGCGGCTTACTGCAAACAACGGTCGCTCGTTTACCGCCGGTTTATCTACTGGAACCAGAAGCTGAACAGGAACCCCGATGATAAAGCCGGTTCCCAGTCCGGATTTGCCCGTGTAGCGACGGTTCCGGGTGACAGCGAGGCCGACGGATTGACCATCTCGTTGCCCGGCGGTGTCTCGATCACCGGCCTGAACGCCGGTAATATCGAATTTCTGGGCGCGGTACTGAGGCAGCTGTGATGCGTAATTGATATCTGCGTCCGGCCTGGGACTTGCCGGAGATCTACCTGTACCGGGCACCGGTCGACTTCCGCAAGCAGGCCAATAGCCTGGCACTGCTGGTGGAGCAAGAGCTGGGCCATAGTCCATTCTCTGGAGCGCTTTATGCCTTCACCAACCGGCAGCGGAACAAGATCAAATGCCTGATGTGGGAAGACAACGGCTTTGTGCTCTATTACAAGGCCCTGGCCGAGGAGACATTCAAGTGGCCGGGCCCGTCTGAAGAGCTGATGCCGCTGACCGGCGAGCAGATTAATTGGCTGCTGGATGGCTACGACATCAGCCTGTTACGGGGGCATAAAACCCTGCATTATGAGAGCATCGGATAGCACTTTTCAGGTGTGCCGCGGCATTGTTTTTGCTATAATTTAGCTATGAAAACAACACCTGATAACGCCCCTTCGACCCCCGATTTCAGCGGCCTCTCTGCCGCTGAAATGGCGACCGTTATCAGTGATCTTCAGCAGCAACTCGCCTCGAAAGAGGAAGCCTTTCTGAACCAGGAGGCCAAGCTGAAATTGCAGTCATCAGCACTGGAGCGGCGCGACCAAGCCATCCAGAGCCGGGACGCACGCATTGAGATCCTCGAAGAACTGTTGCGCCATAAGGAAGATCCAGCAGTTCGCAGCCAGTAGTGAGAAATCCTCTTGCCAGTTCCACCTCTTTAACGAAGCAGAGTTGGAAGTCGAAATCGATGAACTGCGTGATCAACTGTCGGATGACGTGGAGGAAGAGCACCTCCCGGAAACGTCGTACGCGGGGCTTCTCGGACAAGCTTCTGCGCGAGCGTATTGAACTGACCCTCAGTGACGAAGAGAAAGCCGGTGCCAGCAAAACCTTCTTCACCAAGGTGAAAGAAGAGCTGGAGTTCATCCCCGCTCAACTGAAAGTGCTGGAGTACTGGCAGGAAAAGGCGGTGTTCGAGCAAGACGGTGACGAGCACATCGTCGCTGCCTTCCGTCCGGTTCATCCGCTGGGTAAGTGCACCGCCACGCCGTCACTGGGCCTACCTCATCACCTCCAAGTACGCCGATGGCCTGCCGCTGTACCGGCTGGAGCAGATGCTCAAACGCCTGGGGCATGAGGTCAGCCGTACCAGCATGGCCAACTGGATCATCCGGCTGGATGACGTGTTCAAACCACTGATCAACCTGATGCGGGAAGTGCAGAACAGCAGCGATTACCTCCAGGCCGACGAAACCCGGATCCAGGTGCTCAAGGAGGATGGCAAAACCGCCCAATCTGACAAATGGATGTGGGTAACCTGGGGTGGTCCACCCGGACACCCATCGGTACTGTTCGAGTACGACCCCTCCCGGGGCGGCAAGGTGCCGGTGCGCCTGCTCGATGACTTCCAGGGCATCCTGCAAGCCGATGGCTACTCCGGCTATGGCAAGGTGTGCCTTGACAACAACCTGACCCGGATTGGATGCTGGGACCATTATCCCGAGTCAGTTTTTATCCGGAGTAAAACGTCAGATTATAGTGCCGATAGGCGATGCTCAAGATCATTTGTCGGGATAAAATACCGGTTGGAATTCCACGATCCAGGCGTCAGATGCAGCTCCGATTCGAGACGCCACTCTCGGGCGACGCCTATGTGGCAGCTCAAGGGTGACGCATGGCCATATTACCAACCTGCCCATTGCACCCGCAGGGCGGTTGTTCGTTCTCGCGACATGGCACCTATTCCCGTGTAACGCCCGCTGGTACGCGGATACCTCGCTGGTATTGCCCGGAGGGTCATTGCACTTTCAGCTTGTTACCAGACTTTCTGGCCTCTCATCTGTCGGGGGACACTTGCAGCCTTGGAGCAAGTCGTCCTGCACGTGGAACACGCCGGCAGTGTGGAAGCCGCTGCAAATGCGTTACGACCTGACGATATTTCCTTACCCAGCGCAGTGCGATGGACCCGCTGCCGGATCAGACTCGTACGAGGGTCATTGGCTGGGGTACTGGATATGGCACCGGCGATGTTTCCCGGCTGCCATCCCAGCATCACGTCCTTCCAGAAGCGGCTGCATCGACCCAGAGTTTTGACGTGCCTGCGATCCCGGCTCGCAGCTTATATGCCAGGGCTGCCTTCCCCGCTGGGGTATGCCCGACGTGGCTCCGTTTTACAATTTATCCAACACTACTCTGGGGCAGACCCACCCACGCATCAGTATTAACGTTGTCACCATGGCATTGACGCCACAAGCGGAGATGAACAGTGCACAGCGAGATGACGGTACCCGGTTTTGAGACCCGATTAGCCAAGGTACAGGACGTATGGCGGGATAACCGCTGTCTCAAGTCGTCTTCGATCGCTCAGTACCTCTGGTGGATTCGCCGTTTCCATCGCTATTGCATCGCACAAGCCCTCGATGCGGATGATCAACTGACCCAGGCCGGTGTGCATCTCTTTGCTCAATGGTACGCGCGACAGAGACAGATCGATGCTGAGGATATCTGTCAACAGGCTAAGTCGGCCCTGAGAGCCTGGGCTCTTGGTTTACGAACCCTGGGCGTAAGGGTCCCTGACTGGCAGCCCGCTAAGAATCGAACGCCTGAGCCCGAGCCTGAACTGCAGGGTTTCGCCGAACATCTACGCCAACATCGTGGCAACCCGGAAGCTACCATCAAGAAGAAGCTGGCTCATATCCGTTGCTTTCTGGCGTTTATCGCCGCCCGGCATCGGCCACTCCGGCACCTGAAGTTGACAGACGTTGATGCGTTTCTGGTGGATTACAGCCAGCGCCATGCGCGTACGACCACGGCCGACATCGGCAGTAGCCTGCGCGTCTACGTGCGCTTTCTACTGGTAACTGGGCAGGCATCTGCGGATTTGGCGCCATCCATCATTACCCCGGTCGTGCGCCGTTATGAACAACCACTGCGGGCGCTGCCGTGGGGCGATGTCCGCCGCATCCTGGCCGCCATTGATCGCAGCTCGTCCATAGGGTTGCGCAACTATGCCTTGCTCTTGCTGATGAGCACCTATGGCCTGGGCGCAGGCGAGGTGATCCGTCTGACGCTCGACGATATTGATTGGCAAGCGGCCACCCTGCGTGTCGTGCGACCAAAGACCGGTGTCGCGTTCGTGCTACCCCTATTGCCAGCGCTTGCTCAGGCATTGGCCGACTACCTCAATCATGGGCGTCCCCGCCGCGCACCATCGCGACATGTATTCCTGTCAATGAGAGCACCGCATTATCCTTTGAGCGAGTCTTCGGCGATACGGCATATACTCGTCGGTCATGCCAGGTTTCCGGACATCAGTTACCCACTGATGTTTCCCGTCTATAAAAACAATGTGAGTGATTTTTTTACCGCCGCGAGATTCGAACTCTCTCAGCTCTAGGCCAACCAAGTGGCATTCGTAAACAGCATCACTCATTTTGCTGCCACCACCGGTTTTGCCCCAATATTCTTTGATTTCCCACACGACTGAGGGATTCGCCAAGCCCGGTATTGCACCATCGAGATTTCGGGCCGATACATGCAGGTCATGATCATTGCACCAGACGCATCTGGCTTGAGGATCGGGCTCTAAAGCGAGGCCCTTAGCGGCACAAACCTGGCTGGCCGTGTGGGTTACTGCCGCAATCATGGATTTTGACGATTGGTGGTGGTCTTGGCTCTTGGTGGCCGTTTTCAGAACACTGATATTGTTTTTAGCGCAGTATTCCAAGGCTTCTTCTTCAGTCCGAAGCAGGCCCAACGCTTCTTCGAACAGCTTGTTTCTGTCGTGGTAGTAGTCAAAGAACAGATCTACCGTTTTTTGATCAATGGGTAGCTCCGATCCGTCGGGCAAGGCGATTTTCTTCTCGGCACGCAGCTCTTCCAGCCATTCTTTCTGATATTTCTTCTTTTTGGCTAGGGAAAGATAAAACCGGTGAACATCCCACATGGGATGCCGCCACCCAAGGGCAAGCCACTTATCAATACCTTTCACGCGCTAATCCTCGTATTTAATGAGTTGATAGGCCGGAATCTCCAGAGCAGGATCTCGTTTTTGCTCAAAGGTAAGTCGATGGTTGATGTACTCCTCGCAAGCCGGATCGATTTCAAAGCCGACAGAGCTTCGCCCGCACTGGGCCGCTGCAATCATGGTTGCGCCCGTGCCAATGTATGGATCGAGAACGACGTCGCCCTGGTACGAATACATGCGAATCAATCGGTAAGGGATTTCAACAGGGAATATTGCTCGGTGGAAATTGAACCTTTCAGTTTGGCTTTCTACGCGCCACCACTGCTGGCACCAAGTTCGCCATTCATCAAGTGAGATTCTGCTCTGTTCTCGGATTGGCTGAGGGCATTTCCGCTTACCGGGTTTCTTGAGCACGAAAATGTATTCAAAGTAGTTATTGTTGAAAAGAGTCATGGGGTAAGGGTAGCTACCAAGCAGAGGGCCTCTGAAATTTCGGGTGTACCCTTTGTCCCAGATAAAACGCTCCAGGAGTCGGAATCCTGATTTCTCGGCTGCCTTCAGACAGTCTGCGCCAAGCGGAACGCGACCGATAACGGTGTCGTCGCTGTAACGATACTTGGTGACGATATCAGCGACATTAAGGGCGTATCGACCCCCGGGAACGGTCGCCCGGTAAACAAGCTCGCAGACATGCTCAAAGTGAGAAATAAAACCGTCGTAATCAAACTCCTGCCCGCGCCGGAATTCGGTCGTGACGTACGGGGGGCTAGTTACAGTGAGATGAACGCTTTCCGGTTCAAGTTCGGAAAGCCGTTCGTTGTCGGTTAGGTGAATCTCATGCCTATCAGGCATGGCTTTCCCCAGCGAAAAGTTCGTCTATAGGAACGCCCAAGGCTTCCGCTATCCTGGAGATCGTCGTTAGGGTAGGATTCCTTTCGCCTCTTTCAATCCCACCCATGTATGTCCGGTGGATGCCTGCGTGATCAGCAAATTCTTCTTGCGAAAAACCCTGCGACTTTCGGAGTGCCCTTACGGTTTCTCCAAACAGCACGCAGACTGCATTCCTTTTTTCCATGTTGATCTCATTGAAGGCCTTATTAAAGATCCCGCAGCATCAGCAAATGATACTTGACAGTCCACATACTATGAGTATCATTTCTGATTGAAACGCTGCTCGGCACAAAACAAGGATGGCATTAGGGAACATGTTCAGGCTCGAGATCCAAGCAAAACCATTTATCAAATGGGCTGGTGGCAAGCAGTCGCTCGCAAACCAACTTATCCCTTTTTTCCCGAGCGATTACGACCGGTATTTTGAGCCGTTTGTGGGTGGAGGCAGTCTGTTCTTCAGCTTGTGTCCAGAGACCGCAGTCATCAATGATCATAACCGTTGGTTAATTGATACCTACCGGACGGTTCGAGACAACTGGCAGCAAGTCGCAGGGATTCTCGATAAGCTTCCGAACACCAAAGAAGACTACCTTCGGATCCGCAGTCAAAACCCGTACGAACTATCCGCTGAGGTACGAGCAGCGCACTTTATCTACCTAAACAAAACCTGTTTTCGTGGTCTGTTTCGGGTGAATCGAAAGGGGCAGTTCAACGTGCCTTATGGTGCCTATGACCGACGCTACTACGATCCCGAGAATCTTGAATCAGTGTCGGCCTCACTGGCACACACTACGATACTGGCCGGTGATTTTGAGCTTGCGTTGGCCGACGTCTCAAATCAAGATTTTGTGTACTTAGATCCACCTTATTACAAACTCGGAGGGCACTCCGATTTCAACCGTTACACTGAGAACCAGTTCCGTGAAGCCGAACATTTTAGGCTTGCCTCACTGTGTCGAGACCTGGATTCACGTGGTGTTCGCTGGGCGGTGAGCAACAGCAATACAGAGTTTGTCAGGCATCTATATCAGGGCTTCCACTTCCATGAAGTATCTGCTCGACGAGAGATCAACTTGAAATCGCAAAATCGAAATATCCTAGAATTGCTGATCACCAATTACGACCAATGATGGTGGTAATTGGTTTTGAATGACAACCCGAATTTACAGTCCAAAACGTTCGGAAAAAGGCTGATCAGTTGCCCTACTGCTGGAATCTGTCATTGAACACAGCGGCCTACCAAAAATTATTTGTGTCTTACAACTCGCGCTCTTTATGCGCTTTCGCAAAGTTCCTTGAGAGGTTCTGCCCCGCGGCTGCGGGCACTCCTTAGTAAAGCATCTTTTGTTGGGATACTACCGCTTGTCCAGGCGGTCAAGTGAAGCGTTCAGCGTGGTTCTGGCCACACCAAAATGTTCCGCCACCTCTTTTTTGGTGATGTTTGGATCCGAAAGCATAGCGGCCGCTTTCTTTACATCGGCTTCTAACATGGCTGGTCTTCGGCCGCCTTTCCGACCTCGGGCCCGAGCTGCGTTCAACCCGGCGATAGTGCGCTCCCGAATCAGATCATGTTCAAACTCAGCCAACGCGCCAAAAATATGAAATACCAGGCGGCCACCTGAGCTGGTGGTATCAATAGATTCCGTCAGTGATTTGAATCCGATATCCTGCTCATGGAGGTCTTGGACAATCTCCACGAGGTCCTTCAGAGACCGGGCCAGCCGGTCCAATTTCCAAACAACCAGAACGTCGCCCTTACGAAGAGTACGGAGACATTGCGACAACTCAGGTCGTTCTCGGAGCTTGCCGGTAAATTTTTCTTGGAAGACCTGTTCAGCCCCAGCTTTTTCAAGGGCATCCACCTGGAGTTCGGAATTCTGATCCTGAGTGCTGACACGCGCATAACCGATGATCATAAAAGGTACCTTTTGTGGTCATAGATTGTTGTACGTGAATGTTGGTCATTAAACAAGCAAAAAACCGGTGATTTGAGTCACTGCTGAGAACGTCCAGAAAACGACTGTTTGTTGATCACAAACCGAGAAATCCGAAGTCTCCGCAAGACCTCAACGATATGGCCATCCGAAACAGAGAGCGCAGAACAAATTGATTGGACGCAAATGACAAAGGAAAGTAACCTGAAATTTAGGCTCATGAAATTGTTGCAAAAATAGGCGTAACGCCTATCTATCCAAACAATCAAAATCATCAGTTTAGACCGCGAAAACTCTTTCAAAAAAAAAGAGAGTATGTTCTTTAAGGAGAATCAGATGCGACTGGTATGCATCTCAGACACACATAGCCTGCATCGCCGGATTGAGGCAATTCCTGAAGGGGATGTATTAATCCATGCAGGGGACTGTTTGGGTGCTGGCACCTTAAGCAATGTCGTTGATTTTAACGAGTGGCTCGGAACCCTTCCTCACGAACACAAACTTGTGATAGCTGGGAATCACGACTGGGCTTTCCAAGAGGCGAAACCTTTCGCCCTCGAGGCTTTATCCAACGCAACTTACTTAGAGGATTGCGGTGTCGAAATTGGTGGATTGCTTTTTTGGGGATCTCCCTGGACTCCCACGTTCATGGAGTGGGCATTTATGCGCGACCGTGGGCGGCCCATAAATGAATATTGGAAACGAATTCCGGCAAAGACCGATGTGCTTATTACCCATGGACCGCCTAGTGGAATCGCTGATGAGGTCGACACAGGTCTCGGAATTGAAAAGGTGGGTTGTGCGGATTTGATGCGAAGGATCGAACAGCTTTCTCTGAAGGCTCATATCTTTGGTCACATCCATGAGGGATACGGCACTTATCATCGTTCAGAAACACGCTTTGTCAACGCCAGCATTTGTACTGAGTCCTACAAGCCGATAAACGCCCCGGTTGTTGTGGATCTCTAATCAATATGATGAACAATCAGAAAAAGAACGCTGCCTGTGGAAGCAGATAACAACTTTTAAGTAGCGGGTAATCAAACATGCCCAGAGTTGATTTATATGTCGAGAGGGAAGCATGAGAAAAAATTCGGAGTTTCAACAGTTAAGCTTACCGTTTACCGAAAACGAATTCCGTCTGAATTCATGCGACTTAAAAGCTAAGAGCCTTGCTTTTATAGAGCTAGAACGCGCCGAGATTATGCAACCGAGCAATCGCCGGGAGAAGCCTCAGTTACTCTTGGAGATCGAGGCAGCCAACCGAGAGAATCGTCGCAATGTTAGAGCTGCGATGAATGTATTCGCAGAAAAACTCACAAACCTCGCTAACGGAATACCAATAAAAAGAGAGCCCTGGGGAATTCGCGAGGTGAACAAGGCGGACGGAACAGTCAGACTCATTTCAATCTGAAGAAGAGAAACGTCTACGCGAATTAGAAAGTGGTTATTACATTGCCTTGAGAATGTGAGAGCCGGATTTTTCTGACAATGAGCGGTACTGAAACGGGATCAGAGCCACAACGCTAAATCATTCTAAAAAGCTGAGTGCATGGAGAACCTGATTTCGTTTATACACACGTCTTCAAATGGCCTAAGACTAACGAGTCAGTGATTGCGATTTCAGTTAATGAATGCACAATTGACACCTGACATAAAAAATGCGTGCATATATTGCTTTGCCCGGCCTACCCATGCGTACTGGGATATGTCGCCGGGGCTGGACTTCGAAACCCGGCTGATCGCCAAACCCAATGCTGCAAAACAACTTCGAAGAGAGCTCGATAAACCCGGCTACTGCGTGTCTCCGATTGCCCTTGGCGTGAATACCGATGCCTATCAGCCGGTTGAGAAGCACCGGCAAATTACCCGCGACATCCTCAAGGTGTTGGTCGAGTATCGCCATCCGGTGTCCATTATCACCAAGGGGGCACTGATTCTGCGGGACCTGGACCTGCTGTCAGAGTTGGCAGATCAGGGCCTGTGTTCCGTTCGGGTCAGCTTAACCACCCTGGACAATACCCTGAAACGCCAGATGGAACCTCGTACTGCAGCGCCGGCCACGCGCCTGAAAATCATCCGTGAGCTGGCCGCCGCCGGCGTTCCGACCGGCATTATTCTGGGGCCGGTTATCCCGTTCATCAACGATCATGAAATTGAGAGCATTCTGGGGGCCGCAGCCGAGGCCGGTGCGGAACGGGCAAGCTGGATCATGCTTCGCTTGCCGCTGGAACTGGATGAGCTGTTCCAGGACTGGTTGCAGCGGCATTTTCCAGACCGGGCCAGTCATGTGATGAATCGTATGCGCGATCTTCGGGGCGGCAAAAGTTACGACGCCCAGTTCGGGCGCAGGATGACAGGAACGGGCCCCTACGCGGATCTTGTCCGCCAGCGCTTCGCAAAGCGCGCAAGGCAGCTGGGCCTGAACCTTCATCAGGCAGAACCCCTTAGAAGCGACCTCTTCAGGCGTCCTGCGGGTGAGCAGATCGGATTGTTTTAGACCAGGGCCATTGCCTCACGCCGACCAGCGGGAGAAAGTCGTAAGACCTAGGTCGTACAGACGCGGGTTTTTCATTCCGTTTCTTAACGTTTGTTGATAACTTGAACTAGAATTAGGAGTTACTTTCCCTGACAGAGGGAGAGGCTCTCAACACAACAACGACAAAAGAGGCTAGAAGAGCAATGAAGATCCGTTCTGTTCTATCCGCGGCTGTGCTGGCTGTAGCAACTACCTTTGCTTCCACACAAGCCCTCGCTCAAGACACGTTTACCCTGCGCCTGGCCGAAACCTGGGGGCCCAACTTCCCGATTTTCGGTGACACCACCAAACGGTTCGCTGAAACTGTCGAAAAAATGTCCGACGGCCGCCTGAAGGTCCGCATCGACTCGTCAAACAAGCACAAAGCGCCCTTCGGTGTCTTTGATATGGTCAAGGCCGGCCAGTACGACATGGGTCATTCCGCGTCCTACTACTGGAAAGGCAAAGTACCCAACACCCTGTTCTTCACAAGCATGCCGTTCGGCATGAACGCGATGGAACAATACGCCTGGTTCTACCACGGTGGTGGTATGGAACTGATGCAGGAGGTTTACGAACCCCACAACATGCTGTCGTTCCCAGGTGGTAACACCGGCGTTCAGATGGGCGGCTGGTTCCGCAAGGAAATCAACTCCCTGGAAGACCTTCAAGGCCTCAAGATGCGTATCCCCGGTTTCGCCGGCGAGGTGTTTGCGGAAGTGGGTGTAAACCCAACCAACATCCCACCGGGCGAGCTGTACACAGCCCTTGAGCGCAACACCATTGATGCCGTCGAGTGGGTGGGGCCGTCACTGGACCTGCGCCTTGGTTTTCAGCAGATCGCTGACTACTACTACACCGGTTGGCACGAGCCCGCCACGGAACTGCAGTTCCTGGTGAACAAGAAAGTGTGGGAAAAACTGCCAGCCGACCTGCGTGAAATCATGCGCGTCGCCATGCGCACAGCCTCCTACGACATGCTGGTCCACTCTCAGCACGCAAACGCGGAAGCCTGGGCCAACATCAAGGAAGAGTACCCCAACGTACAGATCAAGAAATTCCCTGAGGAAATCTTCCAGGCCATGCACGAGGCCAATGAGAAGCTCCTGGAGGAAGCCGCGGCAAACAATGAGCAAGCCGCAAAGATTGTAGAGTCCCAACAGGAATATCTTGAGAAGAGCCGGGCCTACACGGACATCTCCGAGCGGGCCTACCTGAACACGATGGCAGAAGTCGAGTAACATATCGGCAGTAACTGAGCCGGGATCGCTCTAGCAGTGATCCCGGTTTTGTCGTTTATAGCAATTGAAAAATCGCCGGCTTCCCGGCGGAGGACAATCAATGCGTTGGATTATCAAGCTGGACGAGGGCCTGGCCTACTTGTCCATTTTCTGTGGTTGGGTGGCCTGCGCCGCAATGATTCTGATGGCCGGCAACGTCTTCTACGACGTGGTGGCCCGCTACGCTTTCAATGAAGTTTCGATCGGTATGCAGGAGATGGAGTGGCACCTGTACTCTGTCGTGTTTCTGCTTGGCATTCCCTACGCATTGCGCACGGACGGCCATGTTCGCGTGGATGTTTTCTACACCCGCTGGAGCGACAAAACCAAGGCCTGGGTCAACATGGTTGGTGCCGTTATTTTTGTCATCCCCTTCGCCTACCTGATCTGGAACTACGGTTACGATTTTGCCGTTGAGTCCCACAGCATGGGCGAAGGCAGCGGTGACCCCGGCGGACTGCCACATCGCTGGGTGATCAAGAGCGTGATCCCGATTTCCGCGGTGTTTACCGGCATCGCCGGGTTCAACATGGTGACTTTCGCAATACGGGTTATCTCCGGCGACAAGACCTATGAGCCCAAGCACGGCGCGGAGGGTCTCGCATGATCGGTATGATTATGTTCGGAGCTGCCCTCCTCCTGCTGATGCTGGGCTTCCCGGTTGCCTTTACCTTTGGCGGCGTTGCCCTGTTTTTCGGGATCTATGCCGAAGGCATGGATCTGTTCGCTTTCATGCCTTATCGCATCATGAGCGTCATGCAGAACACGGTACTGATGGCGGTGCCGTTGTTCATCTTCATGGGCGTGGTTCTGCAACGCACGCGGCTGGCCGAGCAATTGCTGACCTCCATGGGCCGTCTGTTCGGTGGATTGCCAGGGGGCCTGGCCATTTCCACCATCCTGGTAGGTGCCCTGCTTGCGGCATCAACGGGTGTTGTCGGTGCCAGTGTGGTGGCCATGGGCCTGATCTCCCTGCCGGTAATGCTGGCCCATAACTACGACAAGCGGCTTGCCACGGGCACTATCTGTGCGTCCGGCACTCTGGGCCAGATCGTACCGCCTTCGATTATCCTGATTATCCTTGGCGATGTGCTCGGGTTACCGGTTGGCGACCTCTTCAGGGCAGCCGTTATCCCGGGTGTGGTGCTGGTCGGTTTGTACATTATCTACATCCTTGTTCTCACCCGCTTCAAGCCTGAAACCGGCCCCGCCATGCCGGATGACAGCGGACTGTCACGGGGCAAGGAAATCCGTGCAGCGCTGCTGGCGATTATCCCGCCGCTGGCGTTGATCGTCGTCGTGCTCGGTTCCATCTTTGCTGGTATTGCCACCCCCACGGAATCTTCGGCGCTCGGTGGTGTTGGTGCCGTGGTGCTGGCAATCATCTACCGCCAGTTCTCCTTCAAGATGGTGTGGGACGCCTCAAAGGACACGGTTAAGGTCACCGCCATGGTGTTCGCCATCCTGGTGGGTGCAACCGCGTTCTCGATGGTGTTCAGCTACACCGGTGGCGATTACCTGCTGGAAGAATGGCTACTGCAGCTTCCCGGCGAAAAATGGGGCTTCATCATCCTGGCCATGCTGGTCATCCTGGTGCTGGGCTTCTTCATCGACTTCGTGGAAATTTCGTTCATCATCGTGCCCATCCTGGCACCGGTGGCGGAAGCCATGGGCATCAACATGCTGTGGTTTGCGATTCTGATTGCCATGAACCTGCAAACCAGTTTCCTGACGCCCCCGTTCGGGTTCAGTCTGTTCTATCTCAAGGGTGTATCACCACCCGGTGTGCAGACCACCGATATCTACAAAGGGGTACTGCCGTTTATCCTGATGCAGGTACTGGTGCTGGCGATGATCCTCATTTTCCCGGAATGGTTTGGCATGAGTTCGACCTACTGACGTCGGCGCCAGCCGACAGCACACCGACAAGCCGGGGCCGTGCAGCCCCGGTTTTTTTTGCTCGCCACTCCCGTTTTTACCCCTTCTACCCCTTTTACCTATTACCCCAATAGCAGCCCTCCATTCTTGTGTGTGGGGGGGGGATATGACAAAACACGCTTGTTTTCTATACTAAAGAGGAAGCAGGCGATTCTCAGTTGTGATATCGGGACACGCCCTGATGCTGAATCACTGTCGGCCAAGCCCGCCGACTTCAGTCCGTGATTAACCAGCTGAAAAAGGGAGACATGTATCCATGAGCCAAAGCACCGCCCGGAAGACCCCAGCGCCCACCAACGACCGACCGGAGGACAGGCCTCACGTCCTGACGTTGCCCCTGGAAGAGCAGCAGGCGGACCGTGAGCCTCACAGTTATGAACGCTGGCTGATCGCCAAGCTGATGCGCATGGCCGGGTCACCACCGCTACGGTTCCAGCTGTGGAACAATGAACTCATTGACCCCGAAGAGGACAATGCCCGCTTTACGCTCAAACTAACAGACCCCAAGGCGCTGTTTACGCTGGTCACCAACCCCAACCTGGCTTTTGGGGATCTATACAGTGCAGGCAGGCTGCAGGTAGATGGCGATCTTTCGGAGCTGATGGAGACACTTTACCGCTCAATTCACAACGCCAGGCAGAAATGGCCCAAATGGCTGGAAGCCCTGTGGCGCAACCACAACCCTCGCTCAACCGGCGTCTCTGAAGCCCGGGAGAACATTCACCACCATTACGATCTGGGCAACGAGTTTTACCGGCTCTGGCTGGATCATGCCGAGATGCAGTACACCTGCGCCTATTACGAAACGCCGGATTTGACCCTGGAACAGGCCCAATTGGCCAAGCTGGAGCACGTTTGCCGCAAGTTACGGCTGAAACCCGGCATGACGGTTGTGGAAGCTGGCTGTGGCTGGGGTGGTCTTGCGCGCTATATGGCCAGGAACTACGGCGTAAAGGTGCATTCCTACAACATCTCGAAAGAACAGCTAACGTACGCCCGGGAAGAAGCCAGGCGTCAGCAGCTGGACCACCTGATTGAATACGTTGAAGACGACTATCGCAATATCAGCGGCCAATACGACGCCTTTGTGTCCATCGGCATGCTGGAGCATGTCGGCACGGACAATTACCAGGCACTGTCGGAGCTGATCAGTCGCTCCCTGAAGCCGGGCGGCCTGGCGTTACTGCACAGCATCGGCCGCAACCGGCCCATGCTGATGAACGCCTGGATTGAGAAACGCATCTTTCCGGGCGCTTACCCACCGAGTATCTCTGAGTTCATGGGCATCTGCGAGCACAGCGACTTTTCGGTGCTGGATGTCGAAAACCTCAGACTGCACTACGCCCAGACGCTGACCCACTGGATGGAACGGTACAGAAGCAACATAGATAAGGTCACAGAGATGTACGACGGGCACTTTGCCCGGGCCTGGGAAATGTACCTCGCCGGTTCCATAGCCGCCTTCCGGGCCGGGTCACTGCAACTGTTCCAGGTGGTCTTCACCCATGGCGGGAACAACCAACTGCCACAAAACCGCCAGGATATCTATTCGTCCCCCGCAGCTCCGGAGGCATAATCATGGACTACTACGACCTGATTATCGTGGGTGCCGGGCCCGCAGGCTCCACGCTTGCCCACGCACTGCAGGACAGTGGCAAACGCATTCTGGTGATCGACAAGAAGGATTTCCCTCGGGACAAGACCTGCGCCGGCTGGGTTACCCCTGCGGTGATGGACAGTCTCGACATCGACATCAACCACTACGGCACCGGGCGAACCCTCCAGCCCATCCGGCGGTTCCGTATAGGCATGATGGGGCAACCGGCGGTAGAAAACGACCACGGTGACATTGTCAGTTACGGCATACGGCGCTGCGAGTTCGATGCGTTTCTTCTGGACAGGACAACCGTGCCGAAGCAACTGAACACACCGGTCAAGTCCATTGTTCGTCGCGATGGCAACTGGGTGATCAACGATACCTGGGAGGCACCCCTGATCGTAGGTGCCGGGGGCCATTTCTGCCCGGTGGCGAAGCTGATGGGAGACGGCCCTGGCAGTCACGAAGTCGTGGTGGCGGCCAAAGAGGTGGAATTCGAGATGACGCCTCAACAGGCCGAGGTGTGCGAAGCCCGTGGCGACACCCCCGAGCTCTGGTTCTGCCGCGACCTGAAGGGCTATGCCTGGGTGTTCCGAAAAGGTAATTTCCTCAATATTGGCCTTGGTCGGGAAGACAATCACAAACTGACCGAGCACCTCAATGCCTTCGTGGAGGAGATGAAATCCGAAGGACGCATACCGGCCGATTTACCGGGCAAGTTCAAAGGACATGCCTACCTGCTATACGCCCACGCGGAGAGACCACTGGCCGATGACGGCCTGCTGTTGATCGGTGATTCCGCCGGCCTGGCTTACACCCAGAGCGGCGAAGGTATTCGCCCTGCCATAGAGTCCGCATTGATGGCGGCAGACATTATTCGCGACCAGGAGGATTATTCTGCCCAGGCACTGCAGGCTTACGGCGAAGCTATTGCCAGCCGTTTTGGGAATCGCGCCATGCCTCAGGATGAGGGCTGGCAAGTGCCGGACTGGGTCAAAATGCCATTGGCCAGCACCCTGATGCGGTCCCACTGGTTCACCCGCAAGGTCGTCACCGAAAAATGGTTCCTGCATCAGCAGGTGCCACCGCTGGCGACGGTTTCCCAAGGCTGATAGAACGTATAAAACCGGATCGGGCAGTACCCGGTCCGGCTCTCCTTATCACACCGACGGTCAGTCAGCGGCCAGTTCAATCACATCGATACCATACAGAGTGGTCGTGCCACTCACCTCGTTGCCTACCGCTAACATTGGCTTGCCATTGGGGCTGTCGTCAGCAGCGATAAAGGCAAGCCCCTCGGGCCCAAGATCACCCGCCATTCCATTCTCAAGATCGGTCTGGGAGGCAGAGAAGTCGCGGTTATTGAGGTACTGGACGAATTCCGGGTTCTGCGGATTGGTCACGTTATAGACCATGATGCCCCCAACCCGTTCAAGACCAATAAAGGCAAAGGTCTGGCCGTTGATAGTACCCACGGTGACCGCCTCAGGCTCTGGTCCCTTATCGTCGGAGCGGTTGTCGAACGCGTTTTCGTCATTATTGCTGTTGAAATTGTCCGGGATCAGGCTCGCGGTAATGCGCTCGAATTCACTGCCGCTGTCGAAGACCCGCTCGCCGGTTTCCGACCAGATTGAAAACGAACGCGCACCGTAGGCGTAGAGCTCACTGTAGACACAGTTATTCTCCACATAGCTCCGGTCATACTCACCGCCCACGAGAATGACGTTGGCAGGATCGCTGGGCGCGCAGGAATTGCCAAAACCCAGGGTGGATGTGACGTTCAGGCGTCCCAGGTTAGCGTCTTCCTGCAACTCGGCAGCGTTCGGGAAGGCCATGGCATCCAGCGTCAGGTCGGCGACGCGGAATTCCTCACTGAAGCCGTCGTAATCCCGGGAATCACCCTCGTTGGCGGTGATGTAATAGGTTTTTCCGTTAAAACCGTAGCTGGTCATGGCATCCGGATGGTAAATGCCCTTCACCGGCCAGTTGCGAATGTTGATGCCGCTGTTGTCGTTGCTGGCGTCCAATTCGTTGCCGATGATGCTGTGATCCTTGAAGCCCAGCGGAATAATGGCGGTAATTTCCCCGGCCGCGATGTCCAGTTCGGCAACGGCATTTGCTTCCTGCATCGCGACCCAGGCTTTTTCACCGTCGATAGAGATCGCGATGTATTCCGGCTCCAGATCCTGGGCCAGAGTGGCGCCCGGCCCGAATACTCTCAGGCCCTGTTCCATAAGTTCCGCCAGCTGACCGTTGAAGCTGGCGAACCCGGCCGTGGTGACCGTCGCCGCAGCCACGCCGTTGGACAGGTCAACAACGCTAACGGAACCCTCCGGGTCAACACTGTAGTCATCACTGGGTTCGCCCTCGTTGGCCACGAGGAGCTTCTGGCCATCGCGGGTAAACGTCAGCATATCCGGCAGGGCGCCCGCCTCTACTTCACCCACCTTGTTCAGGTCGGTGCTGTTGTAGAACACCACCTTGCCGTTGTCCTGCTTGACGTTGGCTTCAATGGCGACGGCCACGAGATCGCCGTATACCGCCACGCTATTCGCGGAAGCACCTTCGGCGGTGGCATCAATGGTGCTGAGCTTTATTGGCATCTCGGGGTCCTGGATGTCCAACACATCCACGGTTGAATCGTTGGCATTGATGACAAACAGGCGCTGGTTCGCCGGATCGTGGGCCACGATTTCCGCCGCGCTTTCATCGAAAGCACCGCTTGCATAGGTGCCGAGGGTATTCAGCTCAATCAGGGTCTGGCTGGTGCCGGGCGAACCCGCGCTGCCATCGTCACCATCATCACCGTCGCAGGCCGTCAGGCCCAGGGTGGATGCGAGGATGGCTGCCGTAAGGAGTGACTTCTGGAATGTCATGTTTGCCTCTTCTTCTGTCGTTACACGTGTGGTTGTACACGACACTTTATGGAGAAGAGGTGACAGAAATGCGTCACTTTTAAGTCAGGACTGCTCAGGAGAGGCGGTACCCGCAAAAAAAATGGCGACCGCACGGTCGCCATTTTCAACGCTTGCTCAAGCTATTGAGAGTTCCAAGGGCTTTATTGGCCGAGGTAGCTGCGGTACATCCATACTGTCTTTTCCTGCTGAGAGATGTAATCACTCATCAACGCAACGGTTCCCTCATCGTCAGCATCGCCAGCCAGATGTAGCAGCTCCCGCTGCTTGCCGATCAATTTAGCGAAACTGTCTACGATATTTTCAACAGCATCCTTACCATCGGCCACATCCTTTCGCTCAGGCACCTCGGATTTTTCGATGTAGGTGCTGTAGGCGTGCGCAGGCCTGTGCCCGAGGGTCAAAACCCGCTCGGCTATCTCGTCAATCTTCAACAACAGGTCGTCATAAAGCTCTTCAAATTTGGCATGCAGTTCGAAAAAGTTGTCACCTTTGATGTTCCAGTGATAGCCACGAACGTTCATGTAGAAGATCTGGTAATTGGACAACAGATCGTTCAGTGCGTTTGCCAGGCTCTGGGTCTTTTCAGTGTCCAGCCCAATAAAGTTCTTGCTCATAACGTGTCTCCTTGACAGTTACCGGAATGTACTGGCCGCTAATCTAACCAGGAATCGTGAATAGATAAAGTTTAGTTATCCAATCTTCGTGATAGCTATTGCCAATTCTTGGCAGAACCAAACAATAGCCAAAGACTATAAAAAATCTTCACATTATTTATTTAACAACGATTCTCAATTGCTGTTGAATGGACCCATATCCATCGCACACGCGGAGCTGATTGACTATGAGTGCCCTGAAGATGTTTTTCCATGACCATGGTTCAGAGGGTGACAACTCGTTGCTGAAAACCATTACATTTGCCATTACTCATTTCACCGTGGCCTTTACCGTTGCTTATCTGCTGACCGGCGACATCGTGATTGGTAGCCTGATTGCCATGGTAGAACCAGCAATTAACACGGTTGCCTATTTCTTTCACGAAAAGATATGGGCGCGCAGGCAACAGATTACAAGGGGCGTCTCTGGCCCGGAGGCAACCCCGGTCGCACACAGTTTCTGATCGGGGCCATCTCCTTGACTCTAGCCACCCGGGCCGCAATCCAGGCAATGCTCAATCGGTTGTGGGCCGATATCCAGCTTACGGTTGAGGTCACGCAATGCCGTGCGGACCCCTTCTTCGATCACCGGGTGGTAAAACGGCATAGTCAGCATCTCGCTTACGGTCATGTGCTTTTGCAGCGACCAGGCCAGCAAGTGGCCGATGTGCTCGGCCGCAGGACCAAACATCTCTGCGCCCATAAATAACCCACTGCCCCGCTCACCGTAGACATGCAGCAAGCCCTTATTAGCGCCAATAACGCGACTGCGCCCCTGCCCTTCGAAAGAAACCTCACCAACGGCATAACGCCCCTTACAACGCTCATCGACTTCGCTGAGAGTCATACCCACCGTGGCGATCTGTGGATCGGTGAACACGATGCCCAATGGCACCCGGCGCAGCCCCGCCCGCACATCAGGGTATCGAGCCGCGTTATCGCCGGCTATTCGCCCCTCATCAGCCGCCTCATGGAGCAGTGGCACTTCATTGTTGGCATCTCCAGCGATAAAGATATGACTGTCACCACACTGAAGCGTGTAATGATCGAACAACGGCGAGCCATGATCATCCTCGGCAATATCCGCGTTCTGTATATCCAGACTGTCGACATTGGGGCGACGCCCCGTGGCTGCCAATAGATAGTCGAATGTTTCCGTGACCTCACCACGGTCCGCGTCCAGAAATCGAATACTCACGCCGTCGTTCGTTCGCTCAACCGACCGGACCTTGGCGCGGGTATCCAACGGAAATTCGTCATTAAACGTTTTCAGGGCATAGTGGCGAATCGTCTCTTCCTGAAGTGGCCCAAGGCTTCCACTGACACCAAACATTCGCACCCGAACCCCCAACCGACTGAGCGCCTGCCCCAGTTCCAGGCCAATTATGCCGGGGCCGAAAACGGCAACGGACCCAGGCAGGTCGTCCCACTCGAAAATGTCATCGTTCACCACCAGTCGGTCCTTGGCGTCCTTGAGAAAGCCGGGGACGTTCGGCCGGGAACCGGTGGCAATGACCACACGGGCGGCTTCCACTTCCACTTTCTCGCCGACAACAATTCGGTGAGGCGACAGGAAACGGGCCTGGCCACGAAGCCGGTGAGCCTCGGGAAATCCCTCAACCGCCTCTATCACAAAGCTGACGAACCGGTCCCGCTCCCTGCGGACACGCGCCATCACCTCTTTGCCATCAATTCGGATATCACCGGGGTGAACACCAAACATCGGTGCCTTGCGCGACTGATGGGCGCTGTCGGCCGCAGCAATCAAAAGCTTGCTGGGCATACAGCCGACACTGGCACAGGTGGTACCGTAGGCACCGCCTTCAATCAAAACGATATTGTCCGTATGCTTGCGGGCAGCGCGATAGGCGCTCATGCCAGCGGTACCCGCGCCAATAACAGCGACATCCACTTTGCGTTTTTCCACGTCTACAACTCCCCTCACCGCCTACAAAATTCATGGTTCTGCCTCAGTATAGGAGTGAATACGGGAAACCGTTCAGTTGCCAACCAAAGACATCGCAGCATTCGACGCGGGACTTTTTCAACCGCGCCTTCTAGACTGGCGCCCTGTACCGGAGCTTTCCTGGAGATAAAAGGTATGCACAACTACTGGCCGGAATTCATCACCGTCGCCCTCGTTCATTTCCTGGCCGTCGCCAGCCCAGGGCCAGACTTTGCTGTGATGCTTCGCCAGGCGCTGTGCCAAAGCCGTCGCAACGCCCTGCTGACGGCCTTCGGCATTGGCACGGGAATTCTGATTCACGTGGGGTATTCCCTGCTGGGCATTGGCCTGATTATCCAGCAGTCACTGGTGCTGTTCAGTATTCTCAAAGTGGTTGGCGCCCTCTACCTCACCTGGATCGCGATACAGTGCCTGCGCTCGAAAGCCGGCGGCATTCATGTCGAAACGGAAAACGGTGGTCGGCAAAGCGGTTTCGCGGCCTATCGGCTGGGTTTTCTGACCAATACCCTGAACCCGAAAGCCACGCTGTTCTTCGTATCACTCTTTTCCGTGATCATCAGCCCGGGTACGCCGATTGCGATTCAAACGGCTTATGGCGTCTATATGGCAGTGGCCACCGGCCTGTGGTTCATGGCCGTGGCGGTATTCTTCACCCTGCCGCAGATCCGCAAGGGATTTAACCGTTTCGGCTATTGGCTGGACCGGCTGATGGGGGGCGTTCTGTTGCTGCTGGCGGGGCAGTTACTGTTTTCAACAGTGTCTGGGGACGGAAGCCTTCCGGAAAAAGAATAACCAGAGCGGCCCCGCCCCGGTTTCAGGCAAACCAAACAAGACGGGGCGCCGGTTTGTAGGCCTCTCCCAGAACCGTGGAGCGCCATGGATGGCGCGACCGAGCCCTACAGGGACGTATTTACGGGCGTGTTCTGGGAGAGGCCTACAGACCGGCGCATGCACCAGAGCGTTGTTCACAGGCTACGTAACAGCTCTTCCGTTTGCTTCCAGCCAATGCAGGGGTCCGTTAGGGAGCATCCGTAAATTAAATCGTCGCTGTCATTTTGACGCCCCTCTTCAAGAAAACTTTCCAGCATCAAACCAACAATATTTCGGTTACCCGCCCGCTTCTGAAGCATGACCTCCTTCGCTATCTCCAGTTGCCGCGATGATTGCTTCTGAGCGTTATCATGACTGCAATCCACCATGATAGAAGCGGATATTCCCGCACTCGCCAGCGACTCTGTTGCTTCACGAATACTCTCAGCGTCGTAGTTTGTAATACCTCGCCCGCCCCGTAATACCACGTGTGTATCAGGGTTGCCCTCGGTGGTAATCATCGCGGGTGCGCCATTACTGCCTACACCGAACCGGTGATGGGGATGGGACGCCGATTTCATGGCGTTGATGGCAACGCCAATGCTGCCGTCGGTACCGTTCTTGAAACCGGTCGGCATCGGCAGACCGCTGACCATTTCACGGTGAACCTGGGACTCGGTGGTGCGGGCACCGATGGCGGTCCAACTAACGAGGTCGCCAAGGTAATCCATGGCGAACGGGCTCAGGGCTTCCGTGGCCAATGGCAGGCCCATATCTGACAGGTTCAACAGCAGGCGCCGGGAACGCAGCAGGCCTTCGTTGAGGTTTCCGCTGCCGGTGCGCTCCGGGTCATAGAGCAGGCCTTTCCAGCCAACAGTGGTTCGGGGTTTTTCGAGGTAGGTACGCATCACAATCAGGAAACGGTCGCTGACATCATCCGCCAGTGCTTTGAGCTTCTCGCCATACTCCAATGCCGCCACTTCGTCGTGGATGGAGCAGGGGCCGACCTGTCTCTTATACACATCTGACGCTGCC
>OJHH01000089.1_pt1 | contig 23986 bp, 21 predicted proteins | sample 1594911 | NCBI WGS metagenome assembly OJHH01 (sample SAMN05416787, study PRJEB24817) | seawater metagenome | isolation source: Sea water | place: Canada:Atlantic | collected 2013-11
CACCTCTCTATTCGTCGGCAGCGTCAGATGTGTATAAGAGACAGCATCAGAGGCCACCTGGCTCCAACCGTCGGGAATTTCGCAATTATCAAGCTTAAAAACAATCGTGCCATCCGGATTACGAATTTCCGATGTCGTAGATTTGAAAGTAAGTGTGGCGTAAGCGTCTTGGCCCGCAGTGGTGAAATTCCGTTCGATCTTCATGTGGTCTGCCCCTTATGTTCGGTTCGGCCGACGTTGCGGCCTACCGCTATATATTGGGCCAACTTGGCCCTTCCAGTGTCGCCAATCAAACGCAACGATAGAAACCATTTCGCCCTATAAAAAGGGCTTCCACAGTATGATCGCAAGTGGATATTGCCTATTTGCGAAACACATCGCGCCGACACAACATCTAGTGTTGATTTGATCTACTTGAGCTAAATGGCGCATCAAAGGGCCTTGGGTCAACGGAATTTTAACACAATTTGTCGATTAAAAATGTTGACGTAACACCAGATGTAGTGACCACCCTGACAGCCCCGATTCACCCACAGGCTTATCCACAATTCGTTAACTTGGACCCCATAACAAGAAACTTAAATAAACAGGCGACTTAGCCGAATAGGTTGATGTTTTGGATCAACTAGCGCGATCCCCAACACAACAGGGAATCGAATTTATGGGAAAAACTCACAGCATAGGTCCGTGCGTCACTATTTTGTAACGCTGCACCAAAAACACAAAAGCCGCCCAAATACTGGACGGCTTGTGAACCTTCGAAGAAGGTAGTGGTCGGGGCGATAGGATTCGAACCTACGACCCTCTGTTCCCAAAACAGATGCGCTACCAGGCTGCGCTACGCCCCGAACAAGGGTGTCTCTAAAGGCGTTCAACTGATTTGAAAACCCCTATTTCGCACTTTTAGTCACAAGGTGCGATTGCGTCTGCCCCAAACGCCGGATGTTGCAAAATATCGCCTATTTTAACACCCAAACGAGCGACCATACCTGCGTTCACTTCGAGAACGTATTGAACACCGCCCCCGCCATTGATCACAGTTTCATCCAACGGAACTGCATTTTCATGGATCGACAGAATCCTACCATCGGGTCCCGCAAAAATCATATCGAGACCAATCAATGTCTTGCGCATCCAAAACGTGGCGCGCTGCGCACGCGGGTAAGCAAAAAGCATCCCTGACATCGTCGCCATTTCCGGAACATTCATTAACCCTTGCGACCGCTCAGCGGCATCGTCAGCAACGGTGACCGCAAAATTCGCGCGCCCCCAATCACCAGTAACCGTCACACGATCATCCGCACACGACGCATTGGCATGTCCGGCAAACCCTGCACACAGGGCGACAACAAGAGCAGTTTTCATTTTGAAATAGCTTCCCAACTGACAACGTCCACAGCCATTCGGCCCCGTTTTCCATCAATCAAACGTAGGCCAATTGCTTCACCTGCTTGAAGATCAGACAACCCGCACCGACGCAGAACTTCAATGTGCACAAATACGTCGGCACTGTCGCCAAAGATGTTGGCAAACCCAAACCCTTTGCCTTTATCGAACCACTTCACGCGGGCAGGTACAATTGGCTGCTCAAGAATATCTTCAACAGATATGTCTTCCATATCGCGCATCATCGGGACCGCGGCCAAACTATCCGGCGGCGTCAGCGAAAATATGTCCACTGCCTGTAGGCCGCGCTCCGATTGTTGCACATCCATAGTGATGATCGTGCCATCCACAACCGAGCCTTGGCCGAAATTCCTCAAAACATTGGCGTGTAGCAAAATATCTGGCCCTCCAGCATCGCTTACTACAAATCCGAACCCTTTTGCAGGGTCAAACCATTTGACGCGACCCGATTGCAGGTTGGACGGCGCAGTATCTTCAGTCGTGTTCATTATGTCCAATCAACCGAGCGCCATCATTGGCATTCGGTACTGTTTTTTCATTTCATCTATTTACCACCAGAAAAAATAAGGTCTTTCAACCCCTCAAAACTCACGAAGCGTGAAATTTACGGCGACAATCGCTGGATTTTCCAGGCATCATACACCCCTGCGCGGGACCAAGCGAACCGGTCATGCAACCTAAAATCGCCATCCGCCCAAAACTCGATCTGCTCTGGAACGATGCGGAACCCACCCCAAAACGGTGGTCTTGATGGGCTTATTCCGTGGCGCGTGCCTTGTTTTGTTACTTCTGCCATCAATGCGGTCCTACTGCTGAGTGGCTGGGATTGCGCTGATGCCCACGCCCCTAGTCGGCTTTGCAGTGATCGCGAGGCATAATAAGCGTCCGCCTGCGCGCCGTGTTCTTTTGTCACAGTTCCGCGCACACGAATTTGACGCCGCAGAGATTTCCAATGCATGACAAACGCCGCTTTTCCAGATTGAATAATCTCTTGGCCTTTCTGGCTTTCGTAATTTGTGTAGAAAACAAAGGCGTCAGCCTCGATGTCTTTTAAAAGAACCATGCGGGCATTTGGCATGCCGTTTGCGTCAACGGTCGACAAAGCAATCGCATTGGGATCGTTTGGCTCTGCGGTGGTTGCCTCGGCCAACCACCGCAGACTGATTTCAAAAGGGTCATCGCCTGCAAAAATGCCGGTGCGTTGCGCCATAATAGTAATTCCTTAGCTGTGTTCGCACGGCGGCCCGTGCTCTTAACTTGCCGTGTCGGTATCAATCGCCTACACCGAGATTAACACAGACCAACCAAAGGACGTAGCGGCATGTCGTCAAATTTGATGCAAGGCAAACGTGGCCTAATTATGGGCCTCGCAAACAATAAATCAATAGCGTGGGGTATCGCAAAGTCATGTGCCGATGCAGGTGCGCAACTTGCGTTTTCATATCAAGGCGATGCGTTGAAAAAACGGGTTGATCCGCTCGCGGCAGAGCTTGGGTCTGATATAGTCCTGCCCTGCGATGTCGGTGACATGGACAGCGTGGATGCATTGTTCGCAAGCCTTGAAGAAAAGTGGGGCAAGCTCGATTTCATCGTACACGCTATCGGCTTTTCAGACAAAAATGAATTGCGTGGCCGCTATGTCGACACCAGCCGTGAAAACTTTTTGAATTCCATGGATATCTCAGTTTATTCATTCACCGCCGTCGTGAACCGCGCTGAAAAAATGATGAACCCAGGTGGGTCTTGCCTGACACTGACGTATTATGGCGCCGAACGCGTCATGCCACATTATAATGTCATGGGCCTTTGTAAGGCCGCACTTGAAGCATCCGTACGTTACCTTGCCGAAGACCTGGGTAAAGACGGTATTCGCGTCAACGCGATTTCGGCGGGGCCAATAAAGACGCTTGCAGCATCTGGTATCGGTGATTTCCGCTATATTTTGAAGTGGAACGAACTGAACTCTCCGCTGCGCCGCACTGTCACCATCGAAGACGTGGGTAAATCTGCTGTGTATTTGTTGTCGGATCTTAGCTCTGGCACAACTGGCGAAGTCTTACACGTTGACAGTGGCTACCACGTTGTCGGCATGAAAGCCGTCGATGCGCCAGATATCTCAACCGTATAGTAAGGAAGTCCAATGACCCTCGCCGGATTTCTCGCAGTTGCGTTCCTACATCTTCTTGCAGCGATTAGTCCCGGGCCTGCCGTTATCATGGCCGCACGCACAGGCGTGACCGAAGGGCTGCGCACGGGTGCATTCCTTGCTGTGGGTTTGGGCGTTGGGGCCGTCATCTGGGCTGCCGCTGCGTTATTCGGTCTTGGTCTGATATTTGCCGCTGCCCCCAGCTTGCTGTGGACGCTAAAAATTGGTGGCGCAGGCTATCTGTTGTGGCTTGCATATGGGCTATGGCGTGACGCTGACAAGCCGCTATTGACCGCGCAATCTAGTAAAGCCCCAAGATCTGCGGTCAGCGCGTTTAGCTTGGGCGTCTTTACCCAACTCGCAAATCCAAAGCCCGCCATCCTGTTTTCCGCCATTTTCATTGGCACCGTGCCTCAAACGACCCCATATTGGGTTTACGCGGCTCTGTTGTTTGTTGTTTTCGGGAACGAAGCAATTTGGAACACGATTGTCGCCCGCATCTTTTCGCTCGAGCGTAGCCGTACGATCTACATCTCGCTCAAGACCATCATCGACAAAACTTTCGGCGGGCTGCTTGCTTTGCTTGGGGTCAAAATTGCCGCTACCTAAGGAAACTACATGACCGACCGCCTCCCCCACGAAAAAGGGTTCCACATTTCTTGGGATCAAATCCACCGCGATAGCCGTGCACTGGCATGGCGGCTTGATGGCAAAGGACCAGACGATGGCGCCTGGAAAGCCGTCGTCGCCATTACCCGTGGCGGCATGGCCCCTGCGATGATCGTCGCGCGTGAATTGGACATTCGCACCGTGGATACAATCTCGGTAAAATCCTACCATTCAGGCGGCGGTCAAGCCGACCAGCGCCGCGAAGCCGAGGTGCTCAAATATCCAGACGCCGAAATGATGGGTGACGGAACCGGTATCTTGATCATCGATGATCTGGTCGACAGCGGCAAAACCCTCGAAGTTGTGCGCGCGCTTTATCCCAACGCACATTGCGCAACAGTTTATGCAAAACCGCAAGGCGAACCGATGGTGCACACCTTTATCACAGGCGTGTCACAAGATACTTGGATTTTCTTTCCGTGGGATATGGCGCTTCAATACGTCGAACCCTATCGCGGCAAAGACTAATTTCGATTTACCTACCGGCGCATGTATTTCGAACTCAGGACGCGTACATTTTTCCGAGCTCAAATATGTCCGCCGGAGGCATCTTTGCAAAGAGGCGCGCGCCGCAGGCGCACATTTGGATCAACCCATGGCTAATACACGCACCGCTGCCACCTTTTTCCCACCCGTAATGGAAGCCCGTCGTTGGCTCGACGGCGTGACCCACCCAACAGATCGCCCCTTGATCAACGTAAGCCAAGCCGCACCCGTGGATCCGCCGCCACTCGCCATGCGGCAAGCCATGGCCGATTGGGTTGTCAACGATGACTCCACGCATCTGTATGGTCCTGTCCTCGGCCTCGACGAACTCCGATCGGAAGTCGCGGCACAGTGGTCGTCAGCCTACCAAGGCGCGCTGCAACCCGACAACGTAGCGATCACATCAGGTTGTAATCAAGCCTTTGCCGCCGCGATCTCAACCTTATGTGCAGAAGGCGACGAGATCATTATTCCGGTCCCCTACTATTTCAACCACCGCATGTGGCTCGATATGGCAGGTGTGAAAACCGTCCCATTGGACGCAGGCCCAAGCCTGATACCGGACCCAGACGCGGCAGCAGCCCTCATCACACCGCGTACCCGCGCAATATCGTTGGTAACACCTAACAATCCTGGTGGTGTGGAGTATTCGGCAGACGTTGTGCAAGCCTTCTTTGACCTTTGCCGACGCCACAAAATTGCGCTCATCATCGATGAAACCTACCGTGATTTCGACAGCCGCGAAGGTGCGCCGCATACCCTGTTTCAGGACTCCGACTGGGGCGACACACTGATCCAACTTTATTCGTTTTCCAAGGCCTACCGCCTGACCGGTCACCGTGTTGGGGCCATGATTGCAAGCCCTGCCCGCTTGGCCGAAGCCGAGAAATTTCTCGATACGGTCACAATATGCCCCAACCAGCTTGGGCAACGGGCCGCATTGTGGGGCATGCAGAACCTTGGCGTCTGGCTCGCTAGGGAAAGGCTCGAAATATTAGATCGTCGGGCCGCAATTACCGAAGGATTTGGTAGCCTAGCCGACAAAGGTTGGGATCTGATGGGTTGTGGCGCCTATTTTGCCTACGTCCGGCATCCGTTTGATCTACCCTCAGATCAGCTTGCGCCAAAACTGGTCCGCGATGCAGGCGTTTTGCTTCTACCGGGCACCATGTTCATGCCGCCAGAAATCTCTGCGGGTGCAAAACAGTTGCGCATTGCATTTGCCAATATTGATCGTGCGGGCATCGCTGTTTTGTTCAATAGGCTATCAAACCTCTAGCATCCGCTTGCACCTTGCCCTTATGCGCCCTATCCATTTGCGACGCCTCACCATTGAGGCAAAAGCATATTGATTTGATAAGGGACTTCACCCATGGCGAGCGCGAATAAACCCCGGTATTTTCTTTGGATTATTATGGGCCTTCTGGTCGTGGGTCTTCTGGGCTTTGGCACAGGTGGATTGTCTGGAAACCTGCGCACAGTCGGCAACGTAGGCGAAAAATCAATCACAGTTGCTGCCTATCAGCGTGCTTTGAACGAACAATTGCGTGGGTTCGAAGCGCAGGTCGGGACTTCAGTATCGTTTCTGCAAGCTCAGCAATTTGGATTAGACCAAGCTGCATTGTCGCAAGTCGTGACACTACGCACCTTGGATAATGAAGCTGCTCAATTGGGCATTTCCGTTGGCGATACTCGCGTACGTGATGAAGTCCTGCGCGTGCAAGCGTTTCGCGGCATCGACGGTCAATTTGACCGCGAATCTTACCGTTTTGCGCTGCAACAATCGGGCATGACCGAAACTGATTTCGAAGCAGGTATTCGTGAAGAAATTTCTCGTACACTTCTACAAGGCGCGGTTGTTGGCGGTATCCCTCTGCCCAATGCCTATGCCGAAGTCCTATCGCAGTTCATCGGTGAGGCCCGCAATATCACTTGGGCAACACTGACCGCAGATGCGTTGACAGCTCCAGTAGCCAGTCCGTCGGACGGCGATCTGCAAACCTATTTTGACGCGAACCCAGCTGACTTTACCCAGCCGGAACTGCGTAACATTACATATGCTTCGCTGACGCCAAACATGATCCAAGACGATGTCACAATAGACGAGACGGCGCTGCGCGCGCTCTATGATGAACGGATCGCTGATTTCGTCCGCCCAGAGCGCCGCTTGGTTGAACGCCTTGTGTTCGTTGACGCTATCGCAGCCGATGCAGCCCTTGCATCCTTGGCCACTGGCGCGACATTCGAGGACTTGGTTGAAGCCCGCGGCCTTGATTTGGCCGATGTGGATTTGGGCGACGTGTCACAAGCTGACCTTGCATCAGCTGGCGATGCTGTTTTTGCTGCGACCCCCGGTGATGTGGTTGGCCCGATCAACACAACGCTTGGACCTGCGCTATTCCGGATGAACGCCGTTCTGGCCGCCGAAGAACAGACGTTTGAAGATGCATCCGGTGATCTGCGCGAAGAATTATCCGCCGCCCGTGCGACCCGCATTATCGAAGACGGCATCGACCGGATGAATGACCTTTTGGCAGGTGGCGCCGCCATAGAAGATCTGGCAGAACAGACTGACATGCAGCTTGGCCAGATTGTCTGGTCTCAAGGCGGTCAAAACGACATTGCGGCTTACGAATCGTTCCGCTTGGCCGCGGCTACGGCTCAGACAGGTGATTTTGCCGCACTGACAGACATGGAAGACGGCGGCATCTTTGCGCTGCGTCTAGATAGCGTCACCGCACCCGCCTTGCGTGATTTTACGCAAGTTCGCGACGAAGTTGAGGCCGGATGGCGTGTGCAAGAAATACAAGTCGCAGTGCTGGCACAAGCTGAGGTCACCGCACAGGGCATCCTGCCGTTGACTGGTTTCGATACATTGGGGCTTGAGCCTGTCATTGAGCCTGGCCTGACGCGCCGCAGTTTTGTCGGAGGCACGCCGCCCACGTTCCTGCCTGATGTGTTTGAAATGTCGCTTGGCGAAGTCCGTGTTATCGACAACGGCACTGACGCCATCATTGTGCGTCTTGACGGTATTGCCGCACCCGACGCAAACGATGTGGCGACTGCCGCGGAAAAGCAACTCACCGCCGAAACCGCAGCTGGGGGCATCAGCCAAGATATCTTTAGCGCGTTCTCAGCGGCAGTTCAAAATCGCACCGATGTTGTGATCAATCAGGCTGCGGTAAACGCAGTGAATGCCACCCTACAATAGGCGAAAATTATGGCCATTTCCCCTGCCTATGACGACTTTGCCCGCGCCTTTGATGCTGGTGAAAATCAAGTGGTCTATGCGCGCCTGACCGCCGATCTCGACACGCCCGTTTCCTTGATGATGAAGCTGGCAGACGCCGGCAAAAACGCGTTCATGCTGGAATCAGTAACCGGAGGAGAGATTCGCGGTCGCTATTCCATTATCGGCATGAACCCCGATCTGATCTGGGAATGTCGCGGGGCCACAAGCCGTTTGAACCGCGATGCGCGGTTCAACGACGACGGTTTCGCCCCTTGTGCCGATGATCCGTTGACCGCCCTGCGTGCTTTGATTGCCGAAAGCCGCATAGACTTACCTGTCGATCTGCCGAATGCCGCCGCTGGCCTGTTTGGGTATCTAGGCTATGATATGATCCGGCTCATTGAACACTTGCCCAATGTGAACCCAGACCCGTTAGGGCTGCCAGATGCGATTATGCTGCGCCCATCGGTGGTTGCGGTTCTGGACGGTGTCAAAGGCGACGTGATCCTTGTGTCACCTGCATGGGCAAAATCGGGCCTGACAGCCAAGGCCGCTTACGCCCAAGCCGCCGAACGTGTCATGGACGCCCAGCGTGCTCTTGATCGGGGACTGCCGGCGCAGCGCGCATTGTCAGAGGCAAGTGAAACCGCCGCCCCCGTTTCAAACTTCACGCATCAAGGCTATTTGGACGCGGTTGAGACCGCCAAAAATTACATTCGCGCTGGTGATATATTTCAGGTCGTCCCGTCGCAACGCTGGACCCAAGACTTTCGTGAAACGCCGTTTTCGTTATACCGATCGCTGCGGCGCACAAACCCATCGCCTTACATGTTCTACTTTAATTTTGGCGGCTATCAGGTGATTGGCGCCAGCCCCGAAATTCTAGTGCAAGTCAAAGGGCCACAGGTCACGATCCGGCCCATTGCTGGCACCCGCCCACGCGGCGCAACGCCAGAAGAGGACGCGGCACTTGAGGCTGATCTGCTGGCCGATAAGAAAGAACTGGCCGAACATTTGATGCTGCTTGATCTGGGGCGCAATGACACCGGAAAAGTGTCTAAGATCGGGACTGTGAAACCAACTGAGCAATTCATCGTGGAACGCTATTCGCATGTCATGCATATTGTGTCGAATGTGGTTGGTGAATTGGCCGATGACCAAGATTGTCTGTCGGCATTTTTTGCGGGCATGCCTGCCGGAACCGTGTCCGGTGCGCCCAAAGTGCGCGCCATGGAAATCATTGACGAGCTAGAGCCTGAAAAACGCGGCGTGTATGGCGGCGGATGTGGGTATTTTAGCGCCAACGGCGATATGGATATGTGCATCGCGCTGCGCACCGCAGTTTTACAAGACGAAAAGCTGTATATTCAAGCGGGTGGCGGTGTTGTTTACGACAGCGACCCAGAGGCCGAATATCAAGAAACTGTGCATAAATCGAATGCCATTCGTAAAGCGGCCGCTGATGCCGCGATGTTTAGGGCCGGCGGAAACTAGGCAGATGGGTTAAAACCCATCCTACGCAACACCACCTATTGTTGCGCTGAAAGCACCGCAGACACAGGTGCAACAGCCACCTGCCCTGCACGGTTTGCCGTTCCCCAGAGAACCAATGCGCTAATCGTATTTGGCCGCACCCGCGCCAAAAGCAACACGCCACTTTCTTGCCGTGCACGAAACGCCGCTTGATCCAAGAACCTGCGGATCACACGTGCGTCTTGGTCCTGCGCATCCAAATCCCGAAAGATCACGCCAGCAGGCACATCAGCCTGCTCAGCGGCCCGCAGCGCCATGTTCAACCCCTTGGAAACCGTCACAAGACCACGCCCATCTTCGGCCAGTCGTTCCATCGCTTGCTCCGTAACAGCACGGTCGCTTTGCAAACCGCCATTGCCTGCATCCAACAACAACACGGTTTCGGGCAGAGTCGCAAATATAGCTTCAAGCGCGATTTCGACGTCCGTCGGTGTGGCATTCACTGGCAATGTCGATTGCACCCCAACCTCAATCCCTGCAGCGCGGTAGATTGCAAGTCGCTCTATTGCGCCATCCGTGGTCGGATCAAGAACAACGGTAACATCAAACGGAAGCGAGGCGACAGCCGCACTGGCCCCGCTCATGCTGCCGTCATCCATCAAGATGATACCGATCAGCGGCTTATTATCGACGTTTTCAAAAACGGTTCCGTGCCGCACCAAAGCAGGCGCACTGAGATCAAGGATTGGCGTCGCATCAGCTTGTGTGACTGCACTATCTTCGGTGGTAATACGATTGACCTGCACCCGGCTGTCATCTGCGGGTAAAGACGAGGACGATGCTGCAACGGGATCTTCGACCGGTTCTTCTGGCTGTCGTTCGACAATGGGCGCGTCGATTACGACAACAGTTGCTTGTGCTTTAGGGCCGCGTGGCTGCGGGATTGGAATGTTCAAAACCGGCTCTTCGTCAGCAACAATCACTGGCTTAGGAAGCGCTGCAGGTGTCGTTGATACTGTGATATCTTGCTCATTCGCAGGCACTTGCGGTGCAACGGACTGCGGATTGGGCAGCACTGGATCTTCGGCTGTCGCGTCGACGTTAAAGGCTGCAGTGATTTCCGGCGCAGAAAACAAATCAGAAACACCTGATGCTTGCGGCACATCAGCGGAGTCAGTGTCGGCCAACAGCGGATTAGATTCGACGGTCGGCGCGGCTACAATCGGCGAAGATACACTTTCAACGTCAGGCGCAATCATTGTTGGGGCGACGTCTTGTGGGGCGGTCCCCGTAGACGTATCAGCTCGCGCAGTTTGTGGTGCGGACACCTGAGGCGCCTCTGGCGGCGAATTTCCCACAGGTTGTTCGAACGTCAATGACGCAACTGTCAAACTGGCACCGCCAATCACAGCCCCCCAAAAACCACCCGCTAGTAAACCTCTTAACACGCCAAATGTCCTTTGCGTTTGTCTTGTATGATCACATGGCCTTGACGCTGCCTTGCCACTCGTCCCATGTATGGCCCAATATACAGCGAGGTGTCCGATAATCGGTAGCCCCTAAATGACGACTTGGGCCAAAGACATGCTTCTTTTGATCGATAACTACGATAGCTTCACTTATAATCTGGTGCATTACCTCGGAGAACTGGGTGTCGACGTCGTTGTGCGCCGCAATGATGCGATTGATGTGCAAGAGGCTATGGCGATGAACCCAGCGGGGATCATGCTTTCACCGGGTCCTTGCGATCCAGCGCAGGCGGGAATTTGCCTCGCTTTGACCGCAGCCGCCGCCGAGACTAAAACGCCGCTGATTGGCGTTTGTCTTGGGCATCAAACCATTGGCGAGGCATTTGGCGGTAAAGTCATTCGCGCAGGCGAAATCGTACACGGCAAGATGGGCACGATGCACCACACTGGCAAAGGACTATTCGCAGACCTGCCAACCCCATTTGAGGCCACGCGCTATCATTCGTTAATCGTGGACCGCGAAACCCTGCCAGATTGCCTTGAGATCACCGCAGAGCTCGAAGACGGCATGATCATGGGCCTGCAGCACAAGACGTTGCCAATCCACGGGGTCCAGTTTCACCCTGAAAGCATTAAGTCAGAGCATGGTCACAAATTGCTCCAGAACTTCACAGATATCCTAAAGGTGCCCGCATGAGCAACGCAATGAAACCACTGATCTACGCCGCCTCGGAAGGACCGCTTAGTCGCGCACAAGCCGAGATGGCATTTGAGGAATTGTTCAACGGCACTGCCACGCCAGCCCAGATGGGTGGGCTGTTGATGGCGATGCGTGCACGTGGCGAATCCGTGTCCGAATATGCCGCCGCCGCGGCCGTCATGCGGTCCAAGTGCAAACCGGTCAAAGCCCCCGAAGGCGCGATGGATATCGTCGGCACAGGCGGTGACGGTAAGGGCACTTTGAATATCTCGACCGCGACTGCTTTTGTTGTGGCAGGCGCAGGCGTGCCCGTCGCCAAACACGGCAATAAAAACCTATCGTCCCTGTCAGGCGCTGCAGATGCATTGGGCGAGATGGGCGTCAACGTTATGGTTGAACCAGAGGTCGTAGAGCGGGCAATCGCGCAGGCCGGTATCGGCTTTATGATGGCCCCAATGCACCACCCTGCAATACGTCACGTGATGCCAGTGCGTCAGGAATTGGGCTGTAAAACGATCTTTAACATATTGGGACCATTGACCAATCCCGCTGGAGTAAAACGTCAACTGACCGGTGCATTTGCGGTCGATCTGATTTTCCCGATGGCGGAAACGCTGTTGGCGTTGGGATCGGAAAAAGCATGGCTGGTTCACGGCGGTGACGGCACCGACGAGTTGGCAATCTCAGAAAAATCCGATGTCGCAGTTTTGGAGAACGGAAAAATCACAGGTCGTGAGGTTCATCCAGAAGACGCGGGCTTGCCTGTACATCCGTTCAGAGACATCTTGGGTGGCACGCCTGCCGAAAATGCCGTCGCATTCCGCGCACTTTTGGATGGTCATCAGTCTGCATACCGCGACGCTGTGTTACTGAATGCCGCCGCTGCGTTGATCGTTGCTGATAAGGTGAACACATTGCCGGAAGGCGTTGAAATGGCACGTGAAAGCATCGACAGTGGTGCGGCCAAAACATGCCTCAAAAAGCTTGCTCAAATCACACAAGGTAAGTCATGAACGTTCTCGACAAAATCAAAGCCTATAAACTAGAAGACGTCGCATCCCGCAAAGCATCCGTGCCCATAGCAGATGTTGAAGCCCGCGCACGCGCCGCAAGCCCAACCCGCGGCTTCGCCGACCGCTTGAAGGACGCATCCCGCTCCGGCTATGCGTTGATCGCAGAGATCAAAAAAGCAAGCCCGTCCAAGGGCTTGATCCGCGCAGATTTCGACCCACCTGCTTTGGCCAAAGCCTATGCAGATGGCGGTGCGACTTGCCTGTCGGTACTGACAGACGGCCCATCGTTTCAGGGTGACGACAGTTATTTGGTCGCGGCTCGCAACGCCGTAGATCTGCCTGCGCTGCGCAAAGATTTCATGTACGACACCTATCAAGTCGCCGAAGCTCGCGCGCTTGGGGCTGACTGCATCCTGATCATTATGGCATCAGTTTCAGACATACAGGCCGCCGAGCTTGAAGACGCCGCATTTGGTTGGGGCATGGATGTTCTGATCGAGATCCATAATGCCCCCGAATTAGAACGCGCTTGTGCATTGAAATCCCCCCTGATGGGCATCAACAATCGCAATCTTAAAACGTTTGAAACCTCACTTGATACCACGCGCACCCTGTCGAAAATGGTCCCCGCGGATCGGCTTATCGTCTGCGAAAGCGGGCTGTCCGGCCCCGATGAATTGGCAGATATGGCTCGTTATGGCGCACGCACATTCCTCATCGGTGAAAGCCTTATGCGGCAAGACGACGTGGCCGCAGCCACGCGCAAATTGCTGGCAAACCCACTGACCGCAGGGGGCATGTAATGGTTGATAAACTGTCTCATTTCGATTCTTCGGGCCAGGCCCACATGGTTGACGTGTCCGACAAGGCTGTAACCGACCGGATCGCAGTCGCCGAAGGCCATATTACCATGACGCCTGAAACCTTGGCATTAGTCACCGAAGGACGCGCCACCAAAGGTGACGTACTTGGCATCGCACGGCTCGCGGGCATTATGGGCGCCAAAAAAACCGCTGACTTGATCCCGCTGTGCCATCCGCTGCCGATTACCAAAGTAACCGTGGACCTGACCCCCGACCCGACCCTACCCGGCATTCGGATTTGCGCCACCGTGAAAACCACTGGCCAAACGGGTGTCGAGATGGAAGCCCTGACCGCCGTATCCACCGCTGCGCTGACCGTGCACGACATGGTGAAAGCTGTGCAAAAGGATATGGAAATCGGTGGCATTCGCGTGACCCTAAAAGACGGCGGTAAATCCGGTCGGTTTGAAAATCAATGATTTCAACAGCGCAGGCGCTTGCACATTTGTTTGACCTTGTAGGCACATTGCCGTCCGAAAACATTCCATTGCGTCACGCCGCTGGCCGCACCTTGGCACATACCGTCATCGCCAACCGTGATCAGCCTCCGTTTCCTGCCTCTGCAATGGACGGGTATGCCGTTTGCAATGCTGCTGCGGGCGCGTCGTTCACAGTCATTGGTGAAGCCGCGGCCGGACACGCGTTTGGTGGCGAGGTTTCACAAGGCAATGCGGTTCGGATATTCACCGGCGCACCGGTTCCAAAGGGCGCCGACCGCGTAATCATCCAAGAAGACGTCACGTGCGCCGGCGACATCATTACGTTGTGCGCAAACCTCAATGCCGGCACCCATATTCGACCCGCAGGTGGTGATTTCACAAATGGCACCGCGTTCACCGGACCACGTATTTTATCGGCGTCTGATATTGCTTTGCTTGCGTCGATGAATATTGCGCATGTCCCTGTGACCCGCAAACCAGTGGTCGCGATCATCGCAACTGGTGACGAATTGGTCCAACCAGGTGAAACCCCCAACGCAGCCCAAATCATCGCGTCCAATAGCTACGGGCTAGCCGCCCTTCTTGACGCGCACGGCGCACAAACGCGGCTATTACCGATAGCACGTGATACCGTGCCATCGCTTGAAATCGCCTTTGATTTGGCAGCAGACGCGGACCTGATTATCACCATCGGCGGCGCATCGGTGGGTGATCACGACTTGGTCGGACAAGTCGCAATGGACAAAGGCATGGACCGCGCATTTTATAAGGTCGCGATGCGCCCCGGTAAGCCGTTGATGGCTGGCCGCATTGGCAGCTCTGCGATGATCGGCCTACCCGGTAACCCTGTTTCAGCAATGGTGTGCGGACATATCTTTGTTCTACCAGTGATCCGCAAAATGCTTGGCCTTAAGGCCGTTGCCGCGCCACGTCGCACTGCGAAACTGTTAACGAACCTTGGCGCAAACGGACCGCGTGAACACTATATGCGGGCGCACATCAGTGAAGACGGCTTACAGGTCTATGACCGTCAAGACAGCGCGCTCCTCTCCGTGTTATCGCAGGCCAATTGCCTCGCGGTACGATCGCCAAACGACGGTACGCGGGATTCCGGTGACCTGCTGGAAATCATTGATATCTGACGCCAGAGTTGACACAAAACGAGAACATGCGTAGAACATACGCAAAACGTGTCAGAATGACTGGAGCGGAACATGCTAACGAAAAAACAACTCGACCTGTTAGAATTCATCCATAAGCGCGTGCAGCGCGATGGGGTGCCACCATCTTTTGATGAAATGAAAGATGCGTTAGATCTTCGATCTAAATCTGGCATCCACCGTCTGATTACGGCGCTTGAGGAACGTGGTTTTATACGACGTCTGGCGCATCGTGCGCGCGCGCTTGAAATTGTAAAACTGCCCGATGCATTGCAGGGCAAAATCGGCTTTACACCGCGCGTTATTGAAGGCGATCGCCCCGAAAGCACGCCACCATCTGCCCTGCCCGTCGAAAGCGCCTCGGTTGAACTGCCTGTCATGGGACGCATTGCTGCCGGTACGCCGATCGCAGCAATTTCCGAAATATCGCATAACGTCGCGGTTCCTCAAACCATGTTGGGCAAAGGCGAGCACTATGCATTAGAAGTTCGCGGCGACTCGATGATTGAGGCTGGCATCAATGATGGTGACATCGTTGTTATTCGCGAAACCACAGTGGCAAGCAACGGCGATATCGTCGTGGCCCTTGTAGAAGACGAAGAGGCGACGTTGAAGCGGTTCCGTCAGACCGGCTCGACGATCGCACTTGAGCCTGCAAACGCAGCTTTGACCACGCAGATCTACCGCGATGATCAGGTTAAGGTGCAGGGGCGTCTTGTTGGACTTATCCGTACCTATTCTTGAGCAGTATCTCGATTTTCAGGTGGGGCTTGTCGTGGTCGTGGAGCCCAGGGGCGCTGACCCGCGACTTGCCTTGCCGTCGTTGTTATCAAGTCACCATCTGCGGATAGGTCAAACGCAAGCGCCCCAGTTTTCCTTAGAGATATAACATCAATGACGCGGCATGGGCGTTTGGATTGCACAGTTTGATTGCTGATCAAAATATCTGCGCCACCACACCCCGTCAGCGCAGCGAGCGCCGTCTTTCCGGTGACCGCTATCATATGCCAATCGCCCAAATTAAATGCAATTTGTCTGCCCTGCCTATTAAACCCACCCTTTGCTGCAGCATCCATCTGAGCAATTGGTGCACCGTCGTTTTCCAACCATACCCCCGCAACAAACCCGCCGCCTTTAGCGCGTGAAAGGATGCGTCCATCTGCCCCCATCAGGCCGATCAATGCCCCGTTATCGGCCACTAAAACGGCAGGGCGTGTGGTTTGGCTCCAAATGAACAGTGCACAAATTACACCGACACCACCAACCAATCGCCCGCGACCTTGCCACAGTGCGACCCAGATCAGGCTGAGCCCTAGTATCGGTAGAACTGCAGCGGATGGCGACATCACATGCCCAACGCCGCCCTCGATATTGGCGACTTTCCCCGCGACGAACAGGATCCACTGTAAGCCTTGATCAACAAACCATAACCCAACACTCCAAAGCCCGAGTGGTGCAAGACAGACGGCAAGGACCGCTGCTGGCATGACGATAATCCCCATCAAAGGGACGCTTAAGATATTGGCCAGAAGCCCAAAATGCGCAATCTGATTGAAATGGATCGCCGCGAAAGGCGCAGTCACCACTCCCGCTACCGCCGACGATAGCACGACCGAAAAAACAATCCGTACCCACTTGGGAAGCTGCGACATATCCACATGCCGCATCCCACCAAAGACCAGCACAAGCGCGGTCGTCGCGGCAAACGACATCTGAAAACCCGGCCCGACCAAGGCCTCTGGCTGCAATATCAATACCAATGTGGCCGCCATCGCGACAGCCCGCAACGTCAGCGCCCGCCGGTCCAACAATACCGCCACCAACATCACAGCGACCATGATATAAGCCCGTTCGGTCGCCACGTTTCCACCAGATAACGCGAGGTACCCCGCGCCGATCACCAACGCGACGACTGCAGCAAATTTTTTGGTGGCATATCGCAATGCTAACGCAGGTATAAGGGCCAACCCCATCCGCACCACAGCGAAGACAAATCCCGTGAGTAACCCCATATGCAGGCCAGATATTGCAAGTAGATGCGCCAAGTTTGTCGCCCGCAGATCGGCAATCGTGGCTTGAGACATCGCAGATCGGTCACCCGTCATGATCGCTGCCGCAAATGCACCCGGTTCCCCTCCAATTTGATCGCGCACAGCCTTGGCAAGGGTCCGTCGTTGTTGGAAAATCCACAATCGCCACCCGTCATAACCATCTGCAACCGCGATACGCACAATAGGGTTTCGCGTGTAACCCACCGCGCCAATCTGCAAAAACCATGCATGCCGTTGAAAATCAAACCCGCCTGGTTCCGCAGGTCCAGACGGCGGCGATAGATGCCCCGTTGTCATTATCGCATCACCGGGTCGAAACGGCGCAGACCGACCATCGCCGTGCACTGATACCCTCACTTTGCTAGGCGTACGATCGGGTGACATACGGTTCAGGATAACGCGGTCCAACGTCAACCGCACGGCGTCGCTGCCTGACCGATCGATGTTGACAACGCGCCCCTCAATTGGGCCGTAGTAGCGAAAGCCAAGCACGGGACTGCTGACTGTGTCTGTGCGGAATTTTGCTATTCCAGCTCCCGCCCCAATTAGAACTAGACCGATAATCAGCGGTGCGAAGGACACGCGCACAAGACGCGACAAAATTAGTCCAAGCACCAATAGGCATCCAAGCCCAAGAAAAATCATGACATCGGGCTCAAACCGAAGCGAAAAATACCCCCCGATTCCGATACCCAAACAAACGGGAACCCAGCAGAACAGATGTCCCCTTTGGGCTAATAGCTGGATCTCCAAACTGTGAAATGAGCGCACTTGTCACTTGCCCCCGCGCTTAGTATCTCCCTGACACCACCTGTCATGTTTCATCAACTTTGGTGAACAAGAGGTTAACGCGAGGTCTTTCTCATGTCACAAACGCCAATTGTCACCCGTTTTGCGCCGTCTCCTACCGGTGCGTTGCACATTGGTGGCGCGCGAACAGCCTTGTTTAATTGGCTTTATGCACGCGGCCGCGGCGGCAAATTCTTGCTGCGCATCGAGGACACAGACCAAACGCGCTCAACACCCGAAAATCGCCAAGCAATTCTCGACGGTTTGACGTGGCTGGGCCTTGACTGGGACGGTGACCCGACCAGTCAGCACGCCAATGCTGCCCGACATGCAGAGGTCGCCAATAAGATGCTGGCGGATGGCAGTGCATACAAATGTTTCGCCACCCAAGAAGAGATTGAAGCCTTCCGCGAAGACGCCCGTGCAAACAAGACATCGACGCTTTACCGCTCTCCTTGGCGTGGCACTGCAACTGCGGAACATCCAAACCTGCCATATGTCGTCCGTGTGAAGGCGCCGCGCGAAGGGGCGATAACCTTGCATGACGAGGTGCAAGGCGATGTGACGTGGGCAAATGATCAGCTCGACGATATGATCTTGCTCCGGTCTGACGGATCGCCGGTCTATATGCTCGCGGTTGTCGTTGATGACCATGATATGGGCGTGACCCATGTGATCCGTGGCGACGACCACTTGGCCAACGCATTCCGACAGAACCTGATTTACGACGCCATGGGCTGGAACAAACCCGTGCTTGCGCATATTCCGCTTATTTTTGGCCCTGACGGCAAAAAACTGTCGAAACGCCACGGCGCAACTGGAGCCGCTGAATATCAGGCGATGGGCTATCCCTCTGCTGGGATGCGTAACTATTTGACCCGTCTGGGTTGGAGCCACGGCGATGACGAATTTTTTTCGGATGCACAGGCCCGTGATTGGTTTGACCTAAGCGGTGTTGGTAAATCGCCGGCGCGGTTTGATACCAAAAAGCTGGAAAACATTTGTGGACAACATAATGCCGTCGCTGACGATGCTGCGCTGCTGCATGAATTGGAAAATTACCTCGCGGCAACCGAAGCAGATACGTTGTCTGCGTCACAAAAAGATGGTCTTTTACGCGGCATGTATTGCCTTAAAGAACGTGCAAAGACATTCCCTGATCTCATTGAAAAGGCCCACTTTATTCTGACCAGTCGTCCTTTGGATCGTGACGACAAGGCGCGCGCACTTTTGACAGATGTATCCCGTAGTATACTGTTGGAATTGACGCCGCAGCTGCAAAATGTTAGCTGGGATCGTGACGCTTTGGAGGGTGTCGTTTCAGATCTGGCCACGCGCCACGACACGAAACTTGGTAAGCTTGCAGGGCCGCTACGCGCAGCCCTTGCAGGTAGATCTGTTTCTCCAAGTGTTTTCGATATGATGCTGGTCCTTGGACGCGACGAAACATGCGCGCGATTGACTGAAAGCGCCGCCTGAAACTATTTGGTTACGTTTATGCGTTAACCCAAAATTTGGGCAAGGTGACTATGACTGCGTGTCCAGAAGGAACGCAGCTTATTTTTGGGGAATGAATATGGCTGAGACGCAAAAAACCGCAACGCTGACAATAGATGGTCAATCCTACGAACTGCCCATGCATACCCCGACTGCCGGCCCAGATGTCATCGATATCCGCAAGCTTTACGGGCAAGCGGGTGTATTTACATATGACCCAGGGTTCACGTCGACGGCTGCGTGTGACAGCACAATCACCTTTATCGATGGCGACAAGGGCGAGTTATTGCACCGTGGTTATACGATCGAACAGCTGGCAGGCGAATCTCATTACCTCGAAGTATGTTATGTCCTGCTTTACGGAGAATTGCCTGACGCGGATCAGTTGGAAAAATTTGAAGCGCTTGTAACGCGCCACACCATGATCCACGAGCAGATGCACAATTTTTTCCGTGGTTTCCGACGCGACGCGCCGCCGATGGCCACTATGGTTGGCGTGGTGGGCGCAATGTCCGCATTTTACCACGATTCCACCGATATCAATGATGCGCATCAGCGCGAGGTTGCATCGATCCGCCTGATTGCCAAAATGCCAACAATTGCTGCGATGGCTTATAAATACTCTATCGGACAGCCATTTGTGTATCCGCGCAATGACTTGGATTATGCCGCCAACTTCTTAAACATGTGTTTCTCGGTCCCTGCAGAAGAATACAATGTGAACCCAATCTTGGCCCGCGCAATGGACCGCATTTTCACGCTTCACGCGGACCACGAGCAAAACGCATCGACATCAACTGTGCGTCTGGCATCATCATCCGGCGCGAACCCATTTGCGTGTATCGCGGCAGGCATCGCATGCCTTTGGGGTCCTGCTCACGGCGGCGCAAACCAAGCATGCCTTGAAATGCTCAAGGAAATAGGCACCGTCGACCGCATTCCTGAATTCATCGCCCGCGCAAAAGATAAGAACGACAATTACCGCCTGATGGGCTTTGGCCACCGTGTTTATAAGAACTTCGACCCGCGCGCGACTGTGTTGAAACAATCTGCGGATGAAGTTTTGGAACTTCTGGGCGTTGCAAATAATCCACTGTTGCAGGTCGCGATGGAATTGGAAAAGCAGGCGCTCGCTGATCCATACTTCGCTGAGAAAAAACTATTCCCGAACGTGGATTTCTATTCCGGCATTATCCTTGAAGCGATGGGTTTCCCAACGTCAATGTTCACGCCAATCTTTGCGATGGCACGCACCGTTGGTTGGATTTCACAGTGGAAAGAACAACTTGCAGATCCACAGCTGAAGATCGGCCGTCCCCGTCAGCTCTACCTTGGCGAGACAGCACGCGACTACGTCGATATCGAAAAGCGCTAATCTCAAAGGGTCGCCGCATAGGCGGCCCTTTTTCGTACGGTCCCGATAATGCTTAAAACAAACCGATTTATCCTACGCTCTGTAGGTCAATAAGCTTTTTGGTCCACAGCAATCACCAACAAATGGCTTGCGAAAGCTGCCCCACGTCATCAAGCGGACAGGCAGGCTTTTGACTGTAACGGAATTATGTGTTGATCGCATATTTGTCTTAGTGACCTTCAAATTTTGCCTGACGTTTTTCCAAAAAGGCCATAACCCCTTCTCTAAAATCATGGGTATCACCGCATTTGCCCTGCAATTTTGCCTCGAGTGCCAATTGTTCATCAAGCGTATTTTCAAATGACCCTCGGATCGCAGTCTTTAGGTGGTGGTACGTGGTCGTTGGCCCCTGCGCCAATGCACCCGCGCGCGCGCGCCAATGGGCGTCAAATTCATCCGCCGGTTTGGCTTCATAGATCATGCCCCACGCGACAGCTTGCGCGGCTGATACTTTATCCGCAAATAGCGCGGCCCCCATCGCACGGGCGGCACCAATCTGGCGCGGCAACCAATAGGTGCCTCCTGCATCAGGGATAAGTCCGATCCGCGTAAACGCCTGTAGGAAAAACGCATCATGGGACGCGATCACAACGTCGGCGGCCAACGCAAGGTTCGCCCCGGCCCCCGCAGCGGGACCGTTGACCGCTGCAATTGTCGGTACTTTGCAGTCAAAGATCGCCTTAAGCATCGGGACATATTCGTCGCGCAATGTAGCTTCCAAATCCAGTGTTGCGGCTGAACCGCCATCAGCTAGATCTTGGCCAGAACAAAAAGAACGGCCAGCACCCGTCAACACGACAACGCGCGCCTCGGCTTCGATCATCTTAATCGCATCTGTGATCTCTAAACGCATTTTTGAATTCAGCGCATTCATAACGTCAGGCCGGTTCAACGTAATAACGCCAACGCCGTTTGTAATGTTTAAGGTAATTTCCTGATAGTCCATTTGCGCGGTCCTTTGCTGTTCACCTCAACCCTATACGTTGCGGTTAGTTTGAAAAGCACAACGGAACGTCAGTCGCCCAAAATTTGATCCAACCGGATTAGTTCATCATCGCTCAGGTCCGCGCCTTCTGGTTTGCGCCGTACAGCGCCCCAACCTGCACCTAATGCCAATAGAAACATCGCAGGTGCCGCCGCCCATAAAACCCAATTTACGCCAGTTACATCCGGCTTTAACAAAATGAACTCCCCGTAACGCCGCACAAGATACAATACTGCTTCGTCGTCACTATCGCCGGCAACAAGACGTTCTCGCAAAATGATGCGCAACTCCTTCGCCAACGTCGCATTCGACTCATCAATGCTTTCATTGCGGCAAACCGGACAACGCAGCTCTGACGACAATGCCCGCGCACGCGCTTCCAGGGCAATATCAGCAAGCATTTCGTCGGGCTCAACGGCCCATGCCGTTGTGGCAACCAGCCAGATGATAATGACCAAGCGGATCATGTTGCAGCTTTCGCATTGGGCCTAGCAGCCCCCGCAGCGACGCGCATCCGCCGATCAAACAGCGACAGAAAACCGCCAAGCGCCATCAGCATTGCACCGCCCCAAATCCAATTGGCAAAGGGTTTGATATATACGCGCACCGTGTACCCACCGTCGGCCTGCGCGTCACCAATAACGACATAGATATCGCGCAGAATACCGTTGCTGATCGCGGCTTCTGTCGTGGGCATTTGTGCCACGGGATAGAACCGTTTTTCAGGCAGCAACACCGCAACCTCGCGCTGATCTTGGCGCACTGTGACATTGCCCAACGTGCTTAGGTAATTTGGTCCCTCAAATTGGGACACTTGTGACAGCTCAAAACTATAGGCACCAACATCATAGGCTTCGCCAACTTGCGCGACGCGAATATCTTCTTGTTGCCAGGCGGTAATAGCCGCAATACCAAAGATCGTGACGCCCATCCCGATGTGTGCCGTAGCCTTACCCCAATCGGCACCTGGTAGCCGCGCCAATCGCCCAAAGCGCGTGACAATACCTCCGCGCCCAGTACGGCCAAAGATATCAACAACGGCACCAGAAACGGTCCAAACACCAAGTGCCACTCCGATCGGGCCCAATGCGGACCTGCCTGACTGCATTGCATAGACCAGCGCGCCCAACGCAATCGCCAAAACAGCAAACGGCCACAGTCGTATCCAGACCTTTGACAGCAAGCTGCGTTTCCAAGACAGCATCGATCCCAATGGCAGCGCCAAAGCCAAGGCAACCATAAACGGCGTAAATGCTGCGTCAAAGAACGGCGCTCCAACTGACAGGGTGCGATCAAATGCTAGCTCCGCGATCAGCGGCCAAATTGTACCGATGAAAACGACAAAGGCGCTAACTGCCAGCAAGATGTTGTTTAGGATCAACCCACTCTCGCGGCTCACGACCCCAAACACACCCTTCGCTTCAAGCTGCCCAGCACGCGCCGCAAAAAGGACCAGTGCCCCGCCTGTAAAAATGCCAAAGATAATCAGGATGAACACACCGCGCTCAGGATCGTTTGCGAAGGCATGCACCGACGTCAGAACGCCGGATCGAACAATAAACGTCCCCAACAAAGAAAATCCGAACGCCAAAATGGCCAGTAAAACAGTCCAGCTTTTCAACGCTTCGCGTTTTTCGACGACGATGGCCGAATGCAGCAATGCGGCCGCAATCAACCAAGGCATGAAAGATGCGTTCTCCACTGGATCCCAGAACCAGAAACCGCCCCAGCCAAGCTCGTAATATGCCCACCATGATCCTAGCGCGATACCGATCGTCAGGAACATCCACGCAGCAAGCGTCCATGGGCGCACCCAGCGAGCCCAAGCGGCATCAACGCGCCCCTCGATTAGCGCAGCCACAGCAAACGAAAACGCCATACTCAGCCCAACATAACCAAGGTACAAAAATGGCGGATGAAACGCCAAACCAGGGTCCTGCAAAAGCGGGTTCAGGTCCAATCCGTTCAAAGGCGGCACTGCGAGGCGCGCAAACGGGTTCGATGTAAGTAAAATGAAAAGGTAAAAAGCCGCCGATATCGCGGCCTGCACAGATAAAACCCGTGCGCGCAATTTGTCGGGTAACCCGCCACCAAACCATGCAGCCGACGCACCAAACAGCGTCAGAATAAGCACCCAAAGTAACATTGAGCCTTCATGATTCCCCCAGACGCCGCTGATCTTATAAATCAAC
>OJHH01000092.1_pt1 | contig 23629 bp, 22 predicted proteins | sample 1594911 | NCBI WGS metagenome assembly OJHH01 (sample SAMN05416787, study PRJEB24817) | seawater metagenome | isolation source: Sea water | place: Canada:Atlantic | collected 2013-11
CTGGCCAGGCTCGCGCTCTGTGCCGGTTGTCCGTCAGCCAGCTCTTCATAGCTGGCCGGGGCGCGCTCGCCAAAAGCGCCCGCCACTTCCAGCAGCAATGCCCGCGGCCAGGCAGCCCGCGGGACATCGTCGCGCAGACCGCCACTATCAGTGCTTTCAGCAGCCGGGGGCATTGCATCTGCCGTGCCGCCCGTGGCGACCAGGGGCACCTGCATGCGCGTCAGTACGCGTTCGACCCCTGGGTAACCCAGCAGGCTGGCAATCAGCTGGCGCCGGTACAGCCAGCGCGACAACGCATAGAGACACACGCGTGGCAGCAGGCTGTAAACCAGCAGGCAGAGCAACAGGAAGCCCCACCAGCCGCGCATGCGCTCCAGGCGCTGCGCATCCAGCACCTGCAGGGCGGCGTGATAGCGGCTGGCACGCAACAGTTCCGGATCGATGGTTGCCCCCGGCAGCAGTTCCCGCCAGGGGCGCGCGAGCGAATTCACCAACCACTGCATGAATTGATCGCTGAGGGGATAGGTAGAGCCCCACACGAAACCGTAGTTATCCACCGCGGGCAAGACAATAAATGCGACCGCCGCGCCTGCGGCGAACAGGGCACCTACGGTCTGTCCGTGGCGTAAAAAAAGCAGGCGCAAAAGCGGCTGTGCTTCACGCAGCGCCCGGCTATCCGGCCAGCGACGGCGCAACACCCAGCGCATGGGCTGTACCGGCGACGCCGGCGGCACTCGGCCGCGCAGTAACTGAAGCAGCGCAAGCAGGGACCCGGCCATCAACAGCCATTGCAGCCCAACAAACAGCAGCAGCCAGAACAACACATTGACCAACGCCTGGGTGCTGCCGAGCAACAAACCCGCCATGGCACCGAAGCCGGCGATCAGCGCGAGCACATTCAACAGTATCGCCGGGTTGGCACCGCCGGCCCAGGCGGGCTGGTGATGCGCATCGGGATCGACCGCGTGCAGCCAGCAGCGTAGCCGTTGCCAGTCGCCCTTGTCACTGCAGCCCTGGCCAATCTCCCGGTCGCGCTGGCGCAGCTGATCCAGCGGCAAGTCCCGGTCGTGCTGGAGCTGACCGGCAAGGTGGTAGAGATCACTGATGTCGGGAGACGCGATGGCCATGTCCTCGGTGTTCGCTGGCTGCACTGACGTGTACGATACAGGCAATCCACCCTGAACGGGAACAGGCATGACTGCGAGACACTCTGACCCCTGGCCTATCCGCTGGGACCTGTTGGTGCGCTACCGCTACATCGAAACCATTGCGCTGTGGGAAGGTCGGCTGACCACCCGCCACCTCTGCGAGACATTCGGCATCGGTCGCCAGCAGGCGAGCAAGGATATCAATCGCTACATCCGGGATATCGGCCCCGGCAACCTCGTCTACGATGCATCACTCAAGGGCTACATGCCGGCACCGGAATTCCGACCGCGGGTAACCGAAGGTGTTGCCGACGAATACCTGCACCTGATGGCGCGCAACAATGAATTGTCCAATGTGTTTGAGTCGCTGGCGCTGAACGTGGCGAACATCGAGGTGCTGCGGGTGCCGGTACGCGATGTGCGCCCCGAGGTTCTGCGCCCCATTATGCAGGCGGCGCGCCAGCGCAAGCGTCTGGAGGTGGACTACGTTTCCCTGCACAACCCCGACCGCGAGGGGCGTATCATTGTACCGCATACGCTCGTGTTTACCGGCTTGCGCTGGCATGTGCGCGCCTGGTGCGAGAAGAACCAGGCCTATCGCGATTTTGTGCTCAGCCGCTTTCGCGACATTCCTGAAATACTGGATGATTCCAGCCAGGGCGTGGAACAGGATGACGACTGGAACACCCACGTGACCTTGCGGGTTGTGCCCGACCCGCGTCTGAACCCTGCCCAGCAACAGGTTGTGGCGACCGACTACGGCATGCAGGATGGCGCTCTGGACATTACGGTGCGCGGGCGACTGGTCCCCTACGCCCTGAAACTCCTGCACATCGACCCCGAACCGACACTGGCGGACCCCATGGCGCAGCAGATCGTGGTGGAGAACCGGGCGCAACTGGCGCCCTGGCTGTTCAGCGCAGGGTGAGGATGATTTTCCCGATGTGGGCACTGCTCTCCATGAGCTCGTGCGCCGCCGCCGCATCCTGCAGCGGGAATGTTGCCGCAATCACGGGGCTGATATCACCGCTCTCCAACCGCGGCCAGATGTGCTCAAGCAATTGAGCGGCGATGGCTGCTTTTGCCTCGGCGGACTGTGGGCGCAAGGTCGAGGCGGTGAGCGTCAACCGCTTCAGCAATACCGGCACGAAGTTGACCGCAGCCTCGAACCCGCCCTGGAACGCGATATTCACGATACGACCATCGGGGGCGGCCAGACGAATATTGCGGTTGATGTAATCGCCACCCACCATATCCAGGATGACATCCACTCCAGCACCACCGGTGCGCTCCTGCAGCACGGTTTCGAAATCGTCGTTACGATAGTTCACCGCAAGGTCAGCTCCGAGTTCTACGCAGGCAGCGCATTTCTCGGCGCTGCCTGCCGTGGCGTACACCGTCGCCCCCGTCGCACGCGCCATCTGAATGGCGCTGGTGCCGATACCCGAACTGCCACCGTGCACCAGCAGACTCTCGCCGGCCTGCAATCCGCCGCGCATGAACACATTGGTCCACACCGTGAAGAAGGTTTCCGGCAGGCCGGCGGCGGCAACAAAGTCCATGCCCGCGGGCACAGGCAAACACTGCCCGGCCGGCGCCACGGCCTGCTCCGCGTAACCGCCGCCATTGGTCAACGCACACACACGGTCGCCCACCTGCCAACCGGTCACGCCCGCACCGACAGCTGCCACCTCACCGGCAACCTCCAGCCCCGGCAGGTCCGAGGCGCCGGGGGGCGCCGGGTAAAGCCCCAGGCGCTGCATCACATCGGGCCGGTTTACCCCGGCCGCAAACACGCTGATCAGCAATTCACCGGCCCTGGCAACCGGTGCCTCCCGCTGCGCCGCTTTCAATACAGCCGGTGCCCCGGGCTCACTGATTTCAATGCACTGCATACACGACTCTGCTCCGAAGGCTTATGAGGTGAATTTCTTCATGATATCCACCGGCAGTGGGAAGACAATGGTCGAACTCTTGTCGCCGGCAATTTCCACCAGGGTCTGCAGGTAACGCAGTTGAATGGCTGATTCTTCCGTAGCCAGCATCTTGGCGGCCTCCGCCAGTTTTTCGGCTGCCTCTGCCTCGCCCATGGCGTGAATCACCTTGGCGCGCCGTTCGCGCTCAGCCTCCGCCTGCTTCGCAATTGCACGCACCATGGACTCGTTGAGATCGACGTGCTTGATCTCCACGTTGGCCACTTTGACGCCCCAGGCCTCAGTCTGTTTGTCGAGAATCGACTGGATGTCGTCGTTGAGGCGGTCTCGCTCGGCGAGCATGTCGTCCAGGTCATGCTGGCCCAACACCGAACGCAGGGTGGTCTGGGAAAGCTGGCTGGTCGCCTCCAGGTAGTTTTCCACCTGAATAATGGCCCGCTCCGGGTCTACCACACGGAAGTAGATCACAGCGTTGACCTGCACCGACACGTTATCGCGGGAAATCACGTCCTGCGTGGGCACGTCCATTACCAGCGTACGCAAATCCACCCGCACCATCTGCTGCAGTACCGGAATGATCACGATCAAACCGGGTCCCTTGACCTTGTAGAAGCGGCCCAGCATGAAAATCACGCCGCGCTCATACTCGCGCAGCACCCGGAACATCGACAGCAACAGCACTATCGCCAGCACGATGAAAACGGCACTGAACATCTCGATCTCGAACATCAGGCTTTTCCTTCTGAGTTGATTTCTGCCGACTGTCGGCGAACCACCGCCGTCAGTCCCTCAATTGCCAGCACAACCACTGGCACATCCGCTTGCAGGGGCTCATCGCTGCGCGCATGCCAGAGCTCCCCATCCAGCCATATCCAGGCCTCGCCGTCATGCATGCGTGCCACGCGGGTACTGGTGCCCACCAGCCGCTGCACACCGGTCACCACGGCCCGCTTGCGCGCGCGCAGCACCATCCCCAGGGCAAAGACCAACAGGCCCACACTGAAGACGGTTACCGCCAGCACTATGGGCATCGCCAGTTGATAGGCAGGAAGCGTGGTATCCATCAGCATGATGGAACCGGTAACGAACGCGGCCGCGCCTCCCAGGCCCAGCACGCCAAAACTGGGCGCAAACGCTTCCGCCACCATCAGCGCCACACCGAGCAGGAGCAGCCCCATGCCGGCATAGCTGATGGGCAGCATCTGCATGGCATACAGCGCAATCAGCAGGCTCATGGCTCCGACGATACCGGGCAGGCCAATTCCCGGGTTATAGAACTCTATAACCAGGCCGTAAATACCCAGCAGCAGCAGGATGTAGGCCATATTGGGATTGGTGATCACGGCGAGGAACTCACTGCGCCAGTCCGGCGACTGCTGCACAATTTCCGCCCCCGCCGTGTTCAGCACATGCGCCTCGCCATCGACCTGCACGATGGTGCCATCAACATTCTGCAACAGCAGCGGGAGCGAATCGGCCAGCTGCTCGATAACCCCGGCGGTCAACGCATCTTCCGCCGACAGGCTAACCCCCTCGCGCACGGCGCGCTCCGCCCAGTCGCCGTTGCGGCCGCGCAGCTGCGCCAGGCTGCGAATATAGGCAACCGCGTCATTGACCACTTTGCGTTCCATGGCCGTGCCACCTGCACTATCGGGTGAGGTGGCTTCACCATCCTGTTCCTCGCCCTCGCCCGGCAATTCAGGCAAGCCCCCCCCTCCCAGCTGCACAGGCGTTGCCGCACCCAGGTTGGTGCCCGGTGCCATCGCCGCAATGTGTGTGGCATAGAGAAGATACGTGCCAGCGCTCGCCGCACGGGCGCCGCTGGGGCCCACATAGCCGAGCACCGGCAGCGGCGCGGCCAGCACCGCCTTGATCATGTCGCGCATGGCGCTGTCGAGTCCACCGGGCGTGTCGATACGCAGCACAACGGCTTCCGCGTCGGCGTCGACCGCCCGCTCCAGCGAGCGAATCGTATGATCCGCGGCCGCGGGGCCAATGGCGCCGTCGATATGAATGACCCAGACCTGCGCAGACGCAGCCGGCGCCAGCAAGGCGCAGACCAATGCCAGCAGGCACAGGAGATTGGAGTGATGACGCAGAGGAAGCCTGTTCATGGCACCCAGTATAGTGCAACGCGGGACGCTACGCCGAACTGCGGCCGTGCGCCACGCACTAGGGGTTCAGTAGCCGCAGCTCACCGTTCAGGTGTACGTCCCGCTGAGGAAAGGCGATGACCAGCCCCTCCTCGCGGAACAGCGCCTCGATCTGGAAACGCAGATCACTGCGGATCATGCGCAGCCCGCGCTCCGCGGTCGAATGCACCCAGAAATTCAGTTCGAATTCCAGTGAGCTATCGCCGAAATTATCGAATATCACCAGGGGCTCGGGTACTTTCAAGACATCGGGGTGCTCTTGCGCCACGCGATACATCAGGGTTTCGGTAAGCCGCACGTCGCTCTCATAGGCAACGCCCACACGCACGGCGGTGCGCACCAGATCATCCACCAGTGTCCAGTTGGTCACCGTATTTTCCAGCAGCTGGCTATTGGGTATGAGCAAGTGCACGCCGTCAACGCGACGGATACGTGTGGAGCGCGTGTTGATCGACTCCACAGTGCCGCGCACCTCACCCAACTCAAGAAAGTCGCCGATCTTGATGGGGCGCTCCCACATCAGGATCCAGCCGCTGATGAAGTTGTTGATAATGTTCTGTGCACCGAAACCAAAGCCGATTGCTACCGCGCCCGAGACAAAGGCAAAGGCCGCCAGCGGCACACTCAGCAGGTCCAGCGTGGACATGCCCACAATCGCCATGCCCAGAATGAGATAGGCGCGAAAAGTGAGCTGCACGACATTGGGGTCGATGCTGCGCTTGAGCATGCGTGAACGCAGGAAGCGGCCACTCCACAGCACAAAGAAAATTCCGCCGACCAGCAACGCCAGTACCGTCAGCACCTGCGCCATGGTGATACTGACATCGCCAAAAACGATTAGAGGCACCTGGAGGATTCGGTTAAGCTGTTCCATGCAGAGTTTCCTTGAAGGGTTGCGGATACATGATCAGGGCAAAATTACTCTCTTCGCAAGGGCAGTACCAGACCGGCGACGAAGCGTTGATCGCGCTTTGGCGCGAACAGGAGAACAGTACCCTCTGGCTGGACCTTGAAGGCGAACTCACCGCGGACAGGCAGGAGCTGCTCGCCGCACTCAACTGTGACCGACTGGCAGTGGCCGACTGTGTGCGCACCCGTCACCCGCCGAAAGTCGAAGAATTCGAGCACGACACCTTTATCCTCTTTCGCGGCATGACCAGCCTGGACGACGACCTTGAGCTGCAACCCATGCCGGTGGGGATGTGGGTGGGCAAGCGGCTGCTGATCACCACGCACCCGGGCACGGCGATCAGTGTAAACCACTTCTGGGACCACGAAGAACAGGAGTTGCTACTGAAGACGCCCAATGTACTGGCGTTGCGTATCCTGCACTATGTGGGCGGGCGCTATCTGGAAAAACTCATGGATTTTGAGGATACCCTCGCCGGGCTGGAAGACGCCCTGCTCACAGACCAGACCGATACCGTGATGAAGGAGCTGGTGGTCTACCGCTCCCGGCTGCGCAAGCTGTTGCGCATTTTCAACTACCACGAAGCCCTTGCCGAGCATATTCTCCACAGCGGTACCTCACACCTGGGTTCCGGCAAGGACAAGAGCCACCACGTGCGTCGCGACCTGTTCGACCGCTGCGAACGCCTGCAAACCCTGTGTTCCATGTACTACGAGATCTGCGGTGACCTGGTGGAGAGCCATATTTCCATCAGCTCGCACCAGCTCAACCAGACCATGAAGATTCTCACCATCATCACCGCTATTTTCGTCCCGCTGGGTTTTATCGCCGGCCTGTACGGCATGAACTTCCAGTACATGCCCGAGTTGCAATTCCGCTACGGATACTTCGTGATTCTGGGGCTTATGGCCGTCCTGGCGGTGGGTATGCTCACCCTGTTCCGGCGGGTGCGCTGGCTGTGAGCCTGCAATTCCCCCTTCACGGGCAAGGGCTTTAACGCTATTGTTCAGGCGAGAAAACACTATAACAACAGGTAAATCGTATGCGCCCAGTGAACCTCGCCGACGCCGGCTTCCTGATGATGGAGAAACGCCAGACCCCGATGCACGTTGGCGGTCTGCACCTGTTCAACTACCCCAAGGGAGTCGACCAGCGTAAATTCCTGCAGGAAATTCTCACCGCCCTGCGCACAGAAGAAGCGTATCGGCGCCCGTTCGGTGAGTACGTCACAACCGGCCGCGCCGGACCGCTGCGGCTCTACTGGGAAACCGACGACCATTTCGATATCGACTACCATGTACGACATTCAGCGCTGCCCCAGCCCGGCCGCTACCGCGAGCTCTTCATGCTCGTTTCACGCCTGCACAGTACTCTACTGGACCGTACCCGTCCCCTGTGGGAAACCCACCTGATCGAAGGGCTACAGAACAACCAGTTCGCGTTTTACAGCAAGGTGCACCACGCGGCCACCGATGGCGCCTCTGCGATGCACATGATGAATGCCATGTACTCAAAGAGTGCGCGTACCCGGGCAAGCCACTCCGCGCTCTCACACGAGGCCTATGAACGCTACAAGTCCCAGCGACTGCCTCCGGCACCGGGCCGCATTGAACCACGGGGACGGGAATTGAAAAACGTGTTGGAAGCACTGCGCCAGCAGTACGACACGACCACCAGCCTGATGAGTGCATTCCGTCAATTCGGGGGCGCCTTTTTCGGTCGCAGCGGCGGCCTCTCAGTGCCCTGGCATCAGGTGCCTCGCACGTCTATCAATACCAACGTCACGGGTTCCAGGCGGTTTGTGGCGCAATCCTTTGACTTCGAGCGCGTACGCGGTGTCTGCAAGGCAACCGACGCCACCGTAAACGACGTAGTGCTGGCCATGTGCGCCGGTGCCCTGCGTCGCTACCTCGCAAGCCAGCACGAGCATCCAGCGCACTCCCTGAAGGCCATGGCCCCGGTGTCGCTGCGCGACGACAACGACCTCGACTCGTCCAACGCCGTCGGTTTCATAACAGCCGACCTGGCCACCGACATTGCCGACCCGGAACAGCGTCTGCGCAAGATCCAGGCCTCCATGGCGGCCGGTAAAGACCTGCTGCGCGGCATGTCCCAGCGGGAGGCGACGCTGTTCATGCAGATCACCCAGGTACCGGCCCTGCTCTCATCGGTGCTCGGGCTGGCAGGCCACTTCCCCGCTTTCAGCACTGTCATCTCCAATGTGCCGGGGCCACGCGAGCAGCTTTACTGGAATGGCGCCAGCCTGGAGGGCGTCTATCCCGCTTCCATCGTCTTCGACGGCTTCGCCATGAACATCACTCTGGTCAGCTACCGCAAACAGCTGGACTTCGGTATCGTGGCCTGCCGCCGCTCCATACCGCAAGTACAGCGCATCATCGATTATCTGGAAGAGGCGCTGGTGGAGCTGGAAGAGCTCGCCGGTCTGCGCACAGCACCGCGGCGCAAACCGCCAACCAGAGCGAAGTCGTCAGCCGCCACCAAGCCCAAGAACAAGCCTGCAGCCAAAGCTAAAGCCGGCAAGGCTGCCACCAGGAAACCGGCTGCGCGCGCCAAACCATCGCGAGTCAGCAAACCCAAACTGGCGGGCACCGCTAACGCAAAAGGATGACACGGGAACAATGAGTAAACAGATACTGATTGGTGGGAACACCGACACGCAATGCGGGCTGTTGCCACGCTACGCCAACCGCCACGGCCTCATCGCCGGCGCCACCGGAACCGGCAAAACGGTGACCCTGCAATGTCTGGCGGAGAGTTTTTCCGACCGCGGCGTGCCGGTGTTCATGGCAGATGTAAAAGGTGACCTGTCAGGCATCAGCCAGGCAGGCACACCCCACCCCAAGGTGGATGAGCGCAACCAGCGCATCGGCATTACAGACTACCAGCAGCGCGGCTTCCCCGTGGCGTTCTGGGATGTCTTCGGCGAACTCGGCACGCCGGTACGCACGACTGTGACTGAAATGGGGCCCGCCCTGCTCACCCGCCTGCTCGACCTGAACGACACCCAGGAAGGCGTGATGAACGTGGTGTTCGAATTTGCCGACAGCGAAGGACTGCTGCTGGTGGATCTCGCGGACCTGCGCACCACACTGGAATACCTCGCCGAGCACGGCTCGGACCTCGGGGCGGGATATGGGGTGGCCAAGGCCTCGGTGAACGCCATCCTGCGCCGACTGCTGGTGCTGGAGCGCGAGGGTGGCCGCGCGTTCTTCGGCGAGCCCTCACTGGTGCTCAGCGATTTCATGCAAACCACCCGCGACGGACGTGGCGTTATCAACCTGCTCGCCGCCAACACGCTGATCCAGAGCCCGCGCGTTTACTCTACCTTCCTGCTCTGGCTGCTCTCGGAGCTGTTCGAAACGCTTCCCGAACTGGGCGATCCGGAGCAACCGGTGCTGGTGTTCTTTTTCGATGAAGCACACCTGTTGTTTCGCGACGTGCCACGCGCACTGCTGGAAAAAATCGAGCAGGTTGTGCGCCTTATCCGCTCCAAAGGTGTCGGCGTCTACTTCATCAGCCAGAGCCCCAGCGACATCCCGGATGCGGTGCTGGGGCAGCTGGGCAATCGCATTCAGCACGCGCTGCGAGCTTATACGCCGCGGGAACAGAAGGCGGTGCGCGTGGCCGCGCAGTCCTTCCGCGCAAATCCGGCGCTGGACACGGTCACTGCCATTACCGAGCTGGGCGTGGGCGAAGCGCTGGTGTCCATGCTGCAGGACAAGGGTATTCCCGCCCCGGTACAGCGTGTGCTGATCCGCCCCCCCTGCTCCCGCATGGGCCCTGCGACTGCGCAGGAGCGCGCCGCTGTACTGGGACACGACCCCAATCAGCGCATCTACGCCAACGCGGTGGACCCGCGTTCCGCTCATGAGGTGTTGCGCGAAAGAATCGAAGCCGCCAGCGCGCAACAAGCAGCAGATGCGGGAAAGAAGCGCGACAAATCTACCACCCGCAGTTCGAGTGGACGCCAGAGCACCAGTGAAGCGTTTATCAAGAGCATGGCGCGCAGTCTCGGCTCTGCCGCCGGCAGCAGCCTGGGGCGCAAACTGTTTCGCGGGCTGCTCGGCTCCCTGCTCAAGTGAGCCGCCCGCGGCGCGCCTGATGGAACTCTCCTTTGGTTCCAGCGGTCTACTGTTGACAATCGCCCTGTCATCGCCTGCGCGCTGCCGCGCGTAACAACCGCGACCTATTTCACAGGAGAGCTCTCATGCGCAATACCGCCAGGCTGGCAGCCATGCTGCTGGTTTCACTCATCACCGCCACGGCGGGCCATGCTCGCTCGGCCTACGCGCCCGACAAGGAAAATCTGGCCGTCGCGACCTTTGCCGGCGGCTGTTTCTGGTGTGTCGAGGAAGGTTTCGAGAAAATACCCGGCGTGGTGGAAGCCGTTTCCGGCTACAGCGGCGGCAAGGAAACCAATCCCAGCTACGAACAGGTCTCCGCGGGCCAGACCGGTCACACAGAAGCGGTACAGGTGTACTACGACCCCGCGGTAATCACCTACGAAGGCCTTGTAGAAGGCTTCTGGCGTTTCGTGGACCCCACCGACAGCGCCGGACAATTCGTTGACCGCGGACGCCAGTACCGCCCGGCCATTTTCTACCATTCACGGGAACAGCAACGTATCGCGCAAACATCGCGGGATGCGCTGGAGGCCTCGGGTCGTTACGACGAACCGGTTGTGATTGAAATAGCGCCCTTCACGACCTTCTACGATGCCGAGACCTATCATCAGGACTACGCCAGCAAGAATCCGCTGCGTTACAAGTTCTACACCTTCAACTCCGGCCGCTATCAATTCATTGACCGGGTGTGGGGCGACGACCAGACGCTTGATTTCTCGCGTTTCCAGCCCAGCACAAACAGTGAAGGCAAACAGGCCGGTTTCGATCCCGCAACCTTCACGCGCCCGTCGGACGCCGCCTTGCGACAGCAGCTGAGCGCAGAACAGTTTCGCGTAGCGCGCGAGGGCGGTACCGAGCGCGCGTTCAACAACCCCTACTGGGATGAGAAACGTGCCGGTATCTACGTCGATATCGTTTCCGGCGAACCGCTGTTCTCCTCTCGGGACAAGTACGTTTCGGGAACCGGTTGGCCGAGCTTTACCCAACCTATCTCGGGCGACAGCGTTGTAGAGAAAGATGACAGCAGTTTTTTCATTTCGCGCACCGAGATACGCAGCCGCCATGCCGACTCACACCTCGGTCATGTATTTGACGATGGCCCTGCACCGACTGGCCTGCGCTACTGTATGAATTCGGCTGCCATGCGCTTTATCCCGCTTGAGGAGATGGCCGCGCAAGGCTACGGCGACTACATTGCTGCCGTTACCGGCGAGGGGTAACCCAAGCAATGGAGCAGCGCCAACCCCAGCCGCCCCTGAGCAGCACGCCGCTCACGAGCTACCAACGACTGCCCTGGGCACTCTGCACCGCCATTATCCTGCTGCAGTGCAGTTTCTGGGCGGCCGGTGTCACCGGGGGGCTGTGGAAAGCTGTGCTGGCCGCGCTGGAAATGGCTCTGCTCGGTGGCTTGCTGTGGAACGGCTGGCGCATTCACAGGTGGGTACATCGCACCAGCGAGGCACAAGCGCGCTCGCGTGCGGTCGCCGACCTGACGGTGTTCGGGCTGGCTGTCTGCCTGCTTGGCGACGCCGTGAACCGCAATGTGCCCGCGCGTTTTTACAGCTACGACAACGTTGTACAGCACAGCTACCTGGCGGATTCCGTCTGGTTCTTTTTCCCCGGTTATGCGCTGCTGATCGCAGCCGTGTGGCTGGCGACTGCAGGCCGAGTTAGCCCCGTGTGGCGGGCTCTGTCATTGGCCGTGGCCGCTGCCGGTGGCGGCTTCGCATTCAGTCAGGTACTGCTGCCCGGCACTGCGACCTACATCGCCTGGCTGACGGGCGCCTATTCAGTCCTGATTGCACTCATGCTGCCCTGTGCACTTTGGATCTGGCTGGCGTTTGGCCGCAGCGGCCGCTGGGTGGCGCTTGGTGCTGCATTGGCCACAGCAGCCGATGGCCTGATCGGCCAGTTCTGGCTCTACGGCAGTGGTTACTACCCGGGCATCGCCTACGCCAACTTCATGCTCTACTTTGTTTCCCAGGCCCTGCTGCAACAGTTGCCGCTGCTGGCTCAGAACTCGTATTCCAGTACCCCGCGCAGGGTGTAGTCTGCCGTGGTGGCATCCAGCCCCCACACCACGCCCGCTTCCCAACGCAGCGCTTGACGGCTTCCCAAACGGGCCACGCCCTGTAACATCGGGCCGAGTGCGCGGGTATCCTCGCCAAGGTACAACTCAAGCGCAGGCTCGAGCAACGGGGAGTGCCGGTAGCGCGCCTGCAATGCGACGGCGGTTTCGAACTCGTCTTCGATATCGTCACCCCATTCATAGATCACACCAAGATTGGCGGTTGCGCTGAAGCGCCCCAGTTCGCGCTCCAATAACAGTGTGGTCGCGTACTCCCAGATCTCTTCGTGCCGGTATTTTTCCAGTTCGAACAGCACGCCGTAATCGAGCAGGAATTCACCCTGCTCCGAGAGTTGCCACAGCGCCTCCAACTCCCAGGCGTCAACACTGAAGGCACTATCACTGCCTTCGCGTCCTATCAGGTAAGCCTCGGCAAACAGAAATTCCGACACCGCCCGACCCAGGCCCACGCGATGTGTCGACTGACGCGCTTCGACGCTGGACGGTGCGTTGTGCGCCTGCACCGCGCGCCACTCCAGCTCCCACTCAAGCTGCTCTACGTAGGGGTGATACACTTTGTCCACAACGCTGCCATCCGCCAGCACCCCGGCAGACGATGAAATGCCCATCATCAGGGATATTCCCCAGCGGTTAATCCTGAACGGCATGTTTCGCCCTCCCCGTACTGCCCCACCAAAGCGCAATACCCGCCAGCAGCAGACAGCCCAGGTAAAGGCTCACCTGCAGCGGACCGGGGGTCGCTTCGTAACCCAGTACCGCGTAAAGCAATTCGCCCACAAACGACTGCTCACTGAGCAGTGCCGAGCTGTCCCACAGCGGGGACTGGTCCGGCAGCCAATCGACTTGCTCCAGCAACATCGTGGCCTGCATGATCATCCCCGCGCCAATCAGTGCCAGCGTGGCGCAGCAGGCCGGCAGCGTCCAGCGCTGGGGCACGGCCCGCAGGGCACCGTAGACCAACACGCCAGCGCTGATACCGATCCCCATGCCCAGCGCACTACCCGCCCACACGGCAGCGGCGTGTTCGCCGAGTGCAGCAAAGGCCCGCACATAGATATGAATCTCGGCGCATTCGCGCACAATGGCGCAGGTGATTGCCAGGGTCATCAACAAGGTCAGCCATTGCCGTTGTCCCTCGGCGCTACAAGCGAGCACAAGAATAGGCAGCAACAGCAGGTACACGCCGGCTTGCAGACTGGCGTTGAGCACTTCCTGGCCAGCACCGTCCAGGGCATCGGTAATCACCGCCAGAAACGAGGCGTACAACGCCACACCAATAGCCGCCAGCGGCAGCGCCAACCAGAGCCAGCGCTGCCCCAGATGTACCGAACGCGCCAGCGCCAACAGTGCACTGACCAGTACCGCTGCCTCGAGCACCTCCCGCAACACGATCACCACCGAATTAAGAAACACGTTGACGCCTCATTCAACCACCACCCTGCCCTGCGCCGTGCGCGGGTTGAACTCGCCAAAAAACGGGTAGACACCAGGAGCGAGGGGCCCGATGAATATATTGGCCTTGTTGCCGCCGAGAATGACTTTTTCGCGATTGAGCTCGTAACTCTCGAACTCCTCAGGAGTAGCGTCGCGGTTGTACACCACGAGCTTGACCTTGGTATTGGCCGGAATACTGATTTCCTCCGGAATGAAAAGATGATCGCGTATCTCCAACTCAATAACCGGCGTTGCTGCCTGCGCCGCATTGACCACCAGCAGACACAAGGTCACAGACAGGTATCGGCAGAAAATTCTCACACGGATACCACTGTGCTGGGAAAGCGCACAACAACCGCCAGGCCGCTGCCCAGCGGGCTATCCGCGAGCTGCACCTGCGCACTGTGCAACTGCACAATATGCTGGGTGATGGCCAGCCCAAGCCCGGCGCCTGATATGTCTTCGCCTGCTCGTGCACCCACCCGGTAAAACCGCTCAAACACACGCTGCCGCTCGCTGGATGGGATCCCGGGGCCGCTATCGGCCACTTCAAGTGTTGGCGTGCCATCGCGGTAGCCAGCAAATACCGTAATTTCACCACCCGCCGGGGTATATTTACGCGCGTTATCGAGCAGGTTGCGTATAAGAATGGCGAGCATTGTTTCATCACCCTGCATCGTCGCAGGCTCGCCCTGCAGGGAGAGCGACTGCTGACGCGCCTCGAATGCCGGCCACAATTCTGCCGTTACCCGCTGTGCCAATGTGTGCAGGTCGATGGCGTGAAAGTTCGCCGTGATCAATTCCGGCTGTGTGCGCGCAAGGTCCAGCAGCTGTTCGACCAGGTGATGCATGCGTTCGATGCCCTCGTTGGCGTGCTGCAGGGCACTGCTTCCCGCGGGAACCTCGCTTTCCAGATTGTGCAGATGAATCTTCAGCGCGCTGATGGGCGTGCGCAATTCATGCGCCGCATGGGAAGCGAAATGTTTTTCCCGCTGCAGTGCAGCTGCCAGGCGCAGCAGAAGCCCATTGGTAGAGCTGATAACCTGCTGCAGCTCGGCCGGCGGATCCGCGTAGTCCAGGGGCGCCAGATCATCACTCGCCTTGCGATTGATCTGCGCACTGAGTTCGCGCAGAGGTGCAAGGCCCCAACCCACCAGCACCCAGATCAGCAGTGCCGCAACCGGTAGCCAGAGCAGCAGGGGGATGACCGACTCCAGCACAACGCTCTCCGCCAGGGTGTGGCGAACATCCGCGCGCTCTGCCACCATTCCCCAGCGCTGCCCGCCCATCGAGACCGTCAGGGTGCGCCAGCGAAAGCCGTCGAAATTGGCATAGCGATAGCCCTCCTCGAACGCAGTAACAGGCGACTCCGGTGCCGCAGCCGAGCGCAACACGGGGTGTTCACCGTCCCATATCTGGAAAACAAATCCCTCCACGCCGCCACCCAACGTTTGCCCGCTGCTTTCACTGGCACCCAGGCCAACGAGAATTTCCGCTGAATATTGCAGCTGCGCATCCAGCAGAGCTTCGGCCTTGTCCATGCTCGCGCGATAGCCATTCAGCGCCGCGACAAACGACACCAGCGTAAACGCAGCAACCAGCATGGTAACCAGCGAACGACGAATGGACTTCATTGCCGTGGCACGGTGTAACCAATACCCCGTACGGTCTTGATAAAGTCGTCCGGGAGCTTCTTGCGCAAGTGGTGGATATGCACCTCCAGTGCGTTGCTGCTGACTTCTTCGCCCCAACTGTACAGACGCCCCTCCAGCGCTTCACGAGTCAGCACTTTGCCCACACTTTCCATCAGCGCTTTGAGCAGCATGTACTCGCGGCGCGGCAGGTCGACCGGCTGTACGCCGATCAATACCGTATGCGCAGCCGTATCGAGCGCAACAGCGCCAACCGTGAGGCAGCTGTTGGAAGCAGCGCTGGACAGACGTCGCTCAATCACCCGCAAGCGGGCGGCAAGTTCCTTTACGTCAAACGGCTTGGCCATGTAGTCATCGGCGCCGCGATCCAGTCCGCGCACTTTATCCTCGGCACCGTCGCGCGCGGTCAACAACAACACTGGCAGGCTGCGATTGGTTTCGCGCAGCGCACTCAGTACCTGCAAGCCGTCCATGTCGGGGAGGCCGAGATCGAGCACTACCATGTCGGGCGGCTCGGCACGGACTGCAGCCAGGGCGTGGGCTCCGCAAGCGACATGATTTACGGCAAAACCTTCACGGCTTAACGCCGCCTGCAGGCCTGCCGCGAGTGATCTGTCGTCTTCAACCAGAAGGATACGCATGGACTTAGTCTACTCGCCGACTCCCTTGCCAGCCAGCGCATGGCGCCGAATCACCGGCAACTGTTTCACCAGTGATTTCTCTACCAGAGAAGGAAACAGACCATTGAGTTTGATGAAAAATCGCTCCGGCCAACCGACGAAGCGCAGGCCACGGCCCGAGTGCAAGAGCGCCAATAATTCCCTGGCTACACGCTCGGGTTCATCTACCGCAGTACCCAGCTCCGCGTTCATCGCGGCCGTGGGCCCGGCATTCATCTCCGTTGCCGTGGCCCTGGGAGCCAGGTAATGCAGCGTGACCCCAGTGCCGGACAGCTCCCGACGCAGTGCCTCGGTGAGCCCCCGCAGACCGAACTTGCTGGCGCTGTACGCGGCGTATCCCGGAAAACCGATGCTACCGAATGCGGAACCGACGTTGACGACCCAGCCACCGCGCGCCTGCAGAATGGGCAATAAGCCCTGCACCAGAAGCATCGGCACCATCAGGTTCAGTTCCAGCGTCTGACGCCACTGGGCCTCAGTCTGCTCGGCAAACAATCCGAAATGATTCACCCCGGCATTATTGATCAGCCCGTCCGCTTCCTGCCCTGCCGCGATCACGGCTGCGCGGCCCTCGTCGCTGGCGAGGTCGGCCACCACGATGCGATGCCCTTCACCGGGAAGCGTCTTGCTGAAGGCTTCCAGCACCTCGCCATTGCGTGACACCAGGATCAGCGCAGCGCCCGCCTGTGCCAACGCCCGTGCCGATGCCTGGCCGATACCACCCGCCGCTCCCGTGAGTACAATACGTTTACCTGCGACACGCATAGCGCCCCCTACGCCGCCAGACGCTGTGCCTGATCGGCGCTGACGCTGCGGAACACGTCCGCGTATAGATGATAGAAAATTCTGGCACAGTGCAGGATCTGTCGCTGATCTTCAGGCGGCTCAATGCGATTCATCAGGTTTTCGAAGAACTGTACGTGCTCGATATCCAGCGCACCATGGGAGCGCAGATAGCTGAACGCCTTGCGCGGCAGGCCGGTCGACCCTGCGATAGCATCCGCAGCGCTGTCGGCGACACGAATGGATGTACCCTCAAGTACGTGGACCATGCCGAAGAACCCCACCGGATTGACTCTATCAATCACGTGGTAGGCATAGGCTACCATCAGTTCTGTGGCACGGTTGGGCGTGCTCATGCGGGCGCGGTCGCGGTCGTAGCCACAGGCTTCGATGTCGTTGAGAATCCACTCCTGATGGCCGATCTCTTCTTCGACGTACTCGGCGAGCGCCGTGCGCAGCCACTCCTTTTCCGACGGCATGCGCGAGCCGGCAGCCATCAGCAGGGGCACCGTGTGGCGTACATGATGGTAGGCCTGCACCAGAAATGCGACATAGCGCTCAGTGGTCAACTGCCCCCCCAGTGCATCCTGCACTAGCGGGGTAGCAACAAGCGCCTCCCGCTCGTCGCGGGTGCTGTCCTGCAGGGTTTGGAAAAAACCATTGCCTGATGTGTTCATGGTGCCAAGCACTCCTTTTCGGGTAAATAACACTGGGCAAGGCGCGCCGCAAATTGCTCCGCAATGCGTGCCCTACAGGGCCGCCCATTTTCCGTAAGCAATCCGTTGTCCGCAGACAACGGGGATGCCAGGCGGATCCAGTCCTGCACGCGGGCGTAGTCCGGTAGCGCTGCATTCGCCGCCTCGATACTTGCGTTAATCTGGGCGTTACTGATGTCCTGGCGCGCAGGGTAAACGAGAGCCACGCAATAGGGACGAGCGTCACCCAGTACCACGGCCTGTAACAGGCAACCGTCGGCAAGCAGCTCGCTTTCCACCCATTCCGGGGAAATATTACGTCCATAGCTGCTGATCAGCAGGTGTTTGCGCCGACCGGATACCGTCAGGAAGCCCCGGGCGTCCAGCTGGCCAAGGTCACCCGTTGCCACCGGCCCTGACCCCCAGCTCGCAGGGTCGCCCAGGTAACCCAGAAAGCGATTTCCGTCGACCATGAGCTCACCGTCTCGCACGCTGACCTTTACATGCGGCAGGACGCGACCACTGCTTCCCGCATGGTCCGCAGCCGGCGTGTTGAGGCTGACCACTGAGGCACATTCAGATAATCCATAGCCCTCGTACACCGGCAGGCCCCCCTCGCGTACCCGATGCAGTAGTTCCGGCGCCACCCGCGCACCGCCCACGGCGACAAAAGCCAGTGCAGGCGGAGGCTGCCAGCCGGCCCGCAAGGCCCGGTCAAACAGCGTAAGCAATTGTGGAATCACAATCAGCGTGTGCGGGTTCCATCGCGATATGGCTGACAGCAGTCGCTGAGCATCGACACCCGAACTGCCCGCCAGCCCCAACTCCGTGGGCGCAGACAGGATGATGCTGCCACCCGCGAGCAACGGCATATAAACGCCGGCAATATTCTCCAACAGCGTACTCAGCGGCAGGATCGACAAGTGGCGAGGGGCTGAGAGCCCAACAGCAGCCTGCAGCGACTGCGCCACGCGCAAGCACTGTTGCGTCGAGAGACAAACCCCCTTGGGGCTACCGGTGGAGCCGGAGGTGAAGGTGATTTTCGCCGTACCTGGCGGGATCGCGCCACCGGCGTTCGTGGCAAGCGGTGCCATAGTCAACCCGGTGAACAGGGCTTCGTGACGGCCTGCTATAGCCACCCCCGACAGTGCGTCACGTAGTGCGTCAAGTAGTCCGGCACTGACCACAATTGCCTCCGCGCCGGACGCCTCAAGCACATGCGCACGCTGGCTGGCACTGAAAAATGTAGGCACCGGCACCAGGCAAACACCCGCCACTTGTGCAGCCAGATCAACGCGAACCCAGTTGGGCGCATTGTCTGCCAGCAGCGCGAGCCGCCGGACACCCCGCGCACGGAACACCCCCGCCAATTGCTCCACGTCATGCCAGAGCGCCGCGGCGCTCACCGCCTCATGCCCGTCATCCAACACGGTGGACTGTGGCTGCTGCGCCGCGCGGTGCGCCAGTGCTGCAGTGAGTACGTTCACCCGGCGTGGTTGCGGATAGTGGTGGCAAGGGCCGATATCATGGCCGCATGGCGCTCAAGCTCAGCGGCCATCGCCGGACGCGCGCAAGCCTGCTGGTGGGTGAGCAGCATATCGCCGATCATCACCTGCGGGTCACCCTCGTAATAGCGACCCCAGTCTTGCGCCGCGCCACCCAGACGCTCCGGTCGGGCCGGAGCCACGGCCTGCGGCGTAAAGCCGCTGCGACGGATAGACAGACGCACCGCACGATTGGCAGCGAAAACCAGATAGCGGATGCCGGCCGCATGAATTGCAGCCGTTACCAGTACATACAGTAAAGCGCCCTGCCCCGGCGCAGAGGCGGCCAGATTACCCAGCTCCAGAATATCGCCGCGACAACTGGCACCGCCGTGCAGCGTATCCACAGCAGCGGTGACAGGCACATCCAGGTACTGCTCGCAAAACAGAGCGCCGTGGTTGCCGCTGCGCAAACCGAGTGCGGCAAACAGGGTTCCCTCCCGCTCCAGGCTGCAAAGCAGGGGCAGAAACGACAACACGCGCGCATCCCAGGCTGCCTGGAACACACTGGAAATATAACGCTCGACACGCTCACGCCGGGGATCAAGTCCCTCACAAGCATTCAGCATGAACGGTTCCGTCACCGGCGCGGTGGCCTGCAGTACCGTCAGTGTGCCGCCGCCCAGGGCGTTATGCAGAGAAGCTGTCACAGGCCTACCTCACAATGCTCTCGATGAAGTGCAGTGTGAGGTGCGAAACTTAGAGAAACCTTAACACATGGAAGATTTCTCTACTCCAGTGCAGCCCTAGTGTCGCTTGCGCCGCCGCTGCGGCTTGGTTACCGCCGCCGGGGTTTTAGGATAGCGCGGCAACTTGCCCCCCGAAAGGTAGCGGTGTATCGACTCCTGCGAGCGGATCATGGCGCCTTTTGCGCGCCGCGGCACATAATCGTTCACCTGGTGCTGGTCGATGATGCGCGCCTTGACGTTGTCGTGCCACTGCTGATCGAGAATATCCTGCAATACCCGCTGTGCCGCCGGATCGCGGATGGGGCACAGCACCTCAACCCGGTAGTCGAGATTGCGCGTCATGAGGTCGGCGGAGCCCAGCAGGTAGCGAGGATTGCCACGGTTGTAGAACACGTAGGCACGAGGGTGCTCCAGGAAACGGTCGACAATACTGATCGCCTCGATGTTCTCGGAAATCCCGCGCACACCCGGTAGCAGTGAGCACATGCCGCGAATAATCAGCTTGATCGTTACGCCCGCATCGGACGCCTCATACAGTTTCATCACCAACTGGTTGTCGACCAGGTTATTGCACTTGAGAGTCATCTCGGCGCGGTAACCGGCACGCGCGTTGGCAATTTCCTGTTCTATAAGATGCATGAGGCCAGGCCGCGTACTGTGGGGCGACACCAGCAGGGTTCGGTAGCGCGGGCGCTTGTAGGTGAACTGCAGGAAATCAAACACATCGTAGATGTCGCGGCCGATATTCTGGTCGTAGGTCAGCAGGGTGAAGTCGGTGTACAGGCGGGCGGTCTTCTCGTTGAAGTTACCCGTGCCGATATGACTGTAATAGCGCACCTGGCCCTCTTCACGGCGCTCGATGAGTAGCAGTTTGCTGTGCACCTTGAGACCCGGGATACCGAAAATCACATCGATACCGTTCTCGGTCAGACGCTGTGCCCAGCTGATGTTCGCAGCTTCGTCAAAGCGTGCCGCCAGCTCCACCACGGCGAGTACGCGCTTGCCGTTCTGCACGGCATTGACCAGTGCATCAATCACGCGGGAGACCTTGGCAACCCGGTACAAACAGATCTTGATGGTCGACACGGTGGGGTCCAGTGCGGCCGTCTTGAGCAAATCGATAATGTAGTCGAACGGATGGTAAGGGTAGTAAAGGAACACGTCCCGTTCGCGAATGTTGTCGAACAGGCTGCCCGGCTGGTCCAGGCGCGGCAGGCGAATGGGCGGCAGGGGGCGGAATTCCAGGTACTTCGGCCCGACGTTGGGAAAGGACATGAAATCCTTGGAATTGTGGTAACGCCCGCCTGGAATCAGGCTGTCGTATTTACCAAACCCGAAGCGCGAGCAGAGATAATCCAGCAAACGCTGTGGCATGGCGGCGTCGTAGACAAAGCGCACCGCTTCTGCCTTGCGCCGTTGTTTGAGGCTGGTCTCCATTTTGTCGATCAGGCTCTCGGTGATACCGGGGTCGATCTCCAGCTCGGCATCGCGCGAAAACTTAAAGCAGTAGGCCGCCGTTTCGTCGATGTGGAACACGCCGCGAAACATCTGCGGCAGGCAGAAGCGGATGACGTTGTCCAGCGCGATAAACACCTTGCCCGCACGCCCCTTGCGCTTGGGTATCTGCACGAAGCGGTCAAGCCGGTCCGTGGGCACTTCCACCACCGCGTAGTTGTAGTCCTCACCCGAACGTATATCCAGCGCCAGATAGATGGACTCATCGTTCAGTGCCGGGATCGCCTGCCCATCGCGCAACAAAATGGGCTCCAGCTCGGGCAACACCGTGCGCGTGAAATAGGCCTGCACAAACGCCGCCTGCCCCGCGTCCAGCTGGCGCTCGTTGACCATGTAGATCTGGCGTGCCCGCAAATCGCGCAACACCACGTTGTAGGTTTTTTCGAAGTGCTTCTGCAGTTCCACCACCCGCTTGACGATGGCCGCGAGCAGATCCTTGGCCCGCTGTTTGGAGGCGGCATCGGAAACGGTTATCAGCCGGCGCACCTCCGCCACGCGCACACGGAAAAATTCATCCATGTTGTTGGAGAAAATACCCAGGTAGCGCAGCCGCTCGATGACCGGCACGGTTTCATCAGCCGCTTCCTGCAACACCCGCGCATTAAAGGACAGCCAGCTGATTTCCCGCGGAATGAACAGATTCTCGTCGAGGTCCGCCAGCCGTCTCTGCAGGGAATTGTGGGGGTCCGCCATTTCGTCACCTGCCCGCAGGCAGCCTCAATAAAAAGGTGCCAGTCTAGCGCGCCCGCAAGCGCAGTAAAGCCGCTTTGTGGACGCTGTTGATGAAACTTTTATGACAGCCGTTCAGGCGTAGAACCAGTAGGCCACAACAATTGCAGCCACAATGCCCGCGGCGTCCGCGGCAAGCCCGCAGCCCAGTGCGTGACGCGCGCGACGGATGCCCACCGCACCAAAGTAGACCGCCAGGGTATAGAACGTGGTTTCAGTGGAGCCCTGCAGCGTGGCGGCCAGGCGCCCCTGGAATGAATCGACGCCGAAGGTGTTCATGGTATCGATCATCATGGCGCGCGCCCCGGAGCCGGACAGGGGCTTCATCAAGGCCGTTGGCATCGCATCTACCCACAACGTATCCATGCCCAGGGCGTCCACCCCACTCCGCAGCAGCATCAGCACCTGGTCGAGGGCACCGCTGGCGCGGAACACGCCGATTGCCACCAGCATGGCCAGCAGGTAGGGAATAATGCCGATTGCCGTCTCGAAGCCCTGCTTGGCACCCTCGATAAACGTGTCATAAACGTTGACGGCTCGCCGATGCGCAACACCAGAAAAAGAACAATCAGGCTCACGATCAGCAGGTTGCTGACAAGGCTGGACTGGCGCTGTAACTCCTCGGCACCGAGCGTCGAGAACCAGCCCACCAACGCCAGCAGCACAGCGAAAGCACCACCCAGAAATCCCAATACGACGGTGTCGCGCAGGCGAATACGTTGCACCCAGGCGGTGACCAGCAACCCGGCCAGCGTTGAGCAGCTGGTCGCTATCAGAATGGGAATGAACACCGCGGCGGGGTCTGCCGCACCCATCTGCGCCCGGTAGAGCAGAATAGTCACCGGGAACAGTGTTACCGAAGAGGTATTAAGCACCAGAAACAGTATCTGCGCGTTCGTCGCCACATCGGGCTGTGGGTTCAGGGTTTGCAGGTCTTTCATGGCCTTGATACCCAGGGGCGTGGCGGCGTTGTCCAGCCCCAGAATATTCGCCGAGAGGTTGAGCGTCATGGAAGAAATGGCCGGGTGACCGCGTGGCACCTCCGGCATCAGCCGCGTGAACAGCGGCGAGAGCAAACGCGCCAGACGATCGACCAGGCCGGATGCCTCACCCACGGCGACCACGCCCAGCCAGAACGCCATCAGGCCGATCAGCCCGATAGCCAGTTCCACCGCCAATCCCGCCATGTCGAACAGGCTGGAAACCATGCGCTGGAACACGGCCGCATCGCCAGCCACCAGCCATTGCACCAGCGCAGCCAGGAAGGCGAGCAGGAAAAACCCGAGCCAGATACGGTGCAGCATCAGCCGGGATGCCGCGCGAGAAAATCCAGCACTCGCTGCGCGGTGGGCTCAGGATGTTCCAGCGGAAACAGGTGCCCCCCCGGCACGCTGTGCAGCTCTGCCTGCGGTTGCAGGCATGCCCAGCGCTGCAGCCCGGCGGCGGACAGAATGTCCGAGTGTTCGCCGCGCAAGCCCAGTGTGGGCACTGTCTCTTATACACATCCTGACGCTGCCGACGAATAGAGA
>OJHH01000093.1_pt1 | contig 23565 bp, 19 predicted proteins | sample 1594911 | NCBI WGS metagenome assembly OJHH01 (sample SAMN05416787, study PRJEB24817) | seawater metagenome | isolation source: Sea water | place: Canada:Atlantic | collected 2013-11
GTGACACGTCCACCACAGCATCCACCGGTTCGGCCCCTGCGCGGACCTCGACCTCGACGGTTGTCGGCCCCTCCACCACGCAGGCGGGCTCTCCAGAGGTCGTCGTGCACGTCGACGTTCCCGCTCGCGCCGCTACACGCCCCGGCCCGTCGAGGGCCACCACGAGGGATTCTCCATCTTGGACCGCGTACGAACCGACGACCTCGGCTCCGCACCCCTCCAGGGACACCGCATGACGCGCTACCGGTACCACCACGTCCGCGCCGACCGCGTCAGCCGGGGGCGCCCCGTCATCTCGGCACGCCAGGATCTCTGCGTAGCTGGACAGGATGTGCCGCGCGGCCGGTCCGTTGTAGGCGGTGCGGGTCAGCCCACCCAAGCCGGCAATGCGCGCATCGCTGTCAAGGCTCTCGAGGTGTGCGCGAAGCCGTTCTTCCGGCCAGCTTGCGTCTGACCACACTGCCGTCGGGTTCCACAGAAAGGCCGCGTCCAGTTCAGCGTCCGAGAAGGGTACGCGAGCCGTGCGGTCGGCCGCAGGCAGCGCCACATAGAGACGGTCGAACACGCGGCGGATGTCGCCAACATCATACCAAGTCTGCCATGCTGGGATGGTGCCCGAGCCGGGCAGGTCGGCGGCGACAGGTGCCGGAGCGACAGCGCGTCGAATGACGTTCCAGCCGACCTCTCGACGCAGCGCCATCGAGCCCGCGAGCTCGGCGTCGCGCTCCCGCAGCGTACCGTCGGCCGCCCAGGAGGCCGCTTGCCCGATGATGTGACGGTCCGCAGTGCTCCGCGCGAAGACCTCGTCTCCATCGCATACACCGGGTTCGACCATGCTGCGGGGGTCCGCCGCACAGCCTACAAGCGTCAACACAACGAGCAGCCCGCGCATTCGCTCAGTTCTCCAGGATGAGTGCCGCGTTGGAAGCCGCAACCCACTCGGTATTCGTGCGGTTGCGGACGACGAAGTAGATCCAACCGTCAGACCGGAAATGTGGGAACAACGCGTACTCGCCTGGACTCACGTCTGTGATGCGGCGAGACAGGCTTGTGCGCAGGTCCACCAGAAACAGGTTTGCCGCTCCCTCGGCGATGTATGGAGCAAACCCGGGGTCGTTTTGGTCGATGAAGCCCAGCTCTTGGGCATCCGCATCCGTGTTGCTGACGTAGGTATGCAAGACCATCCACCGCTCGTCGTACGAGATGTCGGGCTTGCCCCCGTTGACGCAGTAGGTGGCGATGATGGGTACCTCCACGTCGTAGCCGGTCTCCGTTGGCGTGGCCTCGAGCAAGCGTAGCGCCATTCCATCCTGGATGGAGTCAGCACCGGCGATTCGGCTGATCAGCAACTCGCTCGACCGGGAAATCACGGTGTCGCCCTCATATGGGATGTAGATGTCACTGACTTCCCCGGGCACGTAGTCGCCGCCCGTGGCGACCATCGGTGTGAGGGTGATGGAGTCGCTGGCATCGAAAAATGCGCTGGGGTTGCCGATAGTGGTATCCTGGCCGCCATTATCGCTCACGAAGCGGCCATTGACCGTCCAGTAATCGCCACCGTCCAGCGCTTGGCCAACATGCTGGTACAACCCAACTTGACTCGATCCGCTGCACTCCGGTTCGTCGAACGACACAGAGGTCACTCCAGAGCCGAGCAGGTCCTGCGAGCAGATGGACGTGCCGCCGGTCGCTGTGCCTTGCCACATGAACGCGGAGTTGTCTGGGAAAAACGCCGGGTCGTACAGCCCACCAATCGCAATCTCCTCGTCCGTAGCCAGGTCGATGACGGTCGAGGACACTCCCGGTCGGCCCCCGCCGAGACCGACGAAACGACCGTCCGCCGAGCTCCGGGTCCAGAACGAGGACGAGAAGTCATTCGTGCGCAGCATCCGCACCGTTGACCGAGGCAGGTGCGCCCAGGTAAGCGATCTGTCGTAGTCGGACAGGCAGTCCATCGGTCTGCTCACACCGGCGCACCCGAACATCAGCAGGTTGTCGCTCTCGTTGACGGCGCGCCAGCCCTCCAGCGCCATACGGTCGATGTGGTCCCCGACTTCTGCCGAGATGCTGGGCTCACACGCCCCGGCCCCTGTGTCTTCGGGAAGAAAATCGGAGATGAACGGCGTGCCGCGCGCGAACCATTCGGCGACAATGTCGAACTCTGCCTGAGTCCACGCCGGACGCGAGGAGGCGGGCATGGATACGCGACGGAGGAAGTCGACCTGCTCGTCCGAGTCGTCGCCAAAGGACACGTCAAACACGTAGTCGAAGTAGTCGAGGTGGGCAGCGGCGCTGTACAGGCCGAGACGCGGCGTGTCGAACGGCGAGCCCTCCACATCCGGCTTCAATCGGACACAGTCTACGATTTCCAACGCATCGGCCTCGGAGGTAATCGGGTCGCTGAAGCACGCCGCCTCGGCATCCAGGGTCATCTGACGCCACGCCCCGATCTGGCCCTGGTTGATGGAGTGGCACTCCGAGCACGACTCGCTGGAAGGACCGAGAGGCGCATGCCCGAGAAGGAGAAGCGCCTCGTACGCGAGGACACCGTCTTCGAGGTCCACCGCGTTGCGAAGGGGTGGCGCTGGAGGCAGACCCGGCGCGTCGGTATCCTCTTCGGAGGTCCCCGCGTCTGGAGAGCCCGTGTCCGGGAGCAAGAGGTCCCCTTCCCCGTCACAGGCAAGCGCACACGCAACCGCGGGAACCAGACTCCAACGCAGAACCACTGTTTTCCACGTCATCAAAGCTCCCTTGCCCGTTGTAGAGGGGTCATGTTTGCCCTATCAAGTTGCCATGCGCAACTAGTTACTTACTGCGGTGCCGCTTGTGCCTGGCTTCGAGGCTGCAACTCCCGGTGGACGACAGGTCAAAGGACCGATTCGTAAGCACTTCGGATAGGTGACTCCAACGTCCTTCGCTGGGTACCATGGACGGCGGGATTGCATAGCCAGTGCCGGGCACGCCGCTACAGGGGTGAGCGCTGGGACTGATGGAAGAAACCGGCGCTAGGATGCGTTCAGGGCGGTCGCCAACTGACGACGTTGTAACTGGTTACTACTAGGAAGATGGCGGCCGAACTGGGCGTGCCAAAGCGTCGGGTTCGAGATCAGCAACAGTGCTCACCCCTGTAGGCCACATCAGAACCAAGCGTCCTGCATCTCGAGCGGCGTTGTCTCTACTGGATGGAGCAGCTTCGACCAGCCCACCACCTTCGGGAGTTCCCAGGCTGCAAACCAGCGCGCTGCGCGGATCTTGCCCTCGTAGAACGGCACATCGTCAGCCGCAGCCCCACCAGCCAGCGCCTCGGCAGCAACCGTAGCCTGCTCCAACCAGAGCCAGCCGATCACGAGGTGACCCGCCATCTCTAGGAACACACTCGCATTGGCGAGGTAGCGCTTCACATCGCCCGAGGCCGCCACGCCGCCCAGCGCCATCACAGTGCTCGCCACCACCCCCACCGTCTTCTCAAGACGGTCTGCCTCTCCGGTCAATGTGCTGTGCGTGCGTGCCTTCGCGATGGCTGCCTGGATGCGCCCCATGAGCAGCCGCAGCGATGCCCCACCGTGCTGAGGCACCTTCCGACCCAGCAAGTCAAGGCCCTGGATGCCGTTCGTGCCTTCGTGAATCGGGTTGAGACGGTTGTCTCGATACAGGCGCTCTACTGGGTAGTCACGCGTGTAGCCGGCGCCTCCGAGCACCTGAATGGCGAGGTCGTTTGCTTTAGGACCGTACTCCGCCGGCCATGCCTTGCAGATGGGCGTAAGCAGGTCGAGCAAGCGCCCAGCATCGGTGCGCTCAGCCCCTTCCGGCAAGCTGCGCAGGTCATCGACAAGACGCGCACAGAACAGCGCGAGGTGAAGGCTTCCTTCGGCATAGGCCTTCTGCGCCAGCAGCATGCGTCGGACATCGGCGTGCTCGATGATCGGCACCTGCGGCGAGGTGGGGTCGCGTTGGGTGTTCGAGCGTCCCTGCGGACGGCTTCGTGCGTACTCCAGCGCGTGCAAGTAGCCGTGGCAGGCGAGCGCAGCAGCACCGAGACCAACACCGGTTCGCGCCTCATTCATCATGTGGAACATGCAACGCAAACCCTGGTTTTCTTCGCCTACCAGCCAGCCGATAGCCCCCTGGTTTTCTCCAAAGTTGAGCGCGGTGTTGATGGTGCCTCGGTAGCCCATCTTGTGGTTGATGCCGGCGAGCTGAATGTCGTTGCGGCTGCCGTCTTCCAGCACGCGCGGTACCAGGAACAGCGAGATGCCGCGGCTGCCTGCGGGTGCATCCGGCAAGCGCGCCAGCACCAGATGAACGATGTTCTCGGTGAGGTCGTGTTCGCCCGCAGAGATCCACATCTTCTGGCCCACGATGCGGTAGCTGCCATCGCCTTGGGGCGTCGCGTTTGTGGTGAGGTCGCCGAGCGAGGAGCCCGCGTGAGACTCCGAGAGCACCATCGTGCCCATTGCGCGGCCATCGAGCAGCGGCGGAATCCACGTGGCCTTCTGCTCTTCACTACCGAAGGCAGCGAGCAGGTTGGCGGCGGCCATCGTGAGAAACACGTAGCCACTCGTACTCACGTTGGCGGCGGTGAACAGCGACACCCACGACATCACCACCGTGTAGGGCACATCCATGCCGCCGTGCTCTTCCGCAAACGGCGCCGAGAGAAAGCCCCCCTCCGCATACGCGCGGCAGGCCTCACCCACCTGGGGGAGAATCACCGCTCGGCCGTCTTCAAAGTGCGGCTCGTTCTCGTCGAGCATCTTGGCGTGCGGCTGAAACGCCTCGGTCGCGAGCTGAGTAGCCGCATCGAGAATAGCGTCGAAGTCGGCGCGTTCATGCTCGGCGTAGCGAGGACGCTCGGTGAGAGTATGGGTATGAAGGACTTCGTAGAGAAGGAAGTCCAGATCGCGGCGACGGATGAGTTCGGGCATGCCCTCGCATAACTGGCCCCGCCTGCACCGAACTTCCTCGTACTTGAACGGATAGGTGATTCCAACGCGCTTCCCTCCGCACCGCAGGAGGCTGACTTGCGTAGGAATGAGTCGCGAACAGGTCGTCAGCGCCGATTCTTCCCGAGGGGCAGGTTTCTCGCCGGTCTCGGGCGAAAAGTGCACGGAGCCATACGTCTCGCCGTCTGTCCGCAAGGCTGTGCTCGTGGGTCGCCTGCGCTATCCCATGCGGAAGCGCAGCACGCCGTGCACGAGCTGACTGGGTGGAGTGAACGCGAGCCGGCCTACCGAACGAAGAGGGCGTGGTCGACGGGTAGGTAGGCGAACGAGCTGCCGTCGTCAGTGGTGCAGGATCCGGTGTATGGATAGCTCGTCTGACCGTTCGCAACGCCTTGGCTCGAACCGCCATATCCATGGTCGACTGCACAGTAAGCACTGATGGGCGCTGACTCAAAGTCACCTCCCCAGCCGCCTTCGATATGGTCAATCCCCAGTCCAGCAAAGGTGTGGACATAGTCATTGTTGGTGAGGGTGGTCCCAACGCGGGTGTAGTTCTGGTCCGCTCCCCAACCCGACGTGTCGTTAAGCGAAAGCGCACCACCGTGGTTGATAAAGATGTCGCCGTGCAGTGTCTGCGCACGATTCGTATTTCGGTGAGTACCTACGGCATTGGTGACGGTGCGAACCGACGCATCCGAGACCGGAACGAAGTTGTTTCCGCTGCCCATCAGCGTCTGAAAGGTCTTTCCGGTGTGCGCGCCGAGCAGCGGGTAGACCGCAAAGCCATACTCGTGGCTGCCTTCGTTGTGCACGTAGACCATCAGCTCGGACTCGGCAGCTACGGAGCTAAAGGCAGAGCCCTTGTAGTCGTTGGTCAGTGCCGCAGCGCCGGAGCCCACGGTGGTCGTAGATGTCCAGAACGATGAGTCATTCCAGTCGTGACGCCCTCCCTCACCTGAGGCCAGGTTCACCACCAACGTCCAGCCTCCGCCGTCTGTGGTCATGTCACAGTAGGCATCAAACGCAGCACCTCCGCCCACGCCGTCAGGGTCAATGCTGTAGATGCCGTCCACGGCACTGGGATTGGTTGTCTTGATGGTCTGGCAGGTGCTGGTCACTGTGCAGCCTTCAACAGGCCACGTTCCATCGTCCAGCACCTGGGAGCCCGTAGGAAGCGTGTTCCCCGCGCACACTTCGCCGCCGCGCGCGACGATAGCGCCGTCCTCAACCGTAGCGCCCGCACCGACCGTTGCGTTGGCAGCGACGCGTCCGTACACCGTTGCTCCAGCCTCAATCACGGCACCACGACCCACGCGACCACTCGCTTCAATGGCTGCGCCGGAGCGGATGTCTGCCTGCTTTCGCACACGCGCGCCCTGTTCAATCCGCGTACCGGCGCCAATAAGCACGTCAGGTCCAACAATACCGTTCACCGACGCGCCATCGCCGGAGTTCAGACCGTCCGCGATGGTCACGCTCCGGGCGACGACCGCGTTGTCACCCAAGGTGGCGAAGTCTCCGAGCGTAACGAGGCTACCGACCACGGCATCTGCCCCAATGCTGACGTCGTCTCCGACCTGGGCTGCGTACCCGAGGCTACCACCAGCAGCCACGGTCAGACGGGCACCTGCGACCACCGACCGACTGATCGAGACGTCATCTCCAAGCACGTGGTCTGCACCGAGCTCGGTGCCGCGACCAATGACGGTGTTGGTACCAATCGGTAGCGGATTGCTGGCGTGAGAAACGCGTCCGGCGAGCGATGCGCGTGCGCCAACCACAACACCCGTGCCCACGGCAACTTCAGGACCGACAGTCGCCTCTTCCCGCACAGATGCGTTGGCGCCCACCGTGCTCGTGCCATCCACAGTCGCGTCAACGTCGACACAGGCGCCGCTCGCGGGAAACTCGTCTTGGCATCCGTCCCCATTCGAATCGGCTGCAAACGCCACGGAACCTGTCACCAACCACACCAAAAAGCTGCACCGGACCATGTATTCTCCCCAATATTTGATGCCGTGAAGCTACCACAAGACACCGCTGAACAGCACGTCTTCTCTAGCGACGTGGGCACTGCGTGAAGCCAGGCCGGCCGAACCAACGGGTCAGCGCCGACGGACGAGGGGTTGACGGTCGTACAACAGTGATCACTATTGAGTAGTCAATAATGACTATAACCAAGGTGAACAGCATGACTACCGAACCCGGCTACACATTTGTCAGCGTTTCTACTCCAAAACCGGGCCGTTTGGACGACCTGATCCGCATCACTCGCCGCCCCAGCGAGCAGATGGATGGAAAGGTCGCGGGCCTGATCGCGCGTCAGGTGAGCGTTGATCGAGACCGAAACACCGTGGTCGTCTGGGTCACGCTGGACAGCAAGGCGTCGCTGTACGACTACCTTGCTACGGCTGAAGGGAAGGACGACCATGGCGAGAACGACGACATGTCAGACATCATCGAGACGTTCAGCATGTACGATCTAGAACCGATAAGCGGCCGTCTGCCTGCCTGAGGAGGCCAACTTGAGCATCGCCAAGCATCGAGAACTACTGGTATTGACCGTGGTTCAATCGCATCCGATGCACGGCTATGCACTCGCGGACGCGCTTGAGGGCGGCCTTGGTGCCGCACTGGGCATGAAACGCTCGGCTGTCTACGCCATTCTCAAGCGCCTGGCCGAACGCGGGTGGGTCAGCGCAGAGGCGGAACGGGAAGGCAACTACCCAGAGCGCGCGACCTATTCGCTGTCTGCAGAAGGAACGGCCGCGCTCCCTGACTTGGTCGGGGCCTGCGTGTCGTCAGGGAGCGGCACCCTTCTTCCGCTCTTGGCGGTGTTGGCGCAGGTTGACCACCTTCCAACGCATGACCGCACCAGTCTGCTCACGAAGCTCATCGCAGACCGTCAGAAGGCACTCGCTGATCTGCAGCCCTTCATCGGACACGAGGGCGCCTCAGGCGCGGCGTTCGAGCTTCGCAGACGCCACTTGACTGCCGAGGTCGACGTGCTCAAGGGGTTGCTCGCCGACTAGCGGGCCATGCACCAAGCGCTGGCGAACGAACTCAGTGAGACGGATAGGTGGCCCGACCAACGCCGATGCCACACGCTGGGACGGGCCAGGTGGGATGACCAAGGGCACGTCTGAGCACCTGCGGGTTGCTGGCGGGTCAGCGGGGGTTGGTTGGCCTACAGCGTTGCCCGAACAGGTTGACCTGCGGGATGCGGTGTTCAGGTGCGTGCATAGCGAGCCGGCGCAACGTGATTGTGTGGGGACACAGTGCGATGCGCCGGGGAAGCTAGGTGCGTGCATCAGCGGCGCAGCCCGGGTCAACCTGGAGCGGCACCGCTGTAGCAATGAGGGGCGAGCGACACAGTCTGTGCAGGATGGCAAGGCCAGCGGCAATGAGTGACGCTTCGAGGATGTAGCGGAAGAAGGTCGGGGAGATTTCCGTCCACGGTACCCAGAAGTTGTTCGACGTAATCCAGTCGCCATCCCCCAAGGCGTAGGTCAAGACCAAGCTAGCCGCGTTCTCAACGAGGTTTGAGACGAGTAGACTCGGGGCCAATGCCACAGCAATGGCGACCGCTGCCGGCCGGCCCCACCACAACGCACCGAGGACTAAGGCCGAAGTAACAACGCCGGTGATGCCGTACAGCACCGGGAAGAAGATGAGCGGGGCAGCGCCCTCCCAAGACCCGCTCAAGACCGAATACCCAATGTGGTTGACCACAAAACCGATGACGGTTGCCAGTGCAACGAACGGCAGGAGAAGGCCGGGGTGTCTGATTCGAAATCCCACGCCAAGGAGCGCGGGTACTGCAACGACCATGCTTGTAACGACGGCCCGCACGAGGGTCGCCCGCCACAACCAGGATCCGTAGCTCAAGCCGCCAATACTGTGGTCAACGAAATAGGCATTCATGACGTGAAAACTCGCGCTTCCACTCAACGCACCCGCGCCGACAACCACGACGAAAGTGCCGATGAGGATGCGCAGGTCGAGTCGGCCGGTCACGATTCCAAAATAGGCCATGCCACGATCACGGGGTACGAACTGTGGAACCACTGGCCAGTTCAACATGGCATGCGCCGTCACCAGCCAGGCCCCTGTGGCGGTGATGCCGACCATGACCCCAACGGGGGGTAGGCACAGCATCAAGATGGCGGAGACGAGGGTGCCAACAATGGCAACGGCGGGAATCGCAGGCATGAGGGCGCCGCGTCCTGCGCCGGTGTGTTCCGCCAGCTGTTCAGCGCGTGTTGCCCATCCGCTGAAGGCGACGAACTGCCAAAAGATACTGAACACCGGTATGAACAGGAGCAACACCGCTTGCTGTGCGGGGATGTCGCGGCCGATTCCTGTGGACGCGAGGGACGACATGTCCTGCTGTCGCGCCTGATTGAGCGCATCCCAGCCTCGGTAGACCGTCACGAGCAAGCCGGAGGAGAAGATGACAGAGGCAGCGAGTGCGACAGCGACCGCTGAGGTGCCCATCAGCAGGGCTTCTTGGCTCATGCGATAGGGCTTGCCCCACATGGAGAGCGACACGCTTGTGCTGACCCACATCACCGCGGCTGACACGCACAGCAGCCACCAGACAACCCGATTGAACATTCCTAGCCTCGCACTTGCCGTCAATGGCACTCACCGGCGCCGTTTTTCGCGACAGCGCCATGACGCCCGCGGGCGGGTTCTGAAGAGGACGGCGACCAGCCAGTGACCCTGCCGGAGGCCGAGCGTCTAGTGCCACGACCAGAACAGCCTCCCTGCGCCATGCAGAGCGCCCTGCGAGCACGCCGTGGGTTTGGACGGGCAGAAGCCGTGTTCACCGCACGAGAACCGGACCCGTCGGTGGTGCGCGCATGGGCCGCGTGTCAGCCACGCGAAGCCAACTCTCGGGTCCCCGCACGCATTGAATTTTTCCAGCTCGCTCCATACGAACGACGGGCGGCGGCGGTCAACAGACGCGACCGCTTTTCTCAGGATCTGTCTAGAGAGCAGGCGACTTTGGGCGAGTTGAGGAACGCTTGCACGTCCCAGTGGCCTCAACGTCCCGAGGGGGGTCGTAGTGGTATGGTCCATTGAGTGGAATTCGACCCAGTCTGTTGCGGTGTCTGAAACGTCAGACACTTCGTCGATTGAGGGGGGCCGTGGAGTCACCCTGGTTTGGTTGGTATTGGCGTTCAACACTGCCTGAACGTTTGGCTCGCCGAGCGTGGACACATACGTCCTCTTCCACCCCGGCATGCATCCAGCGTGTGTTCGCCTTGGGGCCAGTCGGTCGCGTGGTGGAACGGTACGTCCTGCCCATCGAACACGAACCGACAGTAGTCTTTGGGTTCGGAGGTTCCCCATGAACGGTGCTGAGATGATGGCTTTCACCGGTGAGGTGATGAGCAGCGACTATGTGATGAACTTGATGGGGCGTGTGGCAGCAGAGCAGCCGGCCAGCAACGCCCTGGTGGCGCGGTTGCGGGAAGCGAGCGTTGGCAACCCGACCCAGTGGCCATTTCACGCCGTCCCTCTGCCTGTGGCCGTCAAGAGCGCTCAAGGCTCTCGCCTGGTGGACGCGGATGGCCGTGAGCGCATTGACCTGTTTTTGGGCTTTGGCACACAGTCGCTTCATGGGCACAATCCGCCAGAAGTCGTAGACGCGGTACGCCAGGCCCTTGGCTCTACGGTCGGTAATGGCTATTTCAATGAGATTGAGTTGAAGCTCGTTGACCTGCTCCGGGACATCACCGGGAATGAAGCCTTCGTCTTCCTGCATTCAGGCACTGAAGCGACGGGGGCTGCCGTTCGCATTGCCCGTGCAGCGACCGGCAAGAGGCTCGTTGTGAAGGTGGAGAGCGCCACCCATGGAACTCACGACTGGGGCGTTCAGAGCTCTGTCGCTCTGATGCACGGTCATCCCTTTGTGCCTTGGCCAAAGGTCGATGAGACGGGCGTGGAGGCGCTTCCGTTCGCCAAGGGCGTGTCCCCGTCGTCGTCGGTTGATCTGTTGATTGTTCCTCACCTCGACGAGCGCGCATTCGAGATGATTCTCGCTCGGAAGGACGAGATTGCCTGCGTCATTGCTGAGCCGTCGAACGTCTCCTTTCCGTTCCCAGAAAAGTGCCTTCCCTTCACCAAGCGTCTGTCCAAGCTGTGCCAGGACGAAGGTCTGCTGTTCGTTTTGGACGAGGTTCAAACTGGATTTCGCTGGGGAATCGGGGGTGCGGCGGTCACAGAGAACATCCATGCCGACCTTCGCGTATACGGTAAGGTTCTGTCCGGCCTGGGCATCCCGCTGTCTGCCGTTGGCGGGCCAATGGCGTTGCTCGACCATGCTCGGACAACGGGCGTGAACTTGGCCGACTTCGGGCAGAAAACCACGTTCATGTCTACGCATATGGGCCACCACATGGCGCTTCTTGCGTCACACGCATCTCTGTCTTTGTTGCAGAAAAAGGGAGAGGCCTTCTACACGCGGACCCGTACTCGAATTGCCCGATTGCGCGAGCGTCTGGCCCAGCTTCGTCGTGACGAGGGCATTCCCATCCATGCGGTGGGCTACGGCGACTTCATTGGCTTGCTGATGGTCGGGGAATCACCACATCTTGCCGATGATGCCCGTGGACTGGCCCACCGAGTCAATCCCGCGGCGAGCCTGTTGCTGTCATTGTCACTTCGGGCGCGTGGCTTCTACACCTACAGCTGGCCCTTCCTGTTCTTGGGAGACGCCTACTCCGACGACGACATGGCGCGTATCGAAGAAGACGTTGTGGACTCGCTCATCGAGATGCGTGACGGTGGTGTTGCCCTGACAACACCGTGGGGCGCACGGCTGTGACCGAGCGGGCGCGACAGCCGGAGCGTCTGGACGACCTGACCGTTAGCGGTCCAGAACTCGAGCGCACCCTGCATGAGCTGTCACGACTCAACGCGTGGCTTGGCAACGCGAAAGCGGTCGTTCGGGCTGTACGTACTGCCGTTGGAGACGCCCAAGAGGTCCACATTGTTGATGTTGGATGTGGCGCCGGAGATGTCTTGCAGGCTTTGGGGGAAGCGCTGTGCCTAGATGGGCGGACCGTCAGGCTGACTGGGTTTGATGGCAACCCATCGACCGTCGCGTTTGCCCAAGCTCAGCTGCCATCCGCGACCTTCCAAGTAGCCGACGTCATGGACCCAGACTTTAGGATCCCGACTTGTGATGTGATGGTGTCCAGCCATTTTCTCTACCATTTGAGCGACGAAGAGGCGGCTGAGTTCATCACCCGCAACACGCCGCTAGTCCGGCGCGAAATCGTTGTCAGCGAGCTGGTTCGTTCACGCTTGGCCAATTTGGGTTTTTCCTGCCTCAGCATGGCACTCCGGACATCACCGTGGGTCCGGGCGGACGGTCACCTAGCCATTCAGCGCGCGTGGACACAGGCAGAGTTGCAAGCAGCCATGGCAGGTGTTCCTGGCGCTAGCGTTCACCGCATGGGCCTGTTTCGGCAACTGTTGCGGGTTGTGGGAACGCTACCGACTTAGCGAATTCCCAACGCTGCTCCGGTCATTCCGTCGTAGGCGGCCCAGCGGTTGCTTGTGCTGAACGTGCCGCATCCCCCTTGGCGGAACTCGGTGAGACCAAAGAAGTCCGCCGCGATGGGAGACACCGCGCTGACCTTGGTGTCCCGCCAGCGGTACGACGTGTTGTAGTCGTTTGACGAAGTGTTGCTGGAGAGCGGCTCGCCGGTCTGGAAGAAGCGAAGGTAGCTGTTCGGGTTGGCATCACAGTTGGTGAAGGTCACATTGCTACTGTTGCTGCGAATGCCCTGTGTTTGTCCCTGCACATTCCCGCCGCCATGCAGAGCGGCCTGCGAGCACGCCGTGGGTTTGGACGAGGTGCGCACGCGGTGGAGGAACCAGCGCCGCCAGACGCTCCACCAACTCGAGCGGTGTGAACGTGACGCCTGCAGTGCCGTCCGCCCACGGGGGCTTGACCGTCACCCGGAGGAGCCCGGCGGGGGTCTCTTCGAGACGTGTCCGCGGCCTTTGGTGGAAGTGAGCGGCGCTATCAGAAGCCCGTGTCTCCAACGCAGGGCAGCGTGTTGGCGCAGTCGGTGTCGTCACAGTCGGTTGCATGGTCCAAGTCGTTGTCGGTTCCGTCATCGCAGCTCTCTTCAGAACCGAGCGTGATGTGCAGGCCGATTGGCGTCAACGGCCGGGGTAGCTCACGACGCAGACCCAAGACCACGCTCTCCCCGGCGGCCAGTGTCCGCACGATGCGGCCGTCGCCAAAGAGCCCGGGGTAGTTCTGGTTGTCGTCCGCCACGCCCCCGCCACAGCTGCTGTAGAGCAAGATCTCCGGATTGATGTCACAGAAGCTGTTGGTGGAGAAGAACCACACGCCGCTCGCTGGTGCCGTCCAGCGATACACGGCCTCGTCGAGTGAAGTCGGATGCGGCGTGCAGGAGCCACCATTCTGGGCAAACGCTTCCTGCCCTGCTCGCACGACCCAGCCCGTCTCACTCCCGAGATCCGTGCCGCAGAGCGCGCCATCGTTGTCGGTGTCTTCGTCAGAATCCGTGTCTGTGTCTGTGTCCGTACCGGCATCTGTGTCGCATTCTCCGTCTGAGTCTGAGTCGGAGTCTGCGGCAGGGGTCGTTTGGGCGTTGGCCTCGGTGTCAGCTGTTTCACCTGGCCCTGGACAGCCCACGCACACAGACCACGTCAAGAGCATGAACCACCGGGTCATCGCTGCGTCCAAGAAGACACTACCTCTTTGAGTTTGGCGCCACCCATGTACAGGAAGAACTCGCGAGCCTCGGCATTATCCCTCATCAACTGATGGAACTTGGGGTCGTGGACCAGCTCTTTCAGATCGAGATTGGCCCCCGCAAGTCCGGTCAATCCGAACTCCTTCATGACCTCGATGGCGCGGCCGATCTCAAAGCTCATTCCAAGCTCCGCTGTGGCCCCCCCGACCATGGCACCGAGGCCGTCTTCCCGGCTGTCAACGAAGTGCTCGAATCCACCTTCCGTCGAGGTTTCCACATAGCGCGCAGTCGAATCACCTAGATTCCAGAAGCCGTGCGAGCTTCCACGTGGCTTGAGAACGTGATCACCAGCACCGGCGGTGAATCGAATGCCATCTTTGCCACCGACCTCGAAGTGCAGCTCACCCTCGATGATGAACATGTGCTGATCCTCGTTGGCATGGGTGTGGAAGGCCAGGAGTTCTCGAGGTCGGACCTCCCCCTGCATGATGGAGAAGTGGCTTCCCAGCTGTTTGTTGCGAAAAATCATGACCATATCGCTTGCCGTTTTCTCGCCGTTGCTAGCGTTTACGACGAGATCGGATGGGGAGAGGTTGAACATCATGGGCTCCAGACCTCGCGACGGGACATCCGCCAGGAGAGGTATCTGCAACCTAGGATTTCGATCCGTCCGCTGGCAGGACCGTCCGCGCCATAGACCGGACAGTTCGCGCCGGGTCAGGCCTTGCGGGCTCGAAACGCTCTCGGAGACAAGCCGGTCCAACGCTGAAAGGCACGCCGAAAGGCCCGGTCATCGGAGTAGCCAACGAGGAAGGCCACCTCATCGACGCTCAGCGTTTCATCTGCCAGCAATGTGCTGGCGTTGGCTTCGCGAGCGTGCTCGATGAGTTCCCGAACGCTGCCGCCGTTGGTCTTCGCGTAGCGCTGAAGGCTGCGTACACTCATGCCCATGGTCTTGGCCAAGGGAGCCGCCCCGTAGACCGAACGCTGGCCCAGCTCCGCGATGGCCGCCCGAATCTTGTCCAGTGGGCCGTCTGCAACTTGCGCGAGGAGACGTTGGTGTCCGAGCTGCAGATGAGCTTCGATGTACGCGTACATCGTGGGGTCGGTCTGAGGGGGCGCCAGTTCGAGCGCCGAGCGCTCGAACACCAGGGCGTTTCGGCGGGTCTCGAACACCACGGGCCGATCAAAGTATTCGCGGTAGTGCCCCAACGGCGCGTTGGCCGCGTGGGCGAACTCCACCCGGATGACCGCGTCGTGCTGTCGCAGGACTTCGCGGCCGATGCGAGCAACCAACGCCAAGGCCGCCTCTGCTCCATGGCCGCCATCCGATGCGTCGAGGCTGTGTGCCAGCTGCAACACCGTCGTTTCCCCTTCGTCGTGGAGGGTCATCGTTAGACCACCGGAGAGCAGCTTCTGATAGCGGCAGAAACTGGCGAGTGCTGCGCGGCGGGTGTCGGCGTATCGGGCCACCTGCGCAAGCGGACCGAACACAGACATAGGCGCGCTGGCAGCCATTTCGAGTCCTGGCGCCTGGTTCGGATTGGCGCTTCCGATCGCCTGCCAAGCGGCCCCGAGGCTGGCATCTGGCACGCGTGCATCGGGGTCGACCAGGTCCGCCAGGGTCAAGCCCATCGCCTGCTCCATGCGAGCCAGCGGTACCCCTTTGGCCGTGCCGAAGAGCATCACAGACGCCACGAGGCCAGAGCGCATTCCCACGCTGACAAGCTTGGCGTGATCGGTCCGAAAGTCGTCGCTCATCGTCCTGTTGGGGAGAGGGTCAAGGGACCACGTTGCCGTGTCTGTTTTACCAAGGAGCTCAGCCTATGCCAGTCCACGATTCTTCGCCGCCCGCTCGCCAGGAGTCCTTCCGCATCCTCCGAGACTACCTGCGGGCCAAAGATGCCCAGGTCCCTCATTTGTTCGCCCGCGTGTTCACCGATGACGCGATCTTCATCGCAACGCACGCGGTGGAGTCACCGGTCAGTGGGTCTGAACCCACCGTGGGCCTCGAGGCCGTCACCACGCTCTTCCGGGAAATGGGCCGACAGTGTGAGAACATCGTGACTGTGGTCCCGTCGGAAACCGTTCGAGAGAGCGCCGGACTCGTGACGAGTGACTGGGTCGTGGCGCTAACGCTCCGCAATGGAGCGCCGGGGTTCGTCGGCTGGGGAACCTACCAATGGACGCTGGCAGCCTGCGGCACCCGTGCGGTCCAGCTCGCCGTGCATTTCGCCGGAAAGGTCGCACTCAATGCTGATCTAGCAACCCCGGTTCTGGATGTGTTGGTGGATCAATCCCATCCCTTCTGTTCGACAACGGACTTGAAGCAGGCAAGTTCCGAGGTTCCGGAATTGATGCCGCTGGTGCGATGGCTCAAGCGGTAACGACCCGGGGAGTTCTCTCCCCGGGCCGTGTACCCGCAATCGATGGGGCGCCGGCATTCCGTCGCGCGCCCCCTACTTCATGTCACCGAAGGGGATGCCCCCCTCACCCATGTAGAACTGGAGCTGGAATTTGCCGTAGTCACCCACGCTGCTCGGTTCTGTCAAGGCGACGCTGGTGTAGCCGCCGATGAGCTCTGTTCCGAAGAGTTCATTGACCAGCTCGAGGTCATCGAAGTACCTCACACACTGGGTGGAACCCGTGCGCAGCTCCCACTGATGGGCGGGGCCCAGGTTGGCGCCACCAACGCCTGGCTGCAGCCCGTAGATTGCGAACTGGGAAGTGCCGACCGACCCGTCACTCCATCCGTACACGAAACGTCCGCTTTCGGTCTCCACGTTGACGATGTCACCGTCCCGAAAGCAGTCGGTAGCCGCGCCATCAGCCCGATGAAGTCGGAGAGCATGGGCGGGGTCGTCGGACACGGGGTCGAGCAGGTCGTCGGCCGGACGTTCAGCCCAGAGGTGCTCCCCCTGACCGCCTCCGTTCGTGACGCGAGAATCTCTACTCGTGTCCAGCACGACCCAATCGTCGCTGGAGAGCTCGGCGTAGGGAGGGGGTGTCCACCGCACACCTTCGTTCCGGTCGAACGCGAGGGTGATTTCCCGTTTGCACATGTGGTCACCTCCATTTCGGCTCTGCGACGACTTCTCAGTGTTGTAGCCACCGGTGTACGTTCGGTACCGGACGAAACGGTTGGATACGTCGTAGGAATCGCCTTCATTGCCTCCCCCGTTTGCATCGCTGCCGGCGCAGTCCTCGCCAGGCTCTACCACTGTCACGAAGCACTCATTGTGTTCGCAGGTGAGCGTCCTGCGTTCGCCGGATTCAAGAATCCTGCTCTGCACCGCTACAGCCGCACCCGAACCCACCATGTTGTCGTTCCCGTCGTAGACGCAGAATCTCGCTCGCGATCCGCAGTTGGTCATGTCGAGCTTTCCCGCAGATGCGGTCTGAGTGACGGCCATAATCCCGGCGAGCGTCCAAGCTGTACGTATTCCGATTGTCATGCGACCTCCTTCCGCTCGTTTTTTGCAAGCGCAGCGTAATTGCTGTCTGCAGGATGCCTCTGTGGGCGGGCGGCCGCGAGGGCGTTCGGCGGCAAAAACCGGACACATTGCGTCAACGCGAAAGACAAACAAGGGCCCTTTCTACGGATAGGTGATTCCAACCCCCTTTGCCTCCAGCCCGGCCACGCAGCTCTCGACCGCGACGCCCGCCATCACCTCCCCACGAGCCGTCTCCGAGCGCCAAGAACCCGCATTCGGGCGCGGCGCTGGGTCCAGGGAGCCGCGAGGGTCGGCTAGGGCGCCAAGGGCGCCGCAACGATGATGTGGCCGTTCTTTTGCAGCCACCGATCCGAGTCCACGCGGGCAAAGCCCATCTGAAAGTCGCCACCCAACGAATACGGGCCAATGAGTTGCGCAGCTGCAAGCCGGTCAACGTAGGACCACCCATCCGGTCCCTGCACTGCCGCGAGTCCCTCGCTGAAGTGCCAGCCGGGTTGTGTGACGGCGCGCGCGATGACGCCCGACCGGTCCACCAAGACATCGCCCTCATCGCTTGGAATTCGCAGATAGTCCTCGGAGAAGACCCGATTCGGTACTCCGGCCGCGAACGCGTAGGTGCGAGGAAGCTGTGCGACGACCTCTCCAGTGACGCCCAGCAGGACCGGGACGAATGAGTAGGAGCACGATGGGTCGCTGTTGTCGCGCTCGACGTCGACGAGGGCCAGGGCTCGCTCCTGCCCAAAGGGGGACATCGAGTCGGGCGGCTCGGCGGGATGTCCGATGACCTGTCCCTGTGCGTCTACGAATGCGTAGGTGGCCGTCTCGACCATGCCCACCACACCGGGCCCCTCGCCGAAGGGCATCGCTAGACGCCACACCGGACCGGGGCCTACCCAGTCTAGATTCTCGTCCAAATAGCCGCATGCATTCGACCCGCTACACGCCGCCATTGGGGCTCCGTATAGGTCCACATCGCCGACGAGCTCCACGCGATTGCGGACGCGACCGGTCACGTCGAGCAGCGTGAGCGTTGCACCATCGACGGTCAGCGTTCCGATCTCACCAACCCGACATGAGGTCGCTGGCCCTACGACCCGTTCTGTCAGGGTCCCTGTGGACCGGTCAAACACCACACACTCGCCGTTGCGCACGAGCGCGAACTGCGGGTCGACGAGGACCTGGGGCCCTGAGACGGGTGGGAGTACGACCCAGGCGCCATTGGTGTCGATGTAGCCGTCGCCCTCTCCCGAGCTGACCAGCAACAGGGGTTCATCGGGTGCGACGAGGGTTGGAACGGGGCCATCAAGCAGCTCATCGCTTGCGCCTCCGCAGGCCAAGCCCACCGCAACGAGCCCGACAACCGGTATGCAAAGGGCCATGCGACTCATAGGCCTGTGTTCTCCTTGGCCCAGTCTGACCACGACTGCCTAGCCTCCTCAGTGGGCGCTCGCAGAGCACACCGACGAAAACCTGTACTGGCCTGGTCAGATCATGACCGACAACGGGTGGGACAGCGCCCGGTTGTGAGTGAAGCAGACCACTTGCTGTACTCGGCGGTGCGCGACGCCCTCTGCTGTGTCGGAGCGGGTCGCCTGCTGACCTTCGACTACCGAGTGGGTCTGGAGCTCGAGCCGGCTGCGGCGTTCCAGACCCGTGCAGCGGTGCCGTTCGCGACGCGCCCATCTTGGCCTCTACAGCGGTGCGGTCATTGCGTGCAGCCAAGCCGGCCGAACCACCGGGTCACCATTCTCGTCCCGCGCCTGGCACGCATCTGCCCCCATCGACTGGTGCTCCGAGCAGTCGTTTCGCGCAGGTGCGGCGGTCGTAAAGATCTGAGCTGCCGCCGCATACGGTGCCACAACACTGTCGACGTCTACCTCAGCGCTATTCATGCCCCATGAGGCAAAGATGCCTGGACCGTTCTGATACGCGCTCTCGTCGCGATGAATAATGGCGAACTGGCGCTCCCCGGGGGTTGCGCGGTCCGAGGCGTCGCCATCACCGACACCGTCGCCGTCGAGGTCGGCTCCCTCGGACGCGTACAGAGCCGGGACGAGGTTCAGACAGATGGCCGAGTCACCAGGCTCGTCACACTGAATATCGGTCGCCGGACAGCACATCTCACTCGCGCACTCCGAGTCGTCTGTGCATTCTTGTGCCGTTGAGGGATCAATCACAGCTTCAAGCGTCGCACCCGCCCCTTTCGACAGGTACATGGCGCGATCGACAACGTGGTCCCTCGCAATGAGCCCGGCCATTCCGCCGCCCTGAGAGAATCCAGACACCGCGATGTCACCCCAGACGGGCTCACCATCGGCGTCCAAATAGGCGTCCCAGCCGACGCCCGGTGCACGGTCGTGAAGCGCCGTCAACAACGCGACCAAGCGCGGGACAATCGCCTCATCGGGCTCCATGACGAACAGGTCGGTCACGTCATCCCCGTACAGCAGCTCGTAGCGAACAAGCCCCTCACACTCGGCAACCCGTGGGCCGTCGGGGCACTGACACCGCTCCGCAACGCTAGGATTGTTCGTGTATGCCAAGCTGATGTACCGGTAGCCGGCCATCATCGCCGCCTCACCAATGTTCTCGGTATTACTGGGCTGTCCGCCGGTTCCACCCAAGTGAAGCCACAGCGCATCACGAGTCACGGCGTCCGGCACCATGACATAGTGCCGTTTATCCAGGTTTCCGGTAATGTTTTCGTCTGTGCAGTCCGCACGAATGGCCAACTGAGTGCCACCGCGAATCGACTGACTCAGGACACAGTCTCCCGTGGGTGTCTGGTCCCCAAGGTCGACCGTCAGCGCGTCGCAGGTCGCAAAATACTCGGCTGCAGGATCGGTCCCGGGGTCCGTCCCCGGGTCGGTGTCTTCTCCGGAGTCCTCTGGGCAGGCAGTGAGTAGTAGGAGAGCGGAAAGAAGGATGTGTTTCATACCGGCATCCTAGCGGAAGAATCGCAGAGTTCCTACGTCTGTGCGTCCGGGCTCCACCCATCCATCGGCAACACGCTCGGGTCCGCCCACCACCGCGCCATGTCCTGGGGAATCGGGGCGACGACCTCAGTCCGCCCTCCGGACGGCAGGTCGAAGGCGAGTCGGTGCGCGTGGAGGGCCTGCCTCGGAGCGCCAGCCGTCCGCACAACATTCGCGTCCACCCCATGCTCCCAAGCCGTCAGAAACACCTCTGGGGGCACGCCGTACATGCGGTCGCCAACGATGCCTAGACCGGTGTGTGCCAGGTGCACGCGAATCTGATGGGTTCGGCCGGTGTGTAGTTCACAATCCACCCATGTCAGCGTGACACCCCCAGCAGTCCGAACCTCTCGGGGCGTGACGGTGGTCTGCGCTTCGGGGCCTCCGGGGACAACGGCCATCTTGATGCGAATGACACTGGTGCCGTAGTCAATCGGGGCATCAATAAGCCCGCTAACTGCGTAGTCTCCGCGCACTAACGCCACGTACGACTTGTCCGGGTGCGCATGCTTGAACTGATGTTTGAGCAGACGATTCGCTTCAATGTGCTTGGCCAAGACCAGAACACCGGACGTGTCGCGGTCTAGGCGATGCACAAGGTCAATGCCCGGCCAGCGCTCGCGGGCCAAACCAATCACCGCCCACTCGAAGTTCCCGCCAGCGGGGTGACAGGACAGACCCGCGGGCTTGTTGAGCACGACTACATCATCGTCCTCAAACAAGACGGGAGGGAGAGGTGGCTGAGGCGTTGTCGGTGCCAAACCCGGAATGCTGACCGCCAGCACCATCCCCTCGCGCACCGTCAGCGACGCCCGCAGACGCTTTCCTGACGCATTGCACACCTCACCATTCTTGATGCCGCGTGCGAGCTTACTCCGACTCCAATCGGGGAATCGTGCAGCTAGAAAGCGGTCTAGCCGCATTCCGTCGCCGCCTTCAGGTACCGGTACTTCGCGAATTGACACGGAGGAGACGCTCGTCATTGAAAGTTTTCACCGCTTCCGGCGTTTGCCACCTACCTTGTCTGTGGAGGAACGATGGCGATTCAGTTCTGGTTGGCGTGCACCGCAGCTCTCGTGACGTCCGTGGCACACGCACAGACCGCACCTGCGCCACTTCACTGGGACTTCAACGGTCGTGCCGTTCCAGGTGCTGTCCGCGTCATGCCCGTCATTGCTCCAACAGACGTCCAGCTCGGCAACGACACCTGGGTGGGTGCCGGTCTCTCCGAGCTTCGCCAGGACCTGCGTCGCGAGCGCGAGAGCATGGCAACAGACGTGCCCGCATCCATCGCTGCCGCTCTGCCTGGCGCTATCAACGGCCGTGTAGGCGCTTCTTGGGGGGGTGAGTTCTCTGTGGGCCGCTACCGCATGGGCGCCCGTCGCAAGCTCGCACACCACGTGGGCGCACTGTCCATGGTCCCCGCTCTGACAGACGCCGCAACCCGCGGAGATGACGCGAGTACCTTGTTCATCTGGGTGGAACAGGTCAACGCCAGCCCGCTGTCCGCCGAGACCTTTGCCGGCGACATTGTGGTCACCGAAGCCGGCCCCGTCGTCGTCGACCACCACGTCGAGCCCTACCGAGTGAGCGCTACCGTTGGTGCCGCTTTGGTCGCGTCAGACGGTCAGATTGTCGTGCGCTACGTCGACCACTTCGAGGCCGTGCTGACCGACCGTGGGCCCGGTGCGACGGGTCGTACGATTGCCCAGGGTCTAGCCGATGAGCTGAGCTTGGTGTGGCCCAGTGATGAGCGGTTGATGGACGGCATGGCCCTGGTGGATTGACCGGTAGCGGACGACCCGACCCGACCGTATGCTGGGTCTAGTTGATGCCCAACCCGATCCAGCAGGATGTCCCATGAATCGCTCCGAACGCCATCTGCATACCGCCTTGTCCTTTGCGTTAGCCGCCGGACTTGGCGCCACAGGCTGTTCAAAGGTCACCGGCAAAGCACCCGACAACCTTGAAGAGGTGTGCGGCGGTGACTGGCGTGCCGACTTGGTGTTCAACACGCCGCTGGACTTCTACGCCCAGCGCTACGTCGAATCGTACGAAGGCGAGGTCGCCAGCCAAGACACCCAGTACGCAACGGGTGAGCCGTGTGCGACAGCAACGGACGTCGAAACCTGCCTAGCAACATTGACGGAGGCGTGGCCCACTCCGGCAAACGACCCCACCTGCGAATACAACTTGGACGGCTGCTGGTCCTTCGGCGTTGTCACGACCATCGGTGATGACGTCCGCCTGTACCAGCCGGTAGGCGAGTCCGTAGACCTCATCCTTCCTGTAGAGTCCGCAGGCGACGCACTCTATGCCGCAAGCGCCGCCGGCTACGGCGGCGAGTGTGAGACCGTGGTGCGCCACAACAGCGGTGCGTGGAGAATGGCAGCCATCCAGGGCCGCGGAGACTGTCCCGTCATCCATCACTTCTTCGAGATTGAAGTGGCAGAAGACGGCACGACCACCGTGCTCCGAGAGATGGGCAGCGAGGACACCGGAATCTGTGTTGGACGACGCCCAGACGGCCTCCACCTCGCGGACACCCAGTGCGACGACGCAGTTGGACAGCACCTCGCGCACATGGCCTGGCTCGAAGGCGCCGCGGTTCACGCCTTCGAACGCTTGGTCATGGATCTAGAACAACACAACGCCCCCGCCGACCTCATCGCCCGAGCCAGGCAGGCCATTGTCGACGAGATCGACCACGCCACCCGTGTTGGAGCCTTGGCCATGCGCTTTGGCGGCACGGTTCCAGCGGTTCAGGTCACCCCCCATACCGAACGCTCTCTGTACGACGTCGCGCTGGAGAACGCCGTCGAGGGCTGTGTCCGCGAGACCTACGGTGTGGTCGATGCTCTGTATCGAAGCCAACAAGCACAAGCTCCCGAGGTCCGAGCACTCTTCGCGCGCATTGCACAAGACGAGACACGCCATGCCGAGCTGTCCTGGGACATCGCGGCATGGGCAGACACACGCCTATCGGCGGACGAATCGGCACGCATTGCTATCGCTGCTGCCGTCGCACACGATGAGCTCAATACGCAGCTGGGAACACACCGTGCAGATGCAGTACGCGAGCAGCTAGGCGCACCACCGGCACAGGCAGCAGTTGCTATGGCTCAGACCCTTCGACAACGACTCGCCGCGTAGACCCGGTCACGCAGGACGGTCGCGTCACTCGTCGAGCACAAGACCGCACCCTTGCGTGGCATTTGCCACTGCCAGACAGCTCTGCGAGACCACGCCATACGACGCACCCGTGGCGAACTCTGCAGTGCCTACAAGCTCCCCGTCCGCATCGAACACGTCTACGCCGCCGCCGTTCACGCTGTAGCCCCAGTCGGAGTCCGTCGTCTGGCGCAATACCGCCGTGTGCCCATCGTCGCAGCTCCCCACCGCCGCACAGGTGCTGTTTCGAAAGCTCGCGGTCTGCTCCCATGTA
>OJHH01000097.1_pt1 | contig 23264 bp, 23 predicted proteins | sample 1594911 | NCBI WGS metagenome assembly OJHH01 (sample SAMN05416787, study PRJEB24817) | seawater metagenome | isolation source: Sea water | place: Canada:Atlantic | collected 2013-11
GAGATGTAGAGAGGTCTCGTGGGCTCGGAGATGTGTATAAGAGACAGGTACCGCAGTGGCCTCAAACCCTTCGCGGTCAGATAGCCAGCGGTAGAACGTTTTGACCGCCGAAAGCGACCGTGCAAGCGACCGCGCGCCGACACCCCGCGCCCGCTCTGACGCCATCCACGATCGCATGTCGCTGACGGTGATTTTGGACAGCGGGCCAAGCCCTTGAGCGTCGCCGTGGTGCTGGGTCATGAAAGCCAGAAAACCGATGACGTCGGATTGATAGGCTTTGATCGTGTTATCAGATGCCCCGCCTAACGCACGACAATGGTCCAGCCATTTGGCCAGCGCATGTGTCAGGGCAGGGGAAATCATTGAAGTTACGACAACCAGCGACGCATTGCGCGTTCAAACACGCCCGCAAAGAACGTCAATAAATCGGTGCCTTGTTGCGGCGTGAACTGATGCGGGTCTTCGGACCCCATCATCAACATACCCGGCAAACGGCCTGGGCCAAAGTCGAGCTTGAGGCAGGCCTCGGATCGGATAAAGCTGGCTTTTTCGCCGTACAGCCCCGCACCGTCAGTCTGGATCTGGCGCAAGGTGACCTGACGCACTGGGCTGGACCGGCCACGGTTTACGTAAGCATCGATATAGCCTTGTTCGACCACGCCCATAACGGCACCCATTTTACCGATTGCAGGGTCGTCAGCGGCGGCACTGCTTTCAAGCACCAATCGCATGCAATCAACGCGCAGCGTATCGGCCACGTCGGTGGACAAATCTTGCAAGAATGTCTCGAACTTCGTGGCGTCCATCATACGCAATATGGCGCGGTGGACTTGATTGGTGCCCGCAAGGTTTTCATAAGCAGCTGCAATCACGGACCGATGCGTATCTTCCAAACGGTCCAGGCGCGCCTCGAGCCGTTCCATCGCAATACCGCGCAGATCGACGATATTGCCGCCCATGGATTGTTCGTTCGCAGCCACAAGAGCGCGCATAATATCTTGATCTTCAAGCAGAACGTCGGGGTCTGCGATGATCTTATCACGGACATGGCTGTCCATAAGGAGTTTACTAGTCATGTGCTGCTCAATTTTATTGATTTTGTGGATGTATAGCAGCGTGGGGCGGAAATTTCTTCCTAAAAATGCCCAGTAGGCAGGAATTCCCCCACCGTGTCAGATGTTGGTGCGTCTGTTTGCGCCCCTACAACCTGTTGTGGTGCCAGATAGGTGATGGTGTGGGCAACTGTGCCGCCCACACCATAATTTTCGTATTACAGGATTTTAATACCTGCCTTTTTGATGTCAGCCATAAAACCAGCAAGGCCATTGTCGGTCAAAACATGGTTTGCCATCGCCTTGATTACATTCGGCGGTGCGGTGCAAACATCAGCGCCGATTTTTGCACATTCAGACATGTGGTTAGCGTTGCGAATAGACGCCGCAAGGATTTGTGTCTCGAACCCGTAGTTGTCGTAAATCGTGCGGATGTCGTCGATCAATTCCAGACCATCAAGGTTGATATCATCCAGACGACCGATGAACGGGCTAATGAATGTGGCCCCGGCCTTTGCAGCCAAAAGCGCTTGGTTTGCTGAGAAACACAAGGTCACGTTGACCATGATGCCTTGCTCGGACAGCACCTTACATGTCTGCAAGCCAGCCCATGTCAGTGGTACTTTTACGGCAATGTTATCGGCGATTTTCGCCAGCTTAAGGCCCTCGGCCAGCATCGTCTCGTGGTCAAGCGCCACAACTTCGGCCGACACAGGACCGTCTACGATGGAGCAAATCTCTTTGGTGACTTCGAGAATATCGAGGCCAGATTTCGCAATGATCGACGGGTTCGTCGTGACCCCATCCACCATCCCGTAAGCGAGCAATTCTTTAATTTGGTCGATGTCGGCGGTGTCTACGAAAAACTTCATGGGGATATCTCCGGTCAAGTGCTTGGGTTTTGTTGCATCAGCGTTTACCTCATAGTGGACGAAGCGGAAAGCCATAAGGTGACGGGCCAGCCATGACAGCAGAGTTCTTTGACGAAGGTGATCTGGTTGCCGTGCTGACGGCGCAGCCGATTGACCGCTTTTTGGACTATAAAGCCCCCGAGGGCGGCTGCCATTTGGGCGCGTTTGTCGAGGTGCCGCTTGGTCCGCGAAAAGTGCTCGGTGTTGTTTGGGGCAAAGGCGCGGGTGACTTTGTCTATGCCAAGGTGCGGTCAGTCATCCGGGTGCTGGATGTGGCCCCAATGCGCGATGAGATGCGCGAATTTCTGACCCGTGCGGCCGATTACACTCTAACGCCGATGTCCGCGATGTTGCGCCTTGCGACCCGCGCACCCGGCTTGGGTGATGCACCGTCGATGCGCACGGTCTACAGGCTTGGATCAACGGACCCATCCCGCGTGACCGAGGCCCGCACCAAGGTGCTCGAAGTGCTGCGCGATTACGGCGGATTGTCGTTCACATTGGGCGAGTTGGCCGAGATGGCAGGCGTCGGAACGTCCGTCGTGAAGGGCCTTGTTAAACAAGGGGCGGTCAGCGAAGAAGATGCGCCGCGCGATGTGCCTTATCCGCGGCTCGACCCTGATTATGGCGGCAAGGAATTGTCCGCTGATCAAGCAGACGGCGCCGAGGTTTTGCGCGCCGCATTGCGCACCGATGCTTACGGGACAACCTTGCTGAAAGGCGTTACTGGATCGGGCAAAACCGAGGTCTATTTGGAAGCAGTGGCCGAATGTTTGCGCATGGGTCGTCAGGCCTTGGTTCTGCTCCCAGAGATCGCGTTGTCAGGCGAATTTATCAACCGCGTCGAGGCCCGATTTGGGTTTAAACCCGCTGAATGGCATTCTGGTGTGACGATGACTGAACGGCGGCGGTGCTGGAAAATGGTTGGCCAAGGGTCCGCACAATTGATCGTTGGCGCACGGTCGGCATTGTTTTTGCCGTTCCAAAATCTGGGCCTGATCGTCGTCGATGAAGAGCACGATACGTCATATAAACAAGAGGATGGCGTGTTATATAACGCCCGCGATATGGCGGTTTTACGTGCTGCGATAAATGGTGCGCAGGTGGTTTTGGCGTCGGCTACGCCGAGTTTGGAGAGCTGGGCGAATGTTGAGGCGGGTAAATATACGCGGCTGGTGCTGAGCTCGCGGTATGGTCCTGCGGTGATGCCGAAGATGTCTGCGATTGATATGCGCGCAGAGGATTTACCGGGTGGAAAATGGGTATCGCCGACGCTGCGCGATGCGATTGCGCAGCGGATGGAACGGGGCGAACAGTCGCTGATTTTCTTGAACCGTCGTGGCTATGCGCCGGTCACATTATGCCGCGCGTGTGGCAACCAAATTGGCTGCGATCAATGCGATGCGCGCATGGTTGAACACCGGTTTTTGAACCGCCTGATGTGCCACCAATGTGGTGAAACAAAACCAATGCCAAAGGTTTGTCCGCATTGCGAAGCAGAGGACAAATTATCGGCTGTTGGGCCAGGCGTTGAGCGTATGGGCGAGGAAATTACCGCGCTATTTCCTGATGCCCGCGTCGCGGTTTTGTCGTCGGATTTATACGGATCCGCGCGGGCCATGAAAGCCCATATCGAGCAGATCGCACAGGGTGGCACGGACATCATTATTGGCACGCAATTGGTGGCAAAAGGCCATAACTTTCCGTTACTTACGCTTGTCGGCGTGATCGACGCGGACCTTGGATTGCAGGGGTCTGATTTGCGGGCTGCCGAGCGGACGTTTCAACTGATGCGCCAAGTCGCTGGACGGGCAGGTCGCGCGGAAAAACAAGGCGAGGCGTTGTTGCAAACCTATCAGCCGGAACATGCTGTTATCAGGGCTATTTTAGCGGGCGACGAGGAGAAATTCTGGGCCGCAGAAGCCGGTGAACGCAAGGCCGCCGGGGTGCCGCCGTATGGGCGTATGGCGGGGATAATTTTGAGCAGTCCGAACGCCGATGATGTGTTTAATCTGGGCGCTGAAATGGCGCGTAGAGACGGGCCTTTGCGCGCCATCGGGGCGCAAGTTTACGGGCCAGCGCCTGCGCCGATTGCACGGGTGCGCGGGCGTCACCGCGTCCGGTTATTGGTGAAGGCGGACAAGGCCGCGCCGCTGCAAAAAGCACTGGCTGCATGGGCCGCGCAGTTCCGTTTACCGACCAATACGCGCCTGTCGATCGACATCGATCCACAGAGTTTTTATTGAGAAAAGTGCTGTATGTTTTGCATAAGTTTCGCATAAGTTTTGCATAAGTTGTTTTTTGGGTCAGGATCGACCCGTTTTTGACTGCTTTGAGTGTGGCGCTTTGCTTTACATGTCAGTTTCTAGCGCAGGGTCGATTTTTACCCTTAGCCGCTTGAGCCGCGCAAAAACTGTCCTGCGATCAATCATAATTTCCATAAGCATTGAGCGCGCCAGCGGGAAAATTACGGCGTCGCTTTCTGCCAAGGCCCACAAGCGCGCCAGCATGTTGCGGTCAAGATCCCCCAAGTTAATTGAAAAGGGCTGCATGTCGAAAGCAATATCTGGCTGCGCGGTATCCGGGTTTCGTTGAAAGGGTACATCGGCGGGCGTACCGGTTAGTCTCCGCTCGCTTTCATGGAGTTTAATGGAGTCGAACAAGATCGACAGACCCATGCCAAGCGCACGCTGTTCCAGCGTCACACCGTGATCGGCAAATGTCGTTGCCGCCGAGATGCGCCACCGTATGTTCAATTCCTTGGCAAGCCAGTTCCCCTTTTCCTGCCAAAGCCTGATATACAGTGAAAGGATTTCGGGCGGCGGCGCATTACGTCGCAAATTGGCAATAAGCATTGCGTGCACATAAAGCAGCATGCTTCGGCCCTGAAATTCTTTTTGAAACTCGAGATGCTTGCGTTCAATTAATGCTTTTTCGATGGTTTCCGGTCGGGCATCGGGCGCAGAAACGATGCGTAACATGAGCGCGTGTAAGTCGCAGTCAACCGCTGGAAGATAGGAGAGCGGGGCTATGTAAGGCTTTTGTGATTTTTCAAACTTTTTCAGCAGTGTATAAAAGCCGCCGCTATAGACGTCGCGCCTTGCATCCATATCTGATCCCGCTAGCGGGTTCTTTTGATACTGCAAGCCGAGGCTAGTCGGCGTTGGTAACCGCCTGCCAAATGCCTGCCGAATGGATTTGAAAAATGAATTGGTTGTCTTGGTCATATTGTCACCGCTTAATTTACCTGAACCTAGGATCATGCGCTGCGTAGGTCCAGAGATTACCACGCGCACCGGAAGTGGAATGGCAATGGGTCAAAGTGTGGGTCTATTGAGGTATCGTCACAGCCCGCTTTCCAATCCCAAATATCAGGCGTAAGCCGTGCATATGAAAATAGTTCGCTTAGATGATGCCCTGACGCTGCCGTTTTGGCGCCGCCCAATTGCCCTGCTGTTCATGATGGCGTTGGCGATGCCAATTGCGTTTAATACGTGGTCGGCGTTGCTCAATAACTTTGTGATCGAGGTCGCGGGGTTTGATGGCTCGGATATTGGTCTGCTGCATACTGTGCGCGAAATTCCGGGGTTTTTGGCCGTTGGCGTGATCGCGTTGATCATCTTTATTCGCGAGCAGGTGCTGGGGCTGGTGGCTTTGGTTATGCTCGGCGTGGCGACGGGGATTACGGCATTTTTCCCGAGCATGACCGGGATTTTGACGCTGACCATGCTGTCGTCCATCGGGTTCCATTATTACGAGACGGTCAATCAGTCGCTGCAATTGCAATGGATTGAAAAGGCCCGTGCGCCGCAGATGATTGGCTGGCTGATGGCCGCTGGGTCGGCTGTTACGTTTGTGGCCTATGTGCTAATCGTGATGACGTGGCAGGCGTTTGATCTGTCATATGCCTTTGTTTATATGGTGTCGGGTGGTGCGACTGTTGCGATTGCGCTGTTTTGTTTGTTTGCCTATCCGCAGTTTGAAGCCCCGCATCCGCAGTTAAAGACGTTTGTGCTGCGCCGTCGGTATTGGCTGTATTATACGCTGCAATTTATGGCCGGTGCGCGCCGCCAGATTTTTGTCGTGTTTGCAGGGTTTATGATGGTCGAAAAGTTCGGCTTTGACGTACATGAGATCACGTCGCTGTATTTGCTGACACTGATGACCAATATTTTTGTCGCGCCGCTGATTGGGCGCATTGTTGGTGTGTTTGGTGAACGGCGCGCGTTGTTGTTTGAATATGCTGGGCTGGTGTTGGTGTTTTCGGCATATGGCGGCGTGTATTTCTTTGGTTGGGGTGTTGTGATCGCGGCGACATTGTATGTGATTGATCATATTTTCTTTGCCCTCGCGCTTGCGTTGAAGACGTATTTCCAGAAGATCGCTGATCCCCAAGATATTGCCCCGACGGCTGCCGTTGCCTTTACGATCAACCATATTGCGGCGGTGTTTTTGCCGGTGCTGCTTGGGTTGTTGTGGTTGGTTAGCCCTGCGGCGGTGTTTGTGTTGGCGGCTTGCATGGCGTCTGTGTCGTTTGGATTGGCGCTATTAATTCCGCGTCATCCGGCCAAGGGTCACGAGACTGTGTTTCAAACCCGATTGACGATAGCTGCGGAGTAGTAATTTTCGCGCGCCGCCCCATATTAAACTGACACCCAAGATAAAGGAGCTTTCTATGCTGTCTATGTTCCGTACGAAATCCGAGATGGTCGCTGCTGACGCCGCCCTTATGGGCCGAGATGCGGCTTTGCCGACTGCACAGAACCACTTTGTTCTGAATACGCCGTTGAAAGAAGTTCCTGCCGGGATGGAGGTCGCCATATTTGGGATGGGCTGTTTCTGGGGTGTTGAACGCATTTTCTGGCAATTGGACGGCGTGTTTAGCACGTCTGTTGGCTATGCTGCCGGATTTACCCCAAATGCCACCTATGAAGAGGTGTGCACGGGCAATACTGGCCATAACGAAGTCGTGCGTGTGGTGTTTAACCCTGCCAAGATTTCCTATGACCAGTTGTTGCAGGTGTTCTGGGAGGGCCATGATCCGACCACGGGTATGCGTCAGGGCAATGATGCGGGTACGCAGTACCGGTCTGGGATTTACACAACGACGGACGCGCAGGCGGCAGCGGCTGAAGCGAGCAAGGTTGGTTTTGGACCACGGTTGGTTGCGGCTGGCCACGGTGCAATCACGACCGAGATTTTGCCTGCGCCTGACTATTATTACGCCGAAGGCTATCATCAGCAGTATCTGGCCAAGAACCCTAGCGGATATTGTGGGATCGGTGGCACGGGTGTGACCTGTCCGATTGGCACAAACGTCTAAGACCAATTGACCAATGCGGGGCGATTGCCTAGGCGAGGGGTGACCCCACCTATAAGGCAATTGCCCGCATGCTTTCTTATTCCGCTTTGACGATCGCCCCGAACGAAGATGATGCTGCGGCGTTGTGTGAAGATCTTGAGGCGCTGATACCCGAACCGACTGGCACGGGTATTTTCGAGATCGAAGACGGATCTGGCCTGTGGGAAGTCGGCGCATATTTCACCGATGCCCCTGACGGAGCGGGTCTGGCGGTCTTGGCCATGATGCACGGCGTCAAAGATTTTCTAATATCTGAAATTCCCGAGCAAGACTGGATCAGCAAAGTGCGCCGCGAATTGTGCCCTGTCGAGGCGGGGCGGTTTTTTGTTTACGGCAGCCATGACGCGGACAAAGTGCCGGATGGCTGTGTGCCCTTGTTGATCGAGGCAGCGATGGCGTTTGGCACTGGCCACCACGGCACGACGCTAGGCTGCTTGCGCGCGTTTGATCGGCTGTTGGAAGACGGGTTTGCTGGCGACACGATTATCGACGTGGGTTGCGGCACCGCTGTTTTGGCGATGGCCGCTGCGGCGGTTTTGCCTGGAACCATACTGGCCAGCGACATTGACCCTGTCGCGGTCGAGGTCGCCGAGGCCAATGTGAAGGCCAACGGATTGGCGGGCCGCGTGGATTGCGTTGTGGCCGCAGGGTTCGACGCACCCGCATTAGAGACCATGGGCCCCTATGATCTGGTGTTCGCCAATATCCTAAAAGGTCCGTTAATCGGGTTGGCCCCTGACATGGGCCGTGTGGTGAAAGCGGGCGGATATGTGATTCTATCGGGAATATTGAACGAACAAGCCGACGATGTGATCGCGGTTTATTGCGCAAATGGGTTCAATCTATTGCAACGCGATAGTATTGTTGACTGGACGACGCTGACGCTTGGCAAGAATACCTGAAAATGTAAGATTTTAAGTTGTTTTGAGGGGGTTGCCTTATTTCGGCCACATTCAGGCGCGATTTTAGTCATGAAGCGTGGGGGCGCTTGCTTGGAATTAAGAGTATGTCTTTTGTGTCTAACCCTTTCGACCGCCGCCTGAAGCGCATTGTGCGACGCCATCATAGGCTGAACCACGGCGCGACGTGCAAAGTCACGGATACCGGCCTTATCGTCGCTACACCGCGCATTTATAATCCTAAATTTCCCGTCAAAGCCATGGTCAAGCTGATCGTATGTGCGTTCTTTTTCAAAGCCTATATCTATGCTGACTTGGGGCAGGCTGAATATGTCAGCCGTGTAGCTGCATTGTCTGGCTTGTCGATTGCGGAAAAAGCAGGCGCATGGATCATGCAGCCCGAGCCGGCAACCGTTTTTGTTGCAGATATTTTCAAGAATATGGGCGCCTAAAACTTAGGTGCAGCATAAAAAAGGCCGCGTCCCAATTGCTTGGGCGCGGCCTTTTTTTGTCGTTTGCTATCCTTATCGGATTAGCGTGCTTTGCGTGCCGCAATCAGGTCGATGTCAGCGAAGGAAAGACCGATGTCTTCCAGTTCGCGGGCAGACAGCTGGCCCAAAGAGTTACGTGTGATGCGTGCATCGTTCCAAGCAGCAAACGAACCGAATGTATTTGCAACAAAGTTTGTGATGCGCCCTGCAGAGAGAACAACGACGGGGCGGGTGGTGTCAAAAGCAGCCATTGGCTTATTCCTTTAGGTTTTGCTGCAGGAGCAGCGTTGATTTCATAATCCGCATCTAGACCCGCGATTTCATTTCCACCAGTGCTGTTTTTGCATGTCTCATATGCGTTTTCAGAATGCCTCATAATTAACCATATAAAGCCGCATAACCCTTGTTTTTATGGCTGAAAAGAGTCGTTTTTCAACGCTTGTTTGACGCAATTGATCGACGGTGTACCTGCAGTATTTTTGCCACGTGGTATTCCCTGCTTGGTTTATGTTCGCGTTTTGTGCTAAAAATCTGGCAACTTGATAATAAAAACAAAACTATGGGGTTGCAGATGCGTGTTTTGGGAATCGATCCGGGGTTGCGGAATATGGGTTGGGGCGTGATTGACGTGAACGGTTCGCGTATTTCACATGTTGCCAATGGCGTGTGTACGTCGCTGGGCACCGATGATTTGGGCGTCCGTCTTGCGTCGTTGCATTTTCAGCTGACCCAAGTGTTTGCGACTTATGGGCCTGATACTGCCGCTGTTGAACAAACGTTTGTGAACAAAGACGGCGCGGGTACCCTAAAGCTGGGTCAGGCCCGTGGCATTGCCATGTTGGTCCCTGCGCAGGCTGGATTGCCGATTGGTGAATACTACCCCAATGCGATCAAAAAGGCCGTGGTTGGTGTTGGTCATGCCGATAAGCGTCAGATTGATCATATGGTCCGTTTGCAACTGCCCGGTGTTGAGCTGGCTGGACCGGATGCTGCCGACGCGCTGGCTATTGCGATCTGCCATGCGCATCATGCCCAATCTGCGGGCCGGTTGTCCGCTGCATTAGCAAAGGCATCCGCATGATTGGCAAGATCGCAGGCATTTTGGAATACCGCAGTACCGATCACGTGCTGATTGATGTGCGCGGCATTGGCTATTTGGTTTATGTGTCCAACCGCGTGATGGTGAGCCTGCCAAGCAATGGCGAACCTGTTGCGCTGTATACTGATCTGCTGGTCCGCGAGGATAATTTGCAATTGTTCGGGTTTACGACGTTGGTCGAAAAGGAATGGCATCGTTTGTTGATGTCGGTTCAGGGTATTGGTGCAAAGGCGTCGCTGGCGATTTTGGGCGCGCTGGGGGCTGATGGTGTGAGCCGTGCGATTGCGCTGGGCGATTGGAATGCGCTGGCCAAGGCCAAGGGTGTTGGTCCCAAGACGGCGCAGCGCGTTTCGATTGAATTGAAAGATAAGGCACCGGGTGTAATGGCGATGGGTGGCACTGTGGCCGAGGCGATGGGCGATGAGGTCATTGAACCCGCGCCAAAGCGCCGCGCGCCTGTGCCCAAGGCAAACCCTGCGCAGTCCGAGACATTGTCGGCGTTGGCCAATCTTGGCTACGCTCCTGGTGATGCGGCGGGCGCTGTCGCACAAGCGGCGGGCGCTGATCCTGATGCGGATACGTCTGCATTGATCCGTGCGGCCTTGAAGCTGTTGGCCCCAAAGGGGTAGGGGTGATTTGTGACTGATGATGACCCCTCCTTGCGCCCAGAGCGCCAAGCCGAAGATTCCGATCGCGCGTTGCGTCCGCAAACGCTTGATGAATTTATTGGCCAGCGTGAGGCCCGCGCAAACCTGAAAGTATTTATCGAGAGCGCCAAGATACGCGGCGAGGCGATGGATCACGCGTTGTTTCATGGCCCGCCCGGTTTGGGTAAAACCACACTGGCGCAGATTATGGCCCGCGAGCTGGGTGTGAATTTTCGCATGACGTCTGGCCCTGTGTTGGCCAAGGCAGGTGACTTGGCTGCGATCCTGACCAATCTTGAGGCCCGCGATGTGTTGTTTATCGACGAGATTCACCGGCTTAATCCGGCAGTAGAAGAAGTGCTGTATCCGGCGCTTGAAGATTTTGAGCTGGATTTGGTGATTGGCGAAGGGCCTGCGGCGCGCACTGTGCGCATTGAATTGCAGCCGTTTACGCTTGTGGGTGCGACGACCCGCATGGGGCTTTTGACGACGCCGTTGCGCGACCGGTTTGGTATTCCGACACGGCTGGAGTTTTATACCGAAGACGAGCTGCACGAGATTGTCACGCGCGGTGCCCGCCTGATGGGTGCCCCCGCCGAGGATTTGGGTGCCCGCGAGATTGCCAAGCGCGCCCGTGGCACCCCGCGTATTGCAGGTCGTTTGCTACGCCGTGTCGTGGATTTTGCGGTTGTTGAAGGCAACGGTAAAGTGACCCGCGAAATTGCCGATAGCGCGCTGACCCGTTTGGGTGTCGATCATCTGGGCCTTGATAGTGCGGATCGCCGGTATTTGCGGCTTGTGGCCGAAAGCTATGGTGGTGGCCCTGTTGGGATTGAAACTATGTCGGCGGCCCTATCTGAAAGCCGTGACAGTCTGGAAGAAGTGATCGAGCCGTATTTGCTGCAAAAGGGTTTGATCCAGCGCACACCGCGTGGCCGCATGTTGGCGCAGGCGGCATGGACCCATTTGGGCTTGGATGCGCCGAGATCAAAAACGGATTTATTTGATGACTGATAAAATGCTGAATGTTGAACCGTTTTTCACCCGCTCTGATGGCGCATATGTTTTTGCCCGTTGGGGCCGCCCGATTGTGCCCGTTGTGTTTGGTGTCGATGCGCCGACGTTATCGGTTTTTAAGGCCGCGATTGAGGCGGTTGTTGTTGCTGCTAACCATAAGATGGATGAGCTGGACACCGAGCTTGGTGCCAACCTGATGATGTTTTTCTGCAAGGATTGGGCCGAGCTTTTGGATGTGCCGCATCTTGATCAGATGATCCCCGAGATTGGTCCGTTGATCGCGAAATTGCAGGCGAGTGAGGCCAATCAATACCGTCTTTTTAGGTTTGACGCGCAGGGTGCAATTAGCGCGTGTTTTGTGTTTTTACGAATGGACGCGCATTTAGCTGAGGCGTCGGCTGATACGCTTGCGTTGTCGCAGGCTGCTCAGATGATATTGCTTTGGTCGGATACCGCGCCGTCCCTGTTGGGGGAAATCAACGGGATGACGGTGTTGCGCCCTGAAATTGCGGGCGTGATCCGTGCTGCTTATGATCCGGTGATGCCAAGCGTTGCACATGATCCGAGCCATGCGCTGCGCCTGTCTGCGCGTATATCGTTATGACCCACCGGTTCCCCGTGCGTGTCTATTATGAAGACACTGATTTGGCGGGCATTGTGTATTACGCAAATTACCTCAAGTTCATTGAGCGCGGCCGCAGTGAATGGGTCCGTGGTTTGGGTGTTGATCAGGTTGCGATGAAAGCCAGCGGCGTGGTGTTTGCTGTGCGCCGTGTTGAGGCCGATTATTTTATGCCTGCGCGGTATGATGATGCGCTTGTTGTTGAAACGCGTGTTGAAAAGCTAACGGGTGCCCGACTGGTTGTGCGCCAAGGTGTGATGCGCGGCGCGGACCTGTTGTTTGAGGCGCTTGTGACCATCGTTGCGATTGATCAAAACGGTAGACCTGCGCGGCTTCCGGCGAACATCCGCGCAACCTGACGCGGTTTTGTGACCATGTGCTGCGCGGTTGCGTTGGATTTATCGTGCGACCTTGTATATGTTGTCCGTAATCAGAGCCCAAACAGGGCCGCAAAACCAGAGCAGGCACATGGAAGCAGCAACAGATTTCACGATGTGGGCGTTATTCGCGCGCGCGACAATTACCGTAAAACTCGTCATGATTATGTTGATGGCCGCATCCGTTTGGTGCTGGGCCGTGATTATCGACAAAATCAGGCAATATCGCCGCGCCCGCGCGGAGGCAGATGTATTCGATCAGTTGTTCTGGTCGGGTGATCCGCTGGACGCGTTGTTCGACAAAATCGGCACCAGCCCCACAGGTCAGAGCCAAAAGATTTTTGCAGCAGGCATGTTGGAGTGGCGCAGGTCGCACCGCCAAGATGGTGGTTTGATCGCAGGTGCGCAGGCGCGCATTGATCGGTCCATGGATGTCGCTATCGCCAAAGAAGTTGGCCGTTTGCAAAAGGGCTTGCCTGTGTTGGCGACTGTTGGGTCGACGGCCCCGTTTGTCGGGCTGTTTGGTACCGTCTGGGGCATCATGAACGCGTTCATTGAGATTGCAGAGCAGCAGAATACCAATCTGGCTGTTGTGGCCCCGGGTATTGCCGAGGCGCTGTTGGCGACAGGTTTGGGTCTGTTGGCCGCGATCCCTGCCGTCATTTTCTATAATAAGCTGTCCGCAGATAGTGACCGCATTGTCGCGGGATACGAGGCGTTTGCTGACGAGTTTGCCACCATCCTTAGCCGTCAGTTGGACAGTTAATTGGGCGGCGGTGTTATTCAGTCCGAAAGCGGTGGCGGTGGTCGCCGTCGTCGGGGACGTCGTCGGTCTGCGCCGATGGCCGAGATCAACATCACGCCGTTTGTTGATGTCATGCTGGTTTTGCTAATTATTTTCATGGTTGCCGCCCCGTTATCGGTCGTCGGTGTGCCAGTGGAATTGCCTAAGACCGCAGCGAATGCGCTGCCATCGGATCAAGAAGAGCCGTTGACGGTGACGATTACGGCAGCGGGTGAGATTATGATCCAGAATACGGTGACTGCCCCTGATGAATTGGTTGGTAAACTGACTGCGATTGCTGCGGAACGGACATCGGATCGGATATTTTTACGCGCAGACGGTGCAAATGCTTGGAATACCGTGGCCGAAGTTATGGGCGCGCTGAATGCTGGTGGGTTTTCCAACATTGGTTTGGTGACGGATATTGGTGGCCCTGCGTTAAACGGGTCGGACGGCTGATTGCATGCGCAGCGCGGGTACTTATATCTCTGCGATTGGTCATGTCGGGCTGATTGGCTGGCTCATTTCGGGATGGGGGTTTTCCAGTGAGCCGTTGCCGTTTGAGGTGGCTGAGGTGTCAGTTGTGTCTGGTGAAGAATTTGCCGCAATTTTGGCCGCGACCACGCCACAGCCTGATGTTGCTAATCCAACGGCCCCTGCCCAGCCGCTGATTGAGGATGCGCCTACACCGATTGAACCGGAGACTGCGCCGCAAGTTGTTCCAACGCCGGAACCTGCCGTGCAACCTGACGCGGAAACGCCGCCGCCAGAAGCCCCAGAGCCGCCTGCGCCGCCGTCTGATGTGGCGGATGTTGCCCCAGAGCCACCCGCGCCGCCTGCAGTTGAGGCCGCCCCTGATTTGGCGGTTAGTCCGCGTCCGCAGCCGCGCCCTGCACCGCGTGTGGCCCCCGTGGCTGTGGCCCCGCCAGCGCCTGAAGCGGACGTGGCTGACATTGTGCGCGATGCGGTTGTGCCTGATGACAGTGCGGTGGCCGAGGTCGTCGAGCCAGCCCAGACCCCAACTGCACCAGAGGAAGCCGCGACCGAGATTGCGATTGAAGATGCTGCACCATCAGGTGCTGTGACCACATCGGCCCGTCCGCGAACGCGCCCGAACCGGCCTGCGCCAGCGACTGAGACACCGACGACGACTGCGAGCGATGATGCGGCTGTTGCGGCGGCTGTCGCAGCTGCGATGGCGGCGACCGCGCCTGATTTGCCTGCTGGTCCGCCGATGAGCGGGTCCGAAAAGGAAGGCTTCCGCGTTGCTGTAAATCGCTGTTGGAATGTTGATCCAGGATCAGAAGCGGCGCGTGTCACGGTGACAGTTGCGTTTGGTCTGGATCGCGATGGCGGCGTGCAAGGTGATGTGCGCCAGCTGGCCGTTGACGGTGGAACATCTGGATCACAAAGTATTGCGTTTCAGGCGGCGCGGCGCGCTATTTTGCGCTGTGGTGCATCAGGTTATGACTTGCCTGCAGATAAATATGACCAATGGCGTGAAGTTGAAATTACGTTTGATCCTTCGGGAATGCGCTTGCGATAGGCGGTTGTGCGCGTAGGGGGCGTGTTTTCCCCTTATGTGTGTGCCATAAGATATTAAGCAAAGACGGGCCAAGACCCGTGGCGAGAATTGAGGCGAATGATGATGAAACGATTTCTGATTGCTCTGGTGGCGCTAATGCTGGCCGGACCTGTGTTGGCCCAAAGCGGGCCTTTGCGCCTGACGATCACCGACGGTGTGATCGAGCCGCTGCCTTTTGCGGTCCCAAGTTTTGAACCTGAAAATGCCGCAGCTGCCCAAGTGGCTGCCGATATCACCCGTCTTGTGTCACTGGATCTGTCCGGCACTGGGTTGTTTCGCGAAATTCCTGCATCGGCGTTCATCAGTGCCCATAGCAGTTTTGCCCAGGCGGTTGCTTACCCTGATTGGCGCGCAATTAATGCGCAGGCTTTGATCAGCGGTGCTGTCACCGTGTCGGGCAATCAGTTGATCGTAAAGTTTCGTTTGTACGACGTATTTTCCGGCTCCGAGATGGGTGGCGGGTTGCAGTTTGCAGGCACTGTCGATGGTTGGCGTCGCATGGCCCATAAGGTCGCTGATGCTGCTTATGGTCGTATCACGGGCGAGGGCGGTTATTTTGATAGTCGGATCGTGTTTGTTTCTGAAAGCGGTCCCAAGGATAATCGTCAAAAGCGGCTGGCGATCATGGATTTTGACGGCGCGAATATGCAGTTTTTAACTGATAGTTCGGCATTGGTTCTGGCCCCGCGGTTTTCACCAACGGGTGACCGCGTTCTATATACCAGCTTTGCGTCCGGCTTTCCGCGTATCAATGTGCTGGATGTGACGTCTGTTGGCACCCGTCAATTGCAGACAGCGGACGGCGAAATGGCGTTTAGTCCGCGGTTTTCGCGTGATGGTACGCAGGTCATTTATAGCCTTGCCAATGGCGGCAACACCGACATTTACCGTGGCGATATTGCCAGCGGTGCCAGCACCCGTTTGACGTCAGCCCCGTCGATTGAAACAGCCCCAAGCCTGTCGCCTGATGGTTCCCAGATTGTGTTTGAAAGCGACAGATCAGGCACCCAGCAGATGTATATTATGTCCGCAAATGGTGGCGATGCTCGCCGGATTTCGTTTGGTGATGGCCGCTATGCCACGCCTGTGTGGTCCCCGCGCGGCGATCTGATTGCGTTCACTAAGCAAAATGCGGGTCGGTTCCATATCGGTGTGATGCGCACAGATGGCTCCGAAGAGCGTTTGTTGACGTCGTCATTCTTGGATGAAGGCCCGACGTGGTCCCCCAATGGTCGTGTAATTATGTTTATGCGCGAAACGCAGGGTGCTGGCGGCACGTCGTCGCTTTATTCTGTGGATGTGTCTGGCCGGAACTTAAAGCCCGTGCCATTGCCAAATGGTGCATCCGATCCGTCTTGGGGGCCGCTACAACCGTAATAACGTGTTATTTCCACGCCGCGTATATCTATGATAGTGTCCGGCAAAAGAGCAGATAAGAATGGGATACCCACTTATGACATTTCTACCAAAGATCGCCCTTATGGGCCTGATTGCGATTACCGCAGGATGTACAAACCCCGACCGTTTTGCGGCAGGCGCGGACGATGCGAACGCGGATGCCCAAGCGGGTGCCAATGACCCGACCAGCCCGTTGTTTTTCAACCAGACAATTGGTGACCGCGTGTTGTTCACCGTTGATACGTCGACGTTGACAGCCGCAGGTAAAATCATTCTGGACGGTCAAGTCGGTTGGTTGCAATCTAATGCCGACTATTTGGCGATCATCGAAGGCCACGCCGACGAGCAGGGCACGCGCGAATATAACATTAGCCTTGGGTTCCGCCGTGCGAATGCTGTTCGCGAATATTTGGTGTCCAAGGGTGTGCCAGCGACCCGGTTGCGCGCGACCAGCTATGGCAAGGAACGCCCAATTCAGATCTGTTCACAAGAAAGCTGTTATGCTTCCAACCGCCGTGCTGTCACGGTGATCTCTCTTGCTTCGTTAAGCTAAGGACGCCCGCATGCTGTACCGGATTGCATTGATTATTGCCCTTGGGCTGGCGGCCCCTGCGGCGGCTGTCGCCCAAGATCAGACACTGGCCGATATTCGCCAACAACTGACGGGCCTTTATGTCGATCTGCAAAGGTTGCGCGTTGAGCTTTCGACGACGGGTGCCTTGACCATCGGGTCGGTGGGTAACACGCCGCTGGATCGGTTGAATGCGATTGAAGCCGAGTTGCAGCGTTTGACGTCTAAGACCGAGGAACTCGAATTCCGCGTTAACCGGATTACCGTTGATGGTACCAACCGTGTCGGCGATCTTGAGTTTCGTCTTTGCGAGCTGGAAGCCAATTGCGACATTTCCAGCCTTGGCGAGACCCCAAGCCTTGGTGGTGTTGATAGTGCCGCGGGCGTTATTATGCCGGAAAGTGCTGAGCCCAATGGCCCTGCATTGGCTATTGGCGAAGCAGAAGACATTGAGCGGGCGCAGGCGGCGCTTGCGGCTGGTGACTTTCGCAGCGCCGCTGACCAGCTTGCGACCTTTAGCGCGACCTATCCGGGATCTCCGATAGCGGCTGAGGCGGCGTACCTACGTGGCGAGGCGTTGGAAGGTTTGGGCGAGATGACGAATGCTGCCCGTGCATATCTTGAGGCGTTTTCAAGCAATCCTGAGGGCGGCAAAGCCCCTGATGCGCTGTTCAAGCTTGGGTTTTCGCTTGGTGCGATTGGCCAGACGCAGGATGCTTGCGTGACCTTGGCCGAAGTTGGTGCGCGGTTCCCGTCTGCGCCTGCGACCAATGATGCCGCGCAAGCAATGGCTGGTCTTGGATGCAATTAAGCCCGCCTGCGGGTGATGATATCCGGCTAGTTCATTGGGTCGGGAAAGCGTTTCCAACCCGTCCCACAAAAATTGGTATCGCCGTGTCTGGCGGTGGCGACAGCATGGCGTTGTTGCATTTGTATGCCCGCTGGTCTGCCCAAACAGGACACCCGATTGCGGCTGTGACCGTTGATCATGGCCTGCGTGATGGATCAGACCGCGAGGCGGCGGGCGTTGCCGCGTTTTGTGCCGATGCTGGCATTCCCCATGATACATTGCTTTGGAATAATTGGGATGGTCACGGCAATTTGCAGGCCGCTGCGCGTGATGCCCGTTACCACCTGATGGCCGAATGGGCGCGCGGAAATGACGTCGGCGGGATCGCCCTTGGCCATACGATGGACGATGGTGCCGAGACGTTTTTGATGCGCCTGTCGCGCAAGGCGGGCGTTGATGGTCTGTCTGCGATGGACCGCGTATTTGATCGAAACGGTCTGACTTATGCCCGCCCGTTGTGGATGTGCACACGGACCGAGCTGCGCGATTATCTGACCCGCAATGATGTGACTTGGGTTGATGACCCGAGCAATGACGACGTGGACTTTGAACGTATCCGCGTGCGTAAAGCGATGGTTGCGCTGGACGAATTGGGTCTGCGCACCGATGCCTTGCAGCATGCAGGCACAGCGCTGCGCCAAGCCCGCGATGCGCTGGACCACTATACAAGTATTGAGGCCGCGCGGCATGTTGTGGCTGAGGTTGGTGATTTAAGCTTGCCGTTGAAGCCCGATGTCCCCGATGAAATTGCGCGTCGTTTGCGCAGCAAAGTTATTCAATGGGTCGGCCGGTTGCCGTATCCACCGCGTGCGTCTGCGATGCAGCATCTGATGGATGGGCTGTCGTTGGAGGGCACGCATACGCTTGGCGGCTGCATCGTGACTGTCAAAAACGGACAAATGCGCGTGATGCGCGAGGCGAATGCAGTGCGGCTGACCAAATGCGCGACGACGGACCTTTGGGATGGGCGTTGGGCGTTGGATGGACCGCATGAAGATGATCTGCACATTGCCGCGTTGGGTGACGGTATCGCGGATTGCCCTGATTGGCGCAGTGCCGGGTTGCCGCGATTGTCGCTGATGGCGAGCCCTGCGGTTTGGCGCGGTGATACGCTGATTTCCGCGCCGTTGGCCGGTTTACAATCCGGCTGGACAGCGCGGATTGTCGCAGATTTTCATTCTTCGTTGGTTGTGCATTGAAGATTGGCGTTTTGCCTCTATTTTAGTAGTAACGGTTGGCGCGACTCTCTGCGTCATATTCTTCGATTTCAAAGGAGTGTCCCCTTGGGCAACACACGTAATCTGGTTTTTTGGGTCGTCCTGTTCCTGTTGGTTCTGGCGCTTTTCAATTTGTTCAGCGGAACTGCTGGTAGCACGGTGAGCAATTCAAAAAGCTATTCAGAATTCGTTTTTGCCGTTGAAAACAACGGTGTGGCGCAAGTTACACTGGACGGTGAACAGGCTCGTTATCGTGGCACAGACGGCAATGATTACGTCGCGATCATTCCGCGTGATGCTTCGGTGTCTGATATGTTGCTTGCCAAGGGGGTGCCAGTTGCGGTGCAAAGCCAAGAGCAATCGGGCATTCAGACGTTCCTGATCGGACTGCTGCCATTTGCGTTATTGATCGGTGTTTGGATTTATTTCATGAACCGGATGCAAGGCGGCGGCAAAGGTGGTGCGATGGGCTTTGGCAAATCCAAGGCGAAATTGCTGACCGAGAAGCATGGCCGTGTGACGTTTGACGATGTGGCCGGCATTGATGAAGCCAAGGAAGAGCTGGAAGAAATCGTTGAATTCCTGCGCAACCCGCAGAAATTTAGCCGTCTTGGTGGTAAAATCCCGAAAGGCGCGTTGCTTGAGGGCCCTCCGGGGACGGGTAAGACGCTGCTGGCGCGTGCAATTGCAGGCGAGGCGGGCGTACCATTCTTTACGATTTCCGGTTCTGACTTTGTTGAGATGTTCGTCGGCGTGGGTGCATCCCGTGTCCGTGACATGTTCGAGCAAGCCAAAAAGAACGCGCCGTGTATCGTGTTTATCGATGAGATTGACGCTGTGGGCCGTGCCCGTGGTGTTGGCATGGGCGGCGGCAATGACGAGCGCGAGCAGACATTGAACCAGTTGCTAGTCGAGATGGACGGTTTTGAAGCCAATGAAGGCGTGATCATCATCGCGGCGACAAACCGTAAAGACGTGTTGGATCCTGCCTTGCTGCGTCCAGGTCGTTTTGACCGTCAGATCACTGTCGGCAACCCAGACATCAAAGGCCGCGAAAAGATTTTGCTGGTGCATGCCCGTAAAACCCCACTTGGTCCTGATGTTGATTTGCGGATTATTGCCCGTGGCTCGCCCGGTTTTTCCGGTGCTGATTTGGCGAACCTTGTGAACGAAGCGGCCTTGACGGCGGCCCGTGTCGGCAGGCGTTTTGTTGCGATGCATGATTTTGAGCAGGCCAAAGATAAGATCATGATGGGCGCTGAACGTCGCTCGATGGTGCTGACCCAAGACCAGAAGGAAAAGACTGCATATCACGAGGCTGGCCACGCGATTGTGGGCATCAACCTTGAAAAATGTGATCCGGTTTATAAGGCTACGATCATTCCGCGCGGCGGTGCATTGGGCATGGTGATGAGCCTGCCTGAAATGGACAAGTTGCAGATGTTCAAGGACGAAGCTGAACAGCGTATCGCCATGACTATGGCGGGCAAAGCGGCTGAAATCATGAAGTATGGCGCAGATTCTGTGTCGTCCGGCCCTGTGGGTGACATCATGCAGGCGTCTGCTTTGGCCCGTGCGATGGTCATGCGTTACGGCATGTCTGACAAGGTTGGCAACATTGATTACCAAGAGGCTGCGGCTGGCTATCAGGCCAACGGCGGCGCGGGCGGGTTCTCGGTTTCTGCGGCCACAAAAGAGCTGATTGAAAGCGAAGTGAAGCGGATCATCGACGAAGGTTACGCTGTAGCGGTCAAAATCCTTAAGGAGAAAACCAAGGAATTTGAACTGCTTGCCCAAGGCCTGCTTGAGTATGAAACGCTGACTGGTGCTGAGATTGAACGGGTTATTCGCGGCGAGCCGCCTCATATTGATGAGGATGAAGAGGACAAGCCAACGGGTGGCAGTTCGATCACGGCGATCCCCAAGACCAAGCCGAAAAAGCCAAAGGCTCCTGATACTGGAATGGCGCCAGAGCCAACACCATAAGATCAAAACGCCGTCCCTGATTGGGGCGGCGTTTTTCGTTATGCGAGATGTCACAAATTGCCGTTTGATCCCGCGCGCTGTGCTGGCTACCAATGGGACACGCGACAGGAGACACGCACATGCCCGCATTGACCCCCACGCAGCAAATCGGTGAGATCGTTTGGATCGGCACCGTCGCCCCCGATGCTGGATTGCGCAGCGCGCCTGCGTCCGCGTTAACCATGACCTATGCTGGTGCCGAAGGTGAGGCGCACAGCGGCCTGACACGCGCGTCCTGTGTCCGTGTGAGGGCGCAGTGGCCTGAGGGCACTGAGATCCGCAATGTGCGGCAACTGTCTGTGATGTCCCAAGAAGAGATCGACCAAATTGCCGCCGATTGTGGTTTGGACACGCTGGACCCCGCATTGCTGGGCTGTTCGATTGTGATCAAAGGAATTTCTGATTTTAGCCATGTGCCACCGTCGTCGCGGCTTCAGTCCGGGGATGGCACCACAATTGTGGTCGACATGCAAAATCGCCCCTGCAATTTACCTGCCCGCGAGATCGAGATGGATCATCCAACCCACGGCAAACCGTTCAAGGCGGCTGCAAAAGGCAAACGCGGAGTGACGGCTTGGGTTGAGCGCGAGGGCACGTTTCGGGTCGGTGATGCGGTGACGTTGCATGTGCCGGACCAGCGGGCTTGGCGTCCCTAATCGTCACTCAGCGTTTCTGATCCGACACAGCATTTGTCGGACCCGACGATTCCGGCAGTGAAAATGTCGCAATAGCGGTGTTTCGCCGCACCCCGCCCCGTTACACCTGTCGCAGAACAACCGGACAGAGCGCCGAATTTCAGGGAATACAACACATGGCCTATAAAACAGACATCGAGATCGCGCGGGCAGCCAACAAGCTCCCGATCCAAGAAATCGGCGCAAAACTGGACATCGGTAGCGATGATCTTTTGCCATATGGCCACGACAAAGCCAAAGTCAGCCAGCGTTTCATCGACAGCGTTCAGGACCGTCCAAACGGTAAGCTGATTCTTGTCACGGCGATCAACCCGACACCAGCTGGTGAAGGCAAGACGACCACAACTGTTGGTCTGGGCGATGGCCTGAACCGTATCGGCAAAAAAGCCGCTGTTTGTATTCGTGAAGCATCGCTTGGGCCAAACTTTGGCATGAAGGGCGGGGCTGCTGGTGGCGGTTACGCACAGATCGTTCCAATGGAAGACATGAACCTGCACTTCACAGGCGATTTCCACGCGATCACATCCGCGCACAACCTGCTGTCCGCGATGATCGACAACCACATCTATTGGGGTAACTCGCTTGAGATCGACATTCGCCGCGTTGCTTGGCGTCGTGTTCTCGACATGAACGATCGCGCATTGCGTCAGATCAACGTGTCCCTTGGTGGCGTTGCAAACGGTTTCCCACGTGAAGCTGGTTTCGACATCACAGTTGCATCCGAAGTTATGGCGATCCTTTGCCTCGCACTGAACCTTGATGACCTGCAAAAGCGTTTGGGTTCCATGATCGTGGCATATCGCCGTGACCGTTCCCCAGTGTATTGCCGCGACATTAAGGCCGACGGCGCAATGACGGTGTTGCTGAAAGACGCGATGCAGCCGAACCTTGTGCAGACGCTGGAAAACAACCCTGCGTTCGTTCACGGCGGCCCATTCGCCAACATCGCGCACGGCTGTAACTCTGTGACTGCGACAACAACTGCACTGAAAATTGCGGACTATGTTGTAACCGAAGCTGGCTTTGGTGCTGATTTGGGCGCTGAAAAGTTCCTGAACATCAAATGCCGTAAGGCTGGCCTGTCACCTGATTGTGTCGTCTTGGTTGCCACTGTGCGCGCCATGAAGATGAACGGCGGCATGGCGAAAGCTGATCTAGGTACTGAAAGCGTTGATGCGGTCAAAGAAGGCTGTGCAAACCTTGGTCGTCACATTGGCAACCTCAAGTCGTTTGGTGTGCCAGTTGTTGTTGCGATCAACCACTTTGTCACCGACACGGATGCTGAAGTCCAAGCGGTCAAAGACTATGTTGCGACCCAAGGGTCCGAAGCGGTTCTGTCCCAGCATTGGGAATTTGGGTCCAAAGGGTCCGAAGACTTGGCGCGGAAAGTGGCTGAAATCGCTGAAAGCGGCGTGTCCAACTTTGCACCGATCTATCCTGATGACATGAAGTTGTTCGACAAGATCGACACTATCGCAAAGCGTATCTACCACGCTGACGAAGTGATCATGGACCAAAAGCTGCGCAATCAGCTGAAGGATTGGGAAGATCAAGGGTACGGTGACCTGCCGATTTGTATGGCAAAAACGCAGTACAGCTTCTCGACTGATCCGACATTGCGCGGCGCGCCAACGGGCCACTCTGTGCCTGTACGTGAATTGC
>OJHH01000101.1_pt1 | contig 22982 bp, 17 predicted proteins | sample 1594911 | NCBI WGS metagenome assembly OJHH01 (sample SAMN05416787, study PRJEB24817) | seawater metagenome | isolation source: Sea water | place: Canada:Atlantic | collected 2013-11
TCCCGGACGCGAGGGGCACGCCACAGTGATCATCCAGAATCACCTGGATATGGTGACGGTAAAAACCGGCGACAAGCAGCACGACTTCTATCGCGACCCCCTGCAGCTGAAAGTGGAGGATGGCTGGCTGCTGGCCGATCGCACCACGCTGGGCGCAGACAACGGGCTGGGCTGCGCGGCGGCGCTGGCCCTGCTCACCGACCCGGATGTGCAACACCCGCCACTGGAGCTTTTGTTCACTGTGGATGAGGAGACCGGCCTCGGCGGCGCGCTGGGCCTGGATGCCTCACTGCTCAGCGGGCGTGTCATGCTGAACCTGGATACCGAGGACTGGCACGAGCTGTACGTGGGCTGTGCCGGTGGTGCCGGCTGGGTGTTTTCGCGGGATTATGGCGTGCAGTCCCCGGCGGCGGAATTCGGCTGCTGGACGCTGGAGTTGAAGGGGCTGGCCGGTGGCCATTCGGGTATCGAGATTCACCTGCAACTGGGCAATGCGCTGAAGCTGCTGGTGGAAGCGCTGGATCCTGTTGGCTCACTGCAGCTGGCTGCGGCCAGTGTGGGTGTGGCGCACAATGTCATTCCGCGTGAGGGCAGCATCAGCTTCGCCTGTAGCAGCGCCGATGCGGAAGCCCTGCAGGGGCGTCTGGAGGAACTGCAACAGCGTTGGCGGAGTTACCTGCCCGCGGCGGATCACAGCCTCGAATTGCTGCTCTACCCGTGCGCACCCGCCAAGGTGATGAGCAACGCCAACAGCCGTGATCTGTTGCATGTGCTCGCGGCGCTGCCGCACGGGGCGCAGGCCTACAGCCTTGAGCAACCGGCCGATCTGGTTGACTTGAGTATCAACCTGGCGCGCCTGCAGCGGGCGGCGGGCAAACTGGAGCTGGAGTCCAGCCTGCGTTTCTTCAACCCGGAGCAGGCCGCTGGCTTGCGTATGGCGGTTGAGGGGCTGGCGCAGCTGGCGGGGCTGCACATACAGCGCATTGCAGGGTACCCCGGATGGCAGCCGGACTTTGCCAGCCCGCTGTTGGCGCGGGGCAAGGCACTGCACGAGCGCCTGTTTGACAGTGTACCCGCGGTGAAGGCGATTCACGCCGGCCTGGAGTGCGGTATATTGAAAAGCAAACTCCCCGATGCCGACATCCTGTCCTTCGGCCCCACAATCCGCGGTGCGCACTCGCCAACAGAGCGCTTGTGCATCGCTACTGTGGCGCCGTTTTGGCGCTACCTTACCGCCCTGTTGGCGGAACTCTAACTCAGGAGATTGTCCTCATGCTCGAATGTTTGCCTCAGGTTCCCGAGGACTCCATCCTCGGGCTAGCCGCCGCCTGTCGTGCTGACCCCAACCCGCGCAAGGTCGATCTGACACTCGGCGTCTACATGAATGAGGAAGGCCTGTGCCCGGTGTTTGATGCCATTCGCCTGGCGCAGGACGCTCTGGTGCAGGCCGAGCGTACCAAGGTCTATATGCCGCCCGCGGGGGACCCTGATTTCAACAGCGGCATGCAGCAGCTGGTACTGGGGCTGGGTAGCCCGGCCGTGCTGGACGGACGTGTAAGCAGCATCCAGACGCCGGGTGGTTGCGGCGCTCTGCGCATTGGCGCTGAAATCATCAACGCGGCTGCGCCCGGTGCCAGAGTGTGGGTGTCCGACCCCACCTGGCCGGTGCATATACCGCTGCTGGGCAGCGTAGGGCTGCAGTTTGCCACTTACCGCTACTACGATCCGGCCAGCCACGGCGTCAATTTCGATGCTCTGGTTGAGGACCTCAAAGGGGCGCGGCAAGGTGATGTGGTGTTGTTGCACGGTTGCTGTCATAACCCCTGCGGTGCCGACCTCAGCCTTGAGCAATGGGCAGAGATCGCTGACATGGCGCAACACCAGGGTTTCCTGCCGTTTGTCGATATCGCCTACCAGGGGCTGGGCGATGGCCTGGATACGGATGCAGCCGGGTTGCGCCTGCTGGTTGAGCGTCTCCCGGAAGTACTGATTGCCGCATCCTGCTCTAAGAATATGGGGCTGTATCGGGAGCGCACCGGCGCGACCCTATTCGTGAGTGCCAACCCCGCCAGTGCCGCGGCACTGCGCACGCAAGCCCAAGTGGCCGCGCGGCGTATTTACTCCATGCCGCCAGCCCACGGCGCACTGCTCGCCGCGCGCGTGTTGCAGGACGATGAGTTGAATGCGAACTGGCGGAATGAGCTGGAGGCCATGTGCTGGCGCATCAACGGGTTGCGCACCAGCCTGGTGAGCAAGCTGGAGCAGTGTACCGGGCGTGACTTCGGTTTCATCGAGCGCGAGAAGGGCATGTTTTCTTTTCTCGGGCTGAGTGCCGCTCAGGCGCTCGCCCTGCGCGAACAGTACAGCGTGTACATGCTGGATTCGTCGCGTATCAATGTTGCGGGTATCAACGGGGCCAACATCGACTACCTGGCGGAGTCGGTGGGCAAGGTCCTGCAGGCGGGGTGAGGGGGCTGCGGTTGCGTGCCCGCAGCACTCAGGCTTCCAGCTCCGCCCACCGTTCGATGGCCGTATCCAGTGCCGCCTGCAGCTCACTGAGCTCGGCGAGCACGGCATCCACGGCTTCGCGACTCTGTTGGTAGAACGCGGGGTCGGCAGTGCGTGCTTCCAGCGCGGCCTGTTTCTGCTCCAGCTCCTCAATGCGCGCGGGTAGGGCGTCCAGTTCGCGCTGCTCTTTATAGGACAGTTTCCGGCGCGCGGTTGAAGCGGGGCTGGCCGCCACAGGAGCGGGTGTTTCGGGCTTGCTAGCCGGCATTTGCTGGCCTTTGGTTTCCGGCTCCACCAGCCGGCCACCGCGTGCTTCCCAGTCGCTGTAGCCACCCGCCTGCTCCTCCACCGTACCGTCGCCACGCAGTATCAACAGCTGGGTCACCACATGGTCCATGAAGTCACGGTCGTGGCTGACCAGGATGACCGTGCCGTCGAAGGACAGCAGGATGTCCTCCAGCAGTTCCAGGGTTTCAATGTCGAGGTCGTTGGTGGGTTCGTCCAGTACCAGCAGGTTGGCGGGCTTGCTGAACAGACGTGCCAGAATGGCGCGGTTCTGCTCGCCCCCGGATAATGCTTTTACCGGTGTGCGCACCCGCTCCGGGCTGAACAGGAAGTCACCGAGGTAGGAAATGGCATGGCGCCGTTTGCCGTTCAGCTCGATAAACTCCTGGCCGCCACAGACATTGTCGATGAGATTTTGCTCCGGCTCCAGTTTGCCGCGCAACTGGTCCGAGTAGGCAATCTCCAGTTTCGTGCCCAGCTTCACGCTGCCCTCATCCGGCTGCAGCTGGCCGAGGATGAGCTTGACCAGGGTCGACTTGCCGGCGCCGTTGGCGCCTACAATGCCGACCCGGTCACCGCGCTGGATGATGCTGGAGAAATTGCGAATGACGGTCTTGTCGTCAAAGTGCTTGCTGACGTTTTCCAGCTCCGCCACCACTTTGCCGGAGCGGCTCGCCTCCTCCACGACGAAGTTGGCACTACCTACTTTTTCCCGGCGCTGCTGACGTTCGCTGCGCATCTTTTCCAGCGCCCGCACGCGGCCTTCGTTGCGGGTGCGCCGTGCCTTGATGCCCTGGCGAATCCACACCTCTTCCTGCGCCAGTTTCTTGTCAAACAGCGCATTGGCGCGCTCTTCCGCTTCCAGCTCCTGATCGCGGTGGGCGAGGAAGCCCTGGTAGCTGCCCTCCCAACTGGTGAGATGGCCGCGGTCCAGTTCCGCAATGCGCGTGGCAACGCTCTGCAGAAAGCGCCGGTCGTGGGTAATCAGCACAATCGCGCCGCGGTATTGCTGCAGCTGTGTTTCCAGCCATTGGATGGCGGGAATGTCGAGGTGGTTGGTGGGTTCGTCCAGTAGCAGGATGTCGGGGTCGGCCACCAGCGCGCGCGCCAGAGCGACACGCCTGCGCCAGCCGCCGGACAGCTCGCCCATTCTGGCGTCCTGCGGCAGCTGCAGCTGGGTGATAGTGGTTTCTACACGCTGCTGCAGGGTCCAGCCATCGGCGGCTTCCAGCGCCTGTTGTACGGCACTGAGGCGGTCAAAATCGATGTCTTCGCCGTCGTGTAACAGGCGGTGGTATTCAGCTAGCAGCTTGCCGGCTTCCGCCAGCCCTTCGGCGACCACGTCGTAGACGGTGCTGCTGTCGGCGTCCGGCAGCGTCTGTTGCAAGCGCGCGATGCGCACACCGGGCCGCAGCCAGCGATCACCGGAATCAGTCTGCAGCTCACCTGCCAGTACGCGCAACAGTGTGGTCTTGCCTGCGCCATTGCGCCCCAGCAAGCCCCAGCGTTCACCGCGGCGGATGGTCAGGTCGACATCATCAAGGAGTACCTGAGTGCCGTAGTGGAGTTGCAGGGATTCGAGTTTGAGAAGTGGCATGGAACGTCTGTCAGTGAGCAGGGGCCTGCATTCTACGGGCTGCGTGCAGCAGGGGCCAGCCACGAGAGCCCGGCATACTCACATATGACAGGACCGGGGCCTCCGGTCTTGCGCCGGGGCCCCGTATCGCCTCGCGAGGGTTATAGAGGCCTGTCAGGCTTCAGGAGGCTTTTTTGGCGGCGCCGCGCTCGGTCGCTACGCCCTTGGTCGCGAGCTTGCCACTGCCGGATTCAAGGTGCGCTCGAATGAACCACTGGAACAGCTCGAGGTCCTTGGCGTGGCCGGTCAGCAGGTCCTCTGACACGGGATCCAGCTCTGCGAGCTCGGCAATGGCCTTGCGCTGGTCAGTGACAACACCGTTGTAAACAATGTCCAGCGCCGCCAGATGTTCGTTGGCCAGTGCACGCTGGAGGGTGTAGTCATCCCAGTCGCGGCGCTTCACCAGCGCGGCCGGCGTACCGACGGGTATGCCACCCAGCGTGGCAATACGCTCGGCGATGGCGTCCACCATTTCGCGCGTGGCCTCGACCTGAGGGTCGAGCATCTCGTGCACCGCGATGAAATTGGGTCCCACAACATTCCAGTGCACGTGCTTTAGCGTCAGGCCCAGGTCGATCAGCGCCACCATACGCTCATCCAGTAGCTTGATCACTTTTGCGGCTTGCTTTTGTTGCATGCCCGGTACGGTAAAATTGGTGCCTGTCATTCTGTTCTCCTTTTTTTCCGTTGGAGTTGCGCCGTCCGCTTCGCTGCGGCAGCGCAGGTTCAAGGCGCTGCCACACCCGATGTGAGGTTCTCGGCCGGGTCGCGTGCCTGCGCGCTTGCTGCGGCTTCATGCCGCGTTGTAAGGACCTTTGCAAATACCGTTCCAGAATGTGCGATGACCGCACTCACGCACGAAATCAGCACAAGGGCAGTGTGGCGGATTGGAGCGGGCACTTCGCTGCAAGGCCGCTGCTGGCGGGGCCCGGAGACGAACAGGCGATTGCGCGGCGCACGGGTTTCGAGGTGTGAATCAATGTCTCGGGAAACCGATCGGGGCAGTAAAGGCATGCCCTGGCGGGCCCGTATGGCCCACAGGGCTTTGTGGTTTTTACAAGCGACGTTGTAAAAGCTGCCGCCAGGTAGTGGCGCCTGCAGTTAGAGCAAGTTGTCCCCGCCCTCGGGCAGGCGCGCTGCTCGGGCTTGCTTCTCGATGTCATCGTCATTGTTCTTCAGCCCGCCTTCGGCGAGATGGGCCTCGCCGCCGGCTTCGCTGGCCTGGGTTTGCACTGGCTCTTCTGGTACGGGCGCAGTGGTCGTCGGTGCCGAGGGCTCCGTCAGGGCGACCTGAACGCCCTCTGGGAAAGTGACCTCCCGTGCCTCGCTGGGCATGGAGATACCCGCAAGGTCGAAAGCATTTTTCACCTGCCTGATCACCGCTGAGCGCACCTTGCGTGCGTCGTAGGTCGCCGTGTCCACCCAGTAGCTGACGCGCAGGTTGACCGTTGAGGCCGCCAGCTCGTCGACAAGCACCAGAGGTTCAGGCTCGTTCAGTACCGCCGGATGCTGGCGCAGCACCTCAAGGGCAGCGGTTTGTGCCGTGGCCATGGTGTCGCCATAGGCAATGCCAACCGTGAATTCCTGCCGCGTATGCGGGTTGGCGGTAAAGTTGATGATCTCGTTCTTGTAGATGATGGCATTGGGAATCTGCACGTGGTTGCCATCGCGCGTCATGATGAGCGTGGCGCGCGTATTCACCCGCTGTACGAAGCCGCGGTAGCCTTTCACTTCAATGAAATCGCCCACCGCGAAGGGCCGCTGCATGCTGATCAGGATACTGGCCAGGAAGTTCTCCGCGATATCGCGAAAGGCAAACCCGATCGCCAGCCCCAGCAGCCCGGTGCCGCCAACCACGGTGACCGCGAGGCTGGTGAGGCCGGCGATACGCAGCACAATGTACAAGCCAAGTATGAACACCACAGCGGCGCTGGCGCGGGCCACCATGTCGCGCAGCAGGGGAGTGCGCAGGCGCCGTGCCAGCACGTGGCCGGTCACGCGTGAGGCAAGCCCGGCGAGCAGCCAGGCGAGTAGTAGCAGGGCGATGGCCAGCAACGCGATAGGGAGTGCCCGGAAGGTGGAGGCCGCCATACCCTGTAGTTGCTGGTAGGTGGGTGACAGGTCCCAGGGCGACGAATCCGCGAAGCCGACATTGTTCACCACGGCCACGACGCCCTGTGCGTTGCGCGCGAGATTGCCCGCCCAGGCGATCTGCTGCTGCTCTTGCGCTTCGCCGCTCAGGAACACCACGCCGCTGTCGACGCGGACCTGTACCGGGGCAAACCAGCCGGTCGCCGTGAGAATCGCCCGCAGGCGCGCAGCGATGGCCTCGTCCGACGTCACCTCCTCGACGGCGATGCTATCCGCCACGGAAACTTCCGTGAGCGGCACTGCGCTGTCGCCGCGCTCCGTCTCCGCCGCCTGGGCTGTAGTGAGTCCCGCCAGCATTAGCAGCAGGCCACCGCACAGCAGGCCTGTGAGGCGTGGCGAAGCCGCCAGCCTTGCCACGACCTGGCTACTGGGGTGCTGCATCGCTGCTCTCCGTCTGTACCGGAACGGGTGCCTTGAACGTGAGCGTACGATAGGGGAAGGGGATTTCCACACCGGCCTTGTCGAGGGCTGCCTTGATGGCCTGCACCACCTGATCGCGGCTCTGGTGGCGGTCAAGCGGAGCCGATTTCCCCCACCAGCGGACCGTGAAGTCGATTGACGATGAACCGAATTCGCGCGCGTAGACCTCCACGGGCTGCGCGCTGTTCACGAGGGGCAGCCCCTCGACGGCCTGCAGGATAATGCCGCGTGCGGTCTCGACATCTTCACTGTAGGCGATGCCCACGATGATTTCATAACGGCGCAGATCCCTGTCGGTGATGACGTGCACGGGATTCTGGAACAGCAGGCGGTTGGGCACGATCAGCAGCTGACCGTCTGTCTGGCGCAGGTAGGTCTCGCGCAGGGCGATATGCTCGACCTTGCCCATCAGGTCCTGGCACTGGATGAAGTCGCCAATGCGCATCGCCTTGCGCAGCATGATCAAGACGCCGGCAAAGAAATTCTCGAAAATATCCTTGAACGCAAAACCGATGGCCACAGACCCGAGGCCGAGCGCCGTGAGCATTTTCGCGGGCGTCAGGCTGGGGAACACGACCGTCGTGGCAATCAACAGTCCGACCAGCCAGATCGTCACTTTCAGCAGGGTCGCGAAAAGCGATTGCAGCGCAGGGCGCAGGCCGGAGCGCGCCAGCGAGCGGTGTAGTGCGCCCACGAATACCCGTGACAATATGCCCGTGATGAGCACCACCAGCAGTGCGATGGTCAGCAGAGGCAGCACCTGCACCAGGCTCAGCCACATACTCTGCAATTGTTCCCGCAGCGGGTTGAGGAACTCCATGAGCGTTGCGTCTCCCTCTACTCAGGCCGGGTCCTGACCATCGAGTGTAAACGCAAATTCGCCGCAGGGGCAGCGTGATCTCTGGTGGACATGCCCTTGCGCATCGGAGTGATTGAATTCTGCAACACCTGCCGGCATGCTGCGGGGCTGCCCGGCGAGAGAATAACGGTATGTCTGAAGAGCCGCTTTGGAAACCTTCCCCCGAACGGCGCGCGAGCGCGCAATTCATCCGTTTCGCCGCGGGGCTTGCCGCGCGCGGCCATGTGCCTGAGGGAGCAGACTACTTTGCTGTGCATGACTGGGCAGTGGCAGAGCCGGCTTCCTTCTGGCGCGAAGTGTGGGACTTTACCGGCGTAGTGGGTGAGCCGGGTACACAGGTGCTTGAGGCCCCCGATCAGTTCCCCGGCGCCCGCTGGTTTCCTGGGGCCCGGCTCAATTTCGCGGAAAATCTCCTGCAACGCAGGGATGACCACCCCGCGCTGGTGAGTCTGCTGGAAACAGGGGCGCGCCGTGAGCTGACTTATGCCGATCTCTACCGCCAGGTGGCCGGACTCGCCGCGGCGTTGCGTGCGCTCGGTGTCGGCTCTGGAGACCGGGTAGCGGGCCTGCTGCCCAATGTGCCAGAAGCGGTGATCGCCATGCTGGCCACGGCGAGCCTGGGCGCGACATGGACCTCGTGTTCCCCGGATTTCGGCGTCAATGGCATTATCGATCGCTTTGGTCAGGTTGCGCCCAAGGTGCTGTTTTGTGCGGATGGCTACTACTACAATGGCAAGGCCTGCGCCGTTCTGGACCGGCTGGACGACATCCTGCCAGCCGTGGGCAGCGTTGAGCAGTTAGTCGTTGTGCCGCTGCTTGCAGCGCAGCCCGCGCTCCCGCAAGGCGCACCCGCGGTGCTGTTTGCGGATTTTATCGACCCCGCCGCGAGTGCTATCGAGTTTTCCCGCTTGCCCTTCAATCACCCGCTATACGTGATGTATTCCTCCGGCACTACCGGCGCGCCGAAGTGTATCCTGCACGGCGCCGGCGGCACCCTGCTTCAGCACCGCAAAGAGCACAGCCTGATGTGCGACATCGGCCCGCAGGATGTGTTCTTCTACTACACCACCTGTGGCTGGATGATGTGGAACTGGCTGGCGAGTGGACTCGCCAGTGGCGCTACGCTGGTACTCTATGATGGCTCTCCCTTTGCGGGCGAAGGCAGGTTGTTACTGGATGCCATCGACGCGGAAGGCATCACGGTATTCGGTACCAGTGCCAAGTACATTGCGGCGCTGGAGAAGGCCGGCGAGCGTCCCGCACACAGTCACGATCTGCGCAGCCTGAAAACGATATTGTCCACCGGGTCGCCTCTGCTGCATGAAAATTACGAGTATGTGTATCGCGACTTCAAACGGGACGTCTGCCTGTCCAGCATCTCCGGTGGCACAGATATTCTCTCCTGTTTCGTGGGGGGCTCGCCGACTCTGCCGGTACATGCGGGTGAAATCCAGGCGCCCGGACTGGGAATGGCTGTCGCGATATGGAATGAGCAGGGGTGCCCAGTGCAGGAACAGAAGGGCGAGCTGGTGTGCACTGCGCCCTTCCCTTCGTGTCCCTTGGGCTTCTGGAATGACCCCGATGGCAGCCGCTTCCACGCGGCCTACTTCGCGCGGTTCGACGGGGTCTGGGCGCAGGGTGATTATGGCGAGGAGACTGCCAACCGCGGCTTCATCATCCATGGGCGATCCGATGCGGTGCTGAACCCGGGTGGTGTGCGCATTGGCACCGCGGAGATCTATCGCCAGGTTGAGCAGTGCGGTGCCGTGCTGGAAAGTGTGGTGATCGGCCAGCAGTGGCAGGGCGATGTGCGTGTGGTGCTCTTCGTTGTCTTGCGCGCCGGGTGCACGCTGGACGCAGCGCTGGAGGCGGAGATCCGCGGCCTGATACGCCGCAACACAACGCCGCGTCATGTGCCTGCACGCATCGTTCAGGTGGCGGATATTCCGCGCACGCTGAGCGGCAAGATCGTCGAACTGGCGGTGCGCAATGTGGTGCACGGCGAGCCGGTGAAAAACACCGACGCGCTGGCCAACCCCGAGGCGCTGCGGCTGTTCCGCAATTTGCCCAGCTTGCAAAGCTGACGCACGCCAAAGACTGCGGTGCTTGTCGCCGTTGCCGGCCGAAATTCGGTTATCATTGCGCCCCCTGATTCAGGCAGGCAGGCCGAGGCAGCGCGATGGTACTTTCCCGACAGACACATTACGACCGGCAGATAGCCGCTTGGCTCATTCTTTGTGCCGCGGTGATTTTTGGCATGATTTTGCTGGGTGGCGTTACACGCCTGACCAACTCCGGCCTCTCCATGGTGGAGTGGCGCCCGATCATGGGTATAGTCCCGCCCCTCACCGATGTGGCCTGGCAAGAGGTGTTCGACAAGTACCGGCAGTCGCCCGAGTACCTGAAGATCAACCGCGGGATGTCGCTTGATGCCTTCAAGACAATCTTCATGTTCGAGTACCTGCACCGGGTGCTGGGACGTTTGATTGGTGTGCTGTTTTTCTTCCCTATGCTGTTCTTTGCCTTCACCGGCCGCGTGCGCGCCGGCTTGATGCCGCGGCTGTGGTTGCTGTTCGTGCTCGGTGGCTGCCAGGGGTTGCTCGGCTGGTATATGGTGAAAAGCGGGCTGGTCGACAACCCGCATGTCAGCCAGTACCGGCTCACCGCGCACCTGGGCCTGGCGTTTGTCATCTACGCCGCGATGCTGTGGGTGATCCTCGATGTGCTTGCGGGCCGCAGGCCCGGTAGCCGGGAACCGCACGCACTCGCCCCCTGGGGCGTGGGCCTGGTGGGGCTGATTTTTCTGATGATTCTGTCAGGCGGGCTGGTGGCCGGCACCAAAGCGGGGTTCGCCTACAGCACCTGGCCCCTGATGGGAACCTCCTTTGTTCCGCCGGGCCTGTATGCGGGTGATCCGGCCTGGCTGGACGCGTTCGAGGATATCACCACAATCCAGTTCAACCACCGCGTGTTTGCCTATCTGCTGTTCGTGCTGATTCATCTGTTTGCGTGGCGCCTGTGGCGCACAGGCCTTGGGGGGCGCGAGCGGCTGGCCACCGTGTTCTTGCTTGCCGCCTTGTGGCTGCAGGTGATCCTGGGCATCAGCACGTTGCTGTTGCACGTGCCGATCAGCTTGGCGGCGGCGCATCAGGGCGGTGCCGTGGTGCTGCTCTCGGCAACCATCTATGCCGCCCATCTATTGCGCCGGGGCGGCCTGAGCTAGCCCGGACGCTGCAGGTTACCAGAAGCGCAGGGCGGCGTCGTCGGCTCGGCGTCCGGGAAGTAGCCTCCGGTCTTCGCTTTGCGGATCAAAGCGCACTGTCGTGCGGCGGTCGGCATGATTGCGGCGGTCCAGCCGGCGTCGGTCGGGCCCGGCGTACTTCAGCTTGCCTTGGCGGTCGGCACAAAAAGCGGGTGACAGATCGCGCGCCTCGAACAATGGGGGTTTGTCGGACATGTAAAAGCCTCCTCGGTGTCAGGCGGACGCCGTGTTGCACGTCACGTCAATCTTCAGTCTGCACCCATGCAGTATAACCTGCACGTTTCCGGACGGGTTTTTCTGTCGTCTTGTGACCTGCGTCACATAGTAATTCGGTGGTAACTGGCTTATTCTTCTTGCTGGTTAATTGCTAAAATATTCAGTGGCTTAGAGAGTATTGATGAAAATGCTCTGAAGACTGCGCAGAAAAGGGCACCCCGTACCGATGACCGCGAGCACTGACGATCCCCTGCTGCAGAGCCTGCTGGCGCTGTGTCGCTATCACGGCAGTGCGTCCACCGCCGAGGCGCTGGTGGGTGGCTTGCCGCTGGAAGAAGGCCGCTTGACGCCCTCACTGGTGCTTCGTGCGGCGAGCCGGGCCGGGCTCGCCAGTCGCATTGTCGAGCGCAGTGCCCGTGCCGTGGAGCCCGCCTTGCTGCCGGCGATTGTACTGCTGCGAGATCAACGTGCCTGCGTGCTGGTGGGCTGGAGTGCCGATGGCAGTGAAGCCACCGTGATCTACCCGGAGCTGAACGAGGCGGCGGTTGCCGTGCCGGCGGCAGAACTGCTGGCAGATGAGATCGGCAGCGTCATTGTGTGCCGGCCGCGGTTTCGCTTTGACCAGCGCACGCCGCGGACCGGCACCTCCGGGCGCGGTCACTGGTTCTGGGACGCCATTCGCGCCAACATGCCCGTCTACCGCGATGTGTTGCTTGCGGCCTTCTTTATCAATGTGTTCGCTCTGGCGCTGCCTATTTTCACCATGAACGTCTACGACCGCGTGGTTCCCAACCACGCGGTGGAGACCCTCTGGATGCTGGCGATCGGCGTGGCGGTCATCATGCTCGCGGATATTGTGCTGCGCACGATGCGCGGCTATTTTCTCGACCTTGCGAGTCGCCGAGTGGATGTGGAACTGTCCGGCAAGATCATGGAACGGGTGCTGGGCTCGCGGCTGGAGAACCGTGCACTGTCGGTGGGCTCCTATGCCGTGAACCTGCGCTCCTTCGAAACCGTGCGCGATTTCATTACCTCTGCTTCGGTAACGACGCTGATTGATGTGCCGTTCGCGTTGATTTTTGTCGCGGTCATCGGCTGGATTGCCTGGCCGGTGCTTATTCCGCTGGGGCTGGGTTTGCTGGTGGTGCTGGGCTATGCGCTGGCTACCCAGGGCAAACTGCGGGCGCTCTCGGAAACCACCTATCGCGCGGGCGCGCAGCGTAATGCCACGTTGATCGAAAGCCTGGTGGGCCTGGATACCATCAAGGCCATGGGCGCCGAGTCGCGTATGCAGCGCAAGTGGGAAGAAAGCACCGCCTTCCTGGCACACGTGGGCTTGCAGTTGCGGCTGGTGTCCAATTCCACCATCAATGTGACGCTCTGGGGCAATCAGATGGTCACGCTGTTCGTGATTATCACCGGGGTCTACCTGATCACCGCGGGGCAGTTGAGCATGGGTGGCCTGATTGCCTGCAGCATGCTGAGCGGACGGGTCATGGCGCCGTTTGGCCAGGTGGCCGGCCTGGTTACCTCATGGCACAACGCCGAGATCTCGCTGAAGTCGCTGGACGAGGTCATGGCGAAGCCCATGGAGCGCGCCGAGGGCGCCCAGTTCCTGTCGCGGGAAATGTTCGAGGGTGATATCGAGTTTCGCAATGTGTCCTTTGCCTACCCGGGCGCGGAAATGGAGTCGCTCAGCAATGTCTCTTTCCGCATCCGGCCCGGAGAGCATGTCGCCATTCTCGGGCGCGTGGGTTCGGGCAAGTCCACGCTGCAGAAACTTGCCATGGGCCTGTATCAGCCGACGGAAGGCGCGGTGATGGTCGATGGTATCGACTTGCGTCAGCTGGACCCCAGCGAGCTGCGCTCGCGTGTCGGTTACGTGCCGCAGGACGTCACGCTGTTCTTTGGTAGCCTGCGCGACAATATCGCCCTGTCCCACGCCAACGTAAGCGATGCCGCGCTGGTACGTGCCGCGGAAATTGCCAACTTGTCCGACTATATCAACCGCCACCCCAAGGGCTTCGACATGCAGGTCAGCGAGCGTGGTGACTCCCTGTCAGGTGGTCAGCGCAAGTGCGTGGCGTTGGCGCGCGCCATGGTACACGAGCCGCCCATTCTGTTGATGGATGAACCCACCGGGTCCATGGATCACTCCACGGAGGTGGCGGTGAAGCAGCAACTGACGGGCTGCCTCAAGGGGCGTACCTGGCTGGTTGTCACCCACCGCAACTCATTGTTGGAGATGGTCGACCGTATTCTGGTTATCGACAACGGCAAGCTGGTGGCGGACGGGCCGCGCGACAGCGTGATTCAGGCGCTGCAGCAGGGCAAGATTGGGGCGGCGCGATGAACGAGGAAAAGGAGGCAACGCCAGTGGCACCCGCGCCCGAGCGGCCGCGGCGCTTTCTGGCAGACTTCATTTTTGCGCCCTGGATGCGCGCAAGCGATGATGCCCGCGCCAGTTGGGAGCAGGATGCCCATCGTGCCTACCTGCAGCAGCAGCCGCTGCGTGCACGGGGCCTGCTCTACGTAGTGGCATTCATTGTGCTCGCCCTGGTGGTGTGGGCGGCATTTGCCGAGGTAGACGAGGTCACCCGTGGTGAGGGCAAGGTGATTCCCTCGCAGCAGATTCAGGTCATGCAGTCGCAGGACGGCGGGGTAGTGACCGAAATTCACGCGCGTGCGGGTGACGTCGTTGAGTCCGGCCAGCTGTTGGTGCGGCTGGATCAAACCCGCTCCGCCTCCAACTTGCGGGAGAACCAGGCAGAGTTCCGTGCGTTATCGGTGCGCGCGGCGCGGCTCACGGCCAACCTGGCAGGCACGGCATTCACGCCGCAGCCGGAGTGGTCCCTGCAGGCTCCGGGCATTGTCGAGCAGGAGCAGGCGCTGCACGAATCACTGCAGGCACAGCGGACCCTGCAGCGCCAGATCGCCGAAGAGCAACTGGAGCAGCGGCAACAGGAGCTGGCGGAGGTCACTGCGCGCTCGCGGCAACTGGCGCGCTCGCTGGAGTTGAGCCGGCAGGAGCTGAGTGTGACACGGCCGATGGTGAACTCGGGTGCGGTTTCCCAGGTGGAGATTTTGCGGCTGGAGCGCGAGGTGAACCAGCTCAGCGGCGAGTACGATCAATCGCGAGCCCAGCTCAAACGTCTCGACTCCGCCATCGCCGAGGCCCAGCGGCGGCTGTCGGAAGTGGAAGTGGAGTTCGAGAGTACAGTGCGTGAGGAGTTGACCGACACCATCGCGCGTATCAACGGTCTGCGCGAGGCGGGCGAGGGGCTCAGTGACCGTGTGCGGCAAACTGAGGTGCGCTCCCCTGTGAAGGGCACCGTCAACCGTCTTTACTTCAACACGATCGGTGGTGTGGTGCTGCCCGGCAAAGAAGTGATTGAAATAGTGCCGCTGGACGACAGCCTGCTGGTGGAAGTGCGCATCCGGCCCAAGGATATCGCATTCCTGGTGCCCGGACAGGAAGCGCTGGTGAAACTGACGGCCTACGATTTCGTGGTGTACGGCGGGCTTGAAGGCGTGGTTGAACACATTGGTGCCGACACCATTATGGATGAGGACGGGAACCCGTTCTATGAAGTCCACGTGCGCACTCGAGAGTCGGGTTTTGGCGAGGACATGCCCATCATGCCGGGCATGACGGTGCAGGTGGATGTGCTCACCGGCAAGAAAACCATCCTGGCCTATTTGATGAAACCGGTGCTGCGCGCGAAACAGTACGCGCTGACGGAGCGTTAATGAAACATGTTTTTGTCACACCGGGTGGCGCCCTGCGCAACCGCTGGCGGGAAGCATTCCCCGAGGCGCTGGTGGTCACCTCGGTGGAGGCGCTTGCGCTGGAGGCACCCGCAGCGGAAGTGGCGTGGCTGGATGCCAGCCAGATGCACGACACGGCACGCCGGGAGCGCCTTGCCGTTGCCACTGCGGCGGGCTACCGCGTTGTGGTAATGAGTGTAGCGCCCGGGGAAGCGGATGCATTTCAGGCGCTCAATGCCGGTGCTGTCGGCTACTGTCACCTGGAATCGGCACCGGAGCAGCTGCGCGAAATCGGCCTGGTCGTCGCCCATGGCGGTTTGTGGATGCCGGCGGAGCTGGTGCAGCGGCTGGTGGCGCTGTCAGTGCGTACGCAACCTGCAAGCGATGTTGCCGGGGTCAACCTTGAAGTGCTCACCCCGCGCGAACGCGATGTGGCGCGCCACGTGGCGCAGGGGGCAAGCAACCGTGAGGTCGCCGCTGCGCTGGACATTACCGAGCGCACGGTAAAGGCGCATTTGTCGGCCGTGTTCGAGAAACTCGCCGTGCGTGATCGGGTGCAGCTGGCCCTGGTCATGCGCCAGATTGCGGGCTGAGGCGCCGCTGGCGCGCCATCCGTCACGGTTTCTTGCCGCTGGTCAGCGCCCGCTGGTATTGCCCAGGCCACTGGCGATACTGGAAGCTGAAGGTATTGCAAGCAGTTGGAGCAGGTAGAGCGTGAGCGGAGTTACCACAGTTTGTCGGCGCGGTGCAGGCGGGTTCAGCCTCATCGAGATGATGGTGGTGCTGGTCATCCTGGCGATTGCCCTGTTGCTGGGTGGCCCCGCATTTACCGACCTCATTCGCGACAACCGGCTGGTCTCCAGCGTCTATGGTGTGCGTGCCACGCTGAATCTTGCGCGCTCCGAGGCGCTGGCGCGGCGCGACCGTGTGGTGGTGTGCCCGAGCAATGCGACGGGTACGGGGTGCACCGACACCGCCAACTGGAGCGGGGGATATCTGGCGCTCATGGGCAATAGCGTGGGTGCGACGGTGGATGCAGCGGACCCGGGGCGCACCCGCATACATTGGGAAAACGAAACCAATCCCGCGGTTACCGTCAGCTTCACCCCGAAACTCGTGGTTTTCGACACAATCGGATCCGCGCTTGGGAGTGCGGGAACCTTTGTATTTTGCGACGAGCGCGGCGCGAGCAAGGCGCGCGGACTGATTCTGACCAACGCCGGTACCGTGGCGGCCAGTGTCGACAGTGATGCCAACGGTGTGGTTGAAGACGGAGCAGGCAATGATGTTTCTTGCTAGAAAACAGCGTTTGTCCAGCGCGGCCCGGCGGCAGTCCGGCGTAACGCTGATTGAGGCGCTGGTCACCTTTGTCATTCTCTCGGTTGGGCTGCTGGGTATTGTCAGCCTGCAGGCCGTCTCCAAGAGTGCCCAGCATCAGGGCATTCAGCGCAGCAAAGCGGTGATGCTGGCCAACGATCTGGTAGAGCGTATTCGCATCAATCCCGCGGGTCTGGCGACGTATACCGCCGGTGGGCTGACAACGCCGTTTGGTGGCGGCACGTTGAGCGCTCCCGCGACCGATTGTGCCGCAGTGAGCTGCACCCCCGCGCAGCTTGCGGCTTACGATCTTTGGCTCTGGGAGCGAGGCATTGACGGCGCGACGGTTACCGCCACAGGATCTGACTCGGTGGTCAGGAATGCCGGGGGCCTGATTGCACCGCAGGCCTGCGTGCGGTTTACGGCTGATACGGGCAAGGCCCGCACTGGCTTGGTTGACGTGATTATTCAGTGGCGCGGCTTGGGCGAAACGCAGGACGCGGTTGCCTCAGTGGGCGGCGAAGCCTGCGGTGGTGCTGCGGCCGGCGCCGATGACTTCCGTCGACAACTCGTGGTGAGTACGTTTGTCATTGACGAGGCTGAATTATGAACAGGGGAAGGATTCTGCTCTCTGAAGAGCGTGGTTTTTCGCTGGTAGAGTTTATGGTCGCTATGACACTGGGGCTGATTCTGATCGCCGGTGCGGTGTCGGTGTATCTGGCCACCAAGCGTTCTTACACCGAGGTGGAGCAGGTGGCCAGTTTGGCAGAGAATAGCCGGTTCGGGCTACAGGTACTTAATGAGTCTCTGCGCCACGCCGGTTTTTTTGGTGGTGTACATCCCCGCTCAGTAAGACCGGATACTTCATTGAGTGTTGTGGCGGACGACTGTGCCGGGGATGCGGCGTTTCGTAATACTGCTAATTATTTACTTGCGGAGGTCCCCTCCGGGGCGGGCGTTGTATTTGGCTGTGTGATCGATGCGCTCGCCCCAACTGTGGGAGGGCTGCCGCGCGATGCGCTTGTCATCAAGAGGGTAATGCCCGCACCGCTCTATGACCGTGATCCGGATGATGCGGCTGCTGCTGTAGATGGGGTCATTAGCTTCCCTTCTACGCTCAACCCTCAAGAAATTTATGTGATCGCTGGCACAGAGGAGGGGTTGATGCTCGATGGGGCAGATGCGGCTCCCGATGTCCGACTCAATGAATTTGCGGGAGCGGTGGCTTGGCCGTACCGCCTAGAGGTCTACTATGTCCGAGATCTTCCTAACCCAACGCTGAGTCGTCGGGTGCTTGGTTGGGATCCTGTGGCCGGTGAGATGGTCATGAGTACTGATGACTTGGTATCAGGGGTAGAGTCTCTGCGGTTCAGATTCGGGGTTGATTCCGATGGTAACGGCGAAGTTGACATATTTAGAAGGGTTGATCAAATGATGGCTCCCATGTGGGAGAGCGTTGAGGCAGTAGAGGTGTCCATTTTACTGCGGGCTCCAGCTGAGGGTGCGAACTATGAGGATGTCAAGACATATAATATTGGCGGTATATCGATAGCGCCTGGTGGCAACTGGCGTCGGCAGTTGATTCAAACCAACGTATCACTGCGCAACCCTAAATTGATGATCCGAGGAGGATTGTGATGTTGCGGCAAAGTTCTCAGCAAGGCGTTGCGCTTGCGGTTTCACTGCTATTTTTGCTGGTAGTTACGATTGTCAGCATCACCGCAGCCACCAACAGTTCCATGGGGCTACGTATGGCGGGTAATTTGCAGGAAAGCTACGAATCTTTTCAGGCGGCTGAGGCTGGTATTTACGGTGCGCTGGCTCTGGCGCGTACCGCGGAAGATCCGTTCATGGGAGTGGATGATTTAACACCTTTTGCAGGTCTCAGCGCCTCCACAGAGCATCCCTTGCGTAGCTTGCGCGACGGTGTGGGTGCAGTGGATGTTCGCGTGGTCTCGGTTGCAGTCGCGGTGGGGTGCCCGCGGCCTCCTGGCGAGCGAGATGGCGATAGTGAGGGAGAAACGTTTGCCTGTGATTACTACCGAGTAATCTCGGAGCATGATGTGGCTGGCAAGGCGCGCTCGCGTGTTGAACTGGGTGTGGTCAAGAAGGTAGGTGGTTAAAGCCGATTGGGCATTGATTGAGCCTGTGTGAACAGGGGGCGGAAAGATGAAAATGGCAATGGACACGTGGAATATATTTCGGGCAACGGCAGTGGCTTCGCTGCTGCTGGTGGCGGGAACGTTTCCCGTAGGCGCTGATGACACGGAAATCTACAAGGCGGAGTTCAGCGCCAGTACCGGTTCCAGGCCCAAGGTGCTGGTGGTGTTCGATGACTCCGGCAGTATGGCAACCATGGTGGACCAGCAACGGCCGCCGTATGACCCGGAGGATACGACTTACCAGCACTCGTTTATCTCCGGTGGTCAGCCCAGCAACTGGTCGGACCGTATCTACTGGTCGACCGATGGCGAGGTGCCGCCCAAGAGAATCAGCGGGCAGCCCAATCCGAACTGGTTCCTGAAAAGCAAGAACCGTTGCGCATCCTCTTACGACAGCCTCGCCATTGATGGCCGCTTCACGGCGGACCGCGCCCGGCGCTGGGTGGATTCGCGCCTGGTGGAAACTGCGGGCTATTTCCGCTGTGACAACGATGATGAGACCGTGCAGGGCAATGGTTGCTTCAAGTTTGTGGATGTAGAAGTAACCACCGAGATTTGTCCTGATCCCGTAGTCGAGGAGGTTGATAAGGCGACATATGACGCTTGGACGGGACCAAAGTCGCGGGATTGCCCCGAAAAACGGGAATCGATCTGTGTTGATAACCCTTCACGCTGGGACTACTTCATCACCAGGCAGGATCCCTGCACCACTGAGACCGTGACGGAATCCACGTGGACGCGCGTGCGCGACGCTGTGTGGGTACCGCCGTCCACTGGGCTCAGCATCGAAAGCTGGCAGCCACTCACCGGCGGCGTGACCGAGCCACCACATGTAGAGTGCCTGAACGACGTGGCCTCAGGGATTGCCAACAATGGTTCCGGCACGGGCCCGGGTTATCCGCAGGATGATGTGCAAACTGGCAATGAGTACGGCGCCAATCCTGATCCGGCCATGAATTGGGGTACTGGTGCCTATACGTTTTACACCGGCCATTACCTGGATTGGTACTACGATGATTCTCTGGAAGAGCCGCGTAGCCGCATCGATATCGCGCAGGATGTGGTGTCCACCATCATGCGCAGTAATCCCGGTGTGGATTTCGGCTTGATGGAGTTCAACAGTAACCAGGGCAGCAGCAACCACGGTGGGCGGGTGGTCAGCCGCATTATACAAAACATGACGGACGCGCAGCGCACCAACGTCATCGACATGGTGAACTCCATGACGGCAGACGGGGCCACACCCCTCTGTGAGTCGATGTACGAGGCCTATCGCTACCTGTCGGGTGGTCAGGTGCTCTGGGGTGATGATCGTCGCACGGGCGATAGCTGGCCGCCGGACGATGCGCTGCCGCAGGATCCCCTGGTGGCCAGCGGCGGGACGTATGTCTCACCGAGTACAGACTGTGCCTACACCTATGTGATCCTGATGACTGACGGTCAGCCGACCAATGACGACCGCGCCAACACGTATATTGAGACGCTTACCGGTAAGACCTGTAACAATTATCAGCATGACAGCGGTCAGGGCATGCGCAAGAACTGTATGCCTGAGCTCGCCGAGTACATGGCCAACACCGATCTGGACGACGATACGACCAACGGCAACCAGTTCGGTATCACCTATACCATCGGTTTTACCACCGACCAGGATCTGCTGGCTGATACTGCAGACAAAGGCAAAGGCGAATACTACACGGCGAACAATGCGCAAGAGCTGGCTGCGGCCTTCCAGGGCGCCATTGTCAGTATTCTGTCCACGGACACCACGTTCACTTCACCCGCGGTGTCGGTGGATACATTCACTCGCACCCAGAGCCGTGACGAAATTTTCTACGCTATGTTTAAGCCTGGTGAGACAGTCAATTGGCCGGGTAACATCAAAAAGTTGAAATTGCGTATCAATGATGGTGAAGCCGTGTTGGTTGACAGTAACGGTACTCCCGCCATTGATGCGGCGACCGGCTTTATCAAAGACAGTGCTGTTACGTTTTGGGGGGCGGCTCAGGACGGTGGCGATGTGGAAAGAGGTGGCGTAGGCTCTATCCTGGCTGCCCGCGATGCGGGTACCCGGTCGATATATACAAATACCGGTACTGGTGGGACGCTACAGGCTCTGACGGTGGACAACATCACGCCGAGCGCGCTGGGCGTCGGCAATGACGCCCAGCTCTGGGCGCTGTTCGGTGTTCCTTCAGAACCCGGATTGACGCGCCTGATTAACTGGGCGCGCGGGTTTGATGCCTATGACAATGATGGTGATGGCGACAGCACCGATACGCGCCGCTGGGTGATGGGCGATATTTTGCACAGCCAGCCACTCGTGATGAACTATGGTGCGCGCAGCGGGTTTACGCGGGCTGAACCGGACATTCGTCTATTGGTCGGTACCAATGCTGGTTTTGTGCATATGTTTGGTAACGACAATGGTCAAGAGGATTGGGCATTTTTCCCCAAGGAACTGGCGCCTATCCTCCGTAGTCGCAGCCAAAACGCCCGTTCTTCTCAAAACGTTTATGGTATGGATCTTACTCCTGTTGCTTATACTCTGGACGTTAACGGCGACGGTACCTTGGATTCTGGTGCTGGCGACAAGGCATGGGTTTATTTCGGCATGCGACGTGGTGGCAGTGCCTACTACGCGCTTGATGTTTCTGATCCTCAGAGCCCGTCGTTCCTGTGGCATATCGATTCGTCCACCACGGGGTTCACTGAGCTGGGGCAGACCTGGTCTGAACCTGTGGTGACGCGTATACCAGGCTATACAGATGGTAGTGGCGTGCCCAAGCCGGTGCTGATATTCGGCGCAGGGTACGATACGAACAAGGACGGTTCCGGGGTGGCGACTCCGGACGGCAGTGGCCGCGGTATCTTTATTGTTGATGCGGAGACAGGTGCCTTGGTCTGGAGCGTGACGCCGGCAGCCAACAGTGCGAAGAACCTTCGCGAACTTGAGTTACAGCACTCGGTGGCAGCGCCGGTCGCTGTGCTCGACGGAAACCGTGACAGTTTGGCAGACCGCATCTATTTTGCGGATACCGGTGGCAACATCTGGCGGGTGGATCTACCCGGCAATGCGCTGCCAACGTCGAGTCAGGATACCTGGCAGATAAACAAATTAGCCAGCCTCGGGGGTGGTAATGCAGCAAATGACCGGCGCTTCTTCAGTGCGCCTGATTTGGTGCGGATCCGTTTTAACGGCAATCCTATCGATGCCATTCTTATTGGTTCGGGAGATCGTACCAATCCTAACGCGACGGATGTAAATGATCGATTTTATATGATTCGCGACAAAGCGACTGTTGTCTACACCAAAGACAAACCCACCAGCGCCGAGTGCGCAGATGACGACACAGTCGATTTCCGTTGCGCTTTGCCGATCACCAATGGCAACTTGTTCAATATTACCGATAATCCACTAGTTACGGGCACTGAGGAGCAGCGAGGGACGGCACTGGCGACTTTGAAGGCGTCCAATGGCTGGTACATGAACCTCATCCGAGACGGTGAGAAATCGTTGTCGAAGTCTCTCACCCTGAGCGGGAAGGTGTATTTTACTTCATTCACGCCGAGTAGTGTGCTGGACGATATTAATGTCTGTGAGCCAGTTTCAGGCATTGGCAGGCTTTATGTGGTGGACTTGTACTCAGGGGATCGGAAGGTGATTCCTCTGGGTTCGATTATCCCCGATACACCCTCCACATTTCTCCCGCCCAATTCTCCGCCAGGGGAGCCGGATGTGCCTATTTTATTACTGTTGCCGCCGGGCACACCACCTAGCGATGAGTGTAACGGTCCTATCTGCCCGACTGATACATTTTTCCCTGCACCCTACGGTTATCAGTGGTTTCAGGAGCAATACTGATGTTTAGAGTAGTACCGACTCGCCAAGAGGGCTTCAGCATCATGCCCTGCCGGCGGGCCGCCGGCTTCACGTTGATGGAGGTCATGATTGTTGTGGTCATTGTCGGCATCCTGATGTCAATCGCCCTGCCGGCTTATCAGGGTAGCTTGCAGAAAGGCCGGCGCAGCGATGCGATGTCGGCGCTGCTTGACGCGTCTAACCGGCAGCAGCAATTCATGCTGGACCAGGGGCGCTACACCACGGATATGCAGGAGCTGGGCTATGCCGCCAGCCCGCGGATTTCCGAGGAGGGCCACTACAGCATCAGCGCGGCAGCCTGTAGTGGAGGCGCGATAGCAAACTGCTTCGAACTCACTGCCACCCCGGTCAGCGGTTCGCCGCAGAGCAGTGATACGCGCTGTACCACCTTTGTACTGGATTCATTTGGCACCCGCTCTGCGACTGGTACAACAGCCACCGAGTGCTGGTAATGCGGAAACGCATAGGCTGTCTCTTATACACATCTCCGAGCCCACGAGACCTCTCTACATCTC
>OJHH01000102.1_pt1 | contig 22963 bp, 21 predicted proteins | sample 1594911 | NCBI WGS metagenome assembly OJHH01 (sample SAMN05416787, study PRJEB24817) | seawater metagenome | isolation source: Sea water | place: Canada:Atlantic | collected 2013-11
GGTGGCATCCCCCAATCTATTCTCTACGACAATACCAAGATCGCTGTGGCTCGGATACTTGGGGATAAGACGCGCATCCGCACGCGCCGGTTTACGGAACTGCAGTCGCATTACTTGTTTGATGACAAGTTTGGCAGACCCGCGCGGGGCAATGACAAAGGCAACGTTGAGGGCATGGTCGGATACACCCGACGCAACTTCATGGTGCCCGCACCGCGTTATGACAGCTTTGATGATCTGAACGCACATCTGGAACAGAGATGCTTAGAGCGTCAGGGCGACAAACTGCGCGGCCACAACCAAACCATTGGCGACCGCCTCATGTTGGACTTAGAAGCCCTAATGGGATTGCCCGTCGCGGAATATGAAGCCTGCGATCATGTCAGCACACGCGCGACGTCGATCTCAATGGTGCGCTACCGCAGCAATGATTACTCGGTGCCGGTGGCTTATGCCCACCACGATGTTCACGTGCGTGGGTTTGTGCATGAGGTCATCATTGGATGTGGCAACGAGATTATTGCCCGTCACAAACGATCCTACACATCAGCGGATATGATCTTTGATCCATTGCACTTTTTGCCCCTGCTTGAACAAAAGGTGGGTGCATTGGATCAGGCTGCCCCTTTGCAGGGTTGGGACCTTCCGGATGTCTTCGCCACGCTGCACCGGCTGCTTGAGGCCAGAATGGGCAAGCCAGGAAAGCGAGAATACGTTCAGGTCCTGCGCCTTTTGGAGACCTTCGAAATGGATATTGTGCAAGGCGCAATCCAACAAGCCATTGATATGGGTGCAATCGGCTATGACGCCGTAAAACACCTCGTGCTGTGCCGAGTTGAGAAGCGGCCACCACGATTGGATTTGGACTTCTATCCATATCTGCCAAAGGCCAATGTTGGCACAACACGCCCATCCAGCTACATGAGCCTGATGGGGAGGACTGCGGCATGACCGAAGCCCCTCAAATCCTTTTGCGGCACCATCTTAAACAACTGCGACTGCCAACGTTCCAAGGCGAGTATGCCAAACAGGCGCAGCTCTGTGCTGCAGAGAACAAAGACCACATCCACTACTTGGCGCGCTTGTGTGAGATGGAGTTGATCGACCGTGAACGGCGGATGATTGAACGTCGGATCAAAGCGGCGAAGTTCCCCAGCACCAAGAGCTTGGATAGCTTTGACTTCAAGATCATGCCCAGCTTGAACAAGCCGCTGACGATGGATCTGGCACGTTGTGATTACGTTGATCGCAGGGAGAACATCATCGCCCTGGGACCGTCAGGCACGGGCAAAACACATATCGCTTTGGGACTTGGTCTGGCCGCATGCCAACGAGGGCTAAAGGTGCGCTTCACCACGGCTGCGGCACTGGTGCATGACCTGATCGAGGCGCAAGACGAGCGAAGGCTACAGCGTCTTCAAAAGCAACTGACCAGCCAGAACCTCCTGATCATTGATGAGTTGGGCTTTGTGCCCCTCAGCAAATCGGGCGCGGAATTGCTCTTTGAAGTCATATCCCAATGCTACGAACGCGGATCCATCATCATTACCTCGAACCTGCCCTTCGATGAGTGGACCGAAGTCTTTGGCTCCGAGCGGCTGACAGGCGCACTGTTGGATCGTTTAACCCATCACGTCCACATTCTCGAGATGAACGGCGAAAGCTACAGACTTAAACACAGCCGTAACAAACAAAAGTAATCAAACCTAAATCCAGATCAGAACAATGTTGGCCCAAGGGCCAACATGCGCTTTGGCACGCGTTAGCTATATGACAAGCTCTCGCGCCAAAGCGCACGACAAACGATAACTCAGTGGACCAGTTTTACGCCGCGACTTGGTCCCTTTTTACTCTGCGATTGACATCGCGCCTTTGCCAACGAGACAATGGGATATGACCCGTGAGAGATAAGTCGCTCTTTACCGAGATGTTTATATTTCTGACGCCAGAGTTTTGAGCCGCCAGGGTTCACCTGAAGGAATAACCCAACGGAATCATAGAGCTTATACGGCTTATCCTTCGGTTTTGCCTTGCTAATTTTGAACTCTGACAGGGCCAATTGGGGTACATCCTCCAGCAATTTCGCGGTGTACCCCACTTTTCTACCCCATCATTGGGGGTATAAGTGGGGTATGCAGTGTTTCGCTATGTTCAGAAGTCTGTCACAAAAATCCTTAAAAATCAAGAGTTTTGAGTGATTATGAGCAGCTATGAGAAGGAGAAATGGTGCCCGGAAGAGGACGTCGAACTTTGTATATTTTGATTTAGTTACAGATACTTATTTCTATTCTAAAATATAAAAGTGGTCCCGAAAGCGGTCCCGATTTATGCATCAGATCAGAGTGAAGTTTTTTGGCTTGCTCCCAAAGCTGGACGAGTTGGCAGGTCTGCTTTCGGCCCTTAGCGGACCTTGGTGGGTCGCGCAGCTAAGGTCGGCTACGAGCCCATTTCGACAGATGCTGCGCGGCGTGCGAATGGCGGCTTCGGCACTGGGACAACATAGGGCCTTGTGGCTCGAATTGTCAGTAGTCTCCTAGCATACGCTCATAACCGGGCGAACTGACCAACAGATTTACGGATTGGCGGTTTTCTGACCAACAGCACTCAAAACCGTCGTCAGCCTACTATCAAGAACTTCTCGTTTACTTTGTCGACAGTTTGCTTCAGCGCCTCGATGAAGCGATCTTTGTTGGCATCAAGCTCGCCTGTTGGGAATGCCAGTCCAATCGTTGCTATTACCGCTCCGTCGGCATCAATTATCGGCCTTGATATCGAGGATATGTGGGTATCAAGCAGATCTGATGTGACACTGTAGCCGCGCATCTTCGCCTCCTGGCTCTCCTGCATAAAGCGTTCAAGTGTCATCACACGCGTACCGTGCCGAAAAAAATCTTCCTCCGGAATGTGTGTGAGTAACGTTTCTTCGTCCAACCCATCGATCAAGAATCGCCCAGAGGACGTCAATGGCAACGAATAGCTCGCGCTTGGGTTCGGTGGGAGGAAATAGGCGCGCTTTCCATCTGCCACGTAGAGAATACTCTGTTTCCAATCGACCAATCCATTGAGTTCAACCCGTTCACCAAGCTTATCTGCCAGTTCATCAATAAACGGCTTTGAAAGCTCGATCAGTGAGTACTGTTCAGAGACTGAGGATCCGTAAAGAAATAGCTTGCGCCCCAGGAAAACACGCCCGCCGCTGTAGGAATCCAATACCGAACGATTAAGCAGGTTCTTGGTCACTTGATAGATGGTTGAGCGCGGTGCATCCATTGCCGCCGCAAGCTCGTTGATCACCATCGGTCGCCCGTGATTGTGCAAACAGTCAAGAATATCGATCGCGCGGTCAATGCCGCTCTCCCGCGTTGCTTTTGTCATGCCCGATCACCTTCCCCGACATCTACAAGAAAATATTCTTGACATATTTACGACTCAAAATTACGTTACTACATACACTATGTACGCTATAATGGATATTGTCAAACTCTAAATAACTAAAAGGAGAAAGAAAATGAAATCGAACAAGTATGTTCTAAATGCTGCTTTCGGATTAGCCGTGACGTGTCTTGTATCGTCGGTGGCTTTTGCCGAGGAACTGACACTCAGAATAGCCGGCGTTAAGCCGATCGAGGATCCAGCGCACAGAGTTCTGGAGATGGTCGCCGAGGAGATTGAGGCCGCCGACGTTGGGCTTTCGGTCAAATTGTTTCCCGCAAGCCAGCTTGGTTCCGGTGAAGAACTGCTGGAGGATACCATCCGGGGCAATGTCGATATGACGTTTGCATTTCTTTACGCCCATAAGGACCCGGCGCTTGAAATGAATAGCCTGCCATTCCTGGCGTCAAGCTGGGACGAGGTTAACAGCATCTTTGGTAATCCGGAGTCGACCTACACGCAGATCATAACAGAGACATTGGATCGCATCGGGCTTGTGTATCTCGGGACTGGTGTTGAGGGCCTAGTTGGGGTCGTTCTAACCGAAGAACCAGAAAATGCGACAAGCATCGGCCAGAAAGGCAAGCACATTCGAGTCTGGGGTTCTCAGTTGGCCAGAGCGGCCACTGAGACACTTGGCTATCAAACGACAACCATGAACTGGGCCGAGGTTATTCCGGCTGTGCAGGCGGGCACTGTTGATGGCGCAATTTGTTGCACCTCCACAACGGTGACGTCCACTTTTGCCAAAAGCGGCGTTGGAAGCGTTTTTGTACCGTACAACGCATTCACCGAATCTCAGGCTATTTATGCAAGTCAGCGCACATGGGGTAAAATGAATGAAGAACAGCGCGCAGTTGTTGAAAAGGCATCCGCGAACGCATTGGCGTGGTACAACCAACAGGCCCAGGAAAACGACGCAGCTAATTCTGCAGCTCTTGTTGAGCAGGGTTGGACCGTTGTTGAATTTACGCCCGAAGAGCGCGCAGCGATTTCTGAAGCAATCAAGGCCGAAGTCTGGCCCATCGCCAGAGATATCGTCGGAGAAGAGGTTTTTGACCAGCTCGTTGCCGGAAACTAAACCACAACAGCCATAAAACCGCTGGGGACCGGAAAAACTCCGGTCCCGACAGACCCCTCAGCCCAAAAGGTATTCTCATGGACCTTGTCGATCAAATTCCAACACGTCTCAGGCGGCCCGTCAGTTTCCTGCTGAGAGCAAAGACTATATTTGTCAGTGTGTCCTGCATGATTATGGCTTTGACGTTCTTCTTTGTCGTCATTTTCAGATACATACTTGAAACGGATCTTTTTGCTTACGAAGAATGGCTGATGGTGATTTGTTTCTGGCTTTTCTTCATGGCCGGATCACTTGGCACATATGATAATTCACATATCAATGCCGATCTTCTGAGTCAGGTTCTGCAAAATCCGCTCGCGCTTCGCATTCGGGCAATCGCTGTCGTCCTGATTGAATTGATTGTGCTTTTGTTTGCGGTCTACTGGGCCGCCCTGATGATCATTGATGAAATCGACAGCTATCCTTTCTGGCAGCGGACTATCGCTTTGAAAATCCCGTTTCTGGTGGCCCGTCTGTCGATCCTCACGGGTTTCATTTTCATGGCGTTTTACACCGGCCTGCGTCTTTACGTGCTGATTGCCACAAGGCCAGACGCAGCTTTGCCTGGCGCAGATCAAAAGGGGGGCGGACAATGTTAATACTTGCTTCCATAATCGTTCTGTGTGTGCTTCTGATCATCGGAGTTTCCGTTCCGCTTGCCTTTGGGGCAGTGCTGATCCTCATTTCGGTTTTCGGTGGCCATGATGTGTCGGGATTCATGCCTGCCGGGCACTGGAAAATGAACAGCATCGTGCTTCTGGCCATTCCTCTTTTCATTTTGGCTGGCGGCATCATGGAGCGCGGCAAAATTGCTGCACCGCTTGTTAGTATGGCGGAACTGTTCGTCGGCAGGTATAAATCTGGGCTAAGCGCGGCTGCTGTCTTCGCCTCTGCCGTATTTGGCGCGATATCGGGCAGTGCTGCAGCGACGCTGACCTGCATCGGTGCGATCATGATGCCGCATCTGCGCCGCGCGAACTATCCGGATGGGGTATCAGCCGCCGTACTCATTGCCGCTAGTCCGCTTGGGTTGCTGATTCCGCCAAGTGCCGCGCAGATCCTCTATGCATGGGTTACGCAGCAATCCGTCCTCAAGTGTTTTCTAGCCACGATCGGGCCTGCATTTGTTCTGATCTTTTTTCTATGCGTCGTGAATTTTTTCATGCTGCGCCGTCGCGATGACCTGCTTTTGTCCGAAATACCCGAAAATTTTGTTGCGGAATTTGGCAAACGATCATGGTTCGCACTGCCAGCGTTGCTGATGCCCTTTATCATCTTGGGTGGTATCTACGGCGGCGTCATGACCCCGACCGAGGCCGCCGGTTTCGCGGTTATCTATGCCTTGCCGGTAGGTTTTTGGGTTTACAAAGGCCTGACCTGGGAGACCTTCACTGCGGTTTTGCGCGAGTCTGCAGTTACCATCGGCGTGGTTATGGTGATGGTGTTCATGGTCCTGATCGTGTCACGCTTCCTGATTTTCGAAGACATCCCCGGAATGGCGAAATCCCTTGTTTTTTCGATCTCAGAGAATCCCGTGATCGTTTTGTTGATGGTCAATCTGGTGATGGTCCTGATTGGTATGTTGATGGATGACGTATCAGGAATCCTGTTGTCGGCGCCACTTCTGCTGCCGGTCGTCACGAGTGTCGGGATGGATCCGATCCACTTCGCGGCGGTGCTTGGTGTCAATCTTGGCATGGGGAACATCACACCGCCAACGGCACCACTGCTTTATCTGGGCTGTCGCGTCACCGATGTACCAGTCAACAAGGTGATATGGCCCACGGTATTGTTCATCGTATTTGCCTGGTTGCCGACCTTGATGATCACCACGTTCGTCCCTGAGATCGCCCTTTGGCTACCTAATCTGGTCTTCGGATCGTAACGACGCAATTTCACAAAACAAACTGAGAGAGAACACGATGCACGAAGCTGTACCTTCAAATCTGCCGACACCCCCCGCACCGCTCAATTGGGCGGTGAAAGCGCCGTCCGATGGCCAGATCCTCTACACGGCCCATCTGTCATTTGATGAGAGCGGAGCGTTTGTCGACGGGACGATCAAAGAACAAACCCGACGCACAATGGATAATATCAAGGCCTCTGTCGAGGCGGCGGGCGGCACGATGGCTGACATCACCCAATGTCTGATCTATCTGGTTGATGCGGCGGATGCGCCTGGCATGAACGCGGTTTACGCCGAGTATTTCGACGGGGTTCTGCCAAATCGGGCGACGGTCGTCGTCGCTGCAATTCTAGCTCCGGAAGCCAAAGTTGAAATCGTCGCCTACGCTCATATCGCTCGCAAGCCGTGAAAGCGGACGCGCTCATAATCGGCGGTGGGCTGATTGGCATCACAACGGCCCACCGATTGGCCAAACGCGGCTGCTCGGTCGTGTTGGTGGAGGCCAACGAAGATGTCGGTCTCGGTGCCAACTTTGCAAACGGTGCGATGCTGGTGCCTTCACAGACCATGCCATGGAATTCGCCAGGGATATTACCCACGCTTTTGAGGTCAATCGTGACACAAAATTCCGCACTGCGGATCAAGCCGAAAGCTATCCCGTCCCTGTTCAAATGGGGCCTACACTTTCTCAAGAACTCAAAGCCGCATCTGCACGAACTCCATACGCGCCGATTGCTAGAACTCGCGCTCTTCTCCATGGATGTCTTTGAGGAATACTACAAAGGATACGCAGACCAATTCGAAGCCAAAAAATGTGGCACCATCAAAATCTTCCGCGACCAACTAAGTCTGGAAGCCCAGATCAGATCCAATCGTCACCTCAGTGAGGTTGGGCTAGATTGGGAGGCACTAACGCCTGATCAAACTGTTGAGGCTGAGCCGCACCTTCAAGCGCTGGCCCCGCAGCTGGCAGGCGGAATTCGTTTTTCCGCTGATGTGGTGGCGGACTCGCGAAAATTCTGTCAAATCCTCCGCGATGACCTCGTCGCTTCTGGTCAGATAATACATGTTAGTTGCCAAGCCAATGAACTGCTGATGTCAGGCGACAGGGTCATCGGCGCGCGTACAACAATCGGAGATATTCGGGCGAAGAATACCATTCTGGCCCTAGGGGCCAATACAAGAAAATTGGCTGCAAACGACGCAAGATCAATCTTGGTGCGCCCCGTCAAAGGGTACTCGGTCACATACGATACAACCGGCGTCAACGATCTGCCTTCGTATCCTGTTATCGACGAAGGGATGCATGTTGGGATTGTTCCAATTAATGGCAAATTGCGCGCAGTTGGAATTGCCGAATTCGCCGGGCATGACGACACTCTAAGCCCCAAAATAATCCGGCAACTCGATCGCCTGACCAAATCCGTTTACCCCAACCTTGCGCAGACGCTTGACGGCTGCAAGCGAGAGCCATGGACTGGATTCCGCCCGATGAGTGCTGACGGTCTGCCCTATATCGGCGAAACATCCAGCAAGGGGCTTTGGGTCAATACCGGGCACGGCCATCTGGGTTGGACCCTCGCCACCGGGTCGGCAGAGTTGCTTGCTGATCTCATCATGGGCAAGCCCACACCCTTGGACGCATCCAGCTATGCAGTAACTCGATCACACTAGACCGAAGATAAACCTACCGGAAGACAAGATCATGAAAATAAAAGATATTCGCCTCACGCGGCTCTTTTCCAAGTTCAAGACGCCCTATGTCTGGGCCATGGGCAAGAATCTTGGTCAAACAACAATCCTGGTTGAGGTCGAAACGGATGCGGGCGTCGTCGGCTACGGTGAAACCACCCCGACGATGACGTCCCCAGAGGCGATCCATACGTTCTTACTAACCGCTAAAACGGTCCTGCTGGGGCAGCCCATCACTCAGATCACCGATTTGATGAAACAGCTCTTTACGCAAAATTTTGGACATCACTACGCCAGCCAATGTCATCCAAGAATAGGCAATATTGCGTTTGCAGGAGTTGAATTGGCCCTTTGGGACGCGCTTGGCAAATCGGTGGGTCTGCCGGTTCATGCCCTGTTGGGTGGGAAGGTCCATGACACAGTGAGTTTCATGGGGTTTGTCCAGGGAGACAGTACGGAAGAGGTTGCAGCACATGCCAGTCAGTTGGTGCAGGACGGCTTTGAAGTGATTTACCTCAAGGCCGGACACACCAACGATAAAGATATGGCCAATGTCGAAGCTGTCAGAAAGGCAATTGGCAACAAGCGACTTCGGATCGACCCGAATGAGGCCTGGGATTTGATGGAGGCCCAGGTGATGATCAATAAGCTCGCCAAGTATGATCTCGAGATGGTTGAACAGCCGATGTCGGCGATTGCCGGCGTTCCGGCATTGAAGGCATTGAAACAATCCTGCTCAGTCCCAATTGCCGCCGACCAGTCCGTGTTCACACTAGAGGAGGCTCACTCGATGTGCTCCAGTGGTGCGGCAAGCCTGCTGACTGTGGGTCTGCACGAAACTGGAGGTATTCTTGGGTTCCGCCGCGTCGCTGCGATAGCTCAGGTGTTCGACATCAACGTGTGTATTCACGGTGTTTGGGAGACCGGAATTACCACCTGCGCCTCGATACAAGCTGCGTCGGGTGTTCCTAATTTGGATGATGGCAATCAGATCATGTGGCAGCTCCTGCAAGAGGACATCGTCGAAAGCCCGGATCTGACGCCAAATGCCGGGAAAATTCCGGTCATGTCCACCCCTGGTCTTGGATTTACCCTGAACGAGGACGCCGTTGGTCGGGCCGCAGAAGCCTACGGCAAGAAGAATGGTTTGGGGTAACATGATAGCATTGCACGACAATTCACCTGCGGTCGTAGCGCCCGGCATTTATCCAAAATGGATGCGACCCTCAAAACGCCGGGCCCCTGATGGCGCCTTCTATTGCTTCTTTCGGGTTGACGGGCTTACCGACAGCTTCGCCGCGGCAGGTGAAATCCTTGAGCAAACCAAAGCCGGGCTGGCGCCTGGGGTGGCATTCGGCCCCAGGGAGAAGGTTATCTGCAATGGGCACACCAATGAAATCGCGTTGATGGGAGAGTTTCTGATCGGGGGATGCACATGAATTTCGATCTTCCCAAAGACGGTTGCTTTGTGTTGCGCGTCTGGAACCCGCAGCACAATGGCCCTGCCGTTTGTCATTTGCGTGATGGGCAACTTGTTGATGTCACCTCAAATGAGGTACCAACCGTGCGGGACTTGCTGGAACGCAGCGACGCGGTTCAATGGCTAAAAGTGGCACCGGGTGCCCCGCTTTGCTCTTTAGAAGAACTGGCAGATAATTCACGCGAGGTGCCGGACACCTCACGCCCATATATCCTTTCGCCGTCAGATTTTCAGCCAATCAAAGCCTGTGGTGTTACCTTTGCCGCTTCAATGCTTGAGCGTGTTATCGAAGAACAGGCCCGTGGTGATGAAAGTAAGGCAGCAGCCATCCGTGAAACTTGCACCGCGATCATTGGTGACAGCCTTGGGGATGTGAAGCCAGGCTCGGATCTGGCAATGGCCTTGAAAGAGGCGTTGATCAAACAAGGTGCGTGGTCGCAATATCTGGAAGTTGGGATTGGGCCTGATGCAGAGGTTTTCTCTAAAGCACAATCGTTGTCTGCGGTTGGCAGAGGTGCCAGTGTTGGGCTTCATCCGATTTCCACATGGAACAACCCCGAGCCAGAAGTTGTGCTTGCGGTGAATTCAAGCGGTGAAATTCAGGGGGCAACGCTCGGAAACGACGTGAACCTGCGGGATGTCGAGGGGCGCTCGGCGCTGCTGCTTGGTAAGGCCAAAGATAACAATGCCTCTTGCGCTCTTGGTCCTGCGATACGCTTGTTTGATGATAGTTTTTCTCTGGATGACGTACGAAAGGTCCAGGTAACTCTACACGTCGAAGGCGAAGACGGATTTGCCATGGACGGTCATAGTTCGATGGCTGAAATCAGTCGGGACCCCTCAGACCTTGTTCGACAGACATATGGGGCGCATCACCAGTATCCAGATGGGTTTATGCTGATGATGGGCACGTTATTCGCACCAACACAGGATCGCGATACCAAAGGTGGTGGCTTCACGCACAAGCTTGGGGATGTGGTCACGATTTCCAATCCTCAACTTGGCTCCCTGACCAACACTGTACGACTTTCGACGGAATGTTCCCCCTGGGTGTTCGGCCCGACGCATCTGATGCGAAACCTTGCCCAGCGTGGCTTACTTTGAACGGAGAGCAGTTATGCTAAACGGAAAACATCTGATTGCCGGTGACTGGGTTGCCGCAGAAACCACATTTCAATCGGAACCTGCCCATGGAGAGGCTCATTTCTTTGCTGTCGGCACACCCGAACTTGTGGACCAGGCTTGTAATGCGGCTGAGGAGGCCTTCTGGAGCTTTGGCTATTCATCACGGGAAACCCGGGCCGCGCTTCTGAACCGCATTGCGGACGAGATTGATGTTCTTGGTGATGAGATTACAAAAATCGGCTCCGAGGAAACCGGCCTGCCTGAAGCGCGCCTGATTGGCGAACGTGGGCGGACAACTGGACAGTTGCGTCTTTTTGCAGAACATATTTTGGCGGGGGGCTATCTGGACCGCCGCTTTGATGGGGCCCTGCCTGATCGCCAGCCGCTGCCGCGTCCTGAGTTGCAGATGGTACAGCGCCCGATCGGTCCGGTTGCGGTGTTTGGGGCGTCAAACTTCCCATTAGCATTCTCTACTGCTGGTGGTGATACCGCTGCAGCGTTGGCCGCTGGTTGTCCGGTTGTCGTGAAAGGACATTCAGCCCACCCCGGTACTGGTGAACTGGTTGCGCAAGCCGTCGACACAGCGATTAAAGCTCTTGGTCTGCCTGCCGGAATATTTAGCCTGATACAGGGTGGCAAACGAGAAGTTGGCACGGCACTGGTGCAGCACCCGCTGATTAAGGCGGTTGGCTTTACTGGGTCTTTGGGTGGTGGTCGCGCACTCTTTGATCTGTGTGCAGCACGCGAAGAGCCCATTCCATTCTTTGGTGAACTGGGGTCGGTCAATCCGATGTTCCTGCTGCCTTCTGCGTTGCTCTCTCACGCAGAAGACATCGGCGCAGGCTGGGCAGCGTCCCTGACTATGGGCGCTGGTCAGTTCTGCACCAATCCGGGCATTGCTGTTGTACAGGCGGGTGCGGATGCGGATCGTTTCATAAAGGCAGCCGTTGATGCATTGGAACAGGCCGCTGCACAAACGATGCTCACCGATGGCATTGCAAGTGCTTATCGGTCTGGACGAGACCGCATTCGGGTCGCGAAGGGCGTTCAGGAGATCCTGACATCCACTTGTGATCTGCGTAATGCGACGCCGTATCTGTTCCAGGCCACAGCACGGGAATGGTTGGAAAATGACGTCCTGGCAGAGGAAGTATTTGGGCCTCTCGGGATGATTGTTGTTGCCGAAACAACAGACGAAGTCATTCAGGTCGCAAAGAGTCTGAAAGGTCAGTTGACTTGTACGTTGCACCTTGAAGCTGGCGATACTGAAGAAGCTGCCAAACTGGTGCCAATTCTGGAACGCAAAGCTGGTCGCGTTTTGGCAAATGGTTATCCGACCGGTGTGGAAGTCAGCGATACGATGGTTCATGGCGGTCCATATCCCGCATCCACCAATTTCGGTGCGACCTCTGTTGGCACAATGTCCATCCGCCGCTTCCTGCGCCCCGTTTGTTATCAAAACATTCCTGCTGAGCTTATGCCGCAGGATCTTCAGAAGGACATCTAAAATGACCATAAACTACAAAGGCATATGGCCTGTTGCACCGGTTGCGTTTAATCCTGATGGGACCCTGGATCTTGAGGGATCTAAGCGAGTTCTTGATTTCTTGATCGACGCGGGCGTTGATGGAGTTTGCATTCTGGCGAATTATTCTGAGCAGTTTGTGTTGGCGGATGAAGAGCGTGAAGTGCTGACGCGCCTTTCGCTTGAACATGTGGCCGGGCGTGTTCCAGTAATTGTCACCATTAGTCATTACGCGACCCAGATTGCTGTTGAGCGCGCACGTAAGGTCAAAGCGCTTGGTGCGGATGTTGTCATGCTGATGCCGCCCTATCACGGAGCCACCCTGCGCGGCACGCCTGATCAGATTTTTGAACAGTTTCAGGCGGTAGGTGAAGTCGGGATTCCTATTATGATCCAGGATGCCCCGATGGCGGGCAACGACCTGTCTGTGCCGCTGCTCGTTCGTATGGCTAAAGAAATCAAGATGGTGAAGCTCTTCAAGATTGAGTGCATTCCCGCAACGGGAAAACTGCGAGAGCTGATCGCTGCAGGAGGTGATGTGATCGAAGCACCATTTGATGGCGAAGAGGGCATTACTTTGATGGCCGATTTGGATGCAGGGGCTACTGGGACTATGACCTCCTCGACTATCCCCGATAAAATCCGCCCCATCGTTGTTGCGCACGCAGATGGGGATCGGGAGCAAGCAGCCAGGCTCTACCGAGATGCTTTGCCGGTGATCAATTTTGAAAACCGCCAATGTCTGTGGCGGGCGGCTAAAGCGGCTATGGTTGCTGGCGGCGTCATCAAATCTGATTTTGGGCGTCATCCAATTGCTCCGCTGCATCCCGAGATTCGTGCTGGTCTCATGGATGTGCTGAAGCCATTGAACCCACTGGTTTTGAGTTGGGGAAAATAAGAAGCAACCGAGTGGTTGTGTCTTATAGGAATTCAGACATTGAAAAGGGCGGTCCAAACGGGCCGTCCTTTTAACGTGATTGATAGATCAGATTTTGTGGGGGTCGCTTAGCTTTCCAAACGATTTCCAAGGTCCGTTTTGTCCGTATCTTACCAGTTCGTGCAGCTTGCAGCGAAGGTGCCTGAAGAGCCCATCTTTACCATTGTCGATTTGTGCTGCGCGCGCACGAATCACCGATTCTCGCGGCAATGCAGCAAATCTCGCACAGCGAGACTGAGTAAAAGGCGGTCGTTCGAGCAGTTTGCAGCATTTTTAGGAGTTAGCCGTGCCTCTACTAGGCTGCATGTAAGTGAAACAACATTCCATTATTCGGGATGAAGGAAAATGTGCATGCGCCAACATAACGCGTCGCACAGCTTTATTTCTCTTTGGACAACGGTGCCTAATTCTTGGTTCATCCATAACCTGATCTGGCGTTCGCAGCTAAGCCTTAGGCCGTTCCATTGACCTGTTTCCCGATTTCCTTTGCCGTTGCATGGAATTTATCCAAGACTTCGGCCAATTCGGGCGCCTGGTAGACGTCTATCCGTTCTATGAATGGGCAGGTTAGACATGCGACGGCATGGCCAAAAGGATCAAGAATTGGGAATGAAAGATTCGTTGCTCCCTGAACCGTTTGACTGGCTTCGCTGAAGTATCCCTGCTCGCAGATTTTGTGCAAAAGTGGCTCAAGCTCTGAGTCTGGTAGTTTTTTCTCACCCCTGACAAATTGGTGGTCGTGAACCATCCTGCTGCGTTGTTTTTTGTCCTGAAATGCGGCCAGAACCAAGCCCGATCCGGTATTATACATGCCAACTACAGCGCCGAGACGCAAAGACAGGCGCCAGTTTCCAGGGGCAGAAAAAGACGATGAGATCACAACATCACCATCCTCCCATACTGCTAGGTGGCAGGATTGTTCTGTCTCAATAGAGGCGGCGCGCATCTTTGGCTCGGCAATATCAAGTAATCTGCGTCTCGGGGGATGGATGTTTGCTAGATTCAGAAGTTTCAGACTGAGCATGTAACGGTCGCCTTCAGAAGACCGCGTCACATATTTTCGGCGTACAAGCGCATCGAGCATCCGAAAAATCTCATTCGCGCTACGCCCTAGACCCTTCGCAATCTCGGCTTGTGACAAGCCCGTTGGCGTTCGGGCCAGATACTCAAGAATATCGAGCCCTTTTTCTAGGGCGGGTGCCCGGTATTTATCTGAATTTTCTTCCGCCACTGAAATACCCCTTTCGTTCACCTAATACATTAGCTGAGTTGTCCATAGTTGCGTAGCCCTTTCAGTTCCAGTGGCGAGTGGTTGTTGATCTCCCCGCGGCGTGGCGTGACCTTGCTTAGAGATTGAAAACGCAGATGGGGTTCAATCCGAAGGTCATTTATTTGTAAAGTAAATCTTTATATATAAAATAATGATGGACGGAAACGGGAAACGGATGTACCAATTACAGACAATTCTGATTCGTCGGCTATTGCTGTCGGTGAAAATGATGCTGCTGAAAGTCTGTTGCTGGGGACGGAGCCTCAACGCCGACAAAGCAGCTGTACTGACATCTTCTGGGAGGAAAAATAGATGTATTTAGGAAAACTGATTGGTTCTGCAGTTGTCGCGTCGGCGCTGATGTTCTCGGCTGCGAATGCAGAGGAATGGCGTTTGGGCCACGTGCTGCCACCAAGCCATCCGACCAACATCGCTCTGGAAGCTGCAGCGGCAGAAATTCTGGCGCAAACCGACGGCCGGATCGACATCAAAGTCTTCCCAGCCGGTCAAATTGGTGGCGCCAAAGAAGTGCTCACCGGGATGACCGTTGGGACACACCAGATGGCGTTTGATGGCGCAGGTATCTTGAGCCAGTGGAACGCGCGTGCAGGTGTTTTTGAAGCGCCGTTTCTGGCCGCAGACTTTGCGCATCTTGATCGCATGACTGCAAGCCCAGCCGGGCAGGAGATTTTTGACGAATTGCTGAACGATCACGGCTACCGCGTTTTGGATGTTTGGTATTACGGCACACGTCACCTGACCAACAACCGGGGCCCGGTTAATTCTGTCGCTGACATGGCTGGCCTGAAGGTACGTGTTCCTGAAGTTGCCCTTAGCCTTGCATTCGCCAAGGCGCTCGGCGCGTCGCCAACTCCGATGGCATTTTCGGAATTGTATCTTGGTTTGCAAACGGGTGTGGTTGATGGACAAGAAAACCCGTTGCCCACTATCGACGCCGCCAAGTTCTATGAAGTTCAGGATCATCTGGCTCTGACGGGGCATTTGGTGCAGTTTGTAGCGCCAATCGTATCAGAAGCCGCGTGGTCTGCAGCTTCTGAAGCTGATCGCGCCGTGGTTCTTGACGTCTTCTCATCTGTTGGCGATGCCTACAATCAAAGCATTGTGGACGTCGAAGCAGGCCTGGTTGCAGCGCTTGAAGCTGCGGGCATGCAGGTTACACGTCCGGACCGCGCAGAAATGGCGGCTTCGATGGCCCCTCTCTACGCTGAATTTGACAGTGTCTGGGGCGCCGGAACCTACGACGCAATGGCCGCAGTCGAGTAGTACGAAGATAAGAGCGGTCGGCACCTTTAGGCGTCGACTGCTCAACATTGCGTAGGGGGGAAATATGAAGTTCGTTCACAAAGCCGAAGAGGCGCTTCTGGTAACTTTGTTTCTAGTCGCAGTTGTTGTTCTTACCGCTCAAATCCTAAGTCGGTATGTTTTGCCTTACCCGCTGCCTTGGACCGAAGAGCTTGCTCGGTTCCTGTTTCTCTGGATTGTGTTCTTGGGAGCTGCCTACATCACGCGTAACAACGGCCATATCGCAATCAACTTTTTGGTCAATTACCTGCCCGACAACATTCGACTGGCCGTATTTGTCGTAATGCAGATGATCATCATGTTTTTCTTGGTCGTCGTTGTATGGGCCGGTGTGGATCTGGTGGGGAAGGTCTGGAACCTACCGACCATCGCGTTGGGTATCAGTTCCGCATGGGAATATTCAGCCGTTCCGGTCGCCTGCACGCTGATGGCGCTGCGTATCTTCTTTAACACCATTCATGTTCTGAGGTTCGGACTTCCTGAAGCCTCAGAAGCTTCATTGTTATAAGGATTTCCCAATGGGACCGATGATCGTCATATGGATGGCCCTTCTGCTTTTGGGAATGTCAGTTGCATTCACTTTGGGTGCATCGGCGCTGGTTCAATTGTGGCTTGATGGTACGCCGATGGCGGTGATCGCCCAGCGAATGACAAAGTCGATTTCGGACTCATTTCCTTTGCTGGCCGTTCCGTTTTTCATCTTTGCCGGGAACCTGATGAACACCGGCGGGATCACCGAACGTGTCTTTTCGTTTGCCCGTGTTCTTGTCGGGCATTTCCGGGGTGGGCTTGCCCACGTCAATGTCGTCGCCTCGATCATATTTTCTGGCATGTCAGGTTCGGCGTTGGCAGATGCCGGCGGGTTGGGTAATATGGAAATCAAAGCCATGCGTGATGCAGGCTATGATGACGGTTTTGCCGGAGCGGTAACAGTTTCGTCTTCAACAATTGGCCCGCTTATCCCGCCGTCTATCCCAATGGTGATTTACGGTGTCCTGGGGGATGTGTCGATTGGCCGGATGTTTATCGGTGGTGTCGTGCCGGGGTTTCTGACTGCTGGTTCTCTGATGGTTCTGATCGGCTATTACGCGCATAAACGGTCATATCCCAAAGATGATAAGCCAACTTTGAAAGAAATTGTCACCAAGTTTGGCCGCGCAATTTTTCCCTTGTTTACACCTGCCATCATCATTGCCGGAATTGCATTCGGCGTCTTCTCACCTACCGAAGCTGCTGTTGGTGCATCTCTTTACGCTATGTTTTTGTCGATGGTTGTGTATCGATCCATCGGCTTGAAAGAATTGCGGGATGTGGTCCTTGACACCATAAGAACGACTGCAATGGTATTGTTTATCGTCGCGACAGCGAGCGTTTTTGCCTGGGTTCTTGCTGCACATGAAGCACCAAAACATCTATCCGAATGGCTGTTGTCGCTTACAGATAATCCTTTGTACTTGCTGCTGATTATCAACTTGTGCCTGTTTGTTGCCGGATTTTTTATTGAAGGTTTGGCTATCATGATCCTTGCAGTACCGGCCTTGGCTCCTACCATAGCAGCTGCGGGCATTGATCCGGTGCACTTTGGCGTTGTTTTCATTTTCAATCTGATGATTGGTCTGATGACGCCGCCAATGGGTATCGGCATTTTTGTGGTCTCGGGCGTATCAGGGATTCCGTTTGAAAAGCTGACGCGAGCAACTCTACCCTTCCTTGTTCCGCTTATTGTTGTCCTCCTATTGTTGATCTTATTCCCCCCATTGGTGACGGGGTTACCAGATTATCTCCTTGGGGTGAGGAGATGAAATTTAACGTTAAGAATTCTCATGAAATCCGATTTGGCCAACGTCAATCGTATAATTCATGTCAACACAGTGTCCGGGCCGAAGGCTACAACAGGGCAATAATTGATGAGGTATGTTCACCATGACGGATAATCGGATCGCGCCACTCAAGGGCTGCTACACGGGTGTCGTGCACGATGTGCTGCGCGCGATGGGACGTAAGAACTTTACGCTTCCCCCGCGGGTTACACCGTTACAACCTGATATGACGCTATGCGGTCCTGCATGGACAATTGACGGCCGCGTTGATGAGACCGCAGATGCGCATGAGACATTGCTGGCGTGGACTGGTCTGCTGTCGAAATGCCCCGAAGGCCACATCTGGACGGCGCAGCCGCATACGCATCAGATCGCTCAGATGGGCGAATTGTCTGCTGAAACACTACATCGTAAGGGCGTTCTCGGATGTGTGTTAGACGGCGGGTTACGGGATGCAAATTTCATTCTGGAGTTGGGGTTCCCTTGCTGGCGAACGCATCATACGCCACGCGATATTGTAGGGTTCTGGCTGCCAAAACAGACCGACATTGATATCATGATTGGCGAGGTTTTGATCCGGCCGGGCGACTGGCTGCATGGTGATCGTGATGGGATGGTCTGCATTCCACAAGAAATCCTTGATGACGTTCTCGAAAAAAGCCAGATCGCAATGGAGACCGAGAGCAAGGTTCGCACTGCTATTTTGGACGGGATGGACCCGCAAGAGGCCTATTTGAAATGGGGCAAATTTTAGGGATGAAAATCACCGGCCTAGATATCCGCTGCTGTCGCTACGACGATGCTATCATCGCCGGTGGAAAAATGCGCGATGGCCAGCCGCTAGATGGCATGGAATTCCTTGTTTACACCCTGCGCACCGACGACGGGCAATCCGCGTCGATGTTCGGGTTTGCCGGACGCTCGGCCCTTGGGGCGGGGCATCTGGCGGCGTCATCGCTGCGTCCGTTTCTGATGGGGCGCAACGCGCTGGACCGCGAGGCGATCTGGCACGACTGGCGCACTGCGGATCGCTGGTGGCACCATCTGCCGATTTATTCTTATGGCCCCGTTGATTGCTGCCTTTGGCTCTTGGGCGCACAGGCTGCCAACCAACCTTTGTGGCGCTATATCGGCGGCGCGAATGCACAGGTTCCAGTTTATGCTTCCTCGCTTGTGCTGGATGATGCGGATGCTTACGCCACCGAGGCGCGGGCGGTTCAGGGCGCGGGCATGAAGGCCTATAAAATCCATCCCCCCGGTCAGTCCTTGGACGAAGATATCGAAATCCATCGTGCTGTGCGCGACGCTGTTGGCCCCGACTTTACGCTCATGTCCGATCCTGTTGCGCCCTACACGCTGGAACAGGCCGTGCGGTTCGGGCGCGCACTGGAAGCGATGAATTACGCATGGCTTGAAGAGCCACTACCGGACGAAAATTTCAGTGCTCTCAAGGAATTGACCCGCGTGTTGGATATCCCTGTCGTCGGCACCGAGGTTCTGGCCAAACACCCCTACTCTGTTGCCGAATGTATCGCCCAACGTGTCACGGACGCGGTGCGCGCTGATGTGTCTTGGACGGGTGGCATCACAGGAGCGCTAAAAACCGCGCGGCTGGCCGAGGCCTTTCATATGAACTGCGAACTGCACACAACAATTTTCCACCCATTGGAAATGGTGAACCTGCATCTGTGCGGGGCCGTCAAGAATAACAGCTATTTCGAAGTGCTTTGGCCGATGGAGACCTTTCAGTTCGGACTGGATCGTCCGCTTCCGATCAAGGACGGCATTGCAACCCTTCCTACCGAACCCGGGTTAGGTGCGGTGCTGGATTGGGATTTCATTGACAATTGCACGCAAGCGGAGGTTTGAGCGATGGCTGAACACACCGATAACAGGTTAATTATCCTATCGCCCGACGACACGATCGGCGTTGCGCGTTGTGGCATCGAACAGGGCGAAGATGTGGTTCTGGCCGGACAATCCGTGCAATTGGCAACGGCCGTGAGCATGGGGCACAAACTTGCGCTGCGCCCGATGGCAATGGGCGATAAGGTGTTGAAATACGGCGTGTCTATTGGGTCCGCCACGGCGGCAATCGCGGTCGGCGATCACGTGCATCTGCACAATATGAAAAGCGACTACACGCCGACCTACGCGCTGACCAAAGATGGGAAAATCGCATGACTATGCAAGGCTATCTGCGCGCCGACGGGCGCAAGGGCATTCGTAATGTGGTCGCCGTGGCCTATTTGGTGGAATGCGCCCACCACGTCGCCCGCGAGATCACTTATCCGCATCGCGACAACGCTCATGTCATTGGTTTCCCCGGGTGTTTTCCGAATGAATACGCGCAGAAAATGATGGAGCGACTTTGCACCCATCCCAATGTGGGTGCTGTGTTGCTGGTGTCGCTTGGGTGTGAAAGCTTTAACCGCGTTAAGCTGGAAAATGTGGTGCGCGACAGCGGGCGGGCGGTTGAAACCCTCGTCATTCAACGCACAGGCGGCACGCGTAGCGCAATCGCCAAGGGGCAGGCATTTGTCGCCAAGGCGGTGGAGACGCTGGCGCAAGTCAAACCTGTTCCCATGGAGGTGTCCGAGCTGGTTATCGGAACCGTCTGTGGCGGGTCGGATGGCACAAGCGGGATATCGGGAAACCCGGCAACCGGCCGTGCGTTTGACCGGCTTGTGGCCGAAGGGGCCGCTTGTATCTTTGAGGAAACCGGCGAATTGATTGGCTGTGAAGACATTATGGCTGCCCGAGCTGCAACGCCAGATCTGGCGATTGAGCTACGCCAATCAATTGATAAAGCTGCACAATACTATGCCACACTCGGCTATGGCAGCTTTGCCGCGGGCAATGCGGATGGCGGGCTTTCGACGATCGAGGAGAAGTCGATGGGTGCCTACGCCAAATCGGGCGGTTCCGAAATTTCAGGACTGATCAAGCCGGGGGACATCCCGCCCAAGGGCGGGCTTTATCTGATGGATGTTGTTCCTGATGGGCCGGTTCGGTTTGGGTTCCCCAATATTACGGACAATGCCGAGATCGTCGAGATGATGGCCTCGGGTGCCCACATGACGATCTTTGTAACCGGACGTGGATCGGTTGTCGGTTCCGCTTTGGCACCGGTGATCAAGGTGGCCGCAAACCCCGAAATGTACGCGCGCCTACACGAAGATATGGATGTGAACGCGGGCCGCATAATGGACGGCACTGCAACGCTCGATGATGTTGGGGCAGAGATTTATGCGCAGGTTGTGGCGGCCGCAAGCGGAAGCCAGACCAAATCTGAAAGCCTCGGACACCACGAATTTATTCTGACCTACAAAAGCTTTGAGCCAATTGGCCCGGCCTGTCTGCCAGCATGACAAAGGAAACGAAATGGGACGATTGAACGGAAAAACCTGCCTTGTGACCGCTGCGGGCCAAGGAATTGGGCGCGCCTCGGCTTTGGCGATGCAGGTCGAAGGTGCGAAAGTTTACGCAACGGACGTGAACGAAACTGCTTTGGAAGAATTGGCCGCTGACGGGCTAGAGACATTTAAACTTGATGTGATGGACCCGGCATCAATCGCGCAGGCAGTCGCACATGCGGGGGCTGTGAATGTGCTGTTCAACTGCGCCGGATTTGTCGCCAGCGGCACGATCCTGGAATGTGATGAGGCGCAATGGACGTTCTCAAATGATCTAAATGTCACAGCGATGTACAGGATGAACCGGGCCTATTTGCCGGGAATGATAGCGCAGGGCGGTGGGTCAATTATCAACATGTCATCAGTCGCCTCATCAGTCATCGCAGCGCCCGGCCGCTTTGCATATGGAACAACCAAGGCGGCGGTCATTGGCATGACCAAAGCAATTGCGGCAGACTTTGTGACCGATGGTATTCGCTGCAATGCGATCTGCCCCGGCACGGTTGAAAGCCCATCGCTGGAGCAGCGTTTGACAGACACCGAGGATTACGAAGCGGCACGCGCCGCGTTTATTGCCCGCCAGCCATTGGGCCGCATCGGTAAGCCAGAAGAAATAGCCGCACTCGTGGTGTATCTCGCCTCTGATGAATCCGCCTACACAACAGGTGTTGCCCACGTCATCGACGGTGGCTGGGCCAATACATAAGGAAAAAATGACATGAAACTGCTACGACATGGCGCGATTGGTGCCGAAAAACCCGGGATGTTGGATGATGATGGCGTGATCCGTGATTTGTCTGGCGTCGTACCTGATATTGCGGGGGCAGTGCTGTCTGACGCTGGCCTGCAGGCCATTTGCGACACGGACCCCAGCACCCTGCCTGTCGTGCCCGCCGAGACCCGTCTTGGTCCTTGCGTGGCAGGCACGGGCAAGTTCATCTGCATCGGTCTGAACTATGCAGACCATGCCGCAGAAAGTGGCTTGGACGTCCCGCCAGAACCGGTGATGTTCATGAAGGCCACCAGTGCGATCTGTGGTCCAAACGACCCGATCATCATCCCCCGTGGTTCTGAAAAGACCGACTGGGAAGTTGAACTGGCGGTGATCATCGGCAAGCGCGCCAAATATGTGTCTGAGGTAGACGCGATGGACTATGTCGCGGGCTATGCGATCACCAACGACGTGTCCGAACGGGCGTTCCAGATTGAACGTGCCGGTCAGTGGACCAAAGGCAAAAGCTGCGACAACTATGGCCAGATCGGCCCGTGGCTGGTGACCCGTGACGACGTTGCAGACCCGCAAGACCTGTCCATGTGGCTCACGGTCAATGGCAAAAAGATGCAGAACGGATCGACCAGCACTATGGTTTATGGCGTGGCCCATGTTGTATCTTATCTCAGTCAATTTATGAGCCTGCAACCGGGCGACGTCATCTCGACCGGTACACCACCCGGTGTTGGCATGGGGCAGACGCCACAACAATACCTACGCCCCGGTGACGTGGTTGAACTGGGTATCGAGGGGCTTGGCAGCCAACGTCAGCTGGTCATCGCGGATCCAGAGTAAAGCACAAGATATCTCGGTTAGGCGTTCGTCATCGGGTTGAGAGTGTCCGACACTTCTGTGTGGGCCAAGTTCGCACACGCAGATGAAAAATTTCACCATGTCTTCGGCGGCATTCTTGTCATGCTCGTATCTTTCATCATCATACTTGGGGCGCTTGGCGCAGATGCTGTAGACGGTCCCGAAACCGTTTGGCAATGACCGCTTCCGCGACTTGGGCTGCGTTGCAGCATGAAATCTGCTGCAACTGCGAGGAAATGCTGCGTCAGCAATAGCCGCGGGTGCATCAGGCCGGTTTGTCCGCGTTGTGTGAATTCATGCACGGTGCGGCGAAAGTCCGTTGGGCGCTATTT
>OJHH01000103.1_pt1 | contig 22898 bp, 20 predicted proteins | sample 1594911 | NCBI WGS metagenome assembly OJHH01 (sample SAMN05416787, study PRJEB24817) | seawater metagenome | isolation source: Sea water | place: Canada:Atlantic | collected 2013-11
CTCGTGGGCTCGGAGATGTGTATAAGAGACAGCATCGCGTACGTTTGACGTTGCGACCGGCGACGCGGCGGCGCAGCCGCTCATGGCGGTGCTGAAAACCTTCTTTGCCGGCGGCGGCACGGTCATTGATTCGTCCCCCATGTACGGCAAGGCCGAGCAGAGGGTTGGCGACCTGCTGCGCGCCATGCCGGCACGCCCACCGGTATTTGCGGCCACCAAGGTCTGGACCGAAGGCCGCGAGGCCGGAATCGCCCAGATGCAGCAATCGGCGCAGCGCATGGCTGTCGATCGTTTCGATCTCATCGCCGTGCACAACCTCACCGATTGGCGCACTCAGCTGGACACACTCAAGCGCTGGAAAGAGGAGGGCAAGGTGCGTTACATCGGCATCACCACGTCACACGGGCGCGATCACGGCGAATTCCTGCGCGTGATGCGCGAAGAGCCGCTGGACTTTGTTCAGTTCAGCTACAACATTGCCGACCGTCGGGCGGAGGAAGAACTGCTGCCCACAGCGGCGGAGCGCGGCATCGCCACCATGATCAACCGGCCCTACCAGCGTGGTGAACTGTTTTCCGCCAGCCGCGGTGCCGCCCTGCCACAGGTGGCAACCGAACTGGGCTGCAGCAGTTGGGGCCAGTTTTTCCTCAAGTTCATTCTTGGCCACCCGGCCGTCACCTGTGTCATACCGGCCACCTCAAGCCCCAAACACATGCGCGACAACATGCAGGCCGGTGTCGGGCGCGTACCGGATACCACACAGCGGAAGGAAATGCTGGAGGCCTTCGCAGCGCTGCAGACCAAAGCTTGAAGCCGACGCCACGCCGGCCTTTGCAGCGCCTGCTCTCGCTGGCCTGTGAGGTAGAACCCCGGGAAGTGAGCGCCACACTCACGTCCTTCCTGCTGGTATTCACCCTGATGGCAGCCTACTACCTGCTGCGGCCGGTGCGCGATGCCATGGCCAGCAACTGGAGCGACGCGGAAGTCAGTTGGCTGTGGACCTTCACCTTCTTTTTCAGCACAGCCGCGGTGTCGCTGTACGGAGCCGCCGTGGCCCGCATTCGGCTGCAGCATCTGGTACCCGGCCTGTACGGCGGCTTTGCGCTGAGCTTTGTGCTCTTCTACCTCGCCGCCAGCGCTGACACCCGTTTCACCCTGATAGACAAGGCCTTCTACGTCTGGATCAGCGTCTTCAGCCTGTTTCACATTTCCGTATTCTGGAGCCTGATGGCGGACTGTTTTTCCAGGGCCCAGTCGAAGCGCCTGTTCGGTTTCATCGGCGCGGGGGCCAGTGTTGGCGCGATCGCGGGCCCCGCTCTGGTCACGCTGCTGGCAGGCGACAGGGGCACCGAGCCACTGCTGTTGCTCGCGGCGCTCATGCTGGTGCTCACCCTGCCCCTGATCACCGTGTTGCAGCGGCAACAAACCGGAACCCTGCAAGGCTCCCCGGAACAGACCCATGCGGGCGCGCTTGCGGCGCTCGGTGGCAACCCCTTCGCCGGGTTCTCCGCCTTTCGTCGCAACCGCTACCTGTGGGGCATCGCCCTGTTCATTTTCCTGTATACCACCATCAGTTCCTTCGTCTATTTCGAGCTGAAAAATCTGCTGGCAGACTACTCCGAGGGGCGCCGGGCACAGATCTGGGCCAGCATGGACCTGGTGGTAAACACGCTGACGGTGCTGATTGCCGCGTTCGCCACAGGGCGCATGGCCAACCATCTGGGGCTGCCCTTCACGCTGGCATCGGTGCCCGTGGTTATCTGCGCCGGCATGTTGCTCCTCGCCGCCGCCCCTGTGGTGGCGGTGGTTGTGGTCGTGCAGATTGCACGCCGGGCGGGCAACTATGCCATTTCCCGTCCGGCGCGCGAGATGCTGTTCACGGCGGTAGACCGGGAAACGCGCTTCAAGGCGAAACCTGTGATTGATATTGTGGTCTACCGGGGTGGAGACATGCTGAATGCGTGGGCGTTCACCGCGCTCACCCAGGGCTTTGGGCTGGGCATGGCGGCACTCGCGTTGATCGGTGCCGGCGTTGCGGCCTGCTGGGGCCTGACCGGCATCTACCTGGGGCGGCACTTTGAGCGGGAGCACGGCCAGAGCGCGGCCAGCACAGCAACCAGCGCACCAAATAGTTGAGCCAAGCCCCGCCGCGTGGCCCCGGCGAGGCGACCCACCGTGGCCCCAGCGCCCGCGGGGGCTATACTGCAGGGCATCGCGCATTACTCGGAGATCAAAACCATGGCCACAGCGGCTGACTACAATCTCGGACCCAACATTTTTCCCCGCGGCTGGTTTATCGTCGCGGAAAGCAAGGAACTGGACGCCGGCCCCATGGCCGTGCGCTTCTTCGGCCAAGATCTGGCCCTGTACCGTGGCGAGAGCGGCAAACCGGTCATGCTGGACGCCTACTGCGCCCACATGGGCACTCACCTGACCGCCAGCACCAGCGCCATGATCGTCAAGAACGGTGAGCAGATCGAAGGGGACTCCATTCGCTGCCCCTACCACGGCTGGCGCTACAGCTGCGACGGCGATGTCGACGATATCCCCTACGCCGACGGCCCCTACCCGAAATCCGCGTCCATACGTTCCTATCCGGTGGTGGACAACATGGGCTGCGTGATGGCCTGGTACGACCCGGACGGCCGCGCCCCGGATTACGATGCGCCCCTGCTCAAGCAGTGGGATGACCCGCAGTGGGTGCAGTGGGAACTCGACCACCTGGGTGAGCTGGAAATTCACCCCCAGGAAATCATCGATAACATGGCGGACTGCCGTCACCTCGGCCCAACCCACGGCGCACCCTGTGAGTATTTCGAAAACGAACTCAATGATCAGGTGTATATCCAGCGCCAGGGCGGCCCAATGCAGCTCTACAACACCTACCTGTATACCACCACTTGGTACACAGGGCCCGGTGTACTGCTCTCGAAGCAGGTGTTCGGTGACGCCGTGATGTTCGAGCTGATTGCCAACACGCCGGTAGACGATGGCAAGGTGAAAGCCTGGCACGCCGTGCTGTACCGCGGCGCGGAATCCCCCGCCAGCGAACTGGACAAGGACGCCGCCAAGCAGTTCCAGGCCAACGCGCTGGAAGCCTTTGCCGCTGACTTCAACGTGTGGAAACACAAGCGGCCAGCCCTGAAAATCATGCAGATGAAAACCGACGGGCCCTTCAAAACCGGGCGCAAGTGGTACTCCCAGTTCTTTGCCACCCCGGAACAGGCCGCCGACATCCGCCAGGAAGTCAACGGCACCCACTACACCCAGGGCCTGATCACGCCTGAAGAGGCCGGCCACGCGATCGACGACGGCCTGCCCTTCTAGGCCTCGTCCTTCTCGCGGAACCGGCAAATTCCTGGCGGGTCAAAACCTTCGCGGAAATCGGCTAAACTGGCCGCCATACTGCGAGGGACCCGCCCATGAAACGATTGTTCATTCTGGCCACCGCGGCCTGCCTGCTCAGCGCCTGTGCCACCAGCCCCACGGGGCGCACCCAGTTCATGCTGATTTCCCCGGAAGCGGCTATCGTGGAGTCGCGCACCGCCTACCTGAGCACGGTTTCCGACCTCGACAAGCAGGACAAGTTGTCCAGCGACAAAGCGCTGGCCAAACGCGTTGCCACCATTACCGGCAGACTGGTAACCGTAGCCATGCAGGAATATCCGCGCTCGGCTGACTGGGAGTGGAGTGTGGCGGTTATCGACGACCCGGACACGGTGAATGCCTGGTGCATGGCGGGCGGCCGCATGGCCGTCTACACCGGCCTGTTCGAGCAACTGAAGCTGACCGACGCCGAGTTCGCCCAGATCATGGGCCACGAGATTTCCCACGCTCTGGCAAACCACACCGCTGAACGTATGTCCCGGGCCATGGCCACCACCTTGGGTGTGGTTGCCGTGGGTGCCATGTCCGATCGTCCTGCCGCCGCCATGGGCGGTGCTGCAGTTGCCGCCAAGCTGGCCCTGGAGCTGCCCAACAGCCGCACCGCAGAACTGGAAGCTGACCATCTGGGCATGGAGATTGCCGTGCGCGCCGGTTACGACCCGGATGCCGCCGTTACCCTGTGGGAAAAAATGGGCTCAGTGGGCGGCGACGAGCGGCCACCCGAATTCCTCAGCACCCACCCCGCACCGGGCAACCGCCAGGCGGCCCTGGGCGCCATGGCCAACGACATGCGGCAATTGAACCCGACGGGTGACAAGGCAAAAATACAGCCGATTCAGGTGCTTACCGCGGACGCCCAGTAAAGTCAGTCGGCGGCCCGTACATAGCTGGCCTCAAGGACTTCGTCGGCGAGCACCTCCCGCAGGTAGCGGTCGGCCGCCTCACGCGTAGCCGCGGAGCGTGAAAACTCGCGATCAAAGAAGCTGCCCACTATAACCCGCGTGAGCATTTGCTGGCGCAGCGGGTTCATCGCTTCCGGTAAGGGGTCCATGGTGCACAGCGCCGACTCCGCGCTGTAGTTGATACCCATTTCCGGCGGCCCTATCAGGTCATACCAGGGCTCTTCCTGGCTGTCGCCCATGGAGCGTTGCACAATCCAGCAGCCCACGGCATCCGGGTTGGAAAGCCAGCGCATCATGGCAGCGGGGTCCGCAAACCCGGCATGGGAGGCACCGCGCAGCGTCACCAGCTCACCACCCGGAACCTGCTCGGGCACCGGCTGGGCATTGTCTTCCCAGGGCACAATGGCATCGATATCGCCCGCCAGCATCAAAAACGGCAGCGGATGATGACGATAAAACGCATCGGTAAACACGAACGTGGGGCCGGCGATAGACAGCGCGGCCGTGATGCGCGGGTCGCGAAACTCTGGGTGAAAAGCAGCGAGCGTGGAGGTGAGCCCGCCAAGGGACAGGCCGAGCGCGCCGATCCGCTCGGGGTCGACCTGCTGGTACAGCGCGCTGTCCGGGTCAGCGGCAGCCGCCAGCAACTCATCAATCAGGAAGGTTACGTCACCCGGCTGGTTGAGCACATCCTGTACCCGGGGCCCACCGGGGGCACGCATATGGGTCAGGGGAAAGGTGGGGGCAATGACGATATAGCCATGGCTCGCCAGGTAGGCCGCCAGCGACTCCCCTTCCTGTCTTGAAGATGAGAAACCGTGGCTGTATACCAGCAGCGGATACGGCGCCGACTGCCGGTCGTTCGGGTACCACAGCGTGGTCTCCAAACGCCGTTCGTCCGCCCCGGGATAGTCGCCGTTGGCGCTCGCAGATCGCGAGGTGTCCACGTAATCGCGCTCTACTTTAACCACCGGCAGGGGGCCGGGCTGCACGCGCGCCGCACTCTCGCTGCCGGGCACAAAGGGCTCTGGCTGCTTGCCCGTGGCCAGCATCCAGAGCACCAGGCCAACCACAAGAAACAGAACCAGCAGAACTTTCACCAAGGTTTTCATGAACGTGTCGATACCTGTGTTGTGCGGCAAGCGCTTGAGTGTCAACGAACCCGGCACGCCCTCGCCAGCGCGCACCGCAGGCTCCGCTCAGAATGCGGGTATATCGGTCTGGCTGCGCCCGAGTATCAGCGCGTGCACATCATGCGTACCCTCATAGGTGTTCACCACCTCGAGGTTGACCATGTGGCGCATAACGGGATACTCGTCGGAAATGCCATTGCCCCCCAGCATGTCCCGCGCCTGACGCGCGATATGCAGCGCCTTGCCACAGGAATTGCGCTTGATCAGGGAAATGAGTTCCGGGGCGATCTGTCCGGCATCGAGCAGCTGCCCGGCGCGGTAGCAGCCTTGCAGACCGAGGCTGATCTCGGTCTGCATATCCGCCAGCTTCAGCTGCACCAGTTGCGTGGCGGCCAGTGGGCGCCCGAACTGGCTGCGCTCCAGCGTATACGCCCGCGCCGCGAACCAGCAGGTTTCCGCGGCACCCAAAGCGCCCCAGGCAATACCGTAGCGGGCGTTGTTGAGGCAGCCGAACGGACCTTTCAGACCCTCCACGCCGGGTAACAACTGGGCCTCACTCACGAACACGTCATCCAGCACAATTTGCCCGGTCACTGACGCTCGCAGTGCCAGCTTGCCCGCTATTGCGGGTGTGCTCAGGCCCTCCATGCCGCGCTCCAGGATGAACCCGCGAATCTTGCCGTCGTCGGTCTTCGCCCACACGACAAAAACATCGGCCACTGGGCTGTTGGTTATCCACATCTTGGTGCCGCTGAGCCGATAACCGCCCGCCACACTGCGCGCACGGGTAATCATACTGCCGGGGTCGGAGCCGTGATCGGGTTCGGTGAGGCCGAAGCAGCCTATCCACTCGCCACTGGCAAGGCGTGGCAGATACTGCTCGCGTTGTGCTTCGTTGCCATAGGCATGAATGGGATACATCACCAGCGACGACTGCACGCTCATCATGGAGCGGTAGCCAGAGTCCACCCGTTCGACTTCCCGGGCAATCAGACCGTAGCTGATGTAATCGACGCCCGGGCAACCGTAACCGTCGATGGTGCTACCCAGCAACCCGAGGTCACCCATCTCACGAAAAATCGCCAGATCAGTATCTTCCTGACGAAAGGCCTCGCGCACGCGTGGTAGCAGCTTTTCCTGTGCGTACTGGCGCGCGCTGTCACGCACCATGCGCTGTTCATCCGACAACTGCTGCTCAAGCAGAAAAGGATCTTCCCAGTTCAGCCGCTGCCAGCGTTTTTCCGCTCCCATGTAACACCTTTGACCGACATCCAGAGCGCCTACGATAGCAGCCCTGCCGGAATCGACAAAGTGGTACATAGGGGTTGGGGAGCAACAGCAGAGAGGAGAGCGGCACGTTCTTCTCCGCGACATCATTCACCCATTCGCTGTTGCTGGAATCGCGCGGGCCACTGGTGGTGAGCACAGCCTCCACTGCGGCGTGGATAGGTGCCAGGTTTCTACTCGATTTTTAATCGTTTTTTATCAGTTTTCCCTTACTGAAAGCGTTCACAAGGAGGTGTCGTACTCCAGAGGCGTCACCTGACGGTCGAACTCGTGCATTTCCTGCTCTTTCATCAGTGTGAACACACGCTGAAATTCGGCACCGAAATGCTCGCGGATGAAGCTGGATTTGCGAAAGCGCTCCACCGCATCCGGCCAATACCGCGGCAGCGTGCGCGCCACCTGGTCGTAGGCATTACCGACCACGGGCGGCGGTGGCTCCAGCTGATGTTCAATCCCGTGCAGCATGCCCGCCAGGATGGCCGCAACAACCAGGTGCGGGTGTGCGTCCGCCCCGGCAAGCCGGTGTTCGAGACGCGTTGCCGCGGGCTGGTCCGCCGGCACCCGCACCGAGACCGTGCGGTTCTCGTAGCCCCAGCAGGGGGCTTCGGGGGCATGGGTGCCGCGGCGGAAGCGGCGGTAGGAATTCAGGTGCGGCGCAAACAGCAGCATGCAGTCCTCCATGCTGGCCAGGCAGCCGGCTATTGCCTGACGCAACTGTGGGGTGCCGGCGTCCGTACCATCATCGAACAGGTTGTTGCCATCGGCATCCAGCACACTGCAATGCACGTGCATGCCATTCCCCGCGAGGTCACCAAACGGCTTGGCCATGAACGTGGCACGCAGTGCATGATTGCGAGCCACCCCGCGGATTAGCCGCCGCAACATGACCGCCTGGTCGCAGGCCTTGAGGGCATCCGCACAGTGCAACAGGTTGATTTCGTACTGCGACGGAGCGCCCTCCTTGATCAGGGTATCCACCGGCAGCTGCTGGACGCTGCAGGCATCGCGGATGTCATGCATCAGCGGCGCCATATCCGCCATGGTATCCAGGCCGTAGGTTTGCCCGGCATGCAATTGCCCACCCACGCGGTCTGACTGCGTGTGCAGGGGGCGCCCCAGTGCATCGTTATCAGGTCCCAGCAAATAGAACTCCATTTCCGTTGCCAGCACCGGGGTGAGGCCGCGCTCGGCAAAGCGCTGCAGGATATTGCGCAGGAGAAAGCGCGGGTCGAGCGCGCCGGGGCTGCCATCGGCCTCGCGCATGGACAGCATCACCTGGCCGGTGGCGCGGGGCATCCATGGCACACGTGCCAGCGTACTCGCATCCGCTTCGCAATAGCCGTCGCCATCACCACCGGTGGCTATCCAGGCCTCGATATCGCGCCCCCAGGCGTCAAAGGCCACCGAGCTCGCCGGCAGCTTTAGCTCACCCGCTACGACTTTGTGGATCTTGTCGCGGTTTACCCATTTGCCACGCAGGCCACCGCCGATATCCGGCAGTATGACTTCGAACACCTCAATATCCGGGTTGTCCTGCAGAAAGTCCTGCAAGTGCTGCTGCGCATTCTCCATTGTGTCTGGCTTCCTGTGTGCTTCTCGCCGGGCAATTCGCCTACAGCACCATGCGGGGCGCGGGCGCGGGCAGCCCCGGACAAAAACACCTGATGGCGGTAGTGGATTCGCTGTGGCCCTGTGCCACACTGGACCTACTGTACATTAAACTACGCTCTGCACCTGCGCGGCTACACCGGGCCCACGCAGAAACACAGGACCGCTGGCATGCACAACGACGCTATCAATCTCAAAGAACTCGACCGCTCACATCACTTCCATCCGTTTACTGATCTGCGCGACTACGCGGCCAGCGGCGGCCGGATCGTGAACCGCGCAGAGCACATTTATATCTACGATACCGACGGTAACAAGTTGCTCGACGGCATGTCCGGCCTCTGGTGCTGCAACCTTGGCTACAGCCAGCACCAGATCGTCGAGGCCATTTACAGGCAGTTACAGGAGCTGCCCTTCTACAACAACTTTTTCCGCTGTTCCAACCAGCCCGCTGTCGAGCTGGCCAGGGCGCTGGTCGAGATCACGCCCGAGCGCTTCAACCACGTCTTCTTCACCAACTCCGGTTCGGAAGCCAACGACACTAACATCCGCCTGGTACACCGCTACTACGACCTGCTGGGCAAACCCGACAAAAAGCACTTCATCAGTCGCAGAAACGCCTACCACGGCTCCACTATTGCCGCCGGCTCCCTGGGCGGCATGAACCCCATGCACCAGCAGGTGTGGGGCCTGAATTACGTGCACCATATCAACCAGCCCCACTGGTTCGCCGAGGGGGGTGACCTGTCGCCGGACGAATTCGGCATCAAGGTGGCCCGGGAGCTGGAAGCCAAGATCGACGAGCTGGGCGAGGACAAGGTCGCCGCCTTCATCGCCGAACCGATACAGGGCGCCGGCGGCGTGATCGTGCCCCCGGACACCTACTGGCCCGAGATCCAGCGGATCTGCGACGAACGCGATATTCTGCTCATTGCGGACGAAGTCATCTGCGGCTTTGGTCGCACCGGGCAGTGGTTTGGCAGTGATACCTACGGCATTCGCCCGCAGCTGATGACCTTCGCCAAGGCCATCACCAATGGCTACATTCCCCTTGGCGGCGTGATGATCAGCGACCAGATCGCCGATGTGCTGCTGGCCCACGGCGGCGAGTTCACCCACGGGCTCACTTACTCCGGGCACCCGGCCTCCTGTGCCGCAGGCCTGGCCACCCTGCATACGTTGCGCGAGACCAACATCATCCATACTGCCGCAGAGCAGATCGCTCCGCACTTCCAGAGCCAGCTGCACGCCCTGCAAGACCACCCCATCGTAGGCGAGGTGCGCGGCCGGGGCATGTTTGCTGCGGTGGAACTGGTGCGCGACAAGAACACCCGGGCTCGCCTGGCTCCCGACAGCCAGGCCGCAGTGCACTGTCGCGACCGCGCCAACAGCAACGGGCTGATGGTGCGCCAGACCGGTGACGCCATGATCATGGCACCGCCCTTGGTCAGCAGCCGGGAAGAGATCGACACATTGGTGGCGAAGCTGCTGCAAGCGCTGGACGAAACCGCAGCGCACTACGGCGTGGCGTAGCGGACTGAACCTCTCAGCCAGCAGCTAGCGCAGCCAGCCAAAACTCGGCCAGCCACACTGGCGTCACCATCGCGATTACACCCCGAGGGTGTAGCCGCCATCGACGATCAGGGTCTGTCCGGTGACGAAGCTCGCCTGGTCACTGCACAGATACAACGCAGCCCCGGCGATATCCGCCGGCTGACCCCAGCGCTGCAGGGGCGTGCGGTCAATGATCGGCTGGTTCATCTCGGGAATATCCTTCATGAAACCGGTCATGCGCGTGTCAGTAAGCCCGGCCGCAATGGCATTGGCGCGTATGCCATGGCGCGCCCAGGTCAGTCCCATGGATTTCGCCATCTGGACGATACCGGCCTTCGCCGCCCCATAGCCCGGCACCATTTCATTGGCAAAGAAAGAGGTGAGCGAGGCAATACCGATAACACTGGCACCGCCACTCAGGGTGCTGTTGCTCAGGTGATCGAGACAGGCCCGCGCCATGTGAAAGGCAGACAGCAGGTTGACGCGCACCGACTCCTCGAAGCCTTCATGCGTCCATTCATCGCCCGCGGGCATGCTGGCTCCAGCATTATTGACCAGAATATCCAGACCGTCGAGGCTCGCCGCCAATGCCAGTATCGCGTCGGTGTCCTGGAGCCGCAATTGCCGATACTCGAAGGCAGCAAGGTCGATGTCCTTGTAGTCCTGTGGGCCTGACCGGGTTCCGGTGATCATAACCGTGGCACCGGCCTCGGCAAACGCCTGCGCGATGCCATAACCGATGCCGCTGGTGCCGCCGGTCACGAGCACACGAGCGCCCGCGTAGTTGTATGTCACTGAATTTTGCATCGGCTCAGTCTTCCTTGCGCAAAAAAGGAAAGGCGTCAAAGTAAAAATCAAAACGTTCTCGCAGCTCATCGGGGCTGATACCGAACTGGCCCTTGAGATCGTAGCGCACACGGCCGTAGTCGGATTGGTGCTCAGTGGCAAAGCTAGAAAGTGCGGTGCGCGCGGTATCGGTCATTGCCAGCCCGGCCTTCTGGTAAATACGCTCGACCATGCCCACGTCGTCACGGATAAGCTGGCGAAAAGGCACATCGATAGACTGCGCCGGGGAATAGGCAGCACGGTCGCGCACACAGGCGCGCAGCAGGTGCTCCACCCGGTCGCTCCAGTAATCCAGCAACTCCGTCGTCATGACAGTTTTGCGGCTCATGCGCTGCCCATAGGCCTGCATGGTGACCGAGGATTGAATCACATCCACCGGATCCCGGTGCGTCACCGCCACAGTGGCGTCGGGAAAGACCTTGTGCAACACGGGCAACTGCTCCAGGTGCTGCGGGCATTTCAGTACCCAGCGCGTCGGCCGCGCGGTATCGCGTTGCTGCCAGGTGAGCAGCTTCAGCACATCGCGCATGTATTCGTAGTGCGGTGTCTGGTCCTCCTGGTAGTAGTGGTCGCGCCAACGCGGGGAAAGACTCAGCCATTCATAATTGTACGACGCGAAATTCGGCCCCATCAGCTCCAGTTCCTCGTGGATATGATCGGGGTTCATCGGATGCATGGCAGCAATGTGAGGCGTCATCAGCTGCATGTTCTGCCAGGCCTCTTCACAGCGCTGATAACGTGGATCAACAGCGGCAGTGCTGCCCGCCTCACTCGGCAGCGGCACCGGCTCATAGGATTCCCAAAGCGGCAGGGCGCGCAGGCGCGGATCGGCCGCCATCAGGTTCAGCAGGTGCGTCGTGCCGGAGCGCGGCAGGCCGACGACGATAATCGGTTCTTTGATCTGGATAGCATTTATTTCTGGATGCCGCTTGAAGGTATCGTGGATCAACAGTCGGCTCGTTGCATGCTGCAGCAGTTTGGCACGTAGGCTTAAGCGCCCAATATTGGTCAGCCCGTCATCGCTATCCCATTCATCGCAGAGCAATTGCAGGCGCTCGAGGAAGTCCATCGCGCCCCAGTCCTGCAATCCTGTCTTGGCCTCGGCTTCCGCCATGATAGAGTCCGGGGTGAGGTCCACCTGCATGGAGCGTGTGTGTTCGACCGCTGCACGCTGTGCCGCGGTGAGAACGGGGTGCGCGAGGTCATCAATAATGATATCAGCCAATTGCTTCGACTCCTTTTCAGACTAGCGCGCGGCCTACTTGAAGTGCAGCGCGGGGGTGTGTGTACCCCTGAGGGTCTTGATCCGGTTTTCCAGCCAGCCCTCGAGCCAGAAGTTCCCGGTGTGGGCAAACTGCCTGGCGTCTGCCAACAAGCCCTCGTGTACCGCTACCGCCAGTGTGCGCGCATCTTCATTGGCGGCGTCATGGTTCAGCAGGATATCGAGAAGGTGCAGTGCTGCCTCGGGTTCACCCTGTGCATGCTTGTCGCGGGCGCGCTGCAACAAAGCGTCCGCGCCCGCCAGCTCCACCAGGTCACTGTGGATGCTCTTTTGCGGCACGGCATACAACTCGGTGGTGGAGTCATGCTTGAACCAGCCCGCATAGTTTTCCCAGATGGCGCGCACACTCCAGCACACCGTGCCATAGCCCTGCCCTACCTCGTATGCAGCGGGCAGTTCGATTTCCGCTTGCAGCGTGTGCAGGTCCTTGCCCGCGTTCATGCCCTCAACAACCCGGTCGTGCACGTAGACCAACGCGTTTCGATAGGCCTCGATTTCCTCGCGAATGACTTCTGCGCCGACAACGGGTTCGTGGTGGCCGTACAGCAGCAAACTGGCATTGAGGTCGAGCACAGTCTGTGCGGCCGCAGCGCAGGTCAGTGCATCCCGGTAGCGATCGCCGCGGATAGTCACCAGGTTGGGAAAATGACCGAATGGGCAGCCGAACAGGTTGCCGGTCAATACGATACCGTGTTGCGGGAGCCATACCACAAGGGAATCGTTGGTCTCGGCACCTTTCGCCGCTATCAACTCGACCTCCAGGCCGCCAAGGGAGAAGGTGTGGCGGCTGTCGAAAACCAGATCCGGCGTGGGGCGATCCTGGGCATTGATATCGGTGTAGCCGGCCTGCGCATAGCGTTGGAAAACGCCCATGAAGTCATCCTGAAAGCGGAACGCAGAACGCGCATTGCGGAACGCGCCCAGCCGCTGGTCATATTGCTGGTGCTCCTCGTTGCCCGCTTGCGCGATGTACTTCAATCCGGGATGGCGGTCGCGAAAGAACTGCACGCCCCCCACATGGTCCACGTGGCCCTGAGTTGTTATCAGGTATTTCACGTTGGTGAAGTTCGATAGCGACTGCAGGTTGTGCAGGTGCACGGGCGCCTCGAAGCCCATACCGCTGTTGACCAGAATGGCACCTTCGGGGGTTTCAATCAGGTAAACGTTCGACGCCCCTTCGGACATGACGATAAAGTCATTGACCCGCCGGTGGTTCTGGTCGAATTCTGCCGCGGCAGGCGCTACGCGGCGTGTTTTGTAGATGTGTGTACGCATGCTGGTAACCTCGTCGGGCAGCTAACCCTGCTTGTCGTTATTTCTGGCAGTCCACAATAACCTTGATCGCTTCACCCGGTTTCTGCGCCTGGGCAAAGGCGCTGACAAACTGCGACAGGGGAAAGTGATGGCTGATCATCGGGCGCACATCCACTGCCCCCGATTGCAGCATGTCCAGTACCTGAGGGAACTCGACTGGATATTGCGTGGCCGCCGTGATCACCAGCTCCTTCATCAACAGATTGATCATGTTGAGCTCAACCGACTGGAAATGCACACCCACCACGACGATACGGGCGCCTTTGCGCGCGCTCTCGCAGAGTTCAGTGAAGACCGCGCCAACCCCCGTTGCCTCGATAAACACATCGGTGGCCGGTTGTTCGCCAAGCAGGGGGTCGTTGGTCACCGTGCCATGCGTCCGGCGTAGAAACGCAGTCAGGGACTCGCTGCCCGCACTGAAGGTCTGCAGCCCCAACTCGCGCGCCACCGCCAGGCGGCGCTCGGAGAGGTCGGCGATCACCACGCTCTCGGCGCCGAAGTATTTGGCCGCCACACCGGCCGCCAGCCCCACCGGTCCAGCGCCGAAGATCACGACCTTGTCGCCACGCGTCACCTTGCCCTGGTTGGCGCCATGCATGCCCACTGACAATGGCTCCACCAGCGCCCCGAGGTCGTAGTCCAGGCCTGCCGGCAGGGGCAGAATGCCTTGCGCGTCTGCGGCGGCATTTTCGAACACGATATAGGGCGAGAATGCACCCCGCAGGCCGGAGCTGCCGATGCGGTTTGCCGCGGCCTCGGGGTTGACCACCACCCGGTCACCTGCCGCCAGGTGCGTTACGTTGGCCCCGGTCTCGACGATCTCCCCCGCAAATTCATGGCCCAGCGCAAACGGGCTGACCGTGCCCGGAATTCCGCCCAGCTTTGCATAGGTGAGGTCGGAGCCGCAGATACCGCAGCGTTCCACCCGGATGAGGACATCGTCGGGCCCCGGTCGCGGCATCTCGACCGTGTCGAGCCTGACGTCGTTGGGGGCGTGTATACGTGCCAGTGGAATGGTTGACATGGCGGCGTCACCTGTTTCGTCACAGTGGGAAAACAGTATCGTCCAACCGTCCCGCCATGCAACATTTAATGTGGCCGCATTAATATAGCTCGATGGTATCGTGTATTGTTGAACCGCCCACCGGGCACTGCGCTACCCCCACCTAGTGCCAGGCAGGGGCCGCATAGTAGGCCTGCAAGGCACAGACGACCTGTTCGACCATCCGGCGACGGTCAGACAGTTCGTCGGGTTTATTGGCAATGTCCTTCAAACGATAGATATCCGCGAGAGAATGAAACACCATGCCCACAGACAGAAAGGTGCGGCGGTTCGCTTCCGCTTTTCCCAGGTGAGAGAGCGCATCGGCGGCAATGCGACGATGCCTGGGGTCCATGGTCAACGTAATGGGTGCCTTTTCAAGGCCATAGATCAATGCGGTGTTCTGAACGGTCATTTGCGACAGGATCTTCACGTAGTGAATGCCGGCCGTTTCGGCATCCATGTAATCGGCGATGGGCTGTACAAACACGCGGGCGGCGAGTGCCGGGCCGGAACAGGCCGTGGTGTCGACGCTGTCCATGAAGGCAGCGCGCAGTGCGTACACCTGCTGCGAGTGACGATCAATGATCGCCTGCAGCAACCCCTCGCGGTTGCCGAAGTGGTACTGCATGGCGCTGCGGTTCTTGTGCCCGGAGGCGGCCAGGATCTCGTTCAGTGACACGCTATCAATCCCCCGGCTGGCATAGAGCAATTCCGCCGTGGCAATCAGTGTGTCGCGGGTCTGCGAGGATCGCTTGTGCTGTTTGTTGCCGGCGCTTGCTGTCATCGGGGTGTCGTCATACCACTGCTTCGGATCGACCGTGGCCGTCAGTATAACGAGGCCGCCGGCGACAAGTCTCGCCTTCCGGGGATATACGCCGCTGCCTGAACCCGTTTGGATGCCAAGTTCACGACAACCCTGCGCAGGGCTCAACTATTCAGCCTCCGCCGTGGTGACCCCCGCCGGTGCGCCGCTTAGACTGCGGCGTGACGACAATAAACCCGGGGAGGGAACCATGAGCACAGAACGCCAGAAACTGAACAAGACCACCATGGGCATCAAGGAAGGGTTGCCGCTGGAAGCCACCGGCACCGACCTCGAGGGGCTGCGCCGCAATATTCAACAGTTGATGGACCTCGAAGCCATCAAGCAGCTCAAGCACACCTATTTTCGCTGCATCGACACCGCCAACCTGGAAGAACTCGCCCCACTGTTCCATCGGGATGTTGAGGTTCACTTCAAGGGCGGCACCTACGAGTGGAAGGTCGACGGTCGTGATGACTATCTGGCCAACATCGGCGGCGCCTTCAATGCCGGCACCATTGGTCATCACAACGGCCACCAACCGGAAATCCAGATTCTCAGCGCCACCGAAGCCACCGGCATCTGGTACCTGGCGGACCACATGTGGCAGCTGGACTACAAGTCGCTCACCACCGGCACGGCACTCTATTGGGACCGCTACGTGAAAGAAGATGGTCGCTGGCTCATTCGTGAGACCCGCTACGAGCGTCTCTACGAGATCAATGAGCCGCTGGACGCCGCACCTACCCTGAGTTCGCACTATCTGGGCGTGCACGGCACCAAACCGGGCCACTGACCGACAGACTGATCCGGCGACCGGGGGGCGGCGTAACAACACACCGATCACGTGGGATCGCGCCATGAGCAACCCCCTCGCCGACAATCCACCCATTCCGCTGCCTTTTGCCCGCCAATTGACGGAAAAGGCGTGGTTCAATGCCCTCTGGTTCCAGACCACCTGGTTTTGCGCCGTGCTGGGGCAGGATGCACTGCTAGCCGTCACCCTCGGGCTGATCGGCCTGCACTTTGCGCTTGTACCACAGCGTCTGCGCGAGCTCGGGCAACTGGGCCTGCTAGGCGGTACTGGCATGGCCGTCGATGCCGGCCTCAGCGCCGTGGGTGTCTTCCAGTTTCCCGGTGGCACCTTTCTTCCTTTGTGGCTTTGCTGCCTGTGGCTGGCGTTTGCCACAACCCTGGGGCGCAGCCTGGTGTTTTTCGCCACGCACCCCTGGCTCACAGCCGCCGCCGGCGCGCTGGTGCTCCCATTTAACTACTATGCCGGTAGCCGCCTGGGTGCGGTGGAGTTTGGCTGGCCGCTTTGGCAGAGCCTGTTGCTCATGGCTGCCATCTGGTCGCTCGCACTGCCCACGCTATACTACCTGCAGCAACGTCTCTTTCAGGCCAAGGAGTAACTGCAACATGAAACGCCTGTCTACGAGCCTCTTACTCAGCCTTGCCTGCACGCTCGCCGTGTCGACCGCCGCCAGCAATACGCCTGTGGCAACCGCGACGCCGCCGGCGGAAAACCTGCAACTGGTCGGCGAGGCGCGTCTCAACGTGATGTTCTGGTCGGTGTACGATTCACGGTTGTATACCGAAAACGGGCGCTACGAGAACGCCCAGCGTCCGTTGCGGCTGGAGATCCAGTACCTGCGGGATTTCGCCGCGAAGGCGCTGGTAGAGCAGACCGGTGAGGAATGGGACCACTTGCAGCTGTCCCATGAACGCCGCGACCAGTGGCTGGAGCAGCTCACCACCCTGTGGCCGGACGTGGGCAAAAATGACGTGATTGCCCTGGAGATCGACACCGCCAACCGCAGCACCTTCTACTTCAACGGCGAAAAACTGGGCGTTATCGACGATGCTGATTTTGGTGAGCATTTCGTCGCCATCTGGCTCTCACCGGACACCAGCCGCCCCGCCCTGCGCGAAGCGCTGATCGGCAGCCTCTAGACTCCTCAGGTTCTGGGGTTGTCACTGAGCACGGGCAGATGTTGCGCCAGTCCTTCCAGCACCGCTTGCAACGGCCCACGGTTCGCCTCGATCAAGGCCGCTGCACATGCCCCCGTTAGCCGCCGCTGCTCCGCGTTGGCTAACAGCGCAAGCACCGCACTGGCGAGGCTTTCGGCCCCCTGTACCGCCACCAGTCCCCCGGCTTCGTCCAATGCCGCGTAAATTGCCTCGAAGTTGAAAACATGCGGTCCCGCCAGCACCGGCAGCCCCCAGGCCGCCGGCTCCAGCGGGTTGTGTCCGCCGCGCTGAATCAGTGAGCCGGCCACGAAGGCGATGTCTGCGGCGCCGTAGAGTAGAAGCAGCTCCCCCATTGTGTCGCCGAGGTACACCTGAGCGGCGGCTATAGAGGCGGCAGACCGGCGCGTGAGGGTAAAACCCTGCGATTGCACGCGCTGCGCCACAGCATCGAAACGCTCCGGATGACGCGGCACCAGCATCAACAGCGCGTCCGGCTGGTGCTGTAACACCTGGCGATGGGCGACAAGAATCTGTTCGTCTTCTCCATCGTGAGTGCTCGCGGCAATCCACACCGGCCGCGACTCTCCCAGCTGCGCGCGCAAACGCAGTGCCGCTGCTCGCAAACGCTGGTCGACAACAACATCAAACTTGATACTGCCGGTGACCGACACACGCTCGGGCGAGGCGCCAATGGCGCGGAAACGGCGCGCGTCATCAGCGCCCTGTGCGGCAATCCAGGCCAACTGTGCCACCATCGGGTGCACCAGCCCGGCGATACGCCGGTAGCCCCGCGCCGAGCGTTCGGACAATCTGGCATTCACCAGCACCACAGGAATACCCCGCTCTTCGGTGAGCCCGACCATGTTGGGCCACAGCTCCGTTTCCATGATCACCAGCGCCGCGGGACGCACACGGTCCAGGAAGCGCGACACGGCACCCGGTGTATCGTAGGGAGAGTAGGCGTACTGCACGCGATCGCCGAACAGGGCGCGCGCGCGTGCGGAACCGGTGGCGGTCATCGCCGTCATCAGAATCCGGCAGCCGGGGTGACGTTGCAGCAGCGCGTTCACCAAGGGCGCCGCGGCGATGGTTTCACCCACCGACACGGCGTGCACCCAGACCACAGGCGTCGGAGCTGGCGACACCCAACCGAGGCGCTCGCGCCAGTTGCCATGAGGCCCCGCACCGCCGCGACTACTCCACCACAGCTGCAGCAGCACAAAAGGCAGCGCGAGGCGGAACACGAAAGAGTACAACGCACGCAGCATGACGATTCCGATAACAGGCTCTGCGCCACATTCTACCCAAAGCTCGGGCCACCTGCTGTGGAACTATTCCCGCCTGCCTCTGCAGGGCTGCTAAACTTGAGCCCCGATTTCGTACAAGGTATGCCGCCACGTGAGCACGACACGGCAACGCACCCGTGATACGCAGTATCGCAGTTATCTGCACCCGAGGTGGTGGCCGACCTGGCTGCTGATTGGCCTGATGTGGCTGCTGGCGCGCTTTCCCCTGCGCGTGCAATGGTGGCTGGGCAAAGGTGTCGGCGAACTGGCCTATCGTATTCTGCCCCGGCGCCGGCATATTGCCGAGGTCAACATTGCGCTGTGTTTTCCCGAACTCAGTCGCGAAGAACAGGTACGTCTTGCGCGGCGTGCGTTCCACTCGAACGGGGTGGGAATTCTCGAAATCGGCCTCGCCTGGTTCCGCAACCCTGCCGCCTTCCTGCCTGCCACGCGTGTGCACGGCCTTGAGCATGTGACCCGCGCGCTGGAGAGGGGGAAGGGTATCCTGGCGCTTGGCGGGCACTACAGTTCGCTGGATTTGTGCGGCACGCTGGCCACCCAGTTTGTCCAGGCCGATGTCATGCAGCGCGACCACAACAATGCACTGCTCAATGCGGTGATGACGCGGGCGCGCGAGCGGCACTATGGTGTTGCCCTTTCGGCAAAGGACCTGCGCGGCCTGCTTCGCCGGCTGCGCGAGAATCGCACGATCTGGTATGCCACTGATCAGGACTACGGCCGCAAGGGCATCGTATTTGCCCCCTTCTTCGGCGTTGAAGCGGCATCGATCACGGCGACCTCGCGTATCGTGGAGCGCAGCGGCTGTGCGGTGCTGCCCTTCAGTCACTTTCGTCGCACGGATACCGTCGGCTACGATATCTACTTTCACCCACCACTGGAGAACTTTCCCACGGGGGATGACATCGCTGATGCCGCGCTGATCAATGCCACCATCGAACAGGAAGTGCGCCGCCACCCCGAACAATACCTGTGGATGCACCGGCGCTTCAAGACACGCCCCGGTCCGCAGGACCCCGACCTCTACCGCAAGGATGCATAGCATGCCTGCGCCCAGGGTGATAGCGTTTACCTCCGCAGGCACCGTTTGGGCACTCGACACATGGCATTGACACGCGCACGTCTACTGATTGGCCTGATCCGGCTGGTGGGCAAACTGAACCTGGCCACGGCACAGCGTATCGGCGCCCTGTTGGGTGGCCTGATGGGGCGCCTCCCCAATCGTTCCAACCGTGTGACGCAAATCAATCTGGCCATTGCCTACCCGGAGCTTGGCGAGCGTGAGCGCAAACTGCTGGTGCGTGAAAGCCTGGAACACACGGGCCGCGTAGCGATGGAAATTCCGCTGATCTGGGAGTGGCCGGTAGAGCGTTGCCTGGGCCTGGTGCAGGAAATCGAGGGCGAAGAGCTGCTCACAGAGGCACGAGCGAGCGGCAAGGGCTTACTCCTGCTCGCGCCGCACCTGGGCAACTGGGAGCTTTGCGGCCTGTATTTTTCTTCGCGCTACCGGATGGCTGCGCTCTATAGTCCCCCGTCACTGCCGGGATTTGAAGCCTACATGACAGCGAGTCGCAGTCGACACGGCTCGGAGCTGGTACCGGGAGACCGCCGCGGCCTGGCGCGCCTGATCAGCCTGCTGCGCGAGGGAGAGGTCTCGGGCATTCTGCCCGACCAGAGCCCGCGCGCTGCCGGCAGTGCCTATGCTCCCTTCTTCGGCATGGACGTGCGCACCATGACACTGGTGAGCAAACTGCTGCAGAAGTCTGCGGCCGTGCCTCTGATGACCTGGTGCCAACGTCTGCCTGGCAGCCGCGGTTTCCGGCTGGTGGTGCGACGCTGTGAGGACGGCATTGCCGACCCGGACCCCGTTGTGGCAACCGGAGCGCTCAACCGTTCCGTGGAGGCCTGTGTACGCGAGGCGCCTGCCCAATACCAGTGGGAATACAAACGCTTTCGCCACCGCCCACCCGGCCAGCCGGACCCGTATCGCCAAGCCCCCTGAGGCCCTGTGCTAAACTGCCCGCTCCACCAGCCGGAGCCCCGGGGCCGCATGCGCCACTACCTGTTCTTCGTCAACCAACCCTACGCCTATTCCATCCTGCGCCCGCTGCAAGCCGAAATCCGCCGCCGCGGAGGCCGGGTTGCCTGGTTCGTTGCCGGGTGCAGTAGCGCGCCGCTGCAACCCGATGAACACCTGCTGTGCACAGTCGATGAGGCGCGTGCCTATCCTGCGGTGGCCACCTTTGTGCCGGGCGACTGGGTGCCGCACTTTCTCCCCGGCATCAAGGTGGAGGTTTTTCACGGCCTTGCGCGCAACAAGCGTGGGCACGCCACGGAAGACGCCAGCGATCACTACACGATCCGCGGCTGGTTTGACCTCTACTGCACCCACGCCGCCACCGACACCGCGAAGTTTTCCGCGCTGGCCGCCGAGCACGGTCACTTCCGTGTGAGCCGCACCGGCTGGCCCAAGCTGGACCCCCTGTTCAGCGCGGGCGCACCCGCCGGACAGCGCCTACGCGCCACGGATGAGCCCCCGGTGGTGTTCTTCGCCTCCACTTTCAGTCGCAATATCACCTCCGCACCGGCACTGGCGGGGGTTATCGGAAGGTTGGCAACAACCGGCAAATGGCGCTTCATCGTCACCCTGCACCCGAAAATGAACGCAGAGATCGTCCAACGCTACCGTGACATGAGCGGGCCCAACCTGCGCTTCGTGGAAAGCAATGCAGATTTGCTGCCGCTGCTGCCCGAGGCCGACGTCATGCTCTGCGACACCTCATCCATCATGTTCGAGTTCATGTTCCTCGACCGGCCTGTGGTCACCTACCGCAGCCGCATGGCGGGGCCCTACCTGTTGGATGTACAGGACGTGGAAGCGGTGGAACCGGCGCTGGCACAGGCGCTGGAAAGGCCGCCTGCACTACTGGAATCTGCTCGTGCTCTGTGCGAGGAACTACACCCCTTCCGCGACGGACATTCCAGCGCGCGGGTGCTGGACGCCGTGGACGAAGTGCTGGCCGCCGGGCCCACCCCCAGAGCGAAGCCCCTGAACCTGTTGCGGAAATTGAAGATGCGGCGTCGCTTGCGCAAAGCCCTGGCGGTGACCGCTCAGTCAGCACCGTAGCGCGGGCGATTCCGCGTCCAGAGACCGGCGTATTTGTTAAAGCTCACCTGGGCGTAGAGCACTGCAGACAGAAAGCCCACCTGCCCATCGAGAAAGCCCAGCCGCAACAGGTACACGTGGACAAAGGTCAGTACGCCCCGAGCCGATGGGTACAGCAGGGAGCGCACGCGCTTGCCCTGACGGTGTTTCTCCTGCGCCCCTAGCCAGGCGTACTGCGCACCCTTCTGCAGGGCGTGGCCGAAATCCCGGTGTGTAAAGTGCAACAGTCGTCCACGCAGGGTGCGCACACGGCGACCCTCCGGCAGCAGGATCTTCTCGTGCACCAGGGCGTCGGAAAAGCGTACCCCTGCGCGCCGGAACAGCCGCAGCGGCGCGCGACCACTGCGGCCGAAATCCAGCCGGGTACCGTAGATGGTCACCGCCCAGGGCAAGCAGTAGGCATCAGCAGTTGGCGCCGCCAGCACGTGATTGATTTCGGCCACCAGCCCTGGGGTCAGGCGCTCGTCAGCATCAATCGACAACACCCAGTCGCCGCTGGTACGCTCCAGCGCACGTTGTTTCTGTATGCCGAAGCCGGGCCAGTCGGTCTCGATAACGTGGCTTGTATGCTCACGCGCAATGGCCACGGTGGCGTCGCCGCTGCCACTATCGAGCACGATAATCTCATCCGCCACACCCGCCACCGATGCGAGGCAGGCGCTGATATGTTCTTCCTCATTCTTGGTGATAACGATCACCGACACGCGCACGCTGCGCTGCCGCTTGCAGGCAAGCCGCAGTTCTGTCACCAGCGCCGCACCACAGGCAGCCAGCGTCAGCAGATAGAACGTGATAAACAGGCTGCGGGAAAACACAGCCTCGGTCAGGCCAAACGCTGCGTAGCCAACCGGCAGCAACACGCCCACTGAGGCCACAAAGGCGACCGCCGGCTCCGGTGCGCGCAGATGGCGTGCAAATACCGTTGCCGGTATCACCAGCAACAGCAACCAGCTCAATCCCCCGAGCAGGCCGCGGGTGGCAAGACTTTGCAGCAAATCGTTGTGCGCATGACTGGTGCAGCAGTCCAGCACGAAATCGGGTTGCGGCAACGTGCCCGCCACAGCCGCCGTCTGTACCGCATCGTGGTAAGCATTCAGCCCTCCACCGAGCCACGGGTGGCCCACAAACTCACCCCAGGCAATCTGCCAGATAGCCAGCCGCGAGGCGGTCTGCACATCGAATTCACCCGCCTGCAGGCTGGTAACGGTTTCCAGAAAGCGGTCATTGCCGGCGACGGTCAGCGCCAGGACTGTCTCTTATACACATCTCCGAGCCCACGAGACCTCTCTACATCTCG
>OJHH01000104.1_pt1 | contig 22856 bp, 16 predicted proteins | sample 1594911 | NCBI WGS metagenome assembly OJHH01 (sample SAMN05416787, study PRJEB24817) | seawater metagenome | isolation source: Sea water | place: Canada:Atlantic | collected 2013-11
GTAGAGAGGTCTCGTGGGCTCGGAGATGTGTATAAGAGACAGCTCATGTTTCGGGTGCAGTGGCCGTCGCTGACGCTCTGAAAGATCGACTGCGTGACCTTGATGAGGAAGCGTTTTCAATCGTTGACGGGGGCGACGAGTTGGAAGCGGTCGCTGCGGCGAACGATATCAAAGACATGGTCGCCTGTTTAGACGAGGCGATGCCCATTCTCCACGACATCCAAGCGTCACTCAACCGAGAAGACTTGGCTGAGTTTGCGTCCTACGTGGAGTCTTTGGCTTCGGAAGTTTGGGACTCGGTGGCGGCGGTCTGGTCGGATGGCCGAACGGGCTTTGCGGCTATGGAGGTCCTAGGGCGTGAGTTCGTCCTACATAGAGAGTTGTTCGAAGCGCATCTCACAGACATGAAGGTAGATGCGCTGGGCCTATTTATCTCTAGGCACGGTGCGGTCGCTTCGTTCTTCAAGTCCGCGAGCGGCCTGATTCAGCTGCGAGAGGCTGTTGATACCGGCAATCCTTTTGCTCTGGTCGGAGCGGCAACTTCCATGGTGACCACACAAGTGTCCGATACACTGAAGTCCTTCTCCGTTGAGTCGTTTGTCGAGTTCGGGGGAGGCCTCAGCGTACTGGTCAAATCTTGGCAGTTTGCAAACCACCAGCTCAATGCAAGTGCTCAACTGGTCATGATGGACAACATCGTTGAGAAGCTCGAGAGTGTTGCGGAGGTGCTTGGGCCAGCAATGACCATCTTGCAGCAATCCGAGGAAGCGATGATGCGGTCGTTGGCGGCCTTGGTGCCAATGCTGAGCCTCGCCGACAGGCTAGGTGCTGCGATTGGACGTGTAGAAGCGCTAGGTACCTCAAGCCTGGACCGGTATGACAATGCGTTGGGAGGCGTGTAGTCCAACAATGGCAGAGAGTGCGGCTCCTACGGGCACGGCACGGGTGGGCCCTGTATTCGAATTTCGACGGTGCGGGGTACAATTGGGTCAGCACTCAGGCTTGCCTCGGTTGCCACGCATAGCCCCATCACCCACAGTGGAATCTTGTGAAAACTATCGAGGGGCTGACCATCCAAACGCGTAATTCCCCCATACGGAAGTCCAATGGCGGTCCACAGTGGATGGGCGCCACAGCTAGCTGCCATGCCCATGTCCGGCCGACAGTCCACCGGTTGGGCAATGAGTCTTCGCATTGCGAGCCGATCAACAACAACCACGTCACCTAACGACACTCCGCGGGTGAAGGGCGGGTCGGCAGAGATGGCTGGCATCCAATCTTCTGCTAGCTCAATGGGTGGACCTTGAAGAGCGAGTACAAATGTGTCGCCAGATGCAAACGTTAACCGGACGTTCTCTTGTGTTAGTAGCGCGTTTCTTGCAGCTTCAAAGCGTGCATAATCGTCCCACACATGAATGCGCATCTCAATGTCATCCACTCTTGTGACCTCCTGCCACCGCTCCAAGCCGAGCAGGTTCGGCATGGGGTTGGGCAGTAGTCGGTCCAGCGGAATTCCACTGTGAGTCATTGGCTGTAGCTCCGCATAGCTAAGCGTGTCATCGAGATGGTCATGAAACAGCGTGCGCGGAAGGGTTGCTCCTCCTGTCCGGAGGCGGACGCCCTCTCGGGCGCGGGCTTCGTCATCATCAATTGTGATGGGAAGTGTCCAGACAGCTGGGGGTGTCGTTGGCGGTCCGACCCAGCGAAAGCGTCGTGGACCGGATGAGTCTTCTAGAGTCGTTTCGTCGGCCACCAACCAGCTGTCGATGGCGTTCCATAGGGCCTGGTCTGTCACAATCGCCACGCCGTCATTCGTTCGGACTTCCGAGACACCTAAAACGTCTGCGATTGGACCCTGCAATCTGTAGCCCACGGCAACGCCATTGTTCCGAAGCGGTGTCGCGCTTGAACTAGGCAAATGCGCCAGCACCGAGCGGTTGATTTGACGGTTAGAAGCGGCGGGCAAGAGTACGGTAGAAGATGCCTGTCCTAAGCTTGTCATGGGCCGCTCCGGGGGAGCTATCGGTGGGCCGTGCCAGACAACGGTCAACGTCCGGACCTCGCCGTCTGCCAGCGCCTGGAACTCCGAGCGGTCCGCCGTGAACCAGCTATCGACCATGGCTTCAATATCGTTGGTGACAACTTCATCACCGGCGAAGACACCGATTTGGCCGAGCAGTCCTGACTCATCCATCAAGAGTCTTGCACCCTCTGACGTGGCCTCGAACTCCAGGGGTGTACTGGAGGTAAGGTGTACAAGTGCGGCACGTGGCAGGACCAGGCCAGATGAGCCCGTGTATCCGCCATAGGGAGTAGGCACATGTGCTGTCGCATCTGGTTTTGGAGAAACCGGCCGCGTACAGGCTGCGAGAAGACCGAACAGGATAAAAATGGGCATGCTGTACAGGTATCTACTTGATGGTCGTTAGGGGAGCGTTTGCGAACAAACGACGCGTCAGTATCGACGGTGCCCTCATCGCACCTGGGTGCGAGTCCGTTGGTACAGTAGCGCATGTGGTTTAGACTTCATCATGAAGACGCAGACGGCCTACACGCGTATTCGGTCACCCCCTCTTGGCTGTTGTACGGATGTTTTGGTGCGTGGATACTGGTTTGGTCGGCCGGCGCGGTATTCAGCGCCGTAGTGGGCGAGGGAGTGCCTGGCGCGTTCGCCGCGCTACTTTGTGCATTTGCCGGCCTTGGCGGTGCTCTAGGATTGTGGGTCAGTCGCACTGGAGAAGTTGCAGTCCTATCGAGCCAAGGGATTTCCGTCGCTCGTCGTGGTGTGGCTTGCGGACGGTATGGCCTCGCGGAGTTGGATGAGTTCTGTCACGTTTCCTTCCGTCCATCCGGCTCTGAGAGTGTTCCCGATCAAGGTGGTTTCGTCTGTGCGGTCCTTGTCGACCGCGAGACAGAACCCCTTCGCATTGGACGGGGCCTAAGCGACCACGTTCTGCGCGATTGGGCGGCACAGCTAAACGCAATACTGTATGCCGAGCGACTCCAGGGGCTCCCATGAACCTATGTTTTTTGCTGAGTTGCCTATCTCTCGCAGGCTGCGCTGCGGCCGTTCCAGCAATGGTGACGATTGATGGCGAGCCGTTTGCAAGCATTCAGCCAGACGGCTGGCACCACGTCTCCGGCGAGCTCGCACTGCCCACCCAACGGGAACGGGTGGGCGTCTTGCCCAACGGCCTATTCGCGGACATTGGCGAAGCAGTGGTGTGTGAAGACGATACCTGCCGCTTTGTCGTGGCGGGCTCCGGATTTGAAGTTCGAGGTTCGGAAGTCTGGCGGGCGGGCGTTCACCGGGGTGACATCGCCAACGCATCTCGCACTGAGCGCCTTCATGTGGTTGCGCTCCTGTCGACCTATGAACCGCCGGGTCCAGTAACGGTGGGCATCACCGCTAGGCTCCCTCACGGTTTGGCTGACTTTCAGGTCTCTGCAATGCCCTCTGGGGACCTAGTCCGCGACTTGTCCTGCAAGTGGCCCGAGCGCTGCACTGGACCCGAGAATGTTGTGGGTACGTGGTCGGAAGAAGCCGTCACCGTCAATGGAATCACGATTGTATTGAGTGATGCGCTCGCGCCTAAGGATGGCGGGTGGCGGTATGAGAGTCAGCATCCGGGTCGAGCCGTTGAGCTGAACGCGACAGGCCAGATACGGGGGCCGTCGGACAGCGTCTGGCGTGCGACCGAGCGGTTTGGCGGGAGTCTCGTGCCGGCAAAGAGGCAGGTCGAGACCAGCTCTCCTGCCGCCGCCGCTGCGTTTACGGGTGCAGTCTTAGAGCTTGAGGCCTGGTGGCTAAGTGCACGCGCAATAGCGCCTTCACCTCCGCCGCCCCCACCCATGTGATTGGGCTGACCCTCCACCTTCCACGTTGATGCGATAGGCTCCGCCCCCCGCCCGGAGACAGCACAATGGACACACTCGGCCCTGTATCGGCGCATCTTGCACGCACGCTGACCACTGAAGCCAACGCGCGTGGCCTGCTGGTCTGGCTAGACGGCGAAGGGGCGTACACCGAGCTCGTGAGCAAGCTTCACCGGTCCAATCAGTCCGGCTCTTTCCCGCTACCCGTTGTGCCGTTTACTGGTAGCTTCTTGGACCAAATGCGCGCGATTCGACCGCTCATGGGTGGCTTGTCTCGAACCTCTGCGGTCATCCATATGCCGGGGTTTAACGAAGAAGAGATTCGCAAGACACCTGCACTTGAGGCCTACCACGCGGGCAAACGCTGGCGCATGGCACTGCCAACACTTGTGCGTGACGCTGCTGTGGGACGTGTGACGCCAGCTCGACTCAAGCAGTTCTTGGACGAGCCGGATCTGACCTTGACCAAAGCCGATGCATGGCTTGCGCGAGCGGCACTTGAGGCGTCGGGCGAGCTTGCGGACTGGCTAGAGGGCAGTGAGCCTACGGTCGTGCTCCAGGCCATGTTGTCAGCCAAAGACGAGCAACGGAAGAGCTTGCTGAAGCGTGACCTTAAACAAGAGGTTCGTGCATGGTTTGAGCGCACCCTGGGTGTAGATGAGGCGTGGCGTGCGTTCGTAAAGGGACTCAATGCGGACCGCCAGAACACCGAGATGTCGGCACTCGCCCCCATCACCCACGCTCTGTGTGTGGAGTACGTTCACGACCTTAAGCGCGAGCCGGCCATGGCGGAGCTGGCCCCACTGAAGGGCTTGCCGGACGCTCTGGTTGCTGCCAATCTGTCCGTTGCACGCTGGTTCCGCAGTCGTCATAAGACCCGCTACGAATCTCTCGCGAACGACGTTCAGGGGCTGCTGAGAGCCGAGATTGAGGCCAGTGCTCCAGAGGACCTCGGGCAGGTCGACACCTTCCGCTTCGAAGAGTCCATGCTCATGCGCGGAGCTCTCACCGCCCTGGATGAAGAGCGCTTTGCGGACGCGTTGCAGTGGTCCGAAGGCAGGAGCGGAGAGGCGAGCTTCTGGGCATCTCTCGACCCGAAGCGCCGCACAACCTGGTCGCTGATTGCCTGTGCAGCCCGGCTCGGAAGCGCGCTTGAGGCCCATGCCGGTCTGGCGACGGCAACGTGGCACAGCCAAGAAGCGGCCATGGACGCGTACGCGGACCTCACAACTGGGGCTTGGCAGGTAGACGCCGCCCACCGCCGCATGGAGACCGAGCGTGCTCAGCGATGGGACGTATCGTTGCCGCATGTGTTCGATCTGCAGAAGGCTCTGACCGCGCTGCGAGAGAAGTACCGTGAATGGGCGGACCACGTCACCGGCCGGTACGTAGTCCTGTGCAAGCGCGAGGGCTTCTTGCCAGATGCCCCCATGCGCCAGCGCGCTCTGTTTCAGACGGTTGTCTGTGAACAGCTGCGTCGCAATCCCCGTCAGAACGTGGCCTATGTCTTGGTAGATGCCATGCGCTACGAGATGGCGACAGCGCTTGCGCAAGAGCTTCAGGGAGAGCGTGCAGTCGATGTGCGCCTTGAGTCGCGGCTCGCTGAGTGTCCGACAGACACGTGGCTCGGTATGAATGTGCTGGCCCTGTCGAGCGACGGACATGCCCCAGTAGACGTCTCCTTCCGCAACCACGTACACAGCGGGCCATTCGCCATCACCGGCCCCGAGACGCGCGAGCGGGCCATGGCAGACGGAGCGGCCCTCAACTCAGTGGCGGGGCTGCGTATTGAAGCGGCCCTAGACCTTGGCGATGCAAAGCTGAAGAAGACGGTCGACTCCGGTCGCCTGTTGGTCATCCACAGCGACGCTATCGACAAGGCGGGCGAGGGCGGCCAGGGACTAATGGTGTTTGACCGTGAGCTGACGAAGCTGCGCAGCCTATTTCAGCGTCTGCGCTTGGCCGGCGTACACCACGTGGTGGTCACGGCGGACCATGGCTACCTTCTCAACGACCCTGAGACGCTCTCGCGGATTTCGTTCGGCAACAAGGTCGAGCCGTACCGTCGCTATGCGCTGCACCCGGCACCCGCCCAGGAACCCAAACAAGTCAACGTCTCGCCGAGCGACCTAGGACTGTCGGGGATTGAAGGGACCTTAGTATTTGCCACCGATACCCAGGTCTTCGACCGCGGCAGGAAGGTCGACGACTTTGTCCACGGTGGACTGTCGCTGCAAGAGCGGGTGATTCCGCTGCTCCGAGTGACCTTCCGACACGCTCTCGGTAAGAGCAACATCACCTTTGCACTGCAGGCCGCAGTCGAGTCGTCGAGCAACGGGCGTGCGGAGCTGACCCTGACCGCCACTATCGACAGCGATGGCACCTTGGCCTTTGGTGGCGACAACCACGTGGACATTGCGGTGGGTGTTCCAGGCCGTTCGGACATTGACGTGTCCATTCTGGAGTGCGCAGACGGCGAGATTCGGGGAACTGCTGTGCGGGTATTTGTGGGCAAGCCGGCACGCGTCCAGGTGAGCCTCAGAGGGCCGCAGGAGGAGCCGGTGCGCTTGAAGCTGACCGAGGCTGCAGGAGGCGGCTCAATGCCCTCTGTGACCCCTGACGCGTGGTTTGGCGTGCGTCAGCGGAGCCGGACAGAGGACGACTCGAGTGTCACTCACAGGACAGCCATCGTCAGCACCTTGCCCACGTCCACCGACTGGCTTGCTGCGTACAAAGATGAGGCGGTTCGGGCCATCTTTGCGCACCTCAACGAGCACGGAAGCCTCACCGAAGAGGAGTGTACCCAGATGCTCGGAACGCCTCGCGCCTTCCGACGGTTCAGCCGTGAGCTTGAACAACACGCGGTGAGCGCACCGTTCGACGTACGTGTGGAGCGAATCCATCACGTGAAACGCTACGTGCGAGTAGGGGGAGGAACATGAGCTTGGACAAGCGAGACATTCAACACATCTTCGAGCGGCTGCGCACGGGTGCCGTGCCTGAGCGGGGCCTAGATACCTTTGCAACGGGCATTGAGAAGGAGCGCGCCGAGATTGCGCGTCAGCTAGAGCTTGCAGGAGACGGCGAAGGGCTCGTGAAGTTTCTGCGCGGAGACTACGGCTGCGGAAAGACCTTCATGTCTCGCATTGCCGCAGCGGATGCCCAGAGCCACGGCTTCGTCACCAGCTTTGTAGTCGTCAGCGACAACGACCTGCAGTTTCACAAGTTCGAAGAGGTCTACCGCAAGGTTGTTGAACAGCTGTCCACACCCTCGTGTCCGCAGCGTGCACTCGGCGACATTGTCGACCGGTGGATTGGTGTGGTCGAAGAGATGCTGATTGCCGGCGGAGCCGACGAAGACGCCGCGGACTTTGACGACAAGGTGCGCGAACGCATCAGCGCAGAGCTGCACAGTCGAACAAGCCAAGGCATCCCAGACGACTTTGTTCGTGTCCTTCAGACCGTCTTCGACTGTAAGCAAGAAGGCGACCTGGCTGGTGCAGGAGCTCTGCTGTCTTGGCTGTCTGGCAGTCCCAACATTGCGGCTGCCCACAAGCGTCGAGCGGGCATCAAGGGCGACATTGGCAGTGCCGCCGCCATGGCCTACCTTCAGGGCGTGCTCGTTCTGGTCAAGATGGCCGGATACAAGGGCCTTGTCATTGTTGTGGACGAAGTGGAAACCCTGCTGCGTCGTCGCAAAGACGTGCGGGCCAAGTCCATGAATGGCATCCGGCAGATCGTAGATGCGTCTTCGATGTACCCGGGCTTGCTCTGGGTCTTTACGGGAACGCCCGACTTCTTCGAGTCTCGTCGGGGGGTTGCTGGGCTCGAGCCACTGCACGACCGCATTCGCTTTGATGAGAGCAACGGATTTGCGAGCTTGCGACAGCCTCAACTGCGTCTCAAGCCCTTCGACCAACAGCGTCTGCGTGAGGTCGCCCTGAAGCTGCGGGACCTGTACCCAACGGGCAGTCCAAACCGCGTCGCAGAGCGCGTCACAGACCACTACATCAACTTCTTGGCCAAGCAGGTCACGAGCAAGTTCGGTGGTGACGTTGGGGTGGTTCCGCGTCAGTTCCTGCGGCACTTTGTGGGAACTATGGACAAGGTTGATGAGTTTCCCGAGTTTGTTCCAATGGACGAGGTGGGACCCGACCGGATTGATGTCCCGGAAGAAGAAGTGTTGTTGGCGTCGAAGGCCCTTCCAAATGACGACGATGACGACTCGCTCATTGCCCAAGAAGAAGTCTGGTAGATGGCGAGCGCGTTCTCACGTCTTCATCCACGCCTACAGCGGGCTATCGTCGACCGCTTGGGCTGGTCTAGCCTGCGCCCAGTGCAAGAAGAAAGCGGACACGCGCTGCTCGACGGCCACAACGCCGTAATCCTGGCACCGACCGCTGGCGGAAAGACCGAAGCGTCCATGTTTCCTGCCTTGTCTTTGATGCTGTCCCACCCCACAGACCGCGTCGGCGTCCTCTACATCGCCCCCATCAAGGCGTTGCTGAACAACCAAGCTGAGCGTCTGGGACGATACACCGAAATGGTCGGCATGCGGCGAACGGTCTGGCACGGGGATGTTGGGCCCAGTCAGCGAAAGCGATTCCTGCGGGAGCCGACAGAGCTGCTGATGACCACACCCGAGTCGCTGGAAGTGCAGCTCGTGTCCAGAAAGGTGGACGCTGCAGACCTGTTCAGCGACCTGCGCATGGTGGTCATTGATGAAGTTCACGCCCTTGCTGGCAGCGACCGGGGGGCGCACTTGATGAGCGTCCTGGAGCGCTTGGCGGCGTTGTCCGTTCATGATGTGCAGCGAGTGGGCTTGTCTGCAACTGTGGGCAATCCAGATGCGATTCTGTCGTGGCTAACGGGCTCTTCGAGACGCACGGGCTTGGTGATTGACCCGCCAAAGCCACCGTCTCGTCGCCAGCTCTTGGTCACGTGGCGTCCCATGCTCGACGACCTGGCCCGTGACGCCGCCACCATTGCTCGCGGCAAGAAGTCGCTCGTGTTCTGCCAGAGCCGGGCGGTCACCGAGAGCATTGCAGACAGCCTTCGTGTGGCTGGAACACCTGTCTTCGTCCACCACAGTGCTGTCAGCAAAGAAGAACGGGAAGACGTAGAGGCGAGCTTTCACAAGGGCCGCGAGGCGTGCATTGTGTGCACCAGCACCTTGGAGCTGGGCATCGACGTCGGTGACCTTGACTTGGTCCTACAGACCGAAGCCCCGGACTCCGTCGGCAGCTTCCTACAGCGCATGGGCCGCACCGGTCGCCGAGCCGGGCAAGCCGCCAACACCACCTTTCTGTGTACAACCGGGTGGACGGTCCTTCAGGCGCTCGCCCTCATCGATCTGGCGCGGCAGGGGTGGGTAGAAGACGTTGGCGTCACCGGCCGCTGCTGGCCCGTCTTGGTTCACCAGCTGCTCGCAATGTCTCTAGAGCGAGAAGGAATCCCGGCTGATGTCGCATGGGCTCACTTGTCCTGCGTGCCTGATTTCCAAGGTTTCACAAGGGCGGAATTCGATTCGCTTGTGGAGCACCTCCTCGCTGAGCGGGTGTTTGAGCTTGTAGACGGTCGCTTGCTCCTGGGGCCGGTCGCCGAAAAGCGCTTTGGTCGGAAGAACTTCATGTCCCTGTACGCGGTGTTCAGCAGTCCCGTGGCCTACACCGTTCACACCGCACACGGTCGACCGGTTGGCACCCTGTCGCAGAGCTTCGTCGACAACTTGGTCGAGGGAGTCAGCAGCTTTCTACTCGGCGGGCGCGCATGGCGGGCACTGCAGCTCGACCACAACCTACGCGCCATCACCGCAGAGCCCGCCCCCCAAGGCAGAATGCCGCGCTGGGGAGGCATGACGCCGCAGTTCTTGAGCCTAGAGCTCTGCCAGGCCATTCGCGAGGTGTTGCGGCGAGAAGACATGCCACCGTACGTCCACAGCAGCGCCAGTGATGTTCTCTCAGACATGCGAACCCGCTACGATGGGCTGTTGGACGCACCCAAAGGCGGATTCGAAGACGTCGAAGACGGCGCCACCTGGTGGACCTTCGCCGGCGGACGCATCAACGCCACACTCGCTCGCGCACTGGACACCCTGGGCGAGTCTTGGAAGGTCACCACGGACAACATGTTTGTTCGGCTGATTGGCGACGGCGTGAGTGTTGTGGACCTCAAGAAGGCCGTGCGCAGGCTGCACAGTGTAGAGATGTGGAGTGACGACGCGCTGTGGGAAGGCATCAGCGAAGGGTTGCCTGGCTATCGCTTGTCGAAGTTCCAGGACATCCTGCCAGACAACGTGGTGCGCGAGATGATGTCCGCGTACCTGCTGGACCGGGAAGGAGCCATGCAGTGGTTGGGGGTGGCATGAAACGTCACCACTGCGCCATCGACTATGATGACTCTCACATGGTGGAGTGCTTGTGAGCCGTGGAATTCGAATAGGTATTCCCATCGTAACGGTGGTGGTGAGCGCCGCTGTCTACCGTCAGCTACCTGAGCGGGTTGATGTCGACTCACTGGAAAGAGATGCCTATGGGCTTGCCGTTGGGGCCAACCTGCAGGTCATGGCCAACGGGGTTGAAGCGGATGGCGGCTTCACCCTTTCGGTCCACAGCATGGAGTGGAAACACGCTGATACTGCACTGCACATCGTTCAGTTTGCCGGCCCCCGGCTCCGGCTGAGCAGCGTCAGCGAAGAGACGGTTTTTAGCCTTGGATATCAGGATTTGCGTGAGGCATGGAGCGTGGCTTCGTACCAGAAAGACGGGATGTTTGTCATAAGTGCGGATGACTCCGGTGTGTCACTTTTTTCGTCTGTGGATTCGCCATGAAGAGTGCAAGAGAATTTGCTTGGTCGTGGGCTTTAGGCTGTGCTGCGTGCCTGCTCCTAGGGGCGGTTGGTGGCGTGACTTGGGAACGCCTGCACCAGCCCGTGTTTGTGGACAATGGCATTATTCGCTTAAATGGGCCGCAGGTCTTTCAACTGCAGAACTTGAGTTCTGCGGTGACCCTGCGTTCGACGGACGACAGCGCGGTGGTTGAGGCCACTCACCAAGAACGCCGCGCCGCACTCGAAGCAGATGCTGGCGGGACTAGATTGTCCCTTTCTAACGGGGAGACCGATAGCGTTGTGGTTGAGCTGACCAGCAACGGTGCACGCATTCATGCTGCTGCTGGTCTGAAAGAGAGCGTGCTGTTGGTTCCGTCCGACGGTTCTCCGCCAAGCCTGTCTTGGGGAGCGCTGGATTCTAGTCCGGACCACCAAGTCTGTACTTTGGGACCCGAAACGGTTGTGTGTACAGGACCGAATCTTATCCCCTGAGCTGCACTTGCCTCAGGTGTTTTCACTACTCGGAGAGAGTGGGCTGAGTGGCGGCGCAGAGCATCTTGGGTGCGGGAGCGGTGAAGGGGAAGTGTTGCTATTCGACGTCCGAAGGTGGAACGCGAGCAGGCGCAGCTCAGGTCGAGGGATGGTCCAGCGTATCGCGTAGTTGCGAGTCAGTTTTTCAATGCCATGCGGGACTACTAAATACTAGGTCTTTGCGGCCCAGTCTGTACGCTCGTACGAATGGGAAGCGGTGTGTCTGTGATGTCATGCGCCACAAGGAAGGGACCACTTCGTTGGTGGACCACGTGTTCCGGCCACCGGCCACCCCGTTGTCGGGAACGTGGATGCTATCCTAGCCAACACTGATCATCGGCGCGAAATCAACATGGTCACATTCTATTGCGCTCTTCCGCGCCAGCCCGAAGCGGTGCGAGACGAACACTATTCCAGTCTGCAGCCACCCGCAGAACATCGTAATACAGAGCATCCTGGCCACTTCCCCCGCTAGATTTCCGCGACACATTTGCACGTGGCAACTACACTGATGGCATCTCGGCGCTGCCCCGCTGGAGTCCGTACCGACCCCTCTCCTCGGAGGCAGGATGATGTGTTCCATGAGCCAAGCTTACTACGCGGTAGTGTCTCTGAGTGGCACGTCGCGGTCGCGCAACAGCGTCCCTCGTCACGTCCCGGTGGCAGCGCGCTGCACGTGGACTACGCCAGCGTCTGCGGTCGATGGATGGCCGTCTCACGTCTCCGCTTCATTGGATGCCCCATGTTCCGTTTGTCTGTCCCCGCCGCCGTCTGCGTTGTTGCCTTGTCCCTTGGCTGTTTTGGGGGTGGCGTGAATCCGGAGAAACCACGCGAGTTCGTGTATGACGACATGCACGCCGTGCCCGCTGCGTTTCAGGACATGAACCTGCCCTGGTACGGCGGTCAGATCGAGCGGCAAACGCCAAACTCCATGGCCGTCAGCTACTCGCTCGCGGATGGCGTGTCGAAGGAGTGGTTGGTCGCCCAGTGGAGCGAAGCACTGGCCGCAGAGGGCTGGGTGGAGGCCACTCGCACTGAGAGCGGTAATGGCGATGTCTCGATCATCTACACCCTTCCGGACGGCAAGACAGCCTCTATCGCGGTGGAGACCCACGCCCATCAGGTGTGGTGGGTCACCGTCCTTTTGCCCAATGGAGGTGCCTTATGAGCGAGCTGGCTCACAATCCTCCGAGTCCCACATCCCACAAGGCGACGGTTCGCCGCTATTGAAGCCTTCAATTTGAGCCTCGCGTCCGCGTGGCGCCATCTCGTGAAGCTCACTCAAGGACAGCTCGATGTGGCCAAGTTCGACCGCGTTGTCCGGTGGCTAGATGTGCCCCCCGGCTCGTCGAATCGCAAGAACGAGGGGGTCGAATGTGCTGGGATCACAAGGAGCGACCACAATTCGGCCCCATTGGACATGGCGCAGGATCAGTCGAGGGCCCGAGCTGCCGCCGTCATCGCTGTGGGCGTTGTCGCGTGGTTCGATGGTTGTCTGTGGCCATGTCCACGTGCGGATTCCAGGTTCTCCCCAGACCTTCCCGTTTAGACGCACACCATTAGGGTGGACCTCTACAGTCGCCTCTTGGCGAAAATTAACTAAGAAGTAAGAAAATGGCAGGCCGACAGCGGTTGCTGTGCTCACCCAAACGGCAGCGATTGTGCCGACGTTGGTGAGCTGGAGAGACGCGATGCCCTTGTACGCGATGGCGACAGCGAGCGACCCAATGGCCATTCCAGCGAACGCCATCGAGGGTCGCCAAACCAGTGCGGTGGTGCTGAAGTGAATGGACATGGTGCGATAGGTCTGGGGAGTCTTGGATGGCCCTGCCGCTGGGCCCTTTACGCTGGGGCGCGATGCACGTAAGACGGCGGATTCGACGTCGATAGCATCATGACTACAATGCCCCCGGACAGAAGTCCAAGGGGCACCTGGCTCCTAGCTCTCTACGCCGCCTCCAGCGTATCGTTATCTGGCCTTGGTCCTTTGATGATTCGTCGTGAACGCGAAACGGTGAAAAGCCAAATACCGGGTGGTCAAGGCAACTGCTGGCACAGCAGGAGCATGCGTTCGGTGTGGTTAGGACACGGTTGTCCGCTCTTAGTTTGGGGGCATCCAGACTGCTCACCAACTACGGCCCAACTCACTCGGACTGCGCATCTGGACGCACCTTGTACCCGCATGATGTGAAGCCCGTTCACGGTTCAACGCCGGTACGTTCGTGCGACTGCACATGACTGCACATGAGAGCACTTGATTTGGGACGGAGACGGTCAACCTGTCGTTGACCAATCGTGCTGTCCAAACCAGGTAGAGCGTGCCTCTCCACAAACAGTGCCAGACCGTTCTCTATCGACTTGATTGCGGCTATTTGCGTATCGGCGTCCGAAACCAGCGACCCTCGTAACCCGACCAGATCGCATGATGGTCTTGCTAAGACGCAGGTGGTTGGCGCATTCTGGCCACTACCTCCGCTAGATTTCCGCGACACAGTTGCACGTGGCAACTACACTCGTGGCATCTCAGCGCTGTCCCGCTGGAGTCTTTACCTACCCCTCTCCTCGGAGGCAGGATGATGTGCTCACTACGCCATGACAACTACGCGGCAGTGTCCCTGACTGGCACCTTGTGGTCGCGCCACACGACCCCTCAACACGTTCAAGTGGCAGCGCGCCGCTCGTGGACTACGCCAGCGCCGGCGGCCGATGGACGGCCGTCTCACTTCTCCGCTGCATTGGATGCCCCATGTTCCGTTTTTCTGTCCCCGCTGCCATCTGTGTTGTTGCCTTGTCCCTTGGCTGTTTTGGGGGTGGCGTGAATCCGGAGAAACCACGCGAGTTCGTGTATGACCATCTACAGCCGGTTCCCGCCGTCTTCCAGGCCATGGACCTCCCCTGGTACGGCGGGCAGATCGAGCGGCAAACGCCAAACTCTATGGCCGTCAGCTACTCGTCTTGGGATGGCATGTCGAAGGAGTGGTTGGTCACCCAGTGGAACGAAGCGCTGGCTGCGGAGGGCTGGATTGAAGACTCTCGGAACCAGACTGGAAATGGCGACACACTGCTGTACTACAGCGTGCCGGCCGGTGGTCAGGGGTCCCTGTCGGTGGACACCCATGCTCACAATGTGTGGTGGGTCACTGTTCGTGTACCAACAGGAGCAGAGCCATGAGCGAGCTAGGTCACAAACCGCCTTGTGTAGAACCCCTTGCATCTCGCAAGGCGCCGGCGAATCCTAGTGTGGGGCCAGCGGCCTCCCGTGTGTCTACATGCGACGAGGAGGAACAGGCGGATGGTAGGAGTGGTGTCAGCAGTAGCTGGCTAGGTACGGCGATTCAGACGTTGTTGGCGGAACCACCGGAAGATGGTGATGCGAGCCCCTTTGTAGCCGCCGCGCGCTCCACGGTAGACTATTCCCCGTTGCCCACCCGGGCGGAGCTCTGGTCGGACCTCACGTTTTGGGATGCAGAGTGGTGGGCACAGAGCGGTCAGGCCAGCCAAGCGTGGCGTCAGAGAGTGGACCCACTCTCAGCACTGATGGCCGCGCCCGATCTTGCCCAAGCACGCCAAGTCCTGGCTGTTCCAGGGTTTCGTGAGCGCATTGCGTCACATCCTGGGTTGATTGCCGCGCTTGCCGGGGGTGAGACAGGCCTGGCTGCGTTCGCGTTGCGGGCGGAGCTTGCCACGGGCGAGCCGGTCTCGGGTGACGTGACGCAGATCCTGCAACAGTGGCTGTCGGCAACGGTGGAGTCGGATGCCACGCCGCTGCTGAACACGCTTCGTGCGCAACCCGAGCTGGCCGTAGAGGTGGCGAAGCACCGCGATGTGATGGCTGTGTTGCGGGCCCGCTTTCCAGATGCAGCAACCGAGGTTGACTCTCTTGCCTCGTCGCAGCTGTCCGGTACGGCAACCCACGACGCGGACGGTTCTGGCGATGGCTGGCTGGCCCGGGTGGCTGACCCCATCGAGCAGATTGCCCAGCAAGTCCTCGCTGCTTCCGCCTCTGGAAGCGACTACGTTGACCCCGGACCGGAAGTGCTCGCGGCGCTGCAGGCCGGTCAACAGCGTCTCTTTGCTTTGGCACAAGAAGAGGGCGCGACGTCCAGCCAGGCTGCGGCACAGACTGGGTTGGCCCAGGAAGCGCTCGGCCAACGACTCCGTGAGTCGCTCGTTCTCCAAGAATTACTGGACCAAGTAGAGGACCTTTATATCCAAAGGCGCATCGCGCAGCTCTTGGGGTTGGAAGTCGATCATGTCTTGACGGTCGCGGGGATGGATGCTGGCCTTGCCTTGGATGGTATTGAGCGATTCCATCGTCTGGGAGGCATGCTTGCGGTTGCGGTCGCGAAAGGCGATGAGTCTGGAGCCAAGGCCGTTTCACTGGTCGGTCGCGACGAGTACCTTGCTGCGAGTCAAATATCTGCCCACCCCGAGCACCTTCCCGCCGTCGTGCAAGAGGCTGTAAAAGCTGGATATGCGTCGATAGGTGGGGACCTAGCGTTCGGCCTCGCGGCGTTTGAAGGCGGAGACATAATTGCTCAACGCCTTTCATTCGACTCCCTTGCCATCGCTCAAAAATCTACCGACGACACCCGGGACAACCGGGTCGTGCAAGCGGACTGGGATCTGAACGACCGACTCTCCGACCTGTTCCAGGCCGTTCATTCGGGTGACGCTGAGATTGCTGCTCGCGCAGCTTCCGTGGGTTCGCAAGGCTTGATGCTCCCCGCACAGATCCTCGCCCCTGACGACCGTCTCGGCCTAGTACAGCGCCGCTACCTCGAAAACCATGGCATTGCCTTAGGCGCTCACATCGAGCGCTCGCAGATGGGCCCACAGGTGAAGACACAGCTCTCAGCTGCCTTAAGCGTCAGCACTTCCGGTGCGGTGTGCACCGATGCCGAGCCTCTGCCCGAGCGCAGTGTACTTCAGCCCGAGTTCTTCGAGCTGGACGGCCAGCCCATCGCAGGCCTCGACCCGGAGGCGCCGGAGTTCATACGGACCGGCGTTGCGACAGAGGCTCATGTGGCCCATCTGTCCAAGATTATCCGCGATATGCGGGCAAACCCAAATGTTGAAATTGCAGCCTACGACACGCACAAGTATCTCACCGAATACCTATCTGGCCTGACTCCGTCTGGCGGCAAGCAGCTTGTGCTGGATGCCTTTGAGCAGACCAATGGCGCTCGTCTGACGTACTACCTACAGACCATGCGTCTAGACGGTCAGCTCGACGACCGCACCGCGTCGGCCGCGGACCGGCTGATAGATAGCGACGGGCTGCATCCGGTCAGCGCCGAGCTTCGCGGCTTAGCTGACGCCAATCAGTGGGATGAGGTGCTGGAGGTGGCGAATGCACCGGCCTTTGCTTCGGCTCGCGCTGCAGTCCTCGCAGATGGTGAGACGTTGGCGTATCTCCGTGCCAAGGCACCGAACACGCATGCGTGGGACCTTTTCTATCGCTCGGCTACGGGTGAGCTGCGAGACGCAGAGCTCATCAACCGCGACGGTGGTGTTGTCTACGACATCCTCAACAGTGGTTGGCTCCCCAACATTGACCCGGTGGGGTTGATCTAGGACGGCATTGAGTGGGCCAGCGGCACGGATGAAGATGACATCCGTGCGCAATTCGATGGCGAGGCCGAGCGTTCATGGAACCCCGACCGCCTGTGGAGTGCGGCGTGGACCGGCGATGAGTCCGAGCGCATGACGATTGACACCGAAGAGCTACTCAAGCTGCGGGACAGCGGGCTGGAGGGAGACGCGCTGGAACAACGCCGGCTGGAGCGCGTGACGGACGCAGACGTGCAACATCGATTGGGCAGTCGTCATGGCGAGCGGGACGAGCGCTACCTCGAAGAGATGAAGCTGCTAGGCCGCGAGAAGGAAGGAAAGGCTGTCGAGGCACAGACCCATTGGTGGGGCAGTGTGTCCGACGCACATGCGGCCATCGTGAGTATGGACGATGAAGAACGCAAGGCTGCCATGGGCAACCCGATGTTCTTGCAGAACATCGAACAGATGACCGAGGGCAATCCGGTTCAGCGTCAGCGGCTATTGGACGTGTTGCACAATGGCAAAGATGGAGCTTGGCATGACCAACTCCTCGATGCCGAGGGGCACGAGATGGGCATGGTCGCGTCGCTCTCCCGCGAACCTTGGAAGGCGGTTGAGGCGCTCACGAAGGTGTCGTGGGAAGAGCGTGCGTTGCTCGCGCCTGAAAACCGCGACCGCTTCAGGGCTGCTGCGGGTCCAGACGAGGCCGCACTTAAGCGCGTAGAGGCGTTGTTGTCGTCAGCAGATGGGAGCATTGCCGGAGATGGAAACGCCGCTCGCGATGTCTTCGTGGCCGAGCAGACCGCGGCCTTGACGGTTGCCCTCGCGTCCGGGGCGGATGCCGAAGTGGCCACGTCACTCGTGCGCTTCTCGGAGGCCGTCGCATCGCAGCGAGACTCGGAACACGTGGCGCTCTCGGTGGACGGCTGGCCGATCGGGGACCTCGCCGGGCACATGCGACCGGCTGTACATGAGCAGTCCGTTGTCCGGTATCGCGGGATGAGCAGCATCGAGACTGCAGGCAGCATCGACTACATGCAGTTGTTCGACAAGGCTGTTCGGGGTGTTGCTGGCCTGGCCGTTGAGGTGCTCTACCGAACGGGGGCGGAAGACGCCGATGCCTTGGTCTCGTTGGTCAAGGCCGCGTCAGACCAAACGGTTGCGCGGGAATGGGCCTCTCTGGTGCTGCCCCAGCGCGACGGAGGACCGTCACTACGCTCCGTGTACGCCACGTACCGCGTGGCGCGAGAGGCGGCTGAGTCCAAGCCACCAGGCAGCTCTGAGGCTGTCGCCGCTCAGCAAGCTCTAGTGGCCCTTCAAGCAACTCGCGTCGACCTGGCTGCCGGCGCGTTGAGTATCGACCTGTTGGACCGGCAGGGCTTCGGCGTTGGCAACTACCACGAGGACTTGGAGTCGTTGTCCTTCGAAGCCTGGGAGAAGGGGCGCAAGGCGGTGCGCGAGCGCATTGGAAAGCTCCCGGCAGAGGTGGTGCACAGTGTGGTTGGTGTCTCCTCTGAAGACGTGGGTGTCGTGTGGACGCCACAGATGCGTATGGGAGTCGTCACCGCGGAGACGGCGGACCAGATGAGCACGTCGCTCTCCGAGACGTCGCTTCTGTTTGAACAGCTGACGTCGGCAGACAATGATGCGGCTCTGCACTACGCAGTCTTCGCTCAGCAAGCTGAGCAGGGCGTGCAAACTGAAGCAGACCTGGGCAAGATGCGTGAATTAGCCGCGGCTGCCCAGGGTACCCTCGGCGAGTATGACGCGGCTCGCAAGGTAGCGGCTGACCTCACCAGCTTGGCGGCAACCCTCATGGTAACCGCAGTAACGGCCGCGCTGACGGGTCCAGGAGCGGGGCCGGCGTTGGCCTCCGCCATCTCGCTCGGGTCAAGCGCCCTGAGTGGCCTGGCCTCCATCGCCATCAAGGAGTCTGTACAGGGTTCCCGCTACGATGCGGAAGACGGCCTGAAGACGTTGGTCATCGACCTAGCCAAAGAAGCCGTCTCTCTCGGTACCAGCGAAGTGTTCACCGCCATGAAGGCCACACGAGCATTCTCGGAGGTACCGTTCGGCAACATCCCGCGCTTCCTGCACAAGGCGCAGACTGCCGCGGAAGGCACGTTTGGTGAGCCTGCGACCGCTATTGCCCTCGCTGGGCTGGCTGTGCCTTGGGAGGGCGTGAAGGCGTCTGCTTGGGCGGGTGTTGAGGAGGGTGTGGCAGGCCGTGGATGGTCTGCTGGTGTTGACCGCGGCATGTTGGTTCTCTCGGGCAAGCTTCAGGCCCTTCCCGAAGAGACGGTCCGTGCGATGCTCGAAGAAGTAGCCAGTCAGCTGGCAGAAGGCGCTGTTGGCGAGGAAGACGCAGCCAACCCCAGTGCTACGCAGCTTACAGGCATTGATGCTGCGAAGGAGACCGAGCAGGCGTCTCGCGAGGCGCTTGCCGACCTCATCCGCGCGAAGCTCGACGGGGTCCCGGGCGAGGTGTTCAACAGCGGACTGAAGACCTTGATCAGTGACGGTACACATCTGGCACTAGATGAACTCATGGACACGGCCCGGACCGGCGAGCACAGCCTGACCGAAGAAGAGGTCATGGGTGTGTTCGGCTCAACACTGAAGGCCATGGCCAAGACCACAGCATCAGAGACCGGCAAGGCGGTCGGGGGCGGCGCACGAGCTCACCGTGCCCAAGAGCGTGCAGCCACCGCTCGGGGGCTTGCGGGCGAGCAACTTGGAACGGATGGGCGAGACGCCGCCTTTGTCACGTGGCTGAGCACCAACAACCTGCCCATCGGCGGAATGGAGGACATCTTCGAGGCGCGTGAGACCTTCAACGCTACGGTGTGGGACGTGGCGGAGGGGCGCATCGAAGCGCAGCGGCCGGACGACGATAACCTTCAGTTCGTCCACTATCGTCTCTGGGTGATGTCCGACCCTACCAAGATCCTGGAGCGCGCCACAGGCACCTCGTACGAACAATACAACGCTCGCGTGGCCACGGTAGAGACGGACTTGCTGGAGCAACAGAGCAGCGCTGGCTATCGCGCCCTCAGTGAGGACGAGCAGGCGTGGTTCCACGAGGCCGCGAACCGTCCATGGCTGCTGACGGATCTGGCGAAAGCGGGTGGTGATGTTGTTATTTCCATAGACACTGACGACGGCCGTGAGCGTTTTCGGCAGAGCATTGGTCCGGCGCGCGAGGCGTTGGAACGTAGCTGGGTCGAGCAGTGGGCCGCAGATGTTGGGGGGCCTCGGGCAGAGTTCGCCCGTGAACATGCTGACTACGTTGTCGGTAGGCTGAACGCGGTACCGGGGCAGGAAGTCCAGGGGTATCGGTTGATTTCCGCGCGAGTAGCCGATGCCCAGCGGGTAGTGGCGATGGCGGAGCAGGCCGGTCTGCATGCGGAGGAAGAGTCGTCGTCGCAATAGACCGCAGCTCATCTAGCGATTGCAGAGTTGGCTGAATCGTCGCATAGGACCGAGCGCGTCTACACCCAAGCAGACCGTGAGACCCTCGGCACGCCAACCCGAACCCCCTCAGTTCGCCTGACTCAACAAAAACTCCCGCAACACCTCCAACTCCGTCTCCTCATCCTCCAACCTCTCCAACTCCCCCTCCATAAACGCCACCCGCTCCTCCGCAGCCTCAATCAGCCACGCCGCATCCTCAATGCCGTCCGCAGCAATCGTCAACCGGTCCAGCTCACCCTGCGCTTGGTCCACTTGGTACGCTGTCATGCGGGTGAGAATCGTCAGTCCTTGCTCAATGTCGGCGTCTGTCAGCGGCTCTAGGTCCGCGTCGAGCTCAATCGTCACCGACTCGGTTGCTGTCACGGGCACCTTGGTCGACATCTGCAGCCCATCGCGACCGCCTACAATCCTTGCGGTACAGGTCTGACCTGCGGGAACTTGTACAGTGACAACGCCGTCTTCATCGGTCTGGACAGCCTCTCCGATGGGGCAGCCTGCGACGGTGTGAATCCCGCCGTCAATGACCTCGAAGGTCACCGCTACATCTGCGGGTTCTGCCCACTGACAGTGACCGTCGGCCCAGGAGATGTCGCCGAGCCAGCGTCCAAGCCACCGTGCGGGTTCGTTTCCTGGGTTGTTTGAACTCCACACCAGTGTCTCACCATTACGCACCAAAACGTCCGCTTCACCTGCATTGTAGCGGCCTTGGGCGATTCCTTCGGGAGCCGCGCAGACGTGGTGGGCCTTTGTTGGGAAGACGTCGGCGAGGGCGTGTCTTGGGCCGGGACTTGGAGCGACAGGTTGGGGGGCGACGCCTTGGGGGGCTTCGGCCCGGCCTCCCGTGCTTCCAATGCTTGGACTTCGCAATCCAGGCGCTTGCGGACTGTTGGCAGACGTTGTGTCGGGGCCTGAGGACGGCCAGAACAACCAGACAGCGAGAGCGGCCATGCCAACCATGCCGGCGGAGATGGAGATGCGTTTGACCATGGGTGTGACGCTCCAGGGGTGACCAGTGGTGGCCTTGTGAACTGTAGCACTCCGCACCAAGCTGGCTTCGCAGACCGGGCCGCTGCTGCGGTATCAAGCGGCCGCAAGCGGGCTCAACAACCAGGTTGGGCGGTCGCGTGTTCGTTCGGGGCGTGGGTATAGCGACCGCCTAGCCCCCGGACCCCCATGTCTTCTGCGACGACCACTTCAACGCCGTTCGCTACGTAGGCGAGGGGGAGTGTGTAGACGTCGACTGTGCGTGGCCCATCGCCACGGAGACCTGTGACTTTGACTGTTGGGAGGGCCGGTGTATTGCCGAAGAGCCCTGTGAAGAAGTGTTCTGCCAGGAGCCGCCTTCGGACGTCTGTGCGGACGCGACCACCCGACGCACATTCGAGGACATTGGCCAGTGCAACGACAGCACCGGTGACTGCGAGTACGAAGCAACCGACCTGAGCTGTGAGTACGGCTGCGACGATGGCTTGTGCAGCCCCGACCCCTCTACCGACAGCGTCTTTGGGTACTGGGGGCATCGGTTCACTGGTTGCGGATGTCGCCGTCGCCCCGGAGTTCCCGCGGTCTTTCTACAGCGCTGACCTGACCACAAGTGGCGACGGGACCGCCTTCCTGGCGTTCTACGACCTAGATGCCGACCGCGCGCACTGGGCTGCGAGTCGGGATGGTGAACGCTGGTCGCGTGGAGTCCTACCCGCGCTGTACGACAACACCATTGCAGGTGGAAACGGACTTGTTGCCGTTGCACGTCGGCCAGATGGCGGGCTCGGGTTTTTCGTCTTGCCGACCGACCCGGGCATGGGTGACGCTGCTCTGATTGAGATGCGCTGAGAAGAGGCAGAGCGTGTGTGGAGTGGATGACCTGTCACAACCGGTGGGTCATATGACGCACAGACTGGGCGACATCCCACGTAGCAGCGGTGTTCGCGATGGCCGAGAGCCTCGGCAGCGAGGCTCTTTGGCGGCACAGGTTGGTCCGAATCTTGCAGGGTCGTGGCCGGAGGAACGATGGAGAACAAGGCCGGAGTCATACCCGAAGCCCTTCAGACTGGGCCATCACTGACGCTGACTCGCTTTCCGGCGCCGCATAAATGGGCGACGCGCGGAGAGTATGGCGAGATGGCGTGGGAGGATGTCTTGCTGGCCGTGGTTCAACCCGAGCTGTGGCCTGGGTCAGGAACGGTCAAGGTCGCTTCTGACCGACTACCTGCCTGGACGTTCGCTCGCTTTCGCGACGATTCTCGCGTAGTCACCCGCGACGAGGCCTTGTCGGCACGCGAGACAAAGGCCCGCTTGATCGAAGTGAACGGCCTGGTGCTTGAGTATATTGATGAGCCAGCCGCAGACGGTGAGCACATTGAGCAGTGGTGGAAGAAGAACGCGTTCATTGGCTACACTTCGAGCTTTCACGACCAACCCTATGAAGGGCGTCCAGCTGGGCCGCGCTGGCGTGTATTGTTGCCGTTTTCCGCGGCGGTACCCCCAGACGTTGCCGTGCAAGTTGCTCGCTGGGCACGGCATCCTCGCCATGCGGCGGGCATTATCTGTCTCTTATACACATCTCCGAGCCCACGAGACCTCTCTACAT
>OJHH01000113.1_pt1 | contig 22344 bp, 17 predicted proteins | sample 1594911 | NCBI WGS metagenome assembly OJHH01 (sample SAMN05416787, study PRJEB24817) | seawater metagenome | isolation source: Sea water | place: Canada:Atlantic | collected 2013-11
TCTCGTGGGCTCGGAGATGTGTATAAGAGACAGCCGCTGCCGTATTTTGCCCAAATGGTCACGCACGGAACCACGTTCCCAGTGCCGCAGTCGGTTATTGAAGCCCACGGCGCGGATTGGACCAAGCCAGGCAATATGGTGTCGAACGGCGCCTATATGCTGACCGAGCACGTCCCACAAGAAAAGCTCGTCCGCGAGCGCAACGTACACTATTGGGACAATGACAATACCATCATCGACAAAACTGTTTCTTTGATCATCAACGACGAAAACGTGGCACTTACACGTTATCTCGCTGGTGAACTTGACCGCACAGAAGTACCAGCAGGCCAGTACCCATCGCTGTCCGAGCAGTACCCAGCAGAGACGATGTCTATTCCTCAGGCGTGTTCTTATTATTACACCGTCAACATGACTGACACGACCAATCCGGCATTGCTGGACGCAAATGTGCGCAAAGCCCTGTCGCTAGCGGTTGATCGTGACATCATCGTCAACAACGTTTTGGCCGGTGGCCAAGTTGCAGCCTACACATTCACACATTGGGCAACCGCTGGGTTTGAAACGCCTGACATTCCAATGGCGTCAATGACCCAAGCCGAGCGTAATGAAATGGCGAAGTCTTTGATGGCTGACGCGGGCTACGGTGCTGACAACCCGCTTAACGTAGACTTGATCTACAACACATCCGAATCCCATAAGTCGATTGCGGTTGCGATCAGCCAAATGTGGAAACAGACATTGGGTGTAACAACTGGTTTGGACAACCAAGAATGGCAGACATTCTTGGAAACCCGTGGCAACCAAGACTATCAAATCGCGCGTGCCGGTTGGTGTGCCGACTATAACGAAGCATCCACGTTCCTTGACTTGATGCAGTCAGAATCTGGGTACAACGATGCGCAGTATATGAATGCCGAAGTTGACGCGCTGTTGGCTGAAGCCAAAACATCTGACAACCCACAGGCCAACTATGACCGTGTAGAAGAGCTGATCGCGATTGATACGCCGATCATCCCAATCTATCACTATGCGGCTGTGAAAATGCTTGATGATGACGTCAAGGGTTGGCCATACGAGAACTTCCAGCAGAACTGGTACTCCAAGGATCTGTATAAGATCGCTGGTGAATAACACCTGAAACTGCACCGGCCGCGCCCTATAATCTGGGGCGCGGCCACTCTCGTACTTTGACACGCGGACCCAAAATTCATGTTTAGCTTTGTTGCCAGACGGCTTGCCGTTGCTGTGCCGACGTTGTTGATCCTCGTCGTGATCTCGTTCGTTCTGATGTACGCCGCACCGGGTGGCCCGTTTAATTCTGAACGCCCGCTGCCGCCCGAAGTATTGGCCAATATTCAGGCGAAATACGGATTGGATGACCCGTTCTGGAAGCAGATCGTCAACTATGTGGTTGGCGTCGTGACCCAGTTCGATTTCGGCCCCTCATTTCAATACAAAAGCCGGTCGGTCAATGACATCATTGCCCAAGGGTTCCCCGTCACGTTGACCATTGGATTTTGGTCCTTTGTTGTGGCCGTGACTGCGGGCGTGTCGCTTGGCATTGCCGCTGCGATCAAACAAAACTCGTGGCTCGATTATATGGCTGTTGGCATTTCCATTGGCGCGCAAGTTTTACCTAACTTTGTAATGGCACCGATCCTGCTTTTGACCTTCACGCTCTGGCTCGGTTGGTTACCTGGTGGTGGTTGGAATGGCGGTCAATGGCAGCATCTGATTATGCCAGTTGTGGCCCTATCCACGTCTTATATGGCATCGATTGCACGGATCACGCGGTCGTCGATGCTTGAGGTGTTGAACACCAATTTCATCCGCACGGCACAGGCCAAAGGGTTGCCAATGCGTCGTGTGATTTGGAAGCACGCAATGAAGCCAGCGATGTTACCCGTACTGTCTTATTTGGGCCCCGCATTTGTGGGCATGATCACCGGCTCTGTTGTGATCGATAGCTTCTTTTCAACCGGTGGCATCGGCACGTTCTTTGTGAATTCGGCCTTTAACCGCGATTATTCGGTCATGATGGGGATCACCATTCTGGTGGGCGCATTGACCATTATCTTCAACCTTCTGGTGGACGTGCTTTACGCATGGATTGACCCGAAGATCCGCTATTAGAGGAACATTATCATGATTCCTAACCCTCAAAACGTGCAAGGCATTGTCGACGCAATGGCTCTGTCAGAGGTCAAAGGTCGATCACTTTGGGCCGACGCGCGCACTCGATTTTTGCGCAATAAGGCCGCAACCGTGTCCTTGGTTCTGTTGATTTTTGTCGCCGCGTTTGCGTTATTCGGCAGCCTGATCGCGCAGTGGGAACGCGATTTCGTGGATTTCACGCTGATCGGGTCAAACGCCTACAAAGGCGTGCCATCGCTTGAGACTGGGCATTACTTTGGCACCGATAACAACGGCCGTGATCTATATGCCCGCGTTGTGCAGGGCACCGGAATTTCACTGATGGTCGGCATGGTTGGCGCTATGGTCGCAGTAGTCGTCGGCACGCTTTATGGTGCGACAGCAGGTTATTTTGGTGGTCGTCTCGACGGTATCATGATGCGCATCGTTGATGTGCTTATGTCGATCCCGTTTATGTTTGTACTGATCTTGATGCTGGTCATCTTTGGGCGATCAATTACCATGCTGTTCATCGGCATTGGCTTGATATCGTGGCTCGACATGGCGCGGATTGCGCGGGGGCAAACGCTGACGATCAAGAACAAGGAATTTGTCGAGGTTGCGGTCGCCACGGGCGTGCATCCGATCAAGATTATCCTGCGCCACATCGTGCCGAACCTGCTTGGCATCGTGATCGTTTACGCCACGCTGTTAGTTCCCAATATGATCATTTTTGAAAGCTTCATCAGTTTCCTTGGCCTTGGCGTGCAAGAGCCGAACACGTCGCTTGGTGCGCTGATCAATGAAGGGGCGGGATCCATGCAATATGGCACCCTGTGGCAGATCGGATTTCCACTATTCTTCTTTGTCGTAACCATCTTTGCCTTCTTCTTTGTCGGCGATGGATTACGTGACGCACTTGACCCGAAGGACCGCTAAAAATGAGCCTTTTGGAAATTAATGACCTTAAGGTCACATTCAAAACCGGCGACGGCGATGTGAATGCCGTCAACGGTGTTAGCTTTGGCATCGGCGCGGGTGAAACGCTTGCGATTGTGGGCGAAAGCGGATCGGGCAAAAGCCAAACCGCGTTTGCCACAATGGGTCTGCTTGCACGCAATGGTGCGGCGACCGGATCGGTAAAGTTCGACGGCAATGAATTAATTGGGTTGTCGATGGCCGCCTTAAACAAGGTGCGCAGCCGTCAGATCGGGATGATCTTTCAGGATCCGATGACGTCATTGAACCCCTATATGCGGATCAGTGAGCAGATGGCCGAGGTGCTTACATTGCACAAAGGCATGAGCAAAAAAGAGGCAATTGCGGAATCTGTGCGCATGCTTGATGCGGTGCGTATTCCCGATGCGGCTAATCGCATTCGGTCGTTCCCACATGAGTTTTCTGGCGGAATGCGCCAGCGGATCATGATCGCGATGACACTGCTATGCCGCCCGCGTTTGCTCATTGCCGACGAGCCGACAACCGCGCTTGATGTGACCGTTCAGGCGCAGATTATGCAGTTGCTCGGAGATATTCGTCAGGAATTTGGCACCGCAATCATTCTGATCACCCATGACCTTGGGGTGGTAGCGGGTTTTTGTGACCGGACGCTTGTGATGTATGGCGGGCAGATCATGGAAGAAGGCACAACCGACGCCGTGTTTGCCGCCCCAAGCCATCCTTATACTCAAGGTTTGTTGCGCGCTGTGCCGCGCCTTGACCGCACTGAGGGCGAATTGGCGACCATCGCCGGAGAGCCGCCAGACATGTCGCGGCTTCCCAAAGGCTGCCCGTTTTCGCCGCGCTGCGCTGCGGTGCGCGAAGGTTGTCATGACCTGCGCCCTGCGCTTGAAACCTTTGCCGGTGACCGCCGCCGCGCCTGTAATATCCCTGTACCGGAGGTTGTGTAATGTCCCCGATCTTGTCTGTTCGCGATCTTTCCGTCACCTTTGATGTGCGCAAACAAGGCGCATGGCCTTGGACACCAGCACAAAAGCTACATGCGGTATCCCAAATGTCGTTTGACCTGAATGCGGGCGAATGCCTTGGTGTAGTTGGCGAAAGCGGGTCAGGAAAATCGACGCTTGCGCGCGCAATTGTTGGCACTGTGCCATCTTCAAACGGAAGCATCCTGTTTGAAGGAGCCGATTTGGCCAATATGGATACCCGTGAACGACGCGTGCACCGTCGCGATGTCCAGATGATTTTCCAAGACCCGCTGGCCGCGCTCAACCCGCGCATGACGGTTGGTGATATTATTGCCGAACCACTGGTGACCCATGAACCGAGCACACCGCGTAAAGAAGTTAAGATGCGGGTGGCCACCCTTATGGAACGCGTTGGCTTGCTGCCCAATCTGATTAACCGTTATCCACATGAATTTTCCGGCGGACAATGCCAGCGGATCGGGATCGCGCGTGCGCTGATCCTGCGGCCCAAGCTGATTATCTGCGATGAACCGGTGTCGGCGCTGGATGTATCCGTGCAGGCGCAAGTCGTGAACTTGTTGATGGAATTGCAGCGCGACATGGGGCTGTCGATGATTTTCATCGCGCATGACCTATCGGTGGTCAAACATATTAGCGACCGGATCGTTGTGATGTATCTGGGGCGTCAGATGGAAACGGCAACCGCCGACACGCTGACGACAGCGCCGGAACATCCCTATACGCAGGCGCTAATCTCATCGGTGCCGATCCCTGATCCGGCATTGGAAAAGGCGCGCGTGCGACCCATTTTAGAAGGTGAGCTTCCGTCGCCATTGGCGCCTCCGTCCGGATGCGTTTTTCGGACCCGCTGCCCGAAAGTTCAGGCCAGTTGTGCGGGCGACCGACCACAAATGATTGATCTTGGTGGCGACCACCACGTGGCCTGCCCGTATCACGCGCCGGAACATGTTCTGGCCAGTAATTCTGCTTAGATCATCGCCGCAATCGCATCATCAAACCAAGTCCATCCGGCCCGCGCGGTGCTGCGAGATACAACATAGGATGGGCGTGTGAACACTGGCGCATTGGTTAGCCTATGCAGGTCTTTGCCTAAGTGTGGCTGAACAAGCCGGTCCGGCAAATAGGCTGATCCGCCATGTTTCAGCAAGTGGTCTAAGCCCAAACGCGCCGTGCCAAAGTTCAGGCGCGCAGTACCAGCATTCGCGAATTCGGTGGCATGCGCGCGACCAAAATCATCCCCGCCCTCAACGTAGACATAGCCTTTGTCAAACCGAATGGGGCTATCTGCTTGATCTGAAACAAGGACCAAACGATCTGGCGGCAATTCATCGGTCAGTTTGGCAGCTCGGGTGCTTGGCCAATACGTCAGCGCTAGGTCAACCAAGCCGTTGTCCAACCAATGCGTCAAATCATGCTGGCCGCCGGTCCAAATCGACAGCGCGATATGCGGCTGTGTCGTGCGGATATGGTCAAACAGCCGCGCACCAAGATCGGGCCACAAGTCAGGATGACAGGCCATATTGCACACCGATTGCATCCCATCTGGCAGGGCGGTTTCTTGCCGTGCTTGTTGCCAAAGATCGCTGATCGTCGCGGCATATCGCTGCAGCCGAACACCAGCAGCGGTCAGGCTCGCGCCAGATTTCTGGCGATTGATCAGTCGCTGACCCAGCTCGTCTTCTAATGCCTTTAGCCGGGCCGTGACGGTGGACTGCGTCACATTTAGCGCCTCAGATGCCCGCACAAGGCTGCCGGTTTCGATGATCGCCAGAAATGTGCGCAATTCAGTGAGATTCATAATTCGCCCTTTCCGAACATAGTATGCAAAAACTTTCGTTTTTCCAAATCGTATTTCTTGACTAGTCTGCTTTTGGAATATGGGGGCGAACATGACGGACATCGTGAATTACCAAATGCTGATCGGCGGTGCATGGATTGATGCGTCCGATGGTGGTCGTTTTGATAGCGTAAACCCTGCGACTGGCGCTGTTTGGTCGACAGTTCCCGAAGCAACGGCCGCAGACGTTGATGCAGCCGTTCAAGCCGCCCACGTTGCACTTGATGGCCCTTGGGGTGACATGACGGCGACGGCACGGGGCAAAGCACTTGGCAGGCTCGCCGATCTTTTGGCAGAAAACTCGGAATCAATTGGTCGGATTGAGACAACTGACACCGGAAAGATGTTTTCTGAAACCGCGTGGCAGGCAAACTACATCGCCGAGTTTCTGCATTTCTACGCGGGTGCTGCTGACAAGTTGCATGGTGAAACCCTGCCCATCGATAAACCCGATATGTTTGTGTTCACGGACCGCGAACCTATCGGTGTCGTGGCCGCAGTAGTGCCTTGGAACAGTCAGATGTTCCTTAGCGCCGTGAAGATTGGGCCTGCCTTAGCTGCTGGCAATACCATCGTTCTTAAAGCGTCCGAACATGCCTCCGCGCCGTTGCTTGAATTTGGTAAGCTTGTTGCTAAGGCAGGTATCCCCGACGGCGTTGTGAACATCGTTACTGGACATGCCACGCCGTGTGGCCAAGTTTTGACGTCGCATCCGCTTGTCGCAAAAGTGGCGTTCACTGGCGGCCCCAATGCGGCACGTCATATCATGCGCAACGCCGCCGAGAACTTCGCCGAAGTATCGCTCGAACTTGGGGGGAAATCGCCGTTCATCGTGTTTGATGACGCCAATATAGAAAGCGCGGTTAACGGATCGATTGCCGGTATTTTCGGCGCGACGGGTCAAAGCTGTGTGGCTGGATCTCGACTATATTTGCACGAAGACATCGCGGATGAATTTTTGGACCGCTTGATCAATTTCGCAACGAACATTCGTATTGGTGACCCGCAAGACGGCGACACCGAAATGGGCCCGCTTTGCACCCAAGCACAGTTGGATCATATCAAAACCCAAGTCGCATTGGCCAAAGCTGAGGGCGGTAAAATTCTGTGTGGGGGCAAGCAACCCGCCCTTGGTGGGCTGTATTTTGAGCCAACGATTATCGACTGTCCGACCCAAGATATGACCATTGTTGACACCGAACTGTTTGGCCCTGTGTTGTCCGTGCAGCGGTTCAAAACCGAGGACGAGGCGCTTGCGCTGGCCAATGACACGAAACACGGGTTGGCCGCCGGTATTTTTACCCGCGATAGCGCGCGGTCTTTGCGCATGTCGAAAAAGATTAAGGCCGGCATCGTCTGGGTGAACACTTACCGCGCGATCAGCCCTATTGCGGCGTTTGGTGGCATGAAGAACAGCGGCTATGGGCGCGAAAGCGGGTTCCAAGCGCTCTATGCCTATACCCGCCCAAAAACCGTTTGGATGAACATGTCCGACGAGCCGATTGCAAACCCCTTTAAGCAGCGCTGAACAGGAGACCGACCTATGAAATTTCACATCGCAATTAACCTTGAGCGCATGGATGACAGCGTCGATATGTGCGCAGTGCGGGACCACACAATCGAGATGATCCGGATGGCCGACAAAGCTGGATTCGAGGTCGCTTGGGCGGCTGAACATCACGCATTGGAAATGACCATTGCGCCGAATCCGTTCCAGATTATGACTTGGTGGGCGGCGCATACGGATAATATCCGGCTTGGCTGCGGGGTTGCAAACGCATCATATTGGCACCCGATAAATCTGGCTGGCGAGGCGGCAATGGTAGATCTTTTATCCGGCGGACGGCTGGAATTGGGTCTTGGATCAGGCGCGTATCAGCGTGAATTTGATCGCATGCACCCCGGCCTTGATCAAAAAGACAGTCACCAGTATATGCAAGAAATGCTGCCTTTAGTGCGTGAACTCTGGAAAGGCGACGTCGCACACAACGGCGAAAACTGGCAGTTCCCCAAGGCCACATCCTGCCCGAAACCTGTTCAAGAAAAGGTGCCGATGTGGGTCGCCGCACGGTCGCCTGCCACGTTCGACTATGCTGTGGCCAACGATTGCAACGTGATGTGCTGGCCCCTGACAATGCCGTTTTCCGAGGCGGAAAAATACAAATCCCAGCTAGATGAAAGCATCGCCAAGGCGGGCGGCTGGAACGGGACATTTGCCCTGATGCGCCACACCAGCGTTTACGACACCGAAGATGACCACGCCGCCACATTGGGCGCAATTCGCAATGCGCTGGGGAAATTCGGCAATTTAATGATGAAAAAGGGCGATGTCGTGAACGGCTTTCCTGAAAGCATCCCGCTGGATGAACTCGAAGGCAACGTGCGCGTCGATCCTGCTATGTTGGAAGAGAACCTGACGTTTGGCGACCCCGATGCGGTCATCGCCAAATTGAGCGCCTACGAAGATCTTGGCGTTGATGCCTATATTTATTACGCCTCAATGGGGTTGGACATGGCTGTGCAAAAGCGGTCGCTTCAGCTGTTCATCGACCGCGTAATGCCTGCTTTTGCCTAAAGGAAAGACCACCATGACTGTTGAAATTCGCCGCACACTTACGACCGTGCAACATACTTTTATTGAAGGCGGAAAAACCGTTAAGATCCCAACGCTTTTGGTCGCCGCCATGGCGATAATCAAAAACCCTTGGTTTGGCCGCGGTTACGTCGAAGACCTACGCCCTGAAATTCGCAGCCACGGCCCGGTTTTGGGCAAGATGTTGACCGACATGATACTTAAGGAAACCGGCGGCACTGTCGAAGGCTATGGCAAGGCGTCGATTGTCGGGATGGGTGGCGAGACTGAACATGCTCAAGCGCTGACGCACACGCTGTGGTTCGGCAATGAATATCGCAATGCCGTTGATGCCAAATCGTATTTGGTGTTTGCCAACACGCGCGGGGCCGCGGGCACTTCGTTGATTATCCCGCTGATGCACAAAGACGATGGCGGGCTGCGTAGCCATTATCAGACGATCCACACGTCAATTCCCGACGCCCCAGCCGAGGACGAAGTTGTCGTTGCACTTGGCGCATCCATCGGTGGGCATCCCAATCACCGGATTGGCAACCGCTATGAAGACCTTAAGGAAATGGGCCACGATGCCGAAAATCCAGCAGGCGTTTAACGGCACCGCTTATAGCCTGACCGGACCGATGGATGCGCCCGTCGTGGTGTTTATCCACGGGCTTGGGCTGTGCCGCGATGTGTTCGCCGATATGCTGCCTGCGTTCGCGACATACCGTGTGCTGTCCTATGATCTGTATGGTCACGGAGCATCCGCGCCGCCGCCGTCGCAGGCATCATTGACTGTCTATGCGGATCAGCTTGCAGGGCTGATGGATCATTTGGGTTTTGCACAAGCGCATATCGTAGGCTTTTCAATTGGCGGCATGATCAATCGCCGTTTTGCGTTGGATCACCCTGACAAAACGGCGTCGCTTATCATCCTGAATTCCCCGCATGATCGCGGTGCTGAGGCGCAGATCATGGTCGAAGCGCGCGCCAAATCCGTGCGCGATCAAGGTGCGTTTTCGACTTTTGATGCGGCACTGAAGCGCTGGTTTACACCAGATTATTTGGTCTCAGGCAAGGGTGCCACAAAGGTTCGCGCTTGGCGTGAAGTTGTTGATGCCGAAAGCTACGCGCAAGCCGCGTGGGTGCTCGCCAATGGTGTCGTGGAATTGAGTGGCCGGGATGGTGAGATCAACGCGCCGACCCTTGTGATGACTTGCGAAAATGACAGCGGCAGCACACCTGCGATGACCCGTGCTATTGCGGCTGAAATCACGGGCGCGCAAACTATCATCGTTCCAAAGCTCCAGCATCTGGGGGTGATGGAATACCCCGACGCATACACCAAACCGATCCTAGGTTTCCTTGAAAGGCAAATCCAATGACCACGCCAATGTCTGGCGGCCAAGCCGCAGTTGCCGCCCTTGAAGCCGAAGACGTCAGCCATGTTTTTGGCTTGATCGGATCGGCAACAATGGAAATGTTTGACGCGTTATACGACAGCCCGATAAAGATGATCGGCGTGCATGATGAACGAACTGGCACGCATATGGCGGACGGGTTTGCGCGGGCATCGGGTCGAGCAGGGGTCGTGCTTGCAGGTCAAAATGGGCCGGGTGCAACAAACCTTGTCACAGGTCTATCCCAGGCCAAGGCCGCGTTTTCGCCGGTGGTGTCAATTGCAGGCATGTTGGCTCAAGGGCATATTTACCGCGATGCATTTCAAGAAGTAGATCAGCAGGCGTTGTTCACACCCGTGACCAAAAAGACGTGGACGGCCCCAAGTGCGGACCGCGTCCCAGAGCTGCTTCGCGAAGCATTCCGCACCGCATTATCGCCGCGCCAAGGCCCTGTTCAGCTGAACTTGCCGCGCGATGTATTGGCCGCTCAAGCGGATTTTCCGCCATTGCAAAAGCCGAGCGGCTACCGCAACCAATCTGTTCCCGCGGCGCAGGATGCTGACATTAAGGCCGCGGCCAAAATGCTTTTGGGCGCGCATCAACCCGTGATTATTGCGGGCGGCGGGATCAAGAACACACGTGGGCATGAGGCAGCGATCGCCTTGGCTGAGGCGCTCAATTGCCCCATCGTCACATCACCTGGCCACGGTGATGCGATCCCGTTTGGACATCCGCTAAATGCGGGTCAGATGGGGCCGCGCGGCAATGCGGTGGCCAGCCGTTTGGTCAAAGAAGCCGATGTGATTTTGGCGCTTGGCACGCGGCTTGGGTTCAATGCGACGTTCTACACTTATGACAATATCAACCGCGACGCGCAGATCATTCAGGTTGAACTGGAACCAACTGCTATTGGCCGGTTTTTCCCTGTCTCTATGGGTATATGGGCCGATGCGCGGACCTGCGCACGTCAATTGACAGATGTAGTGAACCTGCTTAGGGACCGCGCCAATGCCGATGCTTGGACGCGCGATTTCCAAGCCGAGCGGCACGCATTCCTGACCAGACGTGATGCTGATGCGATCATGACGAACCCTATGCAGCCATCGGGATTGTTCAAAACACTGCGCGATGTTCTGCCCCATGATGCGGCGATTACGATGGACGCAGGGACGCTGTGTTTGCAGGCGACGGATGCGCTCAATTACTGGACCCCAGGGAGCCTATTTACGCCGCTTGATTTTGGGCTTGTCGGGTTTTCTATGGCTTGCGGGATCGGTGTGAAATGCGCGGAACCGGACCGACCCGTCGTCAGCTTAATGGGTGATGGTGGTTTTGGAATGACCGTGTCGGAATTGTCGACCGCAGTTGATCATGGGATCAACACGGTGACCGTTGTGATGAATAACAAATGCTGGGGAGCAGAAAAGGCGTATCAGCGCGATTTCTTTAATGGGCGTTATATCGGGGCCGACGTATCGAGTCCTCCGTTTGATAAACTGGCCGAACTTTACGGTGCCGCGGGGTTCAAAGCAGATAGGCTGGATGAAGTTGGTCCCGCAATCGAGGCAGCACTTGCCTGCGGAAAGCCAGCGGTTGTGGACGTGGCCGTTGACCCGTCGGCGCTGTATTCGTTCCGGCGTGACAGCTTCAAACATCGCGGGGGCTGATTCATGATCCAGCGGCAGGCAATCTTTCAAGGGACCGTGAAGCTGGGGCAGGTGGGCGCAATGCGTGCCTATGTGGAAACGACGTTATTACCGCTTTGGCAGCAATTTGATGGGGCCCAAGGCGTTCGGGTCTACTTTCAGATTGAAGGTGATCGCGATGGGCCCAACTTTCCGCTGACTCTTGCGATCACCTACAAGGATGCGGATGGCATGGCGCAGGGACTTGCATCAGATGCCCGTTATACATCGCGCGATCTGTTGCCAGCATTCTTGGATCATTTCTTTGATGAAGTGCGGCTGCTGCACTACGTTATGGACGTGGTTTAATAGTCCCGTTCAAAGAATATTCCGATGCCGGTTTCTCCGCCTGCATCGACCGTGCCCTTGGCGGTAATCTCATCGGTGATGTCGAGGTTAAGGTTTATCTCGGTCGATCCATCGCTGGATACGGTCACGTCGGTATAGATGTTTTCAGACAGGTATTTGCCCGCACGCACGGCCGCGTTGCCGTCTTGGTCTGTTGCGACGTCAAAATCGTCTAGGCCAATGCTTTGTCGGAAGCTGTCAATCAACCCGCTACCACCACGCCCCGCCAATGTGCCCACAGCGGAGGCCAATTGAACGGCTTGGAATGGGCTGATGTTCTGCAGATCGCGCCCAAAGATTAGTTGCGCCAAGATTTCGTCTTGGGGCAGAGTCGGAACGGAGACAAAGCTGACTTTGGGCTCCGTTGCTGGACCTTCAACGATGATGGAGATCGTGGTGCCCGTGCGGGCTTCGGTTGTTGCAACAAGGCGGATGTACGGTTCAAAATCACCTTGAAGCGATGCGCTACCTTCGGTCAAATCAAAGCGTTGTTGCAGGATATTGATACGACCGCGGGTCAGCTCGAACAGGCCAATAGGTTGGATGTTGTTCGTCGTACCACCGATCTGCAATGTGCCACCAAGTTCAGCATCAAGCCCACGGCCACGGATGAAGATGCGCGACGGTGCGCTGACCGTGATATCAAGCGGGAAGGGTCGCGCATTGCCTGTATCTGCGGCGCTATCGGTACCATCAGCTGAGACTCCGGCCCGATCTAAGGTGGCTCTGATGGCTGCGTCTGCTCCGATATGGGTCACAATTGGAAGGTCGCCAAATGCACCAACGCCCGAGGATGGCACTTGAATATCGGTTTGGCCAAGGGTCAGCTGGCCAGAAATCCGCGCGCCACCAGTCAATGGACCTCTGACAGTTAAGCCGCCTGATATGCTTGTTTGGTAAAGCTCTGGATCCTTTAGGATAACCCCGCTGAGATCGATTGCCAAATCAGCGGCTTGCGGTGACGCCAAAGATATGGGTCCGCGTACAGCCACGCTACCACCTGACAACACGTCACCAGTGAGGCCAATTTGCGCTGTACCATTTGCGAACGTCACTCCGCCCGCGATGTGCGATAGACCTTGGCCCAAAGTGGGCGCTGCCAAACGGGCATTATTCAATTCGATACGGCCTGACAGAGCGTTCAAGTTTGGCTGGCCGTTGATTGCAAGATCGAACACAGCGTCGCCAGAAATTCGTCGTGGTTCAAGCAGATTATTGGCCAAGCCAATCGGCGCCTCACCTGTTGCGGTTAGGTTCACTGTTCCATTCGCGCCGACCTGACCACCTGCGCGTAGCGCGATGCCTCCTGGCCCACTGGCCTGTACATCAACACCCCAATTGCCAACACCATCCAAGGTGGCTGTGCCATTTGCAATGACCGGGCCGCTGAGCTGACCCGTCAAAACGTCAATATCGCGCAGGCGGGCGGTGAATGCGCCGTGCGCCGCACCTGATCTCCCGCCCAGATTTCCGTTGGCTGTTATATTGTCCGTGGACAGGGTCAGATCGTTGACGATTAGATCACCGTTCTTTAGCTGCGCCTGCGCCGTCATTTGACCATTTCCTGCAAGTAAGATGTCTGCGATACTGTTTCCAACGCCAAAATGACTGGTCTGCATTTCCAAGTTCAAGTCAAATGCAGATAGATTGGCTATCATGGAGCCGGTCAGACTAGCGGACGCACTGCCTGAAATCGGTCGTCCAATCAACGCACTATAGGTCGCGAGATTGGCCACATCAGCGTAGATCGTACCATCAATGAGATAGTCTGGGTCAATATCGGCCGTCAGCTTGAACACCGAGTTCTTCGCATCACCTGAAACATCAACTTTCAGGCTGCCTTCTGCATTTTGGGTCACCGTGCCAGTCACCATGGCCGGACCAAATAGGCGGGGCTCGATTAAGCCGACATCCGTCAATATAATGTCGAAGCGCGCCTCACTGCCTGCGCTGGTAAAGTCAGCGTCTGCTGTTAAGAGAACTGTGGGTGTCTGGATGCGCAAGTCCTCTAGCCGCGTTCCTTCGGTGTCGCGCACGGCGGATATGGATACGTCGCCTTGTCCAGCCAAAACGGCATCGACTTGTTCAATGCCAACAGCCAAATCAAGGGTCGTACCACTGACTATTATGTCAAAAAGGCCTTCTACCGGGACAATTGTGCTCGTAATTGCAAGATTGCCAGACCCTGCCAAATCATGACCCGCAAGCGTCGAAAATCTCTCCAATGCATCGACGTTTAGCAAAATGTTGCTTTGGGTCCGCAGTCCTGACGCGGTGCCCGCGATGGTGGCTTCAGCTAAGATCTTAAGTCCAGGGCCGGTGAGTGTTAACCTTTCAATCTCTGTCACGGCTCCCTCTTTACGGGCCGCCTGCAATACGCCCGAAATAGTATCGCCAAGTGCTTGAGACGCACCCGCATCATCCAGCTCCAGACCGGAGGCGGTGTAGCTCAGGTTTGCGGTCACGTCGCCAATTGCATCGCCTTCACCGGGGACAAGAATGCCGCCACCCGCAAGTTTGAAATCACGCATAAAGAGCCCCGGTCGGTCAAAACCCGAAAGCGACAGTTCGGACTCCCAATTTGAAGACACCGCAGTATCCAAGCTTAGGTCAAAGGACGCGCTATCAATATAGGTTTTGGGCCCCGATAAAGGCAGCAAAACAACGTCACCAGATATGTCGGCGATCTGCCCCTGAAGGATTATCTGTTCCGGCCAGCCTTGCGCACCAATTTTCGCGGCGCCTGACAACTGCAAGGTTTTGGCGCGTAACGCGAAGTCTTCTAGGTCAATCTCGCCATTCAATCCAGTGCGCGCCTGAACGGTCAAAGCAACGTCATCACCAAAGAAATCTTGATACTCTGGCGTGAATAAAGGGGTAACGTCGCCACCAACGTCAAGGCTAAACAGTTGCCCACTTTCGTCAGAAATAAGCGCGAATGTACCACTGATCCGGTCCGTTCCATCAGTCGCAAGTGACAAGGTCGCCGCGTAATCATCAATGGGCGCTGTCCCCAAAACCGTCAAATCTGCGGATGGATCCCCCGGCAAACCAATTAACTGAGCCGCGATGCCGCTCGGGCCTTCCGACACAGTCAGGTCAAGCGCCAGAATGCGGCTTTCGTTTCCATAGCTTCCATCAATTGCAAAGCGTCCAACCTTTGGGCCCAAGCGTGTGGCGATGATCGTGGCGCTGCCTTCACCACTAGCTAACGCCGCGCTACCAGTTAAGCTCAGCGATATTTCCTCCCCCAAGAACGCCTCTCCCAATGTGATTTCTGCGAAGTTCAACTGGTCGAGCTGAATACCTACGGGCAGTTCAGGGAGCGAAAATCCGGTGGCTTCTGGCGAAGGCGCGCTGCTTTCAGATACTGGCGTGCGCGCCAAGAATATCCGCTGCGCGCTTAGCTCCTGGATATCAATCTGTCCGCGCAGTAACGCCGCTCTGTTCCACGTCAAAACAACGTCTTCAAGCGTCAGCCAAACCCCATCCACATCCGCGACAGTCAGCGCATCAAGCGTGGCAGCAGAGCTTAACGCGCCTTGAAATCCAATAATGTTCACCTCGCGAGAGCCGCCAGATAGATTGTCCTCGATCAGCTGCGCCAAATAGCTTTTGTCAGTGTCTTCTTGGGTCTGCGCAGTCACTGCAATGGGGCACAATGATAATACGGCGCAAAGAATGATCTGTTTCAAAACGATTGCCCGATTCCGATATAAACTTGGACGCTGCTTGCGATGTTGTCGCCGCTAGCTGGAGTGGCGATATCAAGCCGGATAGGGCCGATACCGGTATCGTAACGCAAACCCAGACCGGCCCCTGCGTGCCAGTCACTGTTCCCGCCAAAGCTTGCATCAGCACCAACTTGGCCAAAGTCATAAAACCCGACAAGACCGATTTTGTCGGTCACTGCGTAACGTGCTTCAAGCTGTGCGCCGACAAACGACTGCCCGCCGGTGCGCGCGTTTTGGCCTGCTATAACGCTATCAACGCCAAGCGTTTTATACGGCTGTCCGCGCACTGTGCCTCCGCCACCAGAATAGAACAAGAAATCAGCGGGCGCGTTCTCAATCGTCGTACCAATGACGCTTCCAATTTGGGCGCGCCCTGCAAACGTGAATTTGTCACCAGTGCCAAAACTGCGATAAGCGCGGGCGTCAGCGAAAATTCGGCCACCATAAAGGTTGTTGGTGGTATCGTAAAACGGGGTCGCTTCGACATTTAGAAAATATCCGGCGCTCGCATTTGTGGCGGCGTTGCGTCGGTCCAGCGTGGCGGCCAGCGGCAAAGTCAAAAGCGTGTAATCGCGGGTGCCTGATGGCGTGACTTCGCGGGCGGTCAATATACCAACACCAATATGCGTCATCAATTCATCGGCAATTAAGCGGGTAACGCCGGTTTCGACCGATATCTTGTCCACCAGATAGTCGGGTTCATCTTCGCGGCTGATTTGCGTGCGCAAAAAGAAGTCGGTGTCAGGGCCGTAGACGGCAGGTCTTTCAAAGTTCAGACTCAACGTGTAATCGGCTCCACCGGTAGACCCGCCAATGCCTGCAATTTCGGCATCGATGCGGAACCGTTCTGCGCCGCTCATGAAATTTCGGTGCATCCAGAATGTCGACACCTTAAGCCCTTCGATCGAAGACAGTTCTAAACCAAAGCCGAACCGACGCGGGACGCTTTCAACGACCTGCAATTCAATTGGCAGCGTGTTGTTGGGTCCGATCTGATCCGCTTCAACGATTGCCACGCTGTCAAACGCCCCTGTTTCGCGCAACCTGCGCTCAGCCTTGGTGATGTCATCAGGAGAATAGATTTCGCCTTCGGGCAGCCCCGCAATTTTGGCAATACGCGCCGTGCGCACGGCATCGTTTCCGGTAATTGTCAGCGTCCCAAACGTAAGCTGCGGACCAGGAGCCAAAGTTATGGCGACATCCAGTACCCGTTCTGCGTGTTTGGCGGTGGCCTGTTGACCCGTCGCGGCAGCTTTTGCGTATCCGTTGTCGCGCCATGCGCCAACACTTTCAGCTAGGGCTTGCACAATTACCGTTGATGCGGCCACTTCGCCGCCCGCAAAACTTTTGGGCAACGACGCATCTGATGGCAATGGATCAACACTAGTATGGCCAAATGTAAACGATGGTCCGGGATCAACACGCAGTGCTATTTGCTCAATTCGGATTGGCGCGTCGAGGGGCGCAATGCCAGCGGCTTCGCGGCCATCAATAAGGATCGAAATAGTCCCGCTATAGTGGCCGCGACCATAAAGCGCAGTCAAAATACGGCGGTAGTCGGCGCGGGCAGCTGCGATATAGTCTTGCGGATCGGGCGTGTCAGCGGCGTTGATGGACGCCACCAGTGATGCTGACCGGACCGCGCTTGCGATACCTTCATCGTCGCTCAAAATGTCAAAATCGATAGTTTGGGCCATCGACATGGTTGGGACAAGTAAAAGGGCGGCAACGAAACGTGTGGAGTAATGCATGTTGTGCCCTTTACAGTCTACATCGACTAAATATGCCTTGATAGTCTGGTAACTGCTCCAGACCCAAATTCAAAGGCTCCGGCGATCACTTTTCCGGACATGAGCGGAGAAGGGGTGCCAATTGGCTGAAGGTCGAAAAACGGCTGCAAATGGTCCGATTCAGATTGGGGTGTGATGGTGGTTGTGCTACATTAAAAACATTGTTTTTTTCTCGCTTCTTTTAGACAGAGTTTCGCACCCCATGAAAGATATCGCATCGCCTGCACAAACGCCGCTTCGCCCGCCTTCACAGGTAATGCGTTTGCGCCGCATGGGCGCCTCGTTTCCACATCGTTTGTCATTTTTGCGCAGCCTCATGCGGGCGCTTGCCACTGAGGACGCAAAGGTTGAGCGCACGGTCTGGGCGATGGATGATGCTGGGTACGGGCACGCAGTGTATCAGTTGCAGTTTGGTGATTTTGACTATGCTTTGGTCGCCGTTTCTACTGATCTTCCATCTGATATGCGTACTGACCGCGTGATTGCTACGGCTTGGGACACGACTTATGTCCTTTACGATGGGGTCCCGTGCAAGGCTGAAATCGACCGGATCGTCGCCGCTGCTCCCCATCAAGAATCGTCTCGGTTTACCCAACGTGATCTTGTTTTAAGCCGTGCAAACAAATCGGTGCGCTTGTTTGATCATGTGACCAGTTGTTTGCGCAAAGGCCGCCAACCTGACCCGGATCTTGTCAGGTCGACGGGCTATCTGATGCGGACAACTGCGGTGTACGGCAACGGAAAATTCGGGATTGCAGACCGTGGGCGCATCGCAGATCGAGCCGGCATGGGCGGACCGTTTGCCGCTGAAATGCTGACTGTCTGGCTTATTCGCGGATTTACGCATGATTTAGCTGAACATGTCGGCCGAGGAACGCTTGATCGGCAAACGAAACGCTACCTTGGGATTGGAAATTCAACTGGACTTGGCATGGCGCCGTTTCTTGTCACTCATCCCATTTTGCTGGATGCATGGATGCAGGTACGTGAAACGGCGATTGCGCGGGTGCGTGCGATCCAGCTGCTTGACGCGGATCAAATTGCGCGGATTTACGAACTTGCAACACGCGCTGCTGATCATCTGGCCGAATGGAATGTGCCTGACATGATTGCCGCGGATCGGGTCAACACATTACGTCGCGAATGGCCGCAAGTAACTGCAATGATGACGCCGGCGTTGATGACGGGCGCGCAGCCGCTTGATGTGCTGATCTCAGCAAGCGATAAGTGGTCGATCGACACACAAGAGTTGCTGGCGGCCATGTTATTGGAACCATTCGGCGACTTGATCGACGGGCTGACCGACTGCATGGCGACATCACTTTCGCCGCAAATCGATCCGGTGATGTCCTGTGCTAATCTTGCGGACATGATCAAACGCGACTGGGATTGGGCGTGTTCTCCTGATTATACCAGCACCGATAATTGCGCCCAGTTTTGGTATGTGTCCGAGGAAAAGTTGGAGCCGCGCTTGGGTGATAGGCATGCGGAAGATGGTGCGGATCTAGAAAGCCCGCTTGATATTGCGCGGCAAGTGAAATGCTTAGCCAAATCACTAAGCGAACAAAATGGCAATGTCGCCGCGTTTCTTGCCGCCCATCCAGAACACCGTGCTGCAGTTAAGCGCGTGCAGACCCTTGGCATCCATCCTTACGCAGAAATTCGTGACAATTTGATCGGGAAAGAATGCCTGCCGATCGATATGTTGCGGTGCAAACTATCGTTTTTTGGTGCTGCTAAATTCGATCCAAAATCTGACCGCTGGACCCGCATCACATTGGCTCAAGGCGCGCCGCTTTGGGACGAATTGGACAACGCTGACGATTGGTGGCTGCCGGTGTCCCAGCTATGATGCGGTCCTTGAATGAAATTGGCGGCATGGTATTGAAGGCCGCACGCGGCGCGGGCATCCCATTGGGCCACTGCGAAGATATGGCCTTGGCCGCCGAGTATTTGGCGGCAACCGACCCTGTGCGTTTGGACTGTATTGAGGTGGCCTTGGCGGGGCCTCATTCACCCGTGATCGCCGTTTGGACAGATACGACGTTGCAGATTGATGCTGCCCGCGCCGCAATGGCGGGGCCGGTTGCGGTCGATGCGTTGCGGGCGGGCTATGATGCAGTTGTGCTAAAAGACGTAGATGCGCCGCGTCTTGTACTGGCACTTTTTGCCGGACAAGGGGTTTGCGTTAGCCATAGCTTTACAGGGGCTGACCTAACTGTCCGCTGCGATGATGGACCGACCGCAGTGCCACCGATGGCTGCTGCGGTGACAGTATCAGGGCATTTGTGGACCTATTTGGGCGGTTTGGCTGCATGCACATACGTCCCCGCCACGGATGCATCACGCCTTGCGGGCGCGGGCGCGGGCCTTACTGATAACGACTAAGTGCCAAATGGATCTGTCGGGTAAGTCACGCCTGCGAGATAAAGACCATCTGGCGGGCTGACTGGCCCGCAAGCCGCGCGATTGCGGGCTTCCAATGCGGTTTTCACGTCCTCTGGCGACCAAGCCCCGGAACCCACACGTTCGAGTGATCCGACAAAGCTGCGGACCTGATTGTGTAGGAATGATCTGGCGCGGACGTGGAATTGATACTCAATGCCGTTGGCATGACTGATCTGCTCAATGCGCAATTCGTCCAGCGTTTTTACAGGGCTTTTAGCCTGACACAGGGTTGACCGGAACGTGGTGAAATCATGCAGACCAATAAGGTAATCGGCGCCCTTTTGCATGGCACCCGCATCAAGGGGGCGGTTCACACGCCACATCTGACCCTTTTCAAACGTCAGTGGTGCTCGGCGGCTGACGATGCGAAATACGTACTGGCGCTCGCGTGCATCGAACCTTGCGTGCCAATCATCGGCAACCACAGCACAGGCGACAATCGCAACCGGACTGGGTTTCAGGTGAAAATTCAACGCCTCAGACAGGCGAAACGGCTCCCAGTCGCGGGTCAGATCACAATGAGCCACTTGGCCAGTTGCATGAACCCCAGCATCCGTGCGACCTGCGGCAGCAATCTTATGTGGGCCAGTTTCCAGCTTTGCCAAGGCAGCTTCAACCGTGCCTTGCACGCTGGACTGTTCGTTTTGGCGCTGCCATCCGGAAAATGGTGCGCCGTTATATTCGATAAGAAGGGCATAACGTGGCATGTGTTTGGGCTTATGCGGGGAAAGTTTCGAAATCAATCCCTACACAAGTGACTAATGCGACCTTATCTTAATCAAAGCTGTTTTAGACAAAGGAATGCGACGTGGTCATTGCCGCCCTTGCCGACCAGATTACTCGTGGCGCTGATGCCGTGGCAAATACGCTCAGCGCGCCGTTCTCCGAACCGGTTATCCGGCTTGGGGTGACTGGGCTTAGCCGTGCGGGCAAAACCGTGTTTATCACCGCCCTTGTGGCGAACCTGATGAACCGTGGGCGGATGCCGCAACTGGTCGCAGCAGCGAGCGGCGCCATTCAAACGGCATATTTACAACCGCAGCCTGATGACACGTTGCCGCGATTTAACTATGAGTCCTATCTTGGTCAACTCACGTCGCCAGAGCCAAGTTGGCCAGACGGGACGCGGCAAATCAGCGAACTGCGCTTATCGTTGCGGGTTCAGCCGACAGGATTGCTGTCTGGCTTGACGGGGCCACGCACGGTTCACATCGATATTGTCGATTATCCTGGTGAATGGTTGCTGGACCTTGGGCTGTTGGATCAAACTTATGACGCATGGTCTGCTGCCGCGATTGAACGTTCTGGTGATCGCCCTGAAGGGGACGTGTTTTTGGCGTCGCTGGCGGATGTTGATCCAAACGGGCCATTGGATGAAGCTACGGCAAAGGCGCTGTCCACGACATTCACAAACCATCTGCACGCAGCGCGCGAAGCGGGGTTTTCGGATTGCACCCCTGGCCGTTTCCTATTGCCTGGCGACCTTGCGGGGTCGCCTGTTCTGACGTTCGCCCCGCTTGCAGGTGCGTCAGGTCAGCGAGGCACATTGGGGCGCGAATTTGCACGCCGCTATGAAAGCTACAAACGCAATGTGGTGAAACCGTTCTTCCGAGACCATTTCTCGAAAATCGACAGGCAAGTTGTCTTGGTTGATGTGCTGGGCGCGATCCATGCTGGCCCACCCGCTGTAGATGATTTACGCAACGCGATGGCGGCTATCCTTGGCGCGTTCCGACCGGGACGCAACGCATTCCTAAGCCGCATTTTCAAAGGGCGGCGGGTCGAGAAAATCTTGTTTGCCGCGACCAAGGCCGACCATTTGCACCATTCGCAACATGGGCAGCTGACCGCGATCACCGAGGCGCTGTTACGTGACGCTAAGGACCGCGCCGATTTTGCAGGTGCGACAACCGCCGCGATGTCGATTGCATCTCTAAGGACGACTGTTGAGGAAACTGTTGAACACCGCGACGGGCCGCTGAATGTTGTCCGTGGGCGGTTGCTAGATAATGGCAAACAAGCGGCGTTCTATCCGGGAAAACTACCCAGCGATCCGGCGCATTTACTTGGGCCCGCGCGGGCAGGGGCGGCTGCTTGGTTGGATGATGATTATGCCGTAATGCGGTTTGCGCCTGCGCCGCTAAATCTGAAACCCGGTGATGGTCCGCCGCATATTCGTTTGGACAAAGTCGCGCAATTCTTGATTGGAGATCGCCTATGACCGACGCGCCACGCGGCCCTATCTTGATTGATCTTGAAAACCAAGACGCAGCCCAACCTGCTGCAGCACCTGCGGTTCCAGACGCAGTCTCGCAACAAACAGCCATGCATCAAGTCGCAGCCCTTGCCGCGCGCAAACCGTCTCGATTGGCGCGGTGGTTTTGGTCGCTGCTGTTGGGTCTAGTTGGTTTTACCACGTCATTGGCTGCTTATGATTACGTCAAC
>OJHH01000115.1_pt1 | contig 22320 bp, 20 predicted proteins | sample 1594911 | NCBI WGS metagenome assembly OJHH01 (sample SAMN05416787, study PRJEB24817) | seawater metagenome | isolation source: Sea water | place: Canada:Atlantic | collected 2013-11
AGATGCATACTCATCTGGCCGAAAACGACGAAGATATTGCTTATTCGCTAGAGAAATTCGGCTGCAGGCCCGGTCAATACGCCGAGGATCTCGGCTGGACAGGTGATGACGTCTGGCATGCCCATTGCGTTAAGCTGGATGGCCAAGAAATTGATTTGTTCTCTAAGTCGGGCACCGGTGTCGCCCATTGTCCGTGCTCAAATTGCCGCCTTGGGTCGGGGATCGCCCCTATCCGCCAGATGCGCGATGCGGGCGTTAAGGTCGGCCTTGGCGTTGATGGATCAGCCAGCAATGACACTGGCAATCTGATGGGTGAGGCCCGCCAGACTATGTTGTTGCAGCGCGTGCAAAACGGCGCTGATGCCATGTCCGCAGATGAGGCGCTGTTCATTGCCACCCGTGGTGGTGCGCAGGTGCTTGGCCGTGCAGACTGCGGTCAGATTGCCGTGGGTCAGCGCGCCGATATTGCGATTTGGGATATCACGGGCATCGAATCCGCCGGAAGTTGGGACCCCGCCGCATTGGTGCTCGCGGGCCCCAACAAAGTGCGTGATCTGTTTGTAGAAGGCCGCCGCGTTGTCGCTGGTGGTCGTATGATGACGGTTGATTTGGGCGCAGTCATCGCCCGCCAAAACACATTGGCCACAAAGCTGGAGTTGGGATAAATTATGCGTGTATTTGCTATTATCTTGGGGCTGGCTGCTTGTGTCCCGGTCCCCATCCCGATGGTAACTGTTTCAGCGCCGCAGGTCCGCACATTAGTTGCAAGTCAGGCGCCTGATGCGGGTTTTGATGCCCAACTGCAAAATGTACGCAGCGCCCCCATTACCCATAATGCCCAATTGGCCGCCGTGGCCCGCGCCCATGCTGCTGATATGAACGCGCGCGGCTATTTTTCACATACTTCACCTGAAGGCCTTGGGTCCGGTGACCGTGCGACGGCGGCGGGTATTCCGGCTTGCGGTATTGGCGAAAACATCGCCAGCGGGCAGACGTCTTTTGCCGACGTCTTCGCCGCATGGATGGCATCTGATGGCCACCGCCGCAATATGGTGAACCCGCGCATGGCGAGCTACGGGCTCGGCCGCGCGGGCGATACATGGGTGATGATGCTGTATCAGCCCTGCTGACGCACGCCCGCGATCCAGACATCGCGAATGGCCCGGTCATCGCCCATCATGATGGTCGGGAATAGCGCATCCCAAACGTCTGTGGCCCGCGCATGGCGCTGTGCGATTGCGGGGGTAGACGCGAGGTTCAGCACGGTGATATCTGCAGCCGCGCCAGCACCTAAGTGCCCGATTTTGCCCGATTTATGCAGCGTTGCGGCGGACCCTTCGGTCGCCATCCACATCAATTGTGCAGGGTGTAACGCCGTGCCGCGCAACTGTCCGATTTCATAGGCCGCAGCCATGGTGTGCAACATCGAAAACGATGATCCGCCGCCGGTATCTGTCGCCAATCCTGTGCGAATGCCGCGCGCCGCAAGGCCGAGCGTGTCGAACAGTCCTGACCCGATGAACGTGTTGGAAGTCGGGCAGTGAACCAAGCCGCCGCCAATTTCAGACAGCCGGTCAATCTCGCGAGGTTCCAGGTGGATGGAATGCCCGTAGATGCCTTTTGCGCCCAGCAATCCGTGGGCCTCGTAGGTGTCCAAATAATCGCGTGCGGTTGGGAACAAGTCGCGGACCCATGCGATCTCGTCGTGTTGTTCAGACAAATGCGTTTGCATCAGGCAATCTGGGTTTTCTGCCCAAAGCGCGCCAAGTGCTGCCAGCTGATCTGGCGTCGAGGTCGGTGAAAATCGCGGCGTGATCGCATAAGTTGCGCGCCCATTGCCATGCCACTTTTCCAACAAGGCTTTGCTGTCGTCATAGGCCGATTGGGGCGTGTCGCGCAGCGTGTCTGGTGCGTTCCGGTCCATGCAGGTTTTCCCTGCGACCACGGCCATGCCGCGTGTGGCGGCAGCATCGAAAAACGCATCCACGCTGGTCGGATGGATCGTGCAAAAGCTGGTCAGCGTTGTGGTGCCATGCGCGATCGCCAGATCACAGGTCCGGCCCGCGATCTCGGCTGCATAATCGGCGTCGCCAAAACGGCTTTCCTCGGGGAAAGTATAGGTGTTGAGCCAATCAATCAGCTGCTTGCCCCAACTCGCGATCATCGCGGTTTGTGGGTAATGCATATGTGCATCGACAAAGCCCGCCGTGATCAGGTCGGTCCCGTAATCGGTGATCTTTGCATCAGGATGGGCAGATTTCAGCGTGCTCGCGTCATCGACAGCCACGATTTGGCCGTCCACGACCAACACAGCGCCCGCGCTGATCACATGCGCGCAGTCTTCCCACGCATCGACCAACGGTTGGCCCGTAAACTGAAGGGTCGTTCCAAGTAAAAGCTGTTTTGTCATAATATCACCTTAGGCCGCACAGCCCTGTGCTGTAAATCACCAGGATTTGGCTTACCCCCGCTTGTGCGATGTTCGCAAGACGTTATGTTGCCCTGAGACAGACAAAGGAGGCGCCGTGATGACTGATCTACCTGATGACATCGACGACGAAGCTTTTGGTATTTCGGATCGACTTGTAGCCGACGTCATGAGCGCGGTTGAGACCGGGCAATCGATCTATGTCGACGCCTTGCTTGATCCGCTGCACCCTGCCGATATTGCCCACCTGATCGAACTGATCGACGGCCGCCAGCGTCGCGATCTGTTGAACGTGTGGAAAGGTGGCATGGACGGCGATGTTCTGTCCGAGCTGGATGAAAAGCTGCGCGAAGAGGTCATCGAGAGCCTTGCGCCAGATGAATTTGCTGATGCTGTCCGTGAATTGGAAACTGATGACGTTGTTGATCTGGTCGAATATCTTGACGAGGAACAACAAGAGGCCGCGCTGGATGCGCTGGATGCTGGTGACCGTGTCGCGGTTGAGCAGGCGCTGTCGTACCCAGAGGAATCAGCTGGTCGCCACATGCAGTCCGAACTTGTCCGCGCGCCGGATCATTGGACTGTCGGCGAGGCGATTGATTTTTTGCGATCCGATGATGTTGATCTGCCGGACCAGTTTTACCACGTGATCCTTGTTGATCCGCGCCTTAAGGCCGTTGGTTATGTCACGCTGGGCCGATTGCTGTCATCGCGCCGCGACGTGCCGTTGTCGGAGATCGTCGAGGACACATTCCGCACCTTCCACGTCAATCAAGATGTCGAAGAAGTCGCCCAAGCGATCAACCACTATCACATGATCACCGCCCCCGTGGTCGATGATGATGACCGCATTGTCGGTGTGATCACCATTGATGATGCGATGGCGTTTCTAGAAGAAGAAGCCGAAGAAGACATCTTGCGCCTTGCTGGTGTTGGCGAAGGGTCGCTGTCTGACCGCGTTATTGCGACCACCCGTCAGCGGTTTCCGTGGTTGGCGGTGAACCTTGCAACTGCTATTTTTGCGTCGCTGGTGATTTCGATGTTTGAAGACACGATATCGGGGTTTGTTGCCTTGGCTGTGTTGATGCCAATTGTGGCGTCCATGGGCGGGAACGCGGGCACACAGTCATTGACCGTGGCCGTGCGCGCGCTTGCGACCCGCGATTTGACAGGGGCAAACGTCTGGCGCGTTATTCGCCGTGAAGCGCTTGTTGGGCTTGTGAATGGCATGATCTTTGCCGTCGTTATGGGGATCGTAAGCGCCGTTTGGTTCGGCATCCCGATGCTTGGCGTGGTGATCGCCGTGGCGATGGTGATCAACATGGTTGTCGCAGGGCTTGCCGGTACGGTCGTCCCTGTTCTGCTTGAACGGGCGGGCGTTGACCCCGCATTGGCGTCGGGCGCATTTGTGACCACGGTCACAGACGTCATTGGATTTTTCGCATTCTTGGGATTGGCATCAGCATGGCTACTTTAACTGAACGCAAGGACGCCGCGCGCAAGGCGGCGTTTGTCCGTCGCAAAATCGCGCATGATGCTAGGATTGGCACTGCTGCGCATCTTAGCGCGTTTCTGGCAGGCCACCGCGGCGTGCCACTTGCCGGATACATGGCGATGCGCACTGAAATCGATCCGACTGCCGCGATGGAAGAGGCATCAGCGCATGGCCCCGTCGGTGTGCCTGTGATCCTTGGGGCGGGCCAGCCGCTAAAGTTCCGCCGGTGGGAACCAGGCGTTGAGATGATCGCAGGTGAGTTTGGCGCGTTTATCCCTGCCGAGGGCGATTGGATGACCCCTGAAATCGTCATTGTGCCTTTGGTTGCTTATGACCTGACGGGCGGGCGGCTTGGCTATGGCGGCGGGTTTTATGACCGGACCTTAGAGGGGCTGCGCGCCAACCAAGCCACACTTGCGATCGGGTTCGCATATACTGCGCAAATGGCTGACAGCATCCCGCTGGAACCCACGGATCAACCGCTAAATCTGATGATTACTGAAGACGGCCAAACAACGTTCTGAAGGGCGTTTTTAAGCTAAGAATTGGAAACTAAAAATTCTTGTAGAAGAAATGCGCCGTTGCCCGTAACAGGGGCCTATGAAGATACTTTTCCTAGGTGATGTGATGGGCCGCGCAGGCCGGACGGCGGTGATAGATCACCTGCCACGGCTGCGGCGTGAATGGCGGCTCGATTTTGTTGTGGTTAACGGTGAAAACGCGACGGGCGGTATGGGGCTTTCGGGCGCGCATGCTAAGACGTTGCTGGAAGCGGGCGCTGATGTGCTGACGCTGGGCGACCATGCGTTTGATCAAAAAGACATGATGACTTTTGCAGCCAATGAGCCGCGCATCATCCGTCCGCTGAATTTTTCAAAGGCGGCCCCCGGTGTTGGGGCGCGCGTATTTCCTGCAACGCAGGGACGCAAAGTGCTGGTGACCCAAGCGCTGGGCCAAGTGTTTATGAAACGCCCGTTTGATGATCCATTTTCGGCGCTGGATGCGGTGCTGCGCCAATACCCGATGGGTGGCGCTGTGCAGGCCAGCCTTGTGGATATTCACTGTGAAGCCACATCAGAAAAGATGGCCGTCGGTCATTTCTGTGATGGCCGCGCCAGCATCGTTGTTGGCACGCACACCCATGTGCCGACAGCTGATGCGATGATCTTGTCTGGTGGCACTGCGTATCAGTCCGATGCGGGCATGTCCGGTGATTACAATTCGGTCATTGGCATGGATAAAGCCGAGCCTTTGCGCCGCTTTATTACGGGTATGCCCAAGGAACGGTTCACGCCTGCTGCATCAGAGGCGACGCTGTCGGGCCTTTATGTTGAAACAGATGATCGCACTGGTAAGGCCACGCGGGTTGAGATGGTCCGCCAAGGTGGGCGTTTGTCTGCTGCTGGACCTGCATGAACGAACGCGCCCGTCTAACGATTATTCTGGTGTTTCTTGGTGCCGGCTGGGGCATGACCCAACCGCTGACCAAAATCACAGTGGACGCCGGATATCTTCCGTTGGGGCTTATTTTCTGGCAGCTCGCAATCGGGGCTGTGCTGACAAGCGCCTTGCTTTTGATCCAGCGCAAGCCGCTGCCACTTTCGGCCAAGACTGTTGGGTTTTTCGCGATGATCGCCCTGTCTGGTACGCTGATCCCGAATACAGCCAGCTACCGTGCCGCGTTTTTTCTGCCGTCGGGGATCATGTCAATTGTGATTGCGACAGTGCCGATGCTCGGCTTTCCGATCGCGCTTGCGCTGGGCACCGATTGGTTCAGTTGGCGGCGGATGGTCGGGTTATCATTGGGCCTGATGGGCGTCAGCCTGATTGCATTCCCCGAAGCCAGCCTGCCAGACCGCGCAATGGTTGCGATCCTACCATTGGCTCTGATCGCGCCGCTTTGCTATGCAATCGAGGGCAATATCGTCGCCAAATGGGGCACGGCCGGGCTTGATCCGGTGCAATTGTTGTGTGGCGCGTCATGTCTAGGAACTGCGGTGGCATTGCCGTTGGCGCTGTCGTCAGGGCAGTTCATTGATCCGCGCCCACCCTATATTCTTGCAGATTTGGCGTTCCTTTTGTCGTCGCTGATCCATGTGTCGGTCTATATCACCTATGTTTGGCTTGTCGGGCGCGCGGGGGTCGTGTTCGCGGGGCAGGTGTCTTATCTTGTGACTGGCTTTGGCGTTATCTGGGCGATGATCCTGCTTGGTGAGCGGTATTCCGGCTGGGTTTGGGCGGCGTTGGTTCTGATGCTTTGTGGGATCGCCCTTGTGCGACCGCGCAACGTTGATGATAAGCTGAACGCATGATTGATCTGATTTCCCTGTCGCAGACGCAAGGCGCGTGGCTGACTTTGGCCGTTGTCGCGGTGATGTTCGTGATGTTCCTGCGCGAAATTTACCCGACCGAAGTCGTCGCGATGATCGGCGTATCCACGTTACTCGTCACGGGCGTGTTGTCGTATGACGATGCGGTCATGGCCTTGGCGAACCCTGCGCCGTGGACGATTGCTGCGATGTTCATCATCGTGGGGGCGTTGGTGCGTACAGGCGCGCTCAATGCATTTACGCAAATGGTTGAACGCCAAGCGGTGAAAAACCCAGCCCGCGCAATTGGCGGGTCGCTGGTGTTTGTGGCCTTTGCCAGTGCGATTATGAACAACACGCCGCTGGTGGTTGTGATGATCCCTGTCTTTGTTCAACTGGCCCGAACCTTGGGAACTTCGGCGTCCAAGTTGTTGATCCCGCTGAGTTATGCGGCGATTGTGGGCGGAACAATGACCTTGCTTGGCACCTCGACAAACCTATTGGTTGACGGCGTTGCCCGCGCATCAGGGATGAAGCCGTTTGGAATCTTAGAAATTTTGCCCGTCGGATTGGTCGTGGTCACATGGACGTTTATCTATCTGTATTTCGCGGGGCCGCGCCTGTTGCCTGACCGCGCAAGCATGGCAACTTTGCTGTCTGACAGATCTAAAATGCGGTTCTTTTCCGAGGCGCTTATCCCTCCTGCAAGTGATCTGATCGGGCGCGAGGTGATGAGCGTGCAGCTGTTCAAACGCGATGGCGTGCGCCTGATTGACGTCATCCGTGGCGATGCGTCGTTGCGGCGCGACCTGCAAGGGGTCGTGTTGCAAAAGAACGACCGCGTTGTACTGCGTACCGCCATGTCAGAATTGCTGTCGCTACAAGCCACCCCAGAATTGCGCCGCGTTGATCAGGTGTCGGCGGTCGAAACCACGACGGTCGAAGTGCTGATTACGCCCAACTGTAAAATGGTTGGTCGCACACTTGGCGCGATGCGCCTGCGCCGTCGCTATGCGGTCTATACGTTGGCCGTGCACCGTCGTGACACGAATATCGGGCGGCAAATGGATAGTCTGGTCGTTCGCGTCGGCGATACCCTGCTGCTTGAAGGCTCGCCCGAAGATATCTCGCGACTGGCCGATGATATGAACCTTGGTGACGTGTCTAAGCCGTCTGAACGGGCGTTTCGCCGTGGTCGTGCATGGGTTGCGATTGTGACCTTGCTGTCGGTCGTGGTGCTTGCCGCGCTCAATGTCGCCCCCATTTTGATGCTCGCGATGGTCGGCGTGACCGTCGTTTTGATGGCAGGCTGCATCGACGCAGAAGAGGCGTTTTCATATATCGATGGTCGCCTTCTTGCGCTGATATTTGCGATGCTTGGGGTCGGGGCCGCGCTGCAATCGTCGGGCGCTGTGGCCATGATCGCGGACGCGATTTCGCCGGTGATGACCGTGCTGCCGCCGTTCTTTGTGGTACTTGCGGTTTATCTGCTGTCATCGCTGCTAACTGAATTGGTCAGCAATAATGCGGTTGCTGTAGTGATGACACCGGTTGCGATTGGACTGGCCACAGCGTTGGGCGTTGATCCGCGTCCGCTTGTGGTGGCCGTGATGATCGCCGCAAGTGCGAGTTTTGCAACGCCAATCGGATATCAAACCAATACGTTGGTTTACGGCCCCGGTGGATACAAATTCGCGGATTTTCTGAAATTCGGTATCCCGCTGAATCTATCGCTTGCCCCCATCGTAAGCTTTGTGATCCCAATGAACTGGCCGCTCTAACTTTTTCCGAGCAAAAATATGTCCGCCGGAGGCATGGTTTTGGAAAAAACCAATCGACAACACCTGCTTGATCCATGCCCCCGATGTGGCATAAGACGGACTAAACTAAAGACGAATAGGATATCGACATGGCTGGCCACTCAAAATGGGCGAATATTCAGCACCGCAAAGGGCGTCAAGACAAGCTGCGCTCTAAGCTGTTTTCAAAATTGGCCAAGGAAATCACCGTGGCCGCTAAGATGGGCGACCCTGATCCTGACAAAAACCCGCGTCTGCGGATGGCCGTCAAAGAAGCCAAATCGTTGTCTGTGCCAAAGGATGTGATTGATCGCGCGATCAAGAAATCCGAAGCGGGCGAAGGCGATAACTATGATGAAATCCGTTACGAAGGCTATGGCCCCAGCGGTGTAGCCGTGATCGTCGAGGCGATGACCGACAACAAAAACCGCACCGCGTCTGTGGTTCGATCGACGTTTTCCAAAAACGGCGGCAATTTGGGCGAAACCGGATCGGTCGGCTTCATGTTCGACCGCAAAGGCGAGGTGGTCTATCCCGCGTCCGTGGGCGACGCCGATACCGTGATGATGGCCGCGATTGAAGCGGGCGCAGACGACGTGCAGTCGGACGAAGACAACCACGTGATTTATTGCGAAGACAGCGACCTGAATGATGTGGCAACGGCCTTGGAAAAAGACCTTGGCGAATCTGAGTCCACCAAGCTGATCTGGAAGCCCAACATGACCACCGAGTTGGACATCGACGGGTTCACCAAACTGATGAAATTGTTGGATATTCTCGAAGAAGACGACGATGTGCAGCGGGTCACCACGAACATGGATGTATCCGACGAGGTTATGGCTTCGTTCGAAGGCTAAGCCGCGATTGCAGTGGGGGAAATTCGGGCGTGGTCAGCGATGGCCGCGCCCTTGTTATTTGCCCTGCCGCCTGTCACGGATTGCCTATGGAACAAACCCAAGCCTCACGCCCCATAGTGGGCATTTTCTGGATGGTCCTCACGGGCCTGATGTTCGTCGCGGTTACGGCGATTGTAAAATATGTCGGTTCTGATCTGCCAGCTGCCGAAGCCGCGTTTTTGCGGTATTTGCTCGGTCTTATCTTTGTTATCCCAATGATCCGCCCGATCCTGCGCGCCCGTCTAGATCGGCGGCAGATCATGTTATTTGGCCTGCGCGGTTTTGTGCATACGGGTGCTGTCATCCTTTGGTTTTACGCCATGTCGCGCATTCCTTTGGCCGAAGTCACCGCGATGAATTACCTCAGTCCGGTTTACGTGGCCATTGGTGCGGCGCTGTTTTTGGGTGAACGCCTGCCGCCACGTCGCATGGTTGCCGTGGGTGTGGCCTTGATCGGCGCGATGATCATTTTGCGCCCCGGCATGCGTGTCCTTGACCCCGGTCATATCGCAATGCTGTTCACAGCCCTTGGGTTCGCAGCGGGCTATTTGATTGCCAAACTGATGTCTGGCGAAGTATCCGCTGCCGTTGTTGTCGGCATGTTGTCGATCACCGTGACGATTGGCTTGGCACCATTTGCCTACGTCGTTTGGGTGACGCCCACCTTGGCGCAAGTCGGCTGGATGTTCTTGGTCGCTTGTTTTGCGACTGCTGGCCATTACTCCATGACCTTGGCTTTTGCAGCAGCCCCATTGACCGTCACGCAGCCCGCAACGTTTCTACAGCTTGTCTGGGCTGTAATATTAGGCGCGGTCATTTTCGCAGAACCCATCGATGGCTGGGTCATTCTAGGTGGCGTTGTGATCATGGCGTCAGTCAGCTTTATCACATGGCGCGAGGCAGTCGCGCAGCGCAAAAAACGGGTGTAATTTTTTATTGATTGACGAGTCAATAAAAACCAGAAATATTTGTTCTGTCTTTGATGGGGTGAATTATGCCGAAATTAGGAATGGAACCAATCCGCCGCGCTGCCCTTGTTAAGGCGACGATTGCGGAAATTGGTGCAGCTGGATCGCTGGATGTCACGGTAAGCCGGATTGCCAAGCGTGCGGGCATGTCATCTGCATTGGCCCATCATTATTTCGGTGGCAAGAACCAGATTTTTGAGGCGGCAATGCGCCAGATTTTGCGCGATTATTCTGCTGAGGTACGCACGGCCCTTGCTGGGGCCACCAATCCTGCCGCCCGTGCGCGCGCGATTGTGCGCGCAAACTTTGCCCAGTCTTGCTTTGATCCCGCCACCGTGTCCGCATGGATGACGTTTTATGTGCAGGCCCAAACCAACCCTGATGCGCTACGTCTTTTGCGAGCCTATCAGCGTCGGTTGCGGTCCAATTTGACCCATGCGCTGCGCCCGCTTTGCGATGATCCGCGCGGGGCCGCCGATACACTGGCCGCATTGATTGATGGCCTTTATATTCGTGCAGCGCTGACGGCCCCAGATGCCAACCCAGAGCGTACCGCGCTTAATGTCCTGACAACTTTGACAAAGGGCGCCGCATGACCCAGCCGAATATCCTGATCATCATGGTGGACCAATTGAACGGGACGTTGTTCCCTGATGGCCCCGCAGATTGGTTGCATGCGCCCAATCTTAAGGCTTTGGCCGCGCGCTCGACACGGTTTGCAAATGCCTATACCGCATCGCCGCTTTGCGCCCCTGCAAGGGCCTCGTTTATGTCCGGCCAATTGCCCAGTCGCACAGGCGTTTATGATAACGCTGCCGAATTTGCATCGTCGATCCCGACCTATGCACACCACTTGCGTCGCGCCGGATATCAGACCTGTTTGTCAGGCAAAATGCACTTTGTTGGCCCAGATCAGATGCACGGGTTTGAGGATCGCTTGACTACCGACATTTACCCCGCCGATTTTGGCTGGACCCCTGATTACCGCAAGCCTGGCGAGCGGATCGATTGGTGGTATCACAATATGGGGTCGGTCACGGGCGCTGGCGTCGCCGAGATTTCCAACCAAATGGAATATGATGACGAGGTTGCATATCACGCGACCCGCAAGCTTTATGATCTGTCGCGCGGCGGCGACGCCCGCCCGTGGTGCCTGACCGTTAGCTTTACGCATCCGCATGATCCCTATGTGGCCCGCAAGAAATACTGGGACCTTTACGAGGATTGCGACCACCTGATGCCGGACATCGGCCCAATCCCTTACGCCGACCAAGACGCCCATTCGCAGCGCATTTTGGACGCCAACGACCGTGATAACTTTAATATCACCGAAGACAACATCACCCGCGCACGCCGCGCATATTTCGCGAACATCAGCTATATCGACGACAAAGTCGGCGAGATTTTGCAAACCCTGAAAGACACCCGCCAAGAGGCCAAGATCATTTTTGTGTCCGATCACGGCGACATGCTTGGCGAACGTGGGCTGTGGTTCAAAATGTCATTCTATGACGGGTCTGCGCGCGTACCATTGATGATTTCAGCACCTGAAATGGAACCGGGGCTTGCGACGACACCTGTTAGCAGTGTCGATATTCTACCGACACTTTGTGATTTGGCGGGCGTTGATATGGACGAGGTCATGCCGTGGACCGACGGTCAATCCATCGTTCCACTGGGGCAGGGCGGTGAGCGCACGGAACCCGTCGCGATGGAATACGCCGCCGAAGGATCGTACTCCCCGCTGGTGTCGCTGCGGTACGGAAAATGGAAATACAACCGCTGCAATCTTGATCCAGACCAATTGTTTGACATGGACGTTGACCCGCACGAGATGACCAACCTTGCGGATCACCCTGACCATCAGGGCACCGTTACCCAACTGCGCGCCAAATCAGAATCCCGCTGGGATCTTGACACATTTGACGCCGCCGTGCGCCAATCTCAAGCAGGGCGCTGGGTCGTCTACGAGGCGCTGCGCAACGGGTCCTATTACCCTTGGGACTATCAACCGCTGCAAAAAGCGTCCGAGCGGTACATGCGCAACCACATGGACCTGAACGTCCTAGAAGATAATAAACGTTTCCCACGCGGCGAATAATCGCCTCGCTTTTTTCAAAATACTCCCCACGGAGGGCCCCATGAATATCCAACCAACAGCCTCTCATTTCATTGATGGCAAATATGTCGAAGACACCGCAGGCGATGCGATCCCTGTGATCTATCCGGCAACCGGAGAAGTCATCGCGACCGTCTACAGCGCGACCCCAGCGATCATCGATCAAGCGCTCGCATCCGCCAAGCGTGCGCAAAAAGAGTGGGCGTCATGGACGGCAACCGACCGTGGCCGCGTGTTGCGCCGTGCCGCAGATATCATGCGTGACCGCAACCATGACCTGTCGGTGCTGGAAACCTATGACACCGGCAAACCCTATCAGGAAACATCCGTCGCAGATGCCACATCGGGTGCCGACGCGCTGGAATATTTTGGCGGTTTGGCAGCCAGCATCACCGGCGAGCATATCCAACTGGGCGAAGATTTTGTTTACACACGCCGCGAACCGCTTGGTGTTTGCGTTGGCATTGGCGCGTGGAACTACCCGACACAAATTGCCAGCTGGAAAGCAGCGCCAGCGCTGGCTTGCGGCAACGCGATGGTGTTCAAACCATCCGAGACGACGCCGCTTTGTGCGCTTAAAGTTGCGGAAATCTTGCTCGAGGCGGGCGCGCCTGCTGGCGTCTTCAATGTCATCCAAGGTTACGGCATGGTCGGCGCATCGCTTGTCACTGATCCGCGCGTTGCCAAGGTGTCGCTAACAGGTTCAGTGCCGACGGGCCGCAAGGTTTATGCCGCCGCCGCCGCCGGTATTCGCAATGTCACGATGGAACTGGGCGGCAAATCCCCGATTGTTATTTTCGACGATGCCGATCTGGAAAACGCGGTATCCGGTGCGATCTTGGGGAACTTTTATTCCTCCGGTCAAGTCTGTTCCAACGGCACACGCGTTTTTGTGCAAAAGGGCATCAAAGACGCGTTTCTGGCCCGCATGGCGGAGCGGCTTAAGGGTGTCAAAATGGGCGACCCGCAAGACCCTGACGTGAATTTCGGCCCGATGGTGTCTGAAAATCAACGCAACATCGTGGCGAGCTATATTGAAAAGGGCCTCACTGAGGGTGCGCGTTTGATCGCGGGTGGCAACGTCATTAAGGGCGATGGGTTCTATATTGAGCCTACTGTCTTTGCTGATGTCACCGACGACATGGCGATTGCGCGCGAAGAGATTTTTGGCCCCGTTCTGTCGGTCCTTGATTTCGATACCGAAGAAGAGGCGCTTGCGCGGGCCAATGACACCGAATTTGGTTTGGCGGCTGGTGTGTTCACCGCTGATCTGACCCGTGCGCACCGTATGGTCGCGGGATTTGAAGCAGGCACCTGTTATATCAACACCTACAATCTTGCCCCTGTTGAGGCTCCGTTTGGCGGCTCAAAACAGTCGGGTGTCGGCCGTGAAAATTCCAAGGCGGCGATTGAACACTATTCCCAGATTAAGGGCGTTTATGTCGCCATGGGCGATGTGGAGGCACCGTTTTGAACGCTGACTATGTAATCATCGGGGCAGGGTCTGCGGGCTGCGCAATCGCGTACCGTTTGGCCGAGGCAGGCAAGCAAGTGTTGATCATTGAACACGGCGGAACCGACGCCGGACCATTCATTCAGATGCCAGCCGCGCTATCGTATCCAATGAACATGAAGATGTACGATTGGGGTATGTCGACAGAACCCGAACCGCATCTGGATGGCCGATCCTTGGTCACGCCGCGCGGCAAGGTTATCGGCGGGTCATCGTCGATCAACGGGATGGTTTACGTGCGCGGCCATGCCCGCGATTATGATCATTGGGCCGAAAGCGGTGCTAATGGTTGGGCCTACGCCGATGTACTACCTTACTTCAAACGTATGGAAAATTGGCATTCTGGCGGACATGGTGGCGATAAAACATGGCGTGGACGCAAGGGTCCGCTGCATGTCACCCGTGGGCCGCGCATCAATCCATTGACTCGTGCCTTTGTAAAGGCGGGCAAACAAGCAGGGTATCCGGTCACGGACGACTATAATGGCGCGCGGCAAGAAGGCTTTGGTCCCTTTGATGCAACCATTTGGAAAGGCCGCCGTTGGTCTGCTGCAAATGCGTATCTACGCCCCGCATTGAAGCATCCCAATTGCACATTGATCCGCGCCTTTGCCCGTAAAATCGTGATCGAAGATGGGCGCGCTGTTGGGGTTGAGGTCGAACGCGGTGGCAATATTGAAGTGATCAGCGCCAACGTCGAAGTGATCATTTCCGCGTCATCGCTGAACTCTCCTAAGTTGTTGATGCTGTCTGGCATCGGCCCTGCGGCACATCTGGCTGAACATGGTATTGAAGTGATCGCCGACCGCGCAGGCGTGGGTCAAAACCTACAAGATCATCTTGAACTGTACATTCAACAGGCCGCGACCAAACCTGTGTCATTGTTCAAATATTGGAACTTGTGGAGCAAGGCCATTATCGGAGCGCAATGGCTGTTTACCAAAACCGGCCTTGGTACGTCCAACCAGTTTGAAAGCGCGGCTTTCGTGCGATCCAAGGCGGGTGTCGAATACCCCGATATTCAGTATCATTTTTTGCCGATGGCTGTCCGTTATGACGGCACGGCCGCAGCAGAAGGTCACGGTTATCAAGCTCACGTGGGTCCAATGCGGTCGGTTTCACGCGGCGAAGTGACCCTGCGGTCGACCGATCCGGCAGACAATCCACGCATTCAGTTTAACTACATGTCGGCGAAATCCGACTGGGAGGATTTCCGCACCTGTATTCGCCTGACCCGTGAAATTCTTGGCCAAGATGCGTTTGCACCATATTCGGGCAAAGAAATCCAGCCGGGCAAAGACGTGCAATCAGATGAAGCACTTGATGATTTCATCCGCGAACATGTCGAAAGCGCGTTCCATCCATGCGGGACCTGTAAAATGGGTGCGATTGATGATCCGATGGCTGTTGTTGATGCCGAGTGTCGCGTGATTGGCGTAGATGGTTTACGCGTCGCTGACAGCTCGATCTTTCCGCGTATCACCAATGGCAATTTGAATGGCCCGTCGATTATGGTTGGCGAAAAGGCGGCCGATCACATCATTGGCCGTCAGCCGCTTGCTCCTGCAAATGATCGACCGTGGATCAACCCAAATTGGGAGTGGTCTCAGCGCTAGTTAGCGGGGCCCTCTACCACCGCCTGAAAGTTGTCAAAGAACTGATCGGTCATTTTGCGGGCAAAGCCGCCGACGATCCGACTGCCAAGTTGCGCGAGCTTGCCGCCAACTTTGGCAGTCGCATTGTAGGTTAGCTCAGTGCCCTCATCGACAGACTTTAAGGTGACATCTGCGCCGCCCTTTGCAAAACCAGCGACGCCGCCTTTGCCTTCGCCAACGATCGTGTAGGACGTGCCTACAATGACGTTTTCGAGGGTTACTTCGCCGTGAAACGTGGCTTTCACCGGCCCCACTTTTTGTTTTACAGTCGCCGCAAATCCGGCTTCTGGGGAGCCTGTCAGCTCTTCGCACCCTGGGATGCAGGCCTTAAGCGTGTCTGGATTATTCAGATGCGCCCAGACTGTCGCCGTGTCAGCAGCAATGATTTTTGTGCCAGTCAGTTCCATACAGATGTTCCTTTTCGCCTAAATCAGTTGGCCATTATTCGGTCGGACTAGTCAACCTGATAGGGCAGCACGCCGCGGCGGTCGGGGTCAACGCGCAGTCGTCGCTCGAGCGGCGGAACAGAGCGTTGATGACAGCTTTTGCGTTCGCAAATCCGGCACGAAATTCCGATCGGTGCATAGGCGTCGGGCGCTGCGCGGTCCATGTGGTCGGCGTAAACAAGCGCGTCCGCATGGCGAACTTCGCAGCCCAGTCCGATGGCATATCGCCGTGTCGGGGCGTTGAATGCGCCGCCTGATTTTGAGACGTCCCGCGCAAGGCAGAAATACCGCGCGCCGTCGGGCGTTTCGGCCAGTTGCCGCAAGAATTGACCGGGTGTTTCGAACGCCGCGTGCACATTCCATAGCGGACATGCCCCGCCGTAGCGTGCGAACTGTAATGTCGTGGCCGAATGCCGTTTGGTGATGGTCCCTGCTTGGTCCACACGTACGAAAAAGAACGGGATGCCCTTGGCCGCAGGGCGTTGCAAAGTCGACAGTCGGTGCGCCACTTGTTCAAGCGATGCGCCGAACCGCGCGGATAGTATTTCCAAATCATGGCGGGTGTCTTGGGCCGCTTGCAGAAACGCGCCGTAGGGCATCAATGCCGCGCCCGCAAAGTAATTCGCGAGCCCGACCAGTGCTATGCCGCGTGCCTCTGGTGATTGGAAACGTGCAAGATCAAGCGTTGCGCCAAGCAGCTTTTCCTGACTGATTAGCGCCAGTTGCAGCAGCAATTGGAATGTCTGTGTGGCAGGTGCCGCCCCGCTTGAAAGGACCAGTGTTTTGGTCACCGGATCATAGTGTCTTAAGGGGCTATCGGCGTTGCGCACGACTGTTACGCCAAGATCGCCCAATGCCTGTTCTGCGGTTTTTCCAGTGCTGGAAAACCGTTCGGCGGCGCGATCCACCGCATCAATGTAATTGTCGCAATAGTGAAAGAAGTCGCGCACTTCTTCCCATGGGCTGGGGGCAAGGCGGGCGTCTTCGCGGCCCAACGCCTCGTCCAGACTGGCCAGCCGTTCGTGGGTCTGACGGTAGGCTGCGTGCAGGTCAAGAAATGCGCGCGCAAGCGTCGGTGCGTTGGCTGCCGCCAGCCGCAAATCGGCCAATAGCGGTGTATCACCGATGAAAACTGGATCAGCAAGGGCCTCGCGCATGTCGCCCACCAGCCGTGCCTCATCGCCGGATTGCAATTCGGTGACGTCAAAACCGAACTCTTGCGCCAACCCAAGCACGACCGACGTGCTGACCGGCCGATTGTTGTTTTCCATCTGGTTGAGATAGGGCAGGGACACACCGAGTTTTTGCGCAAATACCTTTTGCGTCAGCGATAACCGCGCTCGAAGCTCGCGCAATTTCGCACCAGCATAGATTTTCTGAACGGCCATTGGCGCACCTTTGCAAACTTAGCTAAGCTGACTGTAAACCCTGCAAAGCCCGCCCGCAAGGATCACGCCTTTTTCGCGCCGCGCCAAATGACGAATAGCACGCAAAGCAATGACGCGACGGCGGTGCCGAACATCAACCATTGCAAAGGCAGTGCGCCTGTTTCGGGGTTTAGCAATGTGCTAGCGTATTGCGCCAAACCCGCGCCGCCGCCGACCATTAGTGCGCCACCAAGCCCCGATGCGGTACCTGCCAGATGAGGCCTGACCGATAGCAAACCTGCGGTGACATTTGGTAGCGCAATGCCGTTGCCTAACCCAAGAAAGCTGCAAAACCCAAAGAAGATCAGCGGGTGCTGGATGCCCACAAGCCCAAGCGCCAGTGATGTGCCTAAGCCTGCGATGATGATCGTCGTCCCGACAATTGCCATCGGGTTGATCCCGAATTTGACCGAATACCGTCCCGACAAAAAGTTGCCCATCGCATAGCCGATAGCTGGTGCGCCCAAGGCGATGCCGGACCACAGTGGTGATAGGCCGAATACGGTCCCCGCAATGAATGATGCCCCGCCAAGCAGCGCGAAAAATGCGCCGGATGCGAATGCCGCGCAAAGCGCGTAGCCCCAGAATCGCGGTGATGCAAAAAGTTCAGGGTAGCTGCGCAACTGATCGCGAAACGACATGCCGCCGTCAGTCAATGTTTCGCCTTGGTCAAAATATGAAATCGCCAGAACGCCGATGCCGCAAATCGTCAAGAACAGGAATGTCGCGTGCCAGCCGAAAAGCTGGTCCAATGCGCCACCGATCATTGGCCCGACCATCGGCACCAGTGCCATGCCCATTGTGACATAGCCGATCATTGATGCTGCTTGGTTTTGCGGGACCATATCGCGGACAACCGCGCGCGACAAAACGATGCCCGTGGCCACGGCGGCTTGCAGCATGCGGAACACCAGAAATACTGTGATGGATGTTGCGAAATATGTGCCGATGCTTGCAAGGACGAAAATCACCAGTGACCCAAGTACGACAGGCCGCCGTCCGATCTTATCTGAAATCGGCCCGATAAAGATTTGCAGCACGGCGGTCATCGCCAGATACCCTGACAACGAGAATTGCATCGTCGCATAATCGGTCTGAAAATAGTCAGTCATCGCCGAAAGGGACGGCAAGAATATTGACATATTGAGCGCCGAAATCCCTGCGATCAGGATCAGCGTGACAATGTGAGGCGGTGTGCTGCGGTCTAGAAACCGGACGGTAGGGATGTTTGACATTTCCTAGACTTAGAATGCGATGCGCAGGCTGTCCATCGTAGTTGATCCATTTGGTCAAAATTAGCAACTTTGCAAAATGTATAATTTGCTAACTGCATGCTTTGCAAATTTCCCGTTTCTTTCTTTTCCTAGGGGCACCTGCAGGCTAGTGTCGGGGAAATTGAAGGGACCTGTAATGGATGTTTTGCAAGAGCTTGAAGATCGCCGCGCCGATGCCCGCCTCGGTGGGGGCGAGCGCCGGATCGCTGCCCAGCACGCAAAGGGCAAGTTAACCGCACGCGAGCGAATTGATCTGCTGTTGGATGACGGGTCGTTCGAAGAGTTTGATATGTTCGTCGCCCACCGTTGCGTGGACTTTGGCATGGAAAAACAGCGCCCTGCGGGTGACGGTGTTGTGACCGGCTGGGGCACGATCAATGGCCGCATGGTCTATGTCTATTCGCAAGACTTCACAGTGTTTGGCGGGTCCTTGTCGGAAACCCACGCCCAGAAGATTTGCAAGATCATGGACATGGCGATGCAAAACGGCGCGCCGGTGATCGGGATTAACGATTCCGGTGGGGCGCGTATTCAAGAAGGCGTCGCATCATTGGCGGGTTACGCCGAAGTATTCCAGCGCAACGTGCTTGCCTCCGGTGTGGTGCCGCAGATCAGCTTGATCATGGGCCCATGCGCGGGTGGTGCTGTGTATTCGCCTGCGATGACCGACTTTATCTTTATGGTCAAAGACAGCTCTTACATGTTTGTGACGGGCCCTGATGTGGTCAAAACGGTCACCAACGAGATTGTAACTGCAGAAGAATTAGGCGGCGCATCTACGCATACCAAAAAATCATCGGTTGCTGATGGCGCTTTTGAAAATGACGTTGAGGCGCTGGCCGAATGTCGTCGCTTGTTTGACTATCTGCCGCTGAACAACCGTCAAAAAGCCCCCAAGCGTCCGTTCTTTGATGATGTGAACCGGATCGAAGAAAGCCTTGATACGCTGATTCCCGACAACGCCAACACGCCTTACGACATGAAAGAGCTTATTCATAAGCTTGCCGATGAGGCCGACTTTTACGAGATCCAGCAAGATTACGCCAAGAACATCCTGACGGGGTTCATCCGCATGGAGGGGTCGACCGTCGGTGTCGTCGCCAACCAGCCAATGGTTTTGGCAGGGTGCTTGGATATCGATTCAAGCCGCAAGGCTGCCCGTTTCGTGCGGTTCTGCGATGCGTTTGAAATTCCGATCCTGACGCTTGTTGATGTGCCCGGGTTCTTGCCCGGAACGTCGCAGGAATATGGTGGCGTGATCAAACATGGCGCCAAGTTGCTGTTTGCCTACGGTGAAGCAACGGTGCCAAAAGTGACGGTGATTACCCGCAAGGCATATGGTGGTGCTTACGATGTGATGTCGTCCAAACACCTGCGCGGCGACTTTAACTATGCGTGGCCAACTGCGGAAATCGCGGTGATGGGTGCCAAAGGTGCGACCGAAATTATCCACCGTGCCGACCTAGGTGATGCGGAAAAGACAGCGCAACACACAGCGGATTATGAAGACCGGTTCGCCAATCCGTTTGTCGCCGCCGAACGTGGCTTTATCGACGAGGTGATCCGCCCGCAATCGACCCGCAAGCGCGTTTGCCGTGCCTTTGCATCGTTGCGTGGCAAGTCGCTGCAGAACCCTTGGAAGAAACACGACAACATTCCGTTGTAATGCGGGGTTTGGTGCTTTTGGCCATAAATTAAGGACGATAACTTGCGCAGTCTCGCGATCATAGCAGCACTCTTGGCGGGGCCCGCGGCCGCGTTTGAGATCACTGTGCCGTCTGGTCATGAGCTGTCATTGTTTGACGTCATTATGGACCCGCCTATGGGACGGTTCCGGTTTGTGTTGCCAGCCGTCGCAGACAACGTCGCGTTCGCTGATTTGGTTGATGATTTTGACTATTTATGCGCCCAAGTGGCCCAGCCGGCCTTGGCCCAGTCAGATGTGGGTGTAACTGAGATCGTTATTTCTGTATCTGCGGCTCAGGTGCCGTTCGGGACCGCCACCGATGTGGTGCAGTATTTTCAACCATACCGTCTTCAAGATGGTGTGTGTATTTGGGACGCTTTTTAAGATGGAAAAACACAGAGGGTTTCCGGGCCGTTTGGCTGGGACAGATTTTCAATTCACAATCCGGCGTGGCCACAAAGATGGCGCGACAGAAATTTCTGAACGTATTCGCTACCCTGATCGCCGCCCGCCAGATCGCCGCGCAGATGCGGGGTTCATGCAAGCCCTGTATGATCAGTTTGGGACCGAACCGTTTGAGCGCGGAAATCTGGATGCGGGCCGCCTTTGTTGGTTGTTTGGCCGTGAAGTGATCCCTGCAGAAGACCCATTTGATGCGTCCAGCTATTATGCGCTGCTGCGGATCGACATGAAGGTCGCTGCCGTCAGCTTTCCAGAATTGCGCGAACGCTGATGCGCGGTTTGTTGCGCATAATTACCTCTCGTGGGCAGAAAATTGCCCAAAACTGGGGGGGGCAATTTGGTCGCTTTGGCGAACGGTTGATCGTGTGCAACACTGATGATGCAGCCGTTGGCAAAAACAGCCAACAATCTGCAATTTGTCTATATAGTTACCCTTCCCCTGACCGGTGCAGACCTTTTTGGTTTGTACCGGTCACCCCTTTTTTGCGGGCGGCAGAATGCTGCTTTGCGAAGACGTGCTGTGTTGCGTTAACTGTCAAAAGCATTAACCTTACCCATAGTAATCAAACAAATGGGGGCATTTTTTCATGCTTAAAACATCTTACATTCTCGCGGCAACCGCGTTCCTTGGCCTCACGGCTTGTCTCAATAACGACGCAGAGCGCGCGCTTGTTGGGGCTGGCATTGGCTGCGTTGCAGGCGAAACTATCGGTAACAACAACTGTGTTGAAGGCGCGCTTGCGGGCGGCCTTTTCGGCGCACTTGTCAACGACCTCTAAGGTCACACGCCTAATCTATTCGATGAAAATAAATGAAACCGCCGCCGCAGGACACCCCTGTGCGCGGCGGTTTTGCTTTTGAAGGACGTCTGAAATGTTCAAGAAAATTCTGATCGCTAACCGTGGTGAAATCGCTTGTCGCGTCATTAAGACCGCCAAAAAGATGGGGATCAAAACGGTCGCGATCTATTCGGACGCGGATCGCAATGCGCTGCATGTGAAAATGGCCGACGAAGCCGTGCACATCGGACCAGCCCCCGCAAACCAGTCCTATATCGTGATTGATAAAGTCATGGCTGCGATCAAACAGACCGGCGCGGAGGCGGTGCATCCGGGATACGGATTTCTGTCCGAGAACTCCAAATTCGCCGAGGCGTTAGAGGCCGCAGGCGTCGCATTCATCGGCCCACCTAAGGGTGCGATCGAGGCGATGGGCGATAAAATCACGTCCAAAAAGCTGGCCCAAGAGGCAAACGTATCAACCGTGCCCGGTTATATGGGTCTGATTGATGACGCCGAGCATGCCGTCGTAATTGCCAACCAAGTTGGCTATCCGGTGATGATCAAAGCCTCCGCTGGTGGCGGCGGCAAGGGCATGCGCATCGCATGGAACGACACCGAGGCCCGCGAAGGCTTTGCGTCTTCCAAGAATGAAGCGGCCAATTCGTTTGGAGATGACCGTCTGTTTATTGAGAAATTCATCACCCAACCGCGCCACATCGAAATTCAGGTGCTCTGCGATAAGCACGGTAATGGCGTGTATCTGCACGAGCGCGAATGCTCTATTCAGCGGCGCCAGCAAAAGGTGATCGAAGAGGCGCCAAGCCCGTTCCTTGATGAAGAAACCCGTGCTGCTATGGGCGCGCAGTCGGTCGCATTGGCGCAGGCTGTTGATTATTCGTCTGCTGGTACGGTCGAATTCATTGTCGACGGCGACCGTAATTTTTACTTTCTTGAGATGAACACGCGGCTACAGGTCGAACACCCTGTGACCGAGCTGATCACTGGCGTTGATCCTGTCTCTTATACACATCTCCGAGCCCACGAGACCTCTCTACATCTC